>SPJK01022232.1_pt1 | contig 24142 bp, 16 predicted proteins | sample 3741771 | NCBI WGS metagenome assembly SPJK01 (sample SAMN10925997, study PRJNA522277) | cold seep metagenome | isolation source: Elba SIP-enriched marine methane seep metagenome, extraction at timepoint T2 | place: Italy: coast of Elba, Mediterranean Sea
AATGCCTGCAAAAACGCCAGGGCATGCTTAATCGCCGGTTCAATCTGCTGTTTGACGGCAGGGCTGAGACTGCCGCCGTAATCTTCCAGCATTGCGGGCTGCACACCTACCAGCAGGATGTGTTCAGGTGTGTGCCCCAGCAATTCGGCACTGGCCAGCACTTCCTGAAAGCCGGTTTGATGCAGGCTCATTTTTTTGGCACCGAGAAAATTGGGCACCTGTTCGTTCTGCAGGGCGTGCACGGTTGCCGCAGGCAAACCGAAATCCACCGCATCAAAAATTACCAGAATGTCGGCATTGAGCACATAATCAATCAACAGCATGCCCTGCGTGCCGCCATCGATAACCTGAACATTGTCCGCAAACCGGTAATGCTTTTGCAGGTGTTCAACCACACGTATGCCGAAGCCTTCATCCGCCCAGAGTACGTTGCCTATACCCAACAGTACGATGGCGTCACTCATGCTACGCCCCATGTCGGGGCAGACTGACACGTACCTATGTCCACTCCTCCTGGACGTGCCTTTGAGATAGGCTGTCCGTGTAAATGCCAGTCTGCGTTTGCTTGTCTGCACGGCCCGCTTGAAGCGGCCAGTGCGGTACATTTATTAATGATCATCATCGGCCGGTTTTTCATTTTCAAATTCCCGCCAGCCGGTCACCATGGTTTTTAACATGGTTTGCCCGGACATTTTGTCTTCACGAATGGCCACATAAATATGCGCGATGATGAAGCAGATGATGTACCACATAATCAGGTGGTGCCAACTATGAACATCCTGGCTTTGTCCAAATAAAGGGATGACCCAGCTGCTGAACAATGTGAACTGCCAGCTGCCTTGACCGGCACCTTCGCCATATAACGCGAGCCCGGTAATAATCATGAACACTGTTCCCCACAGCAGAATAAAATGCATAAACAAGGTGGCCAGCGGGTTATGGCCGTTATAGTTACGCGGATGTTTGACCAGGAAGGCGTACCATAAGAGTTCATGCATGACACCTTCCCAGAACTTGAGTTTGTGCAGGGGCGGCAGCAATAACTGGCGTGCGTATTTATTGCCCGCATAAGCCCAGTAACAACGGAACAGAAAGCCGACGATCAGGATATAGGCCGCCGCAAAATGCACAAAGCGGATGTATCCCATCAAAAAATGTTCACTGGCTTCGCCGCCGACTGAAGGCAGGGGAGAGGCAATCAGAATGCCGGTCACACTCAGCACGACAATGGTTAACGCATTAATCCAGTGCCATACGCGTAGCGGCCATTCATAGACAAAAATGCGATTTTCGGAAATAGAGATCGGGGTGGTCATAGATGCCTCCTGTTATCGAACCTTGACGTTGGTGAGTTCTGTACCGTCTTCACTCATCACATGGGTTGAACAGGCAAGACACGGGTCGAAGCTGTGCAGGGTACGCAAAATTTCCACCGGTTCATCCGCACGTTCCACTTTGGTATTGAGCAACGCGGCTTCAAATGCGCCGATATTGCCTTTTTCATCCCGTGGAGAGCCGTTCCAGGTCGTGGGCACGACACACTGATAGTTTTCAAGCTTGGTATCTTTGATTTTCAGCCAGTGACCGAGTGCACCGCGCGGTGCTTCGGTAAACCCCACGCCTTTGACTTCGTCCGGCCAGGTGGACGGATCCCACTTTGTGACATTGGCGGTGGCCAGGTCGCCGGATTTGAGGTTGTCCATCATCTTATCCATGAAATAACGCATCTTGCCTGCCGCCCATTGCGCTTCAAGACCGCGTGCCGCGGTTCTGCCCAGCGTTGAGAACAAGGCTTCTACAGGCACATCCAGGGTTTTCAGGACAAATTCAATTTGTTCGGTAATTTCCTTGTTGCCTTGTGCATAGCCGATCACATAGCGCGCCAGCGGGCCGACTTCCATGGCATGACCTTTCCAGCGCGGCGCTTTGATCCATGAGTATTTGAACGATTCGTCCAGTTGTTCGATATTGGTTTTGGTGCCTTTGGCCTTGTGACCAATGCTGAAGAACGGATCGGTGATGCCATCCCACGGGTGCAATCCCACCGAGGCATCCGGGTAGCGATACCAGGAATGCGGGATAAATTCCTGAATTTCGTCAGGATCACGCAAATCCACCTCATGCACTTTACTCAGGTCGCCATTGATAATGGCGCCGCGCGGCATCATCAGGTTAGAGGCCGAGTAATCATTGGCTTTGTCCGGAATATCCCCGTAGGACAGCAGACTGGTCGAGGATAAACCGCCGCCGTACAACCAGCCTTTGTAGAACTGGGCAATGGCCAGCAAGTCAGGTATATAAACCTGGTCGATAAAGGTCTGGGTCTGGTCAATAATGGACGACACCAGATTCAGGCGTTCCATATTGATCGCGCCTGTCGCACCGACGCCGTCGATATTGATTGCACAAGGTACACCGCCTACCAGCCAGTTGGGATGCGGGTCTTTGCCGCCGAAGATGGTGCGGATTTTCATGATGTCTTTTTGAAAATCCAGCGCTTCCAGATAATGCGTGACTGCCATTAAATCGGCTTCTGGTGGTAACAGGTACGCCGGATTTGACCAGTAGCCATTTTTAAACGGGCCTAACTGACCGGATTCGACAAATTTTTTCAACCGGTTTTGCGTGTCACGAAAATAACCGGGCGATGATTTGGGGTGATGCGGGGAGATTTTCTGTTGTAATTCAGATGTGGCTTTGGGGTCGGCCTTTAAGGCATTGACCGGATTAACCCAGTCTAAGGCATGCAGATGATAAAAGTGCACCAGGTGATCCTGCGCCTGCAAAGCCAGCTGCATGATATTGCGGATGGAATTGGCATTCTCGGGAATATCAATGTTCAAGGCATCTTCTACAGCGCGAATGGAGGTCAGCGCATGGGTGCCGGTACACACGCCACAGATACGCTGCACAAAAGCCCAGGCATCACGCGGGTCACGGCCTTTCAATATCACTTCCAGCCCGCGCCACATGGTGCCGCTGGATACCGCATTGCGAATCATATTGTTGTCATCAACGTTGACTTCACAACGCATGTGACCTTCGATACGGGTGACCGGATCAACAACGACCCGACGACCCTCGTCATTCAATCTGAACCCATTGGGGGTGTTGGTAACTGTCATTGTTCCTGCTCTCCTTGTTGTTTAGCCCGTTTTAACGCGGTGATACCGGCATGCGCGGCGACGCCAGCAGTGACCAGACCGGCCGCAGTGCCCCCGATTTCATCGGCGGTGCTTTCGATACCGAACTGGTTAATGTCGGTGAGGCGCTCATAAAAACTGCCTTTGTCCCAGAAGCCGTCTTCAGAACAGCCAATACACCCGTGACCCGATTGAATCGGGAAAGACAGGCCGCCGTTCCAGCGTACCGTGGAACAGGCGTTATACGTGGTCGGCCCTTTACAGCCCATTTTGTAAAGACACTGTCCCTGACGCGCCGCTTCATCATCCCATTCCTCAACAAACTGACCGGCATCGAAGTGGGGACGACGGTAGCATTTGTCGTGAATACGCTGGCTGTAAAACATCTGCGGACGCCCTTGTCTGTCCAGCGTGGGCAGTTTTTCAAAGGTCAGCATATAGGTAATCACGGCCGTCATGACTTCCGCAATCGGAGGGCAGCCGGGGACTTTGATAATCGGCTTTTTGGCCAGGCCGGGGACTTTGTGTACCGGTGTGGCGCGGGTAGGATTCGGCTTGGCGGCCTGCACGCATCCCCAGGACGCACACGAACCCCAGGAGATAATCGCTTTACTGTGTTCAGCAGCGAATTTCAGTTGCTCGACAAACGGTTTGCCGCCGATGATGCAATACATGCCGTCTTCTGCCAACGGCGGATTGCCTTCCACTGCAAGGATGTAATTGCCTTTATATTTGTCGACGATTTCTTCAATAATGGCTTCGGCATTATGACCGGCGGCCGCCATAATCGTGTCGTCATAATCCAGCGACAGCATGGATAAAATGACATCTTTGGCCAGCGGATGGCCGGACCGAATAAACGATTCAGAACAGCAGGTGCATTCAAGACCATGTAACCAGAGCACCGGGATGCGAGGCTTGGTTTCCATCGCATGGGCTATTTTGGGAACAAAGGCCGGTGACAGGCCCAGAGAGGCCGCCGTCAGACTGCAAAACTTGAGAAAACTACGGCGAGTGATACCCTGTCGGCGCATCACCTCATAAAATGTTTCACCCATCATCACTCCGTTGTGTTGTTGTTATGCCCCGCAGCATTGCCGGGTGTCACTGGAACAGCAAATGGTATTCCAGTTCTTCAATGGAGAATAAAAACAGGCAAGTATTTGTTTTTAAAGGGGTAGGGCGAAATTAAAATTTTCAGGAAGTGTATGAAGCAATACAAATACTACATAATTAGTGTGGGAATAGGTATAACCTTACATAATTAGTGGAATATGGTTAGCCAGTCAGGTTCCAGCCAAAAATCAGGCAGGACAAGGCGACAATGGCGATGAAAAATGTCATCGGCAGGCCGGCACGGATAAAATCACTAAAGCGATAACCGCCAGGGCCGTAAACCATTAGATTGGTTTGGTAGCCCAGTGGCGTGGCGAAGCTGGCTGAGGCCGCGATCATTACGGCAAATACAAACGGTTCATGATCCAGCCCGGCTTTTTCGGTTATATTCAAGACAATGGGCAGCATTAATACGGCGGCGGCATTGTTGGTGATGATCTCGGTGAGCACCGCAACCGTGATGTAGCATAAGATCAGCAGCAGCCAGGGAATGTTCTGGCTGAGATGTACCAGGTTGTCTGCCAGAAATTCTGCGACACCTGTTTTTTGCAGGGCATTGCCCAACGCGAAAGATGCGCCAATGGTGATGATAACGGTAAGATCCAGACTTCTTTGTGCCCGGTTGGCTGTGCAGCAACCGGCAAGAATCATCAGGCCTGCTCCTAACAGGGCAGCATTCATCATGTTGACCAGATTGAACCCGGCGCAGGTCACGACTAGCAGCAGAATGCACCAGGCAAGGTAGGCTTTTTCATGACGTGGCTGCTCGGTGCCCAGATCATTTACCAGCAGAAAGTCCTTGTTATAGCGTTGACGACTGACAAATGCCGGTCGTGCTTCCAGCAACAGGTTATCACCGGCCTGCAGTTTAATGATACCCAGATTGCCTTTGACCCGCTCACCGTTGCGTGCTACCGCCAGCACCACGGCACCGTAGCGGTCCCGAAACCGTGCATCGCGAATGGCACTGCCAATGGCATCACAATGCGGCGAGACAACAGCCTCCACCAGTCGCCTGCCAGAACGGTCGGTATTCAAGGTATCGGAATGGCCGTTTTCGGCGGAAGGTACAATGCCGTTGATGCGTAATAAATCGGAAATCGCTTCAGTATCACCGGCAAAAATCAGGCGGTCGCCGCCTTTTAATTGTTCTTCCGGTGCCACCGCTGTCAGGATGGTGCCGTCGCGTTCGATTTCTACCAGATAAACGCGTTTTAGGTGACGCAGGCCAGCATCAATAATGGTTTTGCCCACCAGCGGCCCTTTTTCGGCCACCGAGACTTCCAGGGTAAATTCACGCAAATTGCCAAAGGCCTGCATGTCGCTGCGATCAGGCAACAAGCGGGGGAAAAACAGCCACATGAACAACACACCGCACAAGGTCACCGGGATGCCAATCGCCGTAATTGAAAACAGATTAAACCCGGCTTCCCCGGTGATAGCCTGATATTGACCACTGACCACCAGATTGGTGCTGGTGCCGATGAGTGTCAAGGTGCCGCCCAGAATAGCGCTGTAGCTGAGGGGGATCAGCAATTTGGATGGTGGGATGCTGATTTTTCTGGACCACGCTAATATGGCGGGAATCATCGTGGCGACTACCGGCGTGTTGTTCATAAAGCCACTCATCAACACCACGGGGAAGAAAATTCGCCCCATCGCAGCACGAATGGATTTGGGATGTCCAAGCACGTTGTTGACCAGCAGATCAACACCGCCGGACGCGTGAATCCCCGTGGCAATCACAAACATGGCGGCGACGGTAACCAGCCCCGGATTACTGAAGCCGGTTAACGCTTCCGCCGTGGTTAAAATGCCAGTCGCACTGAGAATAGTCAGGGCAGCCATCATGACAAAATGCGGCCCAATGCGGGTGCAAATCAAGATGGCGAGCGCACAAAGCGTTAATGATAAAGAAAACCAGCCTTGCCATTCCATTGTTAATTACCTTTCTGTCTTAACTGCGGTGTGGACACAAATTGCAAATTGAATCTTATTTTTCGACTTTGGATTGATGCTTGGTTCTGATGAACTCAAGATGGGGAACGTGAAGCAAATCAGCCATTTTGCGGACTAAAAATTCCTCATGGGCATCCAGCTCGCCATCGGCATAGGCAATTTGCCACATAGTTTTAATTAGCTGACTTTTTTGTTCCAGACTGAATTCTTTATTGATTAACGAGGTAAACTGAAAATAGTCGGTCATTTGTGATCGCTCGGCAGAAGCCAGTTCGATCAAATCAGTTGCCTGTTCAGCGGAAATCGAGAATAAGCGTTGTAATTGTTTGAACAACACCTCTTGTTCTTGTGGATGCTCCTCATTGTCCATGTGGATCATTTCTATGAACAATGCCGCGCAGGCGATATGCAAGCGTTGTTCTGTGGGTTCCAAAGAATCTGACAGTGCAATATGATGTTCAAAAAATAGTTTCAGTTTATTTAGCATGGTATGTAAATTTTGTTTATCGCTATCCATTATATGGAATTATCTAAGTTCACATCTATATAAATAGCACAATGTAGTGGGCGTAAGTTGGCGGTGCTGACGCAGCATAGCCGTAGAAAATAAAGAAACGCAGTGAGCAGATTCCGAGAATCGTCGTATTAAAGTCATGTATGAGGATTTGAGTACGATGTTAACTTTAGCTATTACAGAAAAGAGCTTTTTATGTCGTCTTCGTAAAATTCATGACATCTTGTCTAAAAAACGCTTTGCAAAGGATGTCGTGTTTAGCACTGTGCGCATTAGCGTGAAAGTTAGTAAGTTAAGATTGATTTTAGATGGCTTTAATCAGATGTTGGGCATTAAAAAACGGGTCAAGGAAAAGAGACCAGGGTTTTAATAAAAAAGAAAATTAATGTTGATTTTTAAGACAGTATCTGATTTTTTTTGTCGTATGCTTTGTTGTGCTTTTAATAAGTTATTGTGATTTCAGGAAAAGTAATTTTAAAATGGTGGCGGTGAAGTTTGGGGATTTCGACCCTGCCCATCGCCACCAGAGGCTTAACCTGACTACCACTGCAATGCCCGTAATCTTGAAAATTTCTTCCTTTGATGCTCTTGCATACGGGTGATAACATTCACCAATGCTTCCAAAGCATCCAGAATATATGGGCCTTTATTTAACATAACGCATTCCGCGCGTACGGCCATGGCGGCATCAGTAAATTCAGGCCGGGAGCGAGTGCCTTTTTTGGCGATCGATTCCAGAACCTGGGTTGCCCAAATGACCGGGACATGAGCCGCTTCACAAAGCCATAAAAGTTCTTCCTGAATTTCCGCTAACCTGGCGCTGCCTAATTCTACTGATAAATCGCCGCGGGCAATCATAATGCCTAAATGATGTCTGCCGATGGTTCCCAGTATGATATCGGGAAGGTTTTTTACCGCAGTATTGGTTTCAATCTTGGCAATGATCGGCAGGTCAGAGGCATTGCGTTTTTCGAGCTCATGCATTAAAGCTTCCATGTCAGAAAGAGATTCGACAAAGGAAAAACCGATCAAATCTGCATGAATACCGGCGAAGTCAAGATCAGTTAAATCTTTGTTGCTTAAGGGAGGCAATTGCAATTGAGTTTCCGGAAAATTGATTCCTTTATCGCTTTGAATACGAACACCGCTGGGTTTTGCCTGAGTAATGCGCAGCAGCGCGCCTTGATCAGTAATGTCTTCGACCATCGCGCCCAGTTTACCGTCATCGATCCACACCGGATCGCCGGTTTGAAGTTTATTAATTGCCGAAGACAAGGTGCAGCCAATTTGCGCTGATTTGGTTATTTCACCGTTGTTATTATATTCGGCGGGTAAACCAGGAATGTCTTCTTCGGTCAGCAATAGCGTTTGGTTTTTAAAAACCCTTATTTCAAGTGGAAGGCCCGTGAAATTACCCAGCATAAACGTTTCTCCTTGCGTTGGATCAGCTTGTTCAGTTTCCAATAACACTAATGGGCTACCCGCTTTCAGATAGGCGCTTTTCTGACAACTGACTAACCATTCTGTCTTGGAAAGCGTTTTTTCAATCTGTAAATAGCGTTGTTTATTACGCTGGTCCGTGAAGCCGATGACTTTTCCAGGCGCAAGTTTATTATGAAGCTGTTCAGGAATCGGCGCTCTAAAATAATTATCAAAGATTCCCTCGTTATTGGCGCCGGTGGTTAAAATTAATCGTCCGGGGGCAGTGATCTTGCCATTGCGGTCTTTTTTTACTCTGATATGGTGAATTGCCGGACCTGAAGTCACTGTTCCTGTTCGTATTTTATGTCCCGCCAGATCCATCAGAATTCTGCAAGGGTGGCCAGTTTCTGTTTCAGCACGCCGAATATTGCCAATCATGCCTTGCCAGATTCCCGGGTCATCATGCGCACAATTTATCCGGGCACAGGTCATGCCCTTTTTTAGTAATGACTGGATGAGCTCATAATTCCAGGCGGCTTCCGTAGCCAGAGTAATCATGACGTGCGCTTTACTCTGTTTGTGATAAGGGCCAAAAAGTTCAAGGGTATGTTGTTCCAATAACTGTTGGCCACGGGTAAAACCAAATTCGCTGGGGTTCTTGTCGCCAGGTTGATAGGCTTTATCCGTCGCTCGTTGCAGAATATCAATGAGTGCGTCTAAAGTTGATAGGACTGATGATTCTGCTCTTCCAAGTGATGATAAACCGGCCTGGGCCAGGCGATCCTGTAGATGGCGTAAATCAAATTTCCGCAATGCCAGATAATGCGCCAGGTTTATAGCGCTTTTGGTAGCGATGCCTGAACGGTAATGTTCAGAGTATTTTTTCAGACGTTTGCTGGCATTTTCGGCTATTTTTTGACGTAAATCCAAAACATCTTTGAGCAATTGTTCAAGAATGTCGCGATAGGGGTCTTTGGTGATTACGGGTGTTGTCACGATTTTTTTAAAAATATTTTAAAGGAAAAATTGATTACAGTTCAGGCACGGAAATTCATGTTTCAGTTACTTTATGCCTGTCGCAGAATTTTGTTAACGCTGTTTAATTTTTAGCCATATTGACCTGTGTTTTTAGAGAGTATCGACAACGATTCTAATCGAAACCCCGGACACCTATGAGCGAAGGGTATATTTTCAATGACAGCGTTTACCGGTGCCATAAAATACGGCTGTTTTCAAGTGGCACCGAAACGCCGGGGTGATTCGGAATTACGCGAACCGTATAGTCATCTGGCGAGCGGTTATTGGGAACTTCAGCCGAATAAACAAAACCATTGCTGGTTCCACAAAGTTCATGATTTCTCCTCATTGGAAAACATACAGGCCCGCTATCAGTAGAAGCCTCTGCGAATAGTTCAACGCGGATTTGCTCGGGAGCCAAATCACCAAGATAAACCGGGATACTGAAACTATGGTGCTCATCGGTGCTGGTAATCGCAGGATCCCCGAAATGTATCGAGTTCCAGAAGGCATCAATAGAATGCCGCCAGCTGTTCAGTTCGCTGTCTGCTGGATTATCCTCGCTGGCTCGTGCACAATAATTTTCTGCCAGGGGAAGATAATATTTCTCAACATATTCACGCACCATGCGGTTGGTTGAGAAATAGGGGGTCAATCGAGCCATACTTTCACGCATTCGTGAGACCCAGCCGAGAGGAATGCCATTTTCATCGCGGGTATAGAATTCAGGAATAACGTGATTTTCCAGGATATCATAAAGCTGATTTGCTTCTTTAGCATTCCATGAGGGATCATTATCGTGCTCCTTACCGTCCCCTAAAGCCCAGCCAACATTCGGTGTGTAGGCTTCCGCCCACCAGCCGTCAAGTTCTGAGAGATTGAGGCCGCCGTTCACCAGCACTTTCATGCCGCTGGTGCCGCTCGCTTCCCAAGGTCTTTCCGGATTGTTGAGCCAGACATCGACTCCCACCACCAGCTTTTCTGCGACTAAAATATCGTAATCTGTTATGAAAACTGAGTGATTGCGAACTTCGGGACGCTGCATAAATTGCCACCATGCCTTGATCATGTCTTGCCCCGCTTGATCAGCGGGGTGAGCTTTGCCGGCGATAACCAATTGCATGGGCCGATCCGGGTTGGTAAGAATCCTAATTAATCGCTCAGGATCGTTCAGCAGCAAATTTGGGCGCTTGTAGGTAGCGAAACGCCGGGCAAATCCCAAGGTAAGTACATTAGGGTCAAAGGGTGGGCAGACTTGCCTGTCCACGTTGTTTGCTTCAGGAGCGGAGCGAGTGATTTGCCTGGCGCAATAGCACCGAACGTAATCCACCAGAGATTGGCGGTTCTTCATGCGCAACTCCCACAAAGTTTGGTCAGACACTTGTCGAAATTTATCTTCCAAAGTCTCCAGATTGTCCAGCCAGCGCTGTTTGCCGCAGATTTCAGTCCATAGCGTATCGGAATCAGCAGAATCCCAGGTGGGTACATGTACGCCATTGGTAACATGACCGACCGGGATCTCGAAAACGGGCCAACCGGGAAATAGAGGCGCGAAAATTTTTTGGCTCACCTCACCATGCAACCGGCTCACGCCGTTGACAGCGTTGCTGCCTCTGACTGCCAGATAGGCCATGTTAAATGCCTCCTGATGGTATTGCGGGTTGGTTCGTCCCAGGGCCAACAACTCATCAATAGTCAAGGATAAGCCATTAGCATAGCCCGTCATATAACGCTGTATTAGTTCCGGTTCAAAACGGTCAAATCCCGCTGCAACCGGGGTGTGAGTCGTGAACAGATTACCGGCGCGGGTTATTGCTAATGCAGTTTTGAAGTCGGTGTTTTTCCGCAGCATATAATCCCGCGCCCTGTCCAGAACCGCGAATGCCGCATGACCCTCGTTAAGATGACAAACTTCCGGAGGGTTGCCTATTGCATTGAGAGCCCGCCAGCCGCCGATACCCAACAGGATTTCCTGTTGCAAACGTTGCTCCGAGCCGCCGCCATAGATCTCTGTGGTAATACAACGGTCCACCGGTAAATTTGCCGGATCATTGGTATCCAACAGGTACAAGGTAATCAGACCAATCCGCGCCTGCCACAATCGTACATGCAAACTATGCCCGGGAAGATTTAGTTGCAACCGCACCCGGCTGCCGTTTGAGTCTCTCACCGGCGTCACAGGAAGTTCGCTGATATTGTTGGAGGGATAAAGCGCAATCTGACTGCCTTCGCCATTCAAGGATTGGCGAAAATAGCCATTCTGGTACAGGATGCCAACGCCAATCAAAGGAACGCCCAGGTCATGAGCAGCTTTTAAGTGGTCTCCGGCCAACAGACCCAACCCGCCCGAATAAATAGGCAATGATTCACTGAGACCAAACTCCATGCTAAAGTAGGCAATTTTTTTGAGGGATGATTTGGCAATGTTTTGCTGGAACCAGCGGGCTTGTACCATTGCTTTTTTTTCTCGCTGCAACAGGTCATCAATAGTTTTGCAAAAGGATTTATCCGCAGCAATCTCATCAAGTTTATGTTGGGATACCGACTGTAGCACCAGCCATGGATTATGGGTAAGCTGCCAGAGTGGCTCATCCAGACGTCGCCAAAGATTATCCGCGCTGTGACTCCAGCTAAAGCGAAGGTCCAGTGCCAGATCAATCAGCCCTTCCAAAGGTTGAGGTAAATCCGGCAAAATGTTATGAATAACGGGTTCCATAATAAACCTCCTTTATTGGGGTATAGAAATTTAATAGGGCCATTGCCAGTCGCGAACTTCCGGCATGTCTTCACCATATTGCTGTATATATTGGCGGTGATCGATCAGTTTATCGCGCACATACTGCTTCACATATGCGGCGCGCTGGCGCAACCGGGGAACCCGTTCAACAACGTCCGCGGCCAGGTGAAATCGGTCCAGGTCGTTCATGACCACCATATCAAAAGGTGTTGTAGTGGTTCCCTCCTCCTTGTAGCCGCGCACATGCAGGTTATTGTGATTGGTACGCCGGTAGCATAACCGATGAATCAGCCAGGGATAGCCGTGGTAGGCGAATATAACGGGTCTGTCGGTGGTGAAAATGTCGTCGAAGTGACGGTCGCTCAGACCGTGGGGATGTTCTTCAGCCGGTTGCAAAGTCATCAGATCGACAATATTCACCACCCGGATTTTAAGATCGGGGATTTTCTGACGCAGGATGTCCACAGCGGCCAGGGTTTCCAAAGTGGGTACATCACCCGCGCAAGCCATCACCACATCAGGGTCGCCGCTATCATCATTGCTGGCCCATTCCCAAATACCCAGGCCACCGGTGCAGTGTTTGATGGCGTCATCCATATTCAGCCATTGATGTTGTGGCTGTTTGCCGGCGACAATCACGTTGATGTAATTGCGGCTCTTAAGCACATGATCAGTGACCGACAACAAGGTATTGGCATCAGGGGGGAGATAAACCCGAATTACTTCAGCTTTCTTGTTAACAACATGGTCAATGAAACCTGGATCCTGGTGTGAGAATCCGTTATGATCCTGTCGCCAGACATGGGAGGTGAGAAGGTAGTTCAAGGAAGCGATGGGGCGGCGCCAGGGAATTTCGTCACGGGTGGTTTTAAGCCACTTGGCGTGTTGGTTAAACATAGAGTCAACCAGGTGGATAAAGGCTTCGTAGCAGGAGAAAAAACCATGACGGCCGGTTAGAAGATAGCCTTCCAACCAGCCCTGGCAGGTGTGTTCCGAGAGAATTTCCAGCACTCGCCCATCCCGCGATAGATCCGTGTCTTCCGGAAGAATTTCGGCCATCCAGGCCCGGGATGTGGCTTCAAAAACGCTGCTCCAGCGGTTGGAAGCCGTTTCATCTGGACCCACAATGCGGAAATTTCTGGTCTTTTGATTTTCCTTCATCACATCACGCAAGAATGTTCCCATGACTCGGGTTGCTTCAGCGTTCACGGCTCCGGGTTTTGGCACGTTGACCGCATATTCCCTGAAATTCGGCATGCGAAGCTCTTTCAGTAAAATTCCGCCATTGGCATGCGGGTTGTCGCCCATCCGATGCTTGCCTTCCGGAGCCAGAACTTTTAGTTCCGGGATAAGATCGCCTTCCGAAGTAAACAACTGCTCTGGTCGATAACTTTTCATCCAGTTTTCCAGCAGAGACAAGTGATCTGGGTTTTCCCCCAATTGCGCGAAAGGCACCTGGTGGGAACGCCAGAAAGCTTCGGCTTTTTTGCCATCAACTTGTTTGGGACCGGTCCAGCCTTTTGGCGAGCGAAGCACGATCATTGGCCATCGAGGGCGACCAACAGCCACCGTTGTTCGCGCCTTTTGCCAGTAGTCTTGGATTTCGGCAATACACTGATCAAGTACTGCAGCCATTTTCTGATGCATGGTTTCGGGTTCATCGCCTTCGACAAAGTAGGGTTTATAGCCGTAACCGACGAATAGCGCTTCCAGTTCCTCATGCGGAATGCGTGAAAGCACTGTGGGGTTGGCGATTTTGTAACCGTTCAAGTGCAGGATGGGCAATACCGCGCCGTCATGCTTGGGATTAAGAAATTTATTGGAGTGCCATGCCGTGGCCAGAGGCCCGGTTTCCGCCTCGCCATCGCCAATTACGCAAGCAACGATAAGATCGGGATTGTCAAAAGCGGCGCCGTAGGCATGGGAAAGCGCATAGCCGAGTTCTCCACCTTCATGGATGGACCCCGGCGTTTCCGGCGCGACATGGCTGGGTATGCCGCCCGGGAAGGAAAACTGCTTGAACAGGCGCCGCATGCCCTCTTCATCCTGGGAGATATTCGGATAGTATTCGCTGTAAGTGCCTTCCAGCCAGGTATTGGCCACCAGGCCTGGACCTCCGTGGCCTGGACCTGCAATGTAGATCATATTGAGATCGTGCTGCCGGATCAGCCGATTCAGGTGCACATAAATGAAATTAAGTCCGGGCGTGGTTCCCCAGTGCCCTAGCAGTCTGGGTTTCACGTGCTCCAGGGTAAGAGGTTCCTTGAGGAGGGGGTTGTCCAACAAATAAATTTGGCCAACGGAAAGATAATTCGTGGCGCGCCAGTAGGCGTCCATTTTTTGTAGATCTTCGTGGTTAAGTACTGTTTCCACGCTACTTGCAGATATTTGGGCTTCGTTCATGGCATCCTCCGTATTGCGATTAAGTAAAATGTGACACCGAGCTAAAAGCTCATATTCTTTTAAAGTAACCCTCTCCAGAGGGAGAGGGTTGGGTGAGGGGGAAATAAAATAACTTAAACATTGGTTTTTGCATAATGAGTTAGCTCCGTGTCGTATTAGAGGTTAAGTGGAGTTGATGCAGGCGAGTGTCTGCCGGGCAATCTCTGTTTCTTCATCGGTAGGGATGACCAGGATCTTGACGGGACTAGTGCCGCGTTGTATTTCCGTAGCGGAATCGATCGGCACCTTGTTTTTTTCAGGATCAATTAAAATCCCTAGATGATCCATTCCCTGGCACACTTCAAGGCGTACTTCGGCGCAGTTTTCCCCGATTCCAGCGGTGAAAATCAGCGCGTCAATTTGCCCCAGAATGGCGATATAGGCCCCGATATATTTTTTGATCCGGTAGCAAAACATCTCTATCGCCAGTTTGGCCCGGAAATCACCTTCCAAGGCACGTTGTTGAATTTGCCGCATATCATTGCTGCCGTACACGCCAAATAATCCCGATTGCTTGTTGAGCAGGTTGTCAATCGTGTCTGTATCGAGACCGGCCGTACGGGCAAGATAGACAACGATTGCTGGGTCAATGTCGCCGCTTCTTGTGCCCATCATCAACCCTTCCAGTGGCGTCATGCCCATTGATGTGTCAATGCAGCGTCCTTTCTGAATAGCGGCTACGCTGGCCCCATTGCCCAAGTGTAAAGTTATGATATTAAGCGAGGCAAGCGGTCTTCCGAATACTTCGGCCGCCCGGTCGGAGACAAAGTCATGGGACGTGCCATGAAAACCGTAACGACGAATTTTATGCTCCGCGTATAGGAATTCGGGCAAGGGATAACGATAGGCGTTTGGAGGTAGCGATTGATGGAATGCGGTATCGAAAACCGCGACTTGCGGTATACCGGGAAATATTTCACGGCATAGTTCAATACCCTGAAGATTGGCCGGATTATGCGCCGGAGCCAGCGGTATGTTTTCCCGGATAGCGTCGAGCACGGAGTCGGTAACCAAAATGGGTTCCCTAAACCGCTCTGCACCATGAACCACGCGATGTCCAATTGCGGCAAGTGTAGCGGGCTCATTCGCAAGGCCCTTGGAACGCAGCAATTCCAGGATAAGCTCGAATCCTTCCCGGTAAGAGTTTAATCGGTGAATATTTTCCTTTTGTCCCAGAACATCCTGGGCATTAAGTAAATCGTAACGGAACCAGCAAGAGTTTGTTCCTATACCTTCAAGGATTCCGTCAACAATAGGGGATAGATCATGGCTTCGCGCAACAAGAAATTTTATTGAAGAACTTCCCGAATTAACGACGAGGACATTCATAGGGTCTCTGAATCGAATAACGATAAAGAAAGTATGGATGCTAGCAATAATTCATGACATTAACATGACATTGTTCAAGGCAATATTACTGACAGATTTGTTGACTGGGCTGATATGTTTTTCTGCACCTATGCAAGATCTTGATTAGGTAAAAATTGGGCTTTTGGCAGATTTATCAGAAAGCAATAAGTTGAGAGCCTTTATCAGGATTATCGCCTCGGTGAATAACATGTTGTGGTTGCCCAAGTGTGACATAACCCGACAGCCTCCTGGAATTAGTCAAGGTAATACTTCTCATGGATTCTGAATAATTTTTCACCATCCGAACAGAGTTCGGATCCGTATTCCTAATACAGAGCTAGCGTTTAGCTCTGCCTAGCCTGCAAAGATAGAAACAGGCGATAAATGAAATTAATTTATTAGGAGTACTTAAAATGAATAACCTCAAACTAAAAACCAATACCTTAGCCAATCTCCGAACACAACAGCTAAGAATCAGATCGATGCATTGCCTTTTGGGTAGTTTACTGCTGATTCATAGCAACGCTTCCAATGCGACGGGATTGATTAAGGAAATACCAAACAAATTTAACCAAGCACCTGTTGTTCTTGAAAACACGGATTTGTCGTCAGATGACATTGTATTTGAAAACGATGTAATAAACGACCTGACGGCTAAGTTAATAATTAAGCCTGATACCGCTCCCCCAACTGCAACATTGAGCCTTCGAAAAAATTCGCAGACAGCACTTTGGGAATTACCCTGGTATGTGAATGTCTATGTGTTTATAAATAAACAACCCATCGATCTGGAGGAACCGGAACTTTCGCTCCCCACGCCTGTAATCCGTGATTTCTCAACCCAATTCGGGACAACGGAAATCGATCAGGAAATCCGCCTCCCAGTTTTCTTTTTCGACCCGGTCAATCAACCGGTCGAAACGGCTCAACTGGTAATTACGCTTACTCCTGAACCTCTTATTGATGAATCATCGCCGCTTTTGGTCGCGCAAACGGATGGCATGGTAATAAAGCACAGCGTCGACAGTACCAATGAAAACAACTTTCCGTTTCCATTGGTCTCGGCAGAATGCCCGGATTTCGTTAATTTTGCTGGATCCAGCCGCGTTACATTTGAATGTGAACTTGCCAATTTCAGCAACCATCCGGTGACAGTTGATTACACCTTGCAACAACTTTCTCCTGGTGTCTTCATCAATGGCGACAGCATAGCTGAAGGTACCTTAGTATGGCCGCTCTCAGAGGCGCAACCCGCCCCTCAATCGCTCCGCCTCGAAGCCGATAAAGTCGATAATCTACCTGCTGTTTGGCGTTATCATTTTGCCCCGACTCTGCCACGCTACACTGTTTCCAGCACCGGTCTGATCATCGGCGTTGGTGATAGTTTTGGCGGTATACATTTTCTGGATTCGGAACAGCCTACTTTCAAGCTCCTTGATCCGGCTGTTAAATTACCGCCAGCCCCGTCCGTTATCGATAATCCTTTACAATCACCCGGTAATCTCGCGTTGAATCAACGGCCTCTATATCAAATCAATGGCGGGACTGCGCCGAGAACTCAATTGGCGGGAGTTTCGAACAAGACAATAAATGAAGTAACAGTATTCAATCTGCTGAGCGAAGAGGAGATGGGACGTCTATTTTTTGAAGCTCATAGTTTGAAATTATTAATTGAAAGTGCATTGAAACGATGTGATTCGGTAGAGGCTACACGGTTGAAGAATCAACTCGTCAAAAGTCAGAAATATTCATTGCAAAAAATGAAAGAACACGTGGATTTGATAGCCAGGCTATCAAACAAACTCAATGACAAAGGTAAGGAATTATTAAAATTCATCCCCAATGATTCCATTCAGGATAAAGCTGCTAACAGTGTTCTGGACAAAGTCAAAAGCACCTTGACCGAAGGCGCGGATAAGGCATTAAAAGGAGCCTCCGGAGTTCCAGTCGTAGGACAAGCAATTATGGCCACCAAATTCATTGACGATTTGGCCAAAGACTACGAAAAAAATCAACAAATCCAAGCAATATTAAAGGAAATGAAAAATATACTGAAACAAATTGATGACGTGGCAAAAAACTATGGTAAATGGCACGAAGTGCAACTTGCGCAAGTGGATGCCCTGGACTATGTGGCTGATGTGGCAATAAAGCAAGCCTGTCAACCGCATTGAGGTTAATTCTTAAGCATACTTTTTTACTACCAAAATCTAAAGCCGCTTATTTGTTCTCTCCAGTTAAACTGCCGGTTTTTCCGGCAGTTTTTTCATCCGCTTTTGCGGGCAAATCGCTACGGTTGTCAACTGTAGCGATACAAGTGGTCTAATAAACCTGTAGTGTCAGTTAGCCTGCTTGAATTGACTTTATTGCGCCTACATTTCTCAGACAAATTGCCCGGCACACCAGCCTGATGACCAGGCCCACTGGAAATTATAGCCGCCCAGCCAGCCGGTAACATCGACGACTTCGCCAATAAAATAGAGCGCTTTTACCTGTTTGCTTTCCATGGTTTTAGATGACAATGCATTGCAATCGACACCGCCGACGGTGACTTCAGCTGTACGGTAACCTTCAGTGCCGTTGGGTTTGATTTGCCAGTTGTTTAGCTGCAAGGCGACCTGCTTGATCAATGTGTCTGAGCAATTCTTGAGCGTGTGGTTCAGTTGCTTTTCTGTGAGCAGGGCAGAAAGCAGGCGTTTGGGTAAGTGATCTGCAAGCAGGTTTTTCAATTTGCTGTCTGGGCCATGTTCACGCAGATGGCGTAGCCATTCATAGACATCGACATCAGGCAATAGATTGATCTCAAGCGGGTTGCCGGGCGTCCAGTAGGAAGAAATCTGCAGGATGGCAGGACCGCTTAATCCGCGGTGGGTGAATAACACGTTTTCACGAAACTGATGCCCTCCAAAGGTGATCATAGCAAGCACCGCAATACCGGATAAGTCTGCAAAGTGAGGCTTATCAGTGTCTTGCCAGGTGACGGGCACCAGTCCCGCGCGGGTTTCAATAATATGCAGGCCAAATTGTTCGGCCACCTGATAGCCAAAAGGAGATGCGCTCATTTTGGGTATAGACAAGCCACCCGTCGCCACCACCAAGGCGTTTCCCTGAAACTCACCCTTGTTGGTCTGCAAAACAAAGGCGTCATCCAGTTTTTTTATGTGTCCGGTTTTGCAGTCCAGAATGATGTGCACTTGGTATTTGTGACATTCGGCCAGCAGCATGTTGAGAATATCTTTGGCGCTGTCATTGCAAAATAACTGGCCATGATCGCGCTCATGAAAAGGGATGGCGTAGTCATTTACCAGCGCCAGAAAATCCCATTGCGTATAGCGGCTAAGTGCAGATTTACAAAAATGCGGATTTTGCGAGAGGTAGTTTTCTGCTTCAATTGTGTAATTGGTAAAGTTACAACGCCCACCGCCCGACATCAAAATCTTCTTGCCGGGTTTATTGGCATGATCCAGCACGACCACCTTGCGTCCGCGTTTACCGGCTTCAATCGCACACATCAGCCCGGAAGCACCGGCGCCGAGGATGATGACGTCTGTATAAGAGTTTGGTTCAGGTGAGTTCAAGGGGAATGCTTGCTGATTGGGTGTGTCGATGAATTTTTCAAATGAATTACAATCATATCCGAATTACCGGCCAAGTTCTGATGAATGTGATCAAAAAAATTGTCTATGCCATTGCGTGTTGTTTGTCTTTAGTTCTGATCAGCAATTGTGGTGGGATTAAAAAGACGGATCTTATTAATGCGATGCTGTCTGATGAAAGTTATCAGTTAACAGAAATGAATTACGGCATGCATGCGCGTAAGCAAATGAGTATTTATCTTCCCAAACATCCATCGGGCAAACCACCGGTGTTTTTTATCTATGGGGGGACATGGCGAAACGGAGAGCGGCATGATTATCAATTTGTTGCACATGCCCTGATAGAACTGGGTTTTCCAGTAATCATTCCTGATTATCGGTTGTTTCCTGAAGTGCGCTTCCCTGCATTTATAGATGATATTGCTGATGCGATTGCCTATACCGAGCAACATTCAGCAGACGTCTTGGGCGTCCCCTTAACAGGCTATATCTTGTTGGGGCACTCTGCAGGGGCTTATAACGCGGCATTGCTGGCTGCTGACAACAGTTATCTGCAATCGCGCGGCGTGATGGCAAAGCCTTTGGCATTGATAGGGCTTGCCGGGCCTTATGATTTACCGCTGGATGACCCGGACGTATCGCCCGTTTTCCGGTCAGTGACGGATGCCCAGACCAATCCATTGGGATTTGCACATGGCGATATGCCTGCAACCCTCCTGCTGCACGGTCTGAAAGATCAAACCGTGGGGCGTTATCATGTAACCCGATTTAAGGAGGTGCTGAATCAGCTTGGCGTTCGTGTAGAAACCCGACTGTATGAAGATGTTGATCACATTGAGATTATTGGCAGTCTGGCAGCGCCCTTACGATTTCTAAACAACAGTTACCAGGATATTGCCGGATTTCTGGATCGCTTAACCACAAAACCTTTGCCACAAACAGGCCGCATTGTTACCCGGCAGATACAGACTGATTAATATGATTCAACCCCTAGAATTTTATCGGCGAGTAGATGATGTGCTAATTGAATTCTCAATGCTGAGTCAGCTTGTTCAAATACCCCATGAAAAATGCAGACAGCACCAAGGTCATGTGCAATACCACATACCACAGAAGTTTGTCGTTAGGTGTTTGCTCTACATTCATGAAGATTTTCAGCAGGTGGATAGAGGAAATCGCGACGATGGACGAGGCCACTTTCATTTTTAGCGAGCTGTAGTCGTGCGTACCCAGCCAGTCCAGCTTTTCCGCGTTATCACCGATATCCAGTTGGGAAACAAAATTTTCATAACCACTGAACATCACGACTACAATCAGACTGCCAACCAGAGTGAGGTCAATCAGGGTGAGGATTTTAAGGATAAGTTGAGATTCATCCATCTCCATCAGATACGGGATGACATAAAACATTTCCTGAAAGAACTTGAAGGCCAGTGCTAATAAAACCAGGCTGAGTCCGATATAAATTGGCGCTAATATCCAGCGACTGCTGTACATAATGCGTTCAATGCTGAGTTCGATCAGTCTGATGAATTTCATTTTGAGAGCTTAGTTGTATGTTTGAGGTATTTTCTATGACTGCTAACAATTTGTCGATGTTCAATGTGGCAGAAAAGAACGATGTAATGACGAAAGCCACATGTATTGTTGCTTTCTCTTATAACCCTTAATGAGGTCAATCATTAGGGGTTTCAACGGGAGAGCAGGTTTGAGTTGTATACTTATCGTTGCGCACCATATTGTTATTGAAAAAATGGGTTGGGCCGACCGTTTTTTGTTTATGCTCAATAGTTGAAAAAGTGAACCATAATTAAGCATGTTGCACATTTAAGGCGCATGTTCTTGGTTTCAATAAATGAGTCAATTATTATGAAACAAAATAAATACATATATAAAATAATGTTTTATAAAAATCCGGAGGGGTGCTGTTTTCCCGAAAGCTTGTTTTGGGCATCCCAGCCCAAACACGCGGCAACAACTTAACGCGACTGCTTATGCCTCTGGCGGCCACGATTCGTCCTGCGTCCGCACCTCACGCTACAACCTCATAAACGCATGCAGCTAAGCGCTGCTCCCTATCGCGGGTTAAAAATTTACACTTTGCTGATGCCTTGTTTCCAATATTTTCAGCAAAGGCGGTTTTTTGTATAAAGAAATGTTGATAAATTAAAACCTGGATAGGTTTTTGCATGTCATTCGTTAGATAATGACATTTAAGGAGCGCACATGAGTGGTAATGAACCTCGTTTTCAAGCTGTACATCAAATTTCCAATCGCACCGTAGCCCCCATGGAAACACCTGAGCCATTAAATAAAATATGGGGGTGCGACGTATTTAATCTGGCGACAATGGAAGAAGCGCTGTCTAAAAATGCCTTTAAAGCGATCAAGAAAACGGTCCAAACTGGTGCGCCACTGGATCCGGCGACAGCCGATGTTGTTGCAGCCGCCATGAAAGACTGGGCTATCGCAAAAGGGGTGAAGTTTTTTTCGCATATTTTTTATCCGATGACCAATGTTACCGCGGAAAAACACGATGGTTTTATCATTACCAATTCTGATGGCAATGCGATAACTGAGTTTTCCGGTAGCTTGTTGATCAAAGGTGAGCCGGATGGTTCGTCATTTCCCAATGGCAGTATCCGTAATACCAATGCTGCCCGGGGTTACACGGCATGGGATCCAACCAGTCCTGCCTATGTGATGCAAACAGATAATGGTGCTACGTTGATGATTCCTTGTGTGTTTATGTCCTGGACGGGGGAAGCACTGGATAAAAAAATTCCATTATTACGTTCCAACGACGCAATGAACAAGGCGGCACAAAAATTACTGTCGCTGATGGGTGAAACCGAAATTGCGACCTTGAATTCCAGTTGTGGTGCCGAGCAGGAATACTTTCTCGTCGATATTAATTTTGCCAACCAACGACCTGACTTATTGCTTGCCGGACGGACCTTGTTTGGCGCGCCGCCGGCTAAAGGTCAGGAGTTTGATGACCATTATTTTGGTTCGATTCCGATGCGCGTTCAGGTCTTTATGCAGGACTTTGAAGACAAGCTCTACCGCCTGGGTATTCCGGCGAAAACCCACCATAATGAAGTCGCCCCTGGGCAGTTTGAAATAGCACCATATTTTGAAGCGGCGAATATAGCGGCAGATCATCAGCAGTTAATGATGACCTTGATGAAAAAAGTGGCCAAAAATCATGGTTTCCACTGTTTGCTTCATGAAAAACCGTTTGCAGGGATTAACGGTTCCGGTAAACATGTCAACTGGTCTGTCGGTAATGCTACTCAAGGAAATTTACTCGACCCCGGTGATACACCGCATGATAATTTAAACTTTCTGTTGTTTTGTGGCGCCGTCATTCGCGGGGTAGAAAAGTTTGGTCCCTTATTACGGGCAGTGATTGCCTCAGCGGCCAACGACCATCGATTAGGTGCCAACGAAGCGCCACCCGCAATTTTGTCGGTTTACTTAGGGGATCAATTGGAAAAGGTATTCAATGATATCCAGGCGGGCAATATTACGTCATCAATACAAGGTGATATGATGGATCTTGGCCTGTCGCAAATTCTAAAATTTGACAGAGATCCGGGTGACCGTAACAGAACTTCACCTTTTGCATTCACCGGCAACCGATTTGAGTTTCGCGCTGTCGGTTCTTCACAATCCGTATCTGGGCCCTTGGTTGCGATGAACACCATGCTGGCTGATTCATTAAACTGGATTGCAGAAAAACTGGAAGCGCAACTGAACAGTGGTGCAGATCAAACAACAGCGGTTCTGGCTGTTCTTAAAGAACTTATGGATAAACATGGCAACGTGGTTTTTGGCGGCGATGGTTACTCTCCTGAGTGGCATGAAATGGCTGTAAAGGAACGTGGTTTGAAAAATATTCCGACGACTGCCGATGCATTGCCTGCATTCTGTGAAGATTCAGTTAAACAATTGTTTGAAAGCACGGGTGTGTTAACTCTGGTTGAGTTGGAAAGCCGGTTTGAAGTGTATGCTGAACAATATATTTTATCCATAGAAGTAGAAGCCAAGTTGGTTATTGATATGGCCAAGACCATGATATATCCCGCAGCCATTAATTATCTTGCTAAACTCACCGCAGTGAGTTCAGGGTTGAGTGGAATGGGGGTTAAGCTGGAAAGTTCAGAGGCGGAAAAAATTGTTTCTTTAGCAAATTCCATGATGTCTACCGTCGACAAGCTCTGCATAGCGCTGGAGAAAGAAGAATTTCCTTCTATCGACGCGCATATGCAATTTTGTGCTCAGGACATTCGCGACTTAATGGATGAAACGCGTCTGTATGCAGACAGTTTAGAAGCAGAAGTTGCTGACGAACTCTGGCCCTTACCAAAATATCAGGAAATGTTGTTTATTAAATAGCTCAGTTACGTAGGAGGCATGAGCTATAGCGTAATATGCCGAATGATTTAATACCAATCATTCGGCGCAATACGGCTACGCCTATTGCTGACTAACGGTTATACGGGTGTTATCCAACGATTGAGTCAGTTATTCCAACATAAAGAAGGCAAGGGAGTTGTTTTTCTCAAATTATCGGGTAAACATAAAAGTTTGTAGTCGTTGTTCATCGGTCGCCCTGTTATTGATATTAAACGTTGAGTGTGTTAAATAAAAGTTTATCAAAACCCACACCCAGTGCTTCCCGCTGACCACTGGCAGTACGGTTTAAAATTTAGGGTATTGTCAGAGTTCATCAAATATCTGCCAGTGTTAGCTGAAGCAGGCGGAATTTACGCGTTCAGAATTTTAATTTCGGTGAAGGAATTTTGACTGTACATGATGGAAAAGGGAAGAAAGATAGAAC
>SPJK01004110.1_pt1 | contig 24113 bp, 15 predicted proteins | sample 3741771 | NCBI WGS metagenome assembly SPJK01 (sample SAMN10925997, study PRJNA522277) | cold seep metagenome | isolation source: Elba SIP-enriched marine methane seep metagenome, extraction at timepoint T2 | place: Italy: coast of Elba, Mediterranean Sea
ATTGTCGCAATCGGCGGCATTTTGTTTAATGCTTTGTCGGTGATGGCTTGTTTGTGGATATGGATGGGGTTTCCGGATTTAATTCCCGCTCTGCAATTGCTTATTGTTCATTTTTCGGCGTCGGCTTTGGCGGCCATGTTTTCAGTACCGGATGTATTGGCTTTTGTGCGAGGGAATACCGTCGCTTGGGCATGCGGTCCGGCATTTGCGGTGCGTTATAAATTGTCCGCTAAGGATTTGAATGATGACAGTTTAGTTTCGGAGCGGCTGCAAAATTCAATTGAAATTCTCGCTAGAGAAGCTTCTACCAGAGGCGGACAATCAGCCGGTGTTGCTTTTATGGTCAAAAAAGCGGGCGCTTTATCGATTATTTTCGATAAGGTGGTTAAAGGCAAACGCGAAGATATTGTTAAAGTCCTTAAGAAAAGTATGCTGGATTTAGTCGCTAAGGCGAAGCGGGAAGGGGTTAAAAAAAGCGCCGAATTCGAAGTGACAATGTTGCATTTACGTTATGCGACCGGCGGAGCGACGCATTGGCATAACGCCCAGCCGCATTGGTATGAATATTATGATTCGATGATGTTTCATAAGGTGGAAGGCGGCGAATTGATCAGTCAAGCGGGCGAGGTGTTCAATCTGATTGCGCATAATGGCGATATGGATGGGGTTCATCTGGATATTTTATTGGATGAGAATATTGAACGACGGTTTTTCAGTCAGCCGGAAGCGCGGGTTATTTTTCAGACCGCGATGCCCAGTTCAACTTCCGTCGGCGATTCCGATTCGCGCAGTATTGCCGAGTGGGTTGATTTACATTTAACTCGGGGGTTGGCGTATAAGGCCTTGCGATACGCTTATTTGAGCAGCGCCTTGGATTTTAACGAAGATTTGGCGACCGGTCGTTTTGACTTTTCGGTCTTGTATCAATGGGCGGAACAAGTTGATTATGTATTGTTGAATGCTAAAAACGCTGACCCTTCCAGTTACCTGAAAGAGAATGCCGAATCGATTAATGATTTGCATGATCAAGTAAAGGCGCAGGTGTTGGAAGCTTTGAGCAAGGAATGCGCTTCGGCAATTCCTAAACAGCGTTTATCGCGCTTTTTGAATGTGTTTGAGCAAGCATTTTACCGCCATGATTTAACCTGGGTAATGCGGCAGGCATCCAGAAACTTAGTGGGTGAATTTGCTTTGATGGCCTGCTCCACCACTGAAAAACGGATGGGCGTTTTTTCCTTAACCCAGGCGTTCTCCATCGGCCACAATCGCAGCACAGGTGAGATTTTCGGCAGCGCCGAGCCGCAAGGTGTGACTTCATCACTACACAGCGGCGATGCTGACGATGATGCTTTACAAATCAATCTGCAAGACGGCCAGTATGCAACGATTGATTTCGCTGCTAAACCGGGCGTTGATCCGATAGCCATTTATGACCGGGTTCGGGAAGCCGATGATTTCTCCAAACCGGCTTTAATCGCTGAAGGTTGTGCGATTGATGATCTTCAATCGGAGTGGTTTCCGGTTAATCATAATCCGAAAATCGATAAAACGACTCGTCAGGATTTACCCGGTGAAGAAATCAATCGCGACTTGAAAGATATTCCGTATATTTTGAAGCGGGTAGTTGATTCCTTTAAACCTGGTGGCGAAAACCAGCAAACGATGAACCATTTTAGCCGTTTATTGTTTGATAATTTAGCGGATGCAGGACGTAACCCCAAAAAGTATGATTTGGTGCTTTATGGCGTGGATTTTAACCAGGATCTTATTAACGAATTTAGTTTGGCTTTGGTGTCGGTTTTGCCGGATTTGAAGGTGAGGGCGGAAAATTCCGGTAATGTGTTGAAAGAGATGAAACGCACTCAGCGTGAAGGAATCGGCGGTTATGGACCCAAAACCATTTTTCTGGGGGTGAGTAATTCAGCGCAGACCCAATCCACCTTGGCGGTGACCCGGAAGGCGGTTGAAATGGTCGGCGGCGAACGTTCTTTCGTATTGTCGCAAAGCTTCCTAAACTCAATGACTCAAGCCGTTAATCAGGGCTATCATCCTGAAGACCCGGTTTTGCCTAATACCTTTATCAACCTGAGCCATTTTTCGCCTGACGGCAGTTGCGGCAGACGACGTTCGGAAGCGGCGACGATTGTGCCGGTCGCCACCCAGGCGGTGTTAACCGAAATTTTAATACACTTATTAAATAATGCTTTGTTGCAAAGACCGGCGCTTTGTCATCAAGATGGCGAAGCCAAACATTTTGAAATCCGCCATGATATACAAATGGCGGATGTGTTGGCTTTTAGGGAGTTTCAAACGGCGGTTTACGATGTGGAAATCGCCAATCGAGTGGGTTTTAATGCGGCAGGGGAGACTATTAATTCCCCTGATACCGAGACTGTTGAGAAAGAAGCACAGGCGCGCGCTGAAAATCAAATCGAATTTATTCGCTCATACGCCTTATTCGCCAGTTATATTGTGATAGCCACTTTATTCGGCATTCCTGTTTTTCATTTATTAACCGTTCCCATCCAGAATGTCGTCGGTATCAGTTTTTTCGCATCTATATTGGATGCGGCGTTATTTTTATGTGCTTTATGGCTGATTCATATGGGCCTGCGCTATGGGCAAGGGCGGCCGGTTTTAGAACGCATCGGCGCAAGGGCGGAGTTATATATAGATCGAAAATACATTGCCCGAATGGTGGAGCGTTACAACGCCACTTTATTTTCCAATGCGCCGGCTTTTTTAACGCCTTATTTTTATTGGGCGGATACCGTGCAGGACGCTTTGCATCGTTTCGGCATTCGCGCCCATCGCGGTGTGGTTACCATTCACCGCACTCCGGATGAGCGAATGGGGATAGAAGAGGCCAACAATGCGGCGGAAGAAAACATGGTCTTTGCCCAGATCGGCGGTATTCGCTTTAATTGCGGGCAGCCGCAATCGCGCGATAAAGTCAGGGAAAATTCTCATTTCATGAATCGCTGTGAACAAGACGTTCAAGCCCGCCCTTATCAATCGGTGTTGACCGACAGTTTAGAAGCGTTAAGACAAAAATATGATCAGAAACTATCGCCCGAGACTTTGCGGTTGATTAATAGGCGTTTAATCGATTTGTCGGACGGCATCATTTTTGAATTTGTAGTCGGCGCTCAACGCCGGGATATTATTAATCAAGCGTTGTGGAAAATGATTGACTGGGCGCCCGGCGCAGAGGCGGTTTATCGGTTGGTCGCTTATTACGGCGTCGATATGAAAAATGTTATCGGTGATGCCGATACCGCCAATCAGGCGCAAATTCAATCCACTAAACACCCGGTTTCGCCGATGGACATCAATATCGACACCTTAGCGCCCAGGCCGACTATCGATGCGCTGATCAGTCAGGAGAAAATTGAAGAAGATCAGTCTTTTGCGGTATTGGTGTTTTTTGAACACTGTCTATGCATTAATTTAAACGAACATTCTTTTGCTCATCAGGGGGTTAACGCCGCTGCTGAAATATTGTTGTTTCCAGGCGTAGGCGTAGATCAAGGGAAATTGGTCAGCGCGCATGAGGGCGAAGCGAAAGAACGCTTTGTCGCAGAAATATCACGGTCGAACGGCAAGGATATGTTGAGCGTCAACAACCTGAACAGTCCTTTTCAGATCACAATTCCTTTATCCAGTCTCCATTCCGATCAGCTTTACCATTTGCTTTATCGTTTGGAAATGGATTCGCAGAGTCATTTGTCGGTGGCTGCGTAATTTGGGGTGAATCAGCATGATTTTAACGATTTTTACAGTATTGGCGTTCAGCGTTTTATTGATTGTTTTTTATTATAAAAGTAAAACCAAGCAAGAATTATTTATCAGCAATTTCATTTATTACGCTTTGCTGTTTATTTCAGCAATGGTGTTGATGTCGCAATTCGCCGGTTCCGATTGGCCGGCTACCATACAAGTCAGCGCTTTTGTTTTTATTATGGTGTTTTGGCAATGGCAGACCTTGAAATCCTCGTTTTGGGGAGTGGTGTTTTTTCAAGCCTGCTTTATGGCGCATCTTTTTATCGGCGGTTATTTATACAGCGCGACTCAGATTCCCTATGTCGATGAGCCTTTTCGGGAAATCTCCAATAACCAGCCGCATGAACTAGAGCCGGGCAATTTTCCTCATCATTGGGTCACCGGGCTGCCGCGTGAATCGTACAATTCTGAACTTGATTATGCGGCTGTTGATGCGTCCCATAACGATGTTAGTACGCAGCTTAATGAGGCGACGCAGCAGCAGTCTCACGCGGATTGGGCGGCAGCCTTGCGCTGGGAAAAATTAGCGCCGTTAATGAGAAAGGATTCGCAAATCAGAACCGTATTGCAAAATTTAAAAGAGGCTCAGCAACGTGAGCTATCGGATATGTTAGCGCGGTTGAATGCCGATTCGGTTGCCAGCACGCGCATGCGGCGCAAGGCTTTAAGTCGGCGTCAAATCCAAAACTTGTTGAATGAACGGGCGATTTCGCAAAGCTATTTTCGCACCATTAATGAAACCTGGCGCTTGTTGGATGTGGATGAGCGCAACTTTAGACAACGTCAATACGAAGATCGTTTTCATGTCTTGCTGGAGTTGATGGAGGATGAAAAAATCGATGAAAGTCACCGGGTTGAATTCATTGATTTTATGGTGGCGCATTTTGCCGGCGATGTGCGGTTAATTAAGCCCTTGATTAGCCTTTACGATCATCTGGATGAGGCCTATCCCCGCCAAAAACGGCAAAACAAGGCCTTTCTGGATCTTTATGTGGCGCGCTGTAAGGCTTTATTAAACGGTTTCGCCCGTATCGGCGAGCCGGTGATGCAACCTTTATTGGATTATCGGCGGCGGACGGTTTCGGAAATTCATTATTCCCAAGCCCGGCTGGATAAGTTTATTGAACAACAATTCGGGGTTAAGCCGCCGGTTTTGTATCAACCCGCCGAGCCGCAATCAATTGCGGATTTCCTAAATCGCCGCAAATACCCGATTGCGGAAAAATTAACCGGCGCTTCATTTAAGCAAGATTATATTCGCCGCAATCTGATGCAGATGATGATCAAGAATATTCCGCCCAAATTTGATCAGCCGGTGATGAACGCTTCTGAACAACTGTTTCAACAAATCAAAAGTCATTTCGAGCGGGCCGGTTTTGATGATGCGGTGGATTATTTATTAGTTGATGCTGATCCGGCGGTGCGGGGTAATTTGGCTTGGTATCTGGCGGAGCGTAAAGACCCTTATCTAGTCCCGTTAGTATTTGAATTGATGCGCGATCCGAATCCGGAAGTGCGCCGGATGGCGGCCATTGCGGCGGGTAATTTTGTGATTCGCGATACCCAAGGGGCGAGCGACCCTAAGTTTATTGAAATCGTCAAAATGTTGCAAAATTACCGCAGTAATTCCGATGCCTTTGGACGGGCGTGGGCCTTATTCTCATTATCCAATATCGCTGATCAGCAAAAAGCGCTTTATATCGTAGATTTAATTTTAAATGACGGCGAAGGTTATCATTCCGGTTTAGGCGCTGCGGCGCCAACCTGGCGCAGCGAGGAAGAGCGGCATGTTGTTCACAGTTTAATCGAAACCTTGTCTAAAACACCGGAAGAATTGCTGGTGAAAACGTATGCGCTGAATACCTTGATTGCTTTGCACTCGCCGGAATCCTTGGGTATTTTGCTGCAATATTTACATCATATTTATGATAAACATCATACGCGTCCGAGTATGTGGCGCTATTTCATGCCGCATATGACGTTGCCGCAAGAGGCTGAGAACGTAGAGGACGTGGTGGTGTATTTTGCAAAAGTAAATGAAGGCAGTTCTCAAGAGACGCATACCCGGCATTTGAAAGCGATTAATGAGTTTTTGCGTAAAGCTTATGAGGCGGATAGAAGCGGTGAGTATTTTCAAATATTACGGTTTTTAAAAGTCTATAACCCTTCGGATTATGAATCTTATTTGCTGGAAAACGATGAACAAATTCGTATTATGCGGATATGGGAATATTTAACCGCCACCCATTTGTTTTGGATTTTGGCATGGCCTTTTTGCCTGGTCGGCATGTTGATTATTATTTATATTGTTTTTCCGTTTTTGAATCTATCTGCGCCGAAACGCGCCCAGAAACCGAATGACAGGTCGAACCCGGCGGCGGATTTCCGTAAACAAAAAATGACCCCCGCTTCGACCATCGTGCCGGTTAAAATAGTGAATAAGAAATAGGGGGGATGATGTTGTTTATCACGGCTTTAAAAACGCGGGTGAAGCTATTATTCATCGTTTTGTTCGGCTTGTCGTTGAACGCATGTACGCTTATCGGTCCGGATTTTGAGAAACCGGAACTCGGGTTGGATGAACAATGGTTAGCGGATTACCGGGAGACTTTTAAAAGCGGTGATGCGACAAAGTGGTGGGAAGTATTTAATGACCCTGTGTTAAACCAACTGATCAATTTAGCGCATCAACAAAACCTGGATCTGCAAACGGTGGCGATTCGCATCTTGGAGGCCAGGGCGCAATTAGGCATCGCCAGAGGCAGTTTGTTTCCGCAAAGCCAAACCTTGGAAACTGGCTTGGCTTTTCATAAACTCAGCGAGCGTTCTCCTAATTTCGATCCATCGTTTGATGATCCCGATTTTGTCGCTTTTGATATGGGTTTCGACGCCCTCTGGGAATTGGATGTGTGGGGGCGTTTTCGCCGCGGCATAGAATCAGCCAACGCCAAATTAGCGGTTTCGGCAGCGGAATATGACGATATGCTGGTCAGTTTAACCGCCGAGGTCGCGGTCAGCTATGTGCAAATCTGTGCTTTTAAGCAACGTTTGCAAGTGGCGCTTGAAAATGCGCAGATTCAAAAGGACAGTGTCAGGATTACCGAAGTCAGGGTGCGGGAAGGCATCAGCACTGAACTGGATATGCAACAGGCGCGGGCTTTGTTGCATAGCACGCTGGCCTTGATTACTCGTTTGCAAACCGGGTTGCGCCACGCTAAAAACGGCTTGGCGGTATTATTAGGCCGGTTTCCAGGGCAGATTGATCGTTTCTTGGATGATCAAATGACGATTCCGCAGGCTTCAAAAGCGATTGTATTGGATATACCTGTGAATATGTTAAGACGCCGCCCGGATGTGCGTAAAGCCGAATATAACGCCGCTGCGCAAAGCGCTTTGATCGGGGTGGCGAAGGCGGATTTACTGCCGCGTTTCACCTTGCGCGGCGCTTTGGGGTTGAATTCCAGCAGTTCCGGCGCGATTGATATATTCGATGTGTTCGATATGAAAAGTCTGGCGGCGACTATCGGGCCGACGGTGAGTTGGCCGATTTTAAATTACGGGCGTTTGAAAAATAATGTTCGCGTTCAAGACGCCCGTTTTGAGCAGGCGTTTATGCAATACCGGCAAACTGTGTTGACCGCCGTGCGCGAAGTGGAGGACGCCATGATTGCTTTCGTTAATAGCGGTCGCCGGGTTGAGCATCTACAACGCGGAGTTCAGGCTTCCGGGCGTTCTGTGGATTTAGCGCTGGCTCAATACCGAAGCGGTTTGGAAGATTACACCCGGGTATTGGATTCGCAGCAGTTTTTAGTTCAGCAACAAGATGCTTTAATTTCCGGACAAGGCGATTATGTGAAAAATATTATCGCCGTTTATAAGGCCTTGGGCGGCGGTTGGGAAATTCGTGAAAATCAAAATATCTTTCCGCAAAAGGCCTTGCAACGAATGCAGCAACGGGTGGATTGGGAGGACTTTGTTAATGACGAGGGTTCATGAGGGTTGCTGTTGATTTTTTTGTAGGATGGGCAAAGCGCAGCGCCTCCGTCCTACGTCTGTTTCAATTGTTCATTGGTAGAGGCGTTCATGGCGTGTTGAGGTTTAAATAAGGTAACTTGCGCTCGCCCGGATTTCTTGGCGGCATACATGGCGGAGTCGGCCTCTCTGATCAAGGCTTCTATATTGCTATCTTGGGGGCGGATAATACGCACCCCGATGCTGGCGCCGACTGAAAGTGAATCATGATTGAATGTAACCGGATGGGATATTTTTTCGCGTAGTTTTTCGGCGACGATTAAGGCGGATTCCTGCGCTTTGAGTTCATCATGGGCGATGTGATTCAGCAACACGATAAACTCATCGCCGCCCAGTCTGGCGGCAATATCAATTTGTCTTAAAACGCTTTCCAAGGTTTTGGCGACATCTTTTAAAATGACATCGCCCGCTTCATGACCATGTTCATCATTAACAGGTTTAAAACCGTCCAGGTCGATTAGCATTAATACGCCGTAGGTTTTGTCCCTCACACAATAACTGATGGATTTATCCAGATGTTCTTCAAGTAAACGGCGGTTTGCTAAACCGGTGAGCGGGTCGTGTAAAGCTAAATATCTGACCGATTCCTCAGCAATATCACGGTCTTTGATGAAGGGTAAAATGACCCAGAAGTATATAAACGGCGCAGAAAATACCGATAGTAGGCCAGCGTCCAAAAAGGCTTCCGAGATGGGATCTAGTTCGAGTTGTAAGGTCGCAAACAACAGCATAATGGCGAATTCAACCAAAGAAATAACAATGATAATGCGGATCACAATGGTAATTACGGTGATATGGTGGCTGTCTTTATCTCTGAACATAAGGGCTACTCTATTATTATTGTTATCCGACTATTTGTTTAGCGCCGAATTGATTGGTATTGATTAAAAAGCGTTCAAAGTCCGGTAATTCGAGAGGCTTGGCGAAATAATAGCCTTGAAAGAAGTTACAGTTTTTGGCTTTTAAAAATTGTAGTTGCTCTTGAGTTTCCACGCCTTCGGCAATGGTGTTGAGCTGCATATTTTTAGCCATGACGATGATGGTTTCGACAATGGCGGCGTTTTTGGGATTGTTTAAGCATTCGCGGACAAACGATTGATCGATTTTCAAGGTATCGATGGTGAATTCATTGAGATAGGCCAGGCTGGAGTAACCGGTGCCGAAATCGTCGATGGAAATGCGGATGCCCATATGGTGCAATTGCATGATCATGGCCTTGATGATTTGGGTGTTTTGCATCAGGCAGCTTTCCGTCAGCTCCAACTCCAAACGGTTGAGATTTTTCAAGCCGCTGGCAAAGACGATTTTATCTAATTCGGCAATAAAATTTTCATGATTGAATTGTTTAGGGGAAATATTGACGGCCAGATAATGAAATGAATCATCGCTCATCAAACTGCGGCTTTCCCAGTCTTTTAAATTGGCGCAGGCGGTTTCCAAAACCCAGTTGCCGATATCGAAAATAATGCCGCTTTCTTCGGCGATGGGGATGAATTCAGCCGGTGAAATCCAGCCGCGATCTTCCCGATGCCAGCGGATTAAGCATTCAGCGCCGATAATTAAGCCGCGATGATCCATTTGCGGTTGGAAAAAAAGACTGAACTCATCGTTGTTCAGCGCTTTTTGTAAAGCGTTTTCTATATTGAAGCGTTTGATTTCCTGGTCCAACATGGACGGTTCGAAAAAAGTGTAATTTTTTCCGCCGTTGGCTTTGGATTTTTGCATGGAAAGATTGGCGAATTTGACTAATTCCGAAGATTGATGGGTTTGATCCGGATACAGGCTGATGCCGATGCTGCAACTTATTAATAGTTCGGTATTGCCTATTTCAATCGGTTCCGCTAAGGTTGCCAGGATTTTTTCCGCCGCTGTTTTGGCGGCGGATTCGGCCTCTTGATAATTTGGACTCAAATTGGATAATAACAGGATAAATTCGTCGCCATTCAAGCGGGCGATGGTATTGCCCGGTTCGGTCAAGGATTTTAGTTTATAGGCGACTTGATTCAGCAAGTGATCGCCGGATCGTTGGCCTAAGCTGTCATTAATGCGTTTAAAGCGATCCAGATCAATCAGTAAAGTCGCCAGGTGATTGTGGTTTTGTTGCGATTGCTGTATCGCCAGATCCAGGTGATCAAAAAACAAAGTACGGTTAGCGATGCCGGTCAGCTCATCAAAATAAGCTAAATGCTGGATGTATTGTTCTTGTTGTTTTTGTTTGCTGATGTCAACAAAAACGCCCATGAACAGCGTTTTGCTGAATTGGGTGATGCGCACGATGCTTAACCATTGAGGATAGACGTGGCCGTCAAAATGCTTGTTCCAAATTTCGCCTTGCCAATGGCCTTCGCTGAGCAAGGTAGCCCACAGCGAGGCGTAAAAGGATTTTTTGTGACGCCCGGATTGAAGGATGCTCATTTTCTTTTGTAATACATCTTTTTCCTGAAAGCCGGTGATTTTAGTAAAAGCCTTGTTAATGCGTAAGATGTGGGCGTTTTCATCGGTGATAACGATGCCCTCCAAGCTATTAGCGAAGTAGCTGGCGGCTAGAAACAATTCTTGTGAAGAGGTGACTCGTTCAATGAGTTGAGAAAATTTATCGCAAACCGCTTGAAAAAACGGTTGGATTTCATCAAGGCGATCACTTTCCAGACAGATCACGCCGATTTTTTCATCGGCGACCACCAGTTCCTGATAAAACAATTGCTGTTCATCAAGATAGGCGGTGATGGAAGCGCAATCGCCAAGCGGTAAAGTGTGTTGCCAGCTTTGTGAGTCATGACTGCTGTAAACTATCACACGACATTCATCATCTTGATGTTCATTCAATAAGACGGTGAGTCTGGAACGAGTGCTGTTGAATAAGCGGCTCTCCTGAATTCTTTGCATGGCTTTTTGTAAAATCGACTCCAGGTCATTGAAGTGCTCTTCGGCCAACTCGGCGAGTTTTAGATTCAGGGTTTGCAGATTGTGGTGTTGCTCATGTTCAATCAGCGCTCGCCCGGCTCTTAGCATATATCGCACATGGTGCGCCAGTAGCGGCCAATTGATGGGTTTAGTAATAAAATCGGTGGCTCCGGCTTGATAAGATTTGTTCACGGAATCAATATCATCCAGGCCGGTCATCATCAATATCGGCAGCATCTCCAAATCTTCTCGGGCGCGAATTTGATAGCAGGTTTCTATGCCGTCTATACCGGGCATATTAATATCCAGCAAGACGATATTAATAGGCTGCTCATTTAATATCTGTAAAGCCTCTTCGCCGGTTGCGCAACTGTGCAGAAAAAAATCGTTTTCGCGCTCCAAACATTCCCGCACCAGTATTTGGATGGCCGGGTCGTCATCGACGACGAGAACGTTGTTTTTCTGTTGTTTGATCACCTGGCTCTCCATTATTGCGGATCAGATAATTTTAGACGAAGTGCGGCGGAGGCCAACTGAAATTCATCAAAAATATGGCTGCTGAGGCGGGTTATTTCATCTGGACTAAGGTCTGCTGATTTAGTTTCCAGACTTTTACATAACGCCGATAATTTATGAGCGCCCAAATTGGCGCTGCTGGATTTAATGCTGTGGGCGATGGATTTGATTTGTTTTTTATCCTTGTCTTCTATAGCTTGTTCCAGTAGATTCAATTGTTCTGCGGAGTTGGTTAAAAAAATCGTAATGACTTGTTCCAGGATGTTTTCGCCGCCGGGACGTTGCAGCCGGGCAATTTTATCCAGCGCTTTATAATCCAAGGGGTAATCCATTGCCGAGCTTTCCATCACTGGCGTGAGGTTAGGTTCCGCCTGTTGTTTTTTGCCCGGCAACCAATAGGCGATCATGGTGTTTAATTCGCGTTCGCTGAACGGCTTGCTGAGATAGTCATCCATACCGGAGGCCAAGCAATGACCGCGCACCCCGGAGATGGCGTCGGCGGTTAAGGCGATAATCGGAGTTGGCGGCATATGATTGCTTTTTTCATAGCGGCGGATTTCTTCGGTGGCTCGGTAGCCGTCTTTTTTAGGCATTTGGCAGTCCATAAACAGCAGATCGAAACGTTGTTTTTGAAAGGCTTCGACCACTTCAAAGCCATCATTGCTGAGGGTGGTTTGACATTCTATGTTGCTCAGCATTTCTTTCACCAAAATGCGATTGACCGGGTTGTCTTCGGCCACTAGGATTTTGCAGTCCGGGAAATGAAAGAGATTATCAACGGTTGTGTCTGAGTGGGTGAAAGCATGATTGTCGCCGACAGTAATGCACTGGAACAATTGATTAAGGGTGTAGGGTTGTTCCAAGAATAACGGGTGGTCGCTGGGTTTGCCGCCACAGCAATAAATCAGGCGAAAAGATTTTTTTTCTAGCTTGCGTTTAAGAGTTTCGTCGAACAGCTCGTTATGGATGGCTTTTTGGTCTAAAAATAATAGATTATTGTGATGCTCAGCGGCTTGCTCAACGATTTCAAATAAGTCTTCAATATGGTCAATAATTTGGGTGTCGATTTTCAGCGCATTCAACTGTCTACTCAGGATTTCGGTTTGCAAGGCGTTTTTTGACAAAATGGTCGCCGAGCAATCATCGTATGCAAGGAATTCCTGCGTTTGTTGGGCGTCTGTCTCGAGTTCGATAGTGAAAAAGAAACGGCTGCCGATATTGGGCGTACTTTCCAATTCCAGCTTTGAGTTCATTAACTGTAATAACTGGTTGGCAATCGTTAGGCCAAGCCCGGTGCCGCCGTATTTGCGGCTGCTGCTTTCATCCGCTTGCGAAAAGGCGGCGAAAATTTTATCTTGATCTGATTGTTCAATGCCGACGCCGCAGTCGGCGATTTCAAAATAAAGCCGACAATGGCCGTTAACGCTTTGTTGTTTGACAATAAATTTGATATGTCCGGAGTGAGTAAATTTAATTGCGTTGCCGATTAGATTGGTGATGATTTGGTTTAAGCGGGCTTCATCGCCTTTCACTTTATAATGGCAGTTCGGCATGATGTCGTAGAAAAACTGTAGATTTTTTTCTCTGGCCTGTGGGCTGAGCAATTGTACGATGTGATCCAAACTGTTTAATAAAGTAAACGGTTCGTGATGAAGTTGAAATTTACCCGCTTCAATTTTGGATAAATCCAGAATTTGATTAATCAGCACCAGCAGACTTTTTCCTGATTCCAGAGTTAAATCTAAATAGCGTTGCTGGCGTTTATTGGGCGATGTTTTACTGAGCAATTCGGTAAATCCCAGAATAGCGTTCATCGGGGTGCGGATTTCATGACTCATATTGGCCAGGAATTGTGATTTGGCGCGATTGGCGGCTTGCGCATCTTCCGCCAGTTTATTGGCGTGGACAATGGCCTTTTTTAATTGCCGGGTTCTGTTATCAATAACCGCTTCCTGATTTCGGTGTTGCCGTTCCACTTGTTGCCGATAGATTTGTAATTGTTTGATCATATTGTTGAAATCGGCTGCGAGTTCATTAATTTCATGACAGCTCTTGATTTCAATTTGTTGATCCAGTCGGCCTGCTGCGATTTGATGCGAAATTTTCGCCAGATTGGCGATGGGGCGGGTCACCTTGCGGGTGAAATAAAGGGTTAACGCCAAGCTGATAAAAATTAACGCTACCGCTAATATCAAAGCTCTTATGCTGGTGTTGATAATGGCCTGATAAAAGGCGTCCAGCGATAAGCCGTAAAAAATATGACCGATAATTTCCTGTTCCTGAGCTTTATCGCCTAAATCCCATAATACTGATTCGTCATGTTGAGTGGAGCCGTAAACCGGGAAATAAAAGTTCAAGGTCGGATACTTTCGGCTATTGAAAATCAATTCGCCGAGTTCCGGTTTGCGGCTGTCGTTTAATGTGGTCGGTAACTGTTGCTGTTGATCGCGAAATTGCTCGCTGAGCAGGATTTGTTTTTTCTCATCGAAAAAAATGACGAAATGTATTTGATCCATTTTCGCCATTTTTTCGGCTAATGCCTGTATTTCAGTAATGTTTTTGGTATACAAAGCCAATTCGGAATTCATCGCCAATAATTGGGCGATGAATTGGCCGTGGTTTTTCAGTCGATTATATTCAGTTTCCAGATTGTTGTATGTGCTCAACGTGGTGGAGGTAATAATGCTGAATAATATCAATGGAATGACAAAACCGTTGAATTTAGTGGTCAGCTTGACTGAGTGTCTGCCGTCAATAAATTTCATAAGCGCTTTCCACGATGGAGGACGGCAGCTCAATTTTCATATGTCGAGCCGTTTTGCTATTGATTGAATAAAGTATTTTGCGCGGCGTTTCCAGGATTTTTATTTTTTTTTGACTGCTCAGTAAGGGCTGTATTTTTTCACCGCACTGTCTGCCCAGGTCTGCATAATCCCTTTCTAAAGCGTATAAAGCGCCGGCTTTCACCCACTGACTGGAATGCGCGACTAAGGGAATGCGATTACGAAATGAATACAGCAAAATGTGTTTAGCGGTTTGCGCGGTAAGAATGCTGCTGTTGGTAAAACTCCACAAGGCGCTGATGCTACGCGGGAGTTGAGTCAGTAGTTCAGGTAAATTGCGGTTATTATCCACCGCGACCAAATGAATGGGGAGCTTGAGCTTTTGCGCTAAGCTTTTGATTTCCGCTATATCATGATCATTTTTTTGCGGATGATAAAGCACGGCGACCGGGCCGCTGTCGCTGAAAACTTTTTTAAGCCATTGTAGTTGAGTGACTAATGGAAACTCCAGCATCAGCACAGCGGTATGTTCGACCTGGCTGGTTAATTGTTGATCCAGAATCATACAGGCGCATATCGGTACTTGGCTGTAATGTTTGGCGGCAAAGGTCGTAGCTTGTTTGCCTAAGGTTAAAATGACATCGGGAGGGGAATGCGTTGTTTCTTCATACAATGCATCTTCATCATTTCGATAGACAAGGATTTGTAGATTAAAGGGTTTGCTTTGGGTGGAAAAATATTCCTTCAAGCCCGAAATAACTTGTTGATAGGGCGGTTTTTGATAACTCATTAGCACTAAAACATGAGTGATCTCATTGCCGCCGGTAGAACAGGGCAGCCATAGTATTAAACTGAAAAAACAGTGGATCCATCTCATTATTGTCTGATGTTGATTCGATAGATTTTCTTATTGTAAATTCACAAAATTGCTACAGCCTTAATGTTAAAAAAATAAGAGACTAAAATTCATAATTAAACTTGAAGCGAAACTGTCGACCGTTTTGTTGTATGGTGTCGGAACTCAAATCAGTGGTGGATGGATCATGGTAAGTCCGATCCAATAAATTATATAAACTAGCCGATAATTCCAGTCCCGGCAATAAGTTTTGGCTAAATAAGGTGGCGTTAGCCATCAAGTAACCGGGAACGCTACCCAGTGTGGAATTTCTCCGGCTGGTATATTGCAATTCAATTGCGCCGAAAACTTTTTCTCGCCATAACGGCGCGATCAGATTGAACTTAGTGAGGTGAGCCGGAGAATTTAAGGGTTTTCGAGGATTGTGCTTTTCTTTAGCGTATTGATAGGCGTAACTGAAACGGGTGCGCCAGCCGCCGACCCATTGTCCGGTCAATTCCACTTCCACCCCGTAAATATCCATATCGGTCTGGTTTTGGTAAATATTCGGATTGTCCGGCAATCCTTCGCCGGTTAATTGAATAATGTCTTTGACTTCAAAGAAGTAGGGCGAAACGCTGGTGGTCATGTTCTGGTTGATTTTTTGTATCCATTCCAATTCATAGGTATAAATGTTTTCCGGTTGCAGTCCGCTACTTTGAATCCAGGTGTCGCTGAAGGTGTAGTTTTGTTCAAATGCGCTGGGCGCTCTGAAGGCCTGAGCGTAAATGAATTTTAAAGTGGTTGTATCCCAAGGTTGATAAATCAAGGCGGCGCGCGGATTAATGGTATCGCCGACGTGGCTGTAGTCGTCATAACGAAAGCCGGCGTTAATAATTAAATTGTCGAATATCTTGTATTCATCTTGTAGAAAAAGCCCGTAAGTCCAGCTTTCCTGCTGAGTATCGCCAAACACGGTTAACGGCGGCCCTTGGAAGCTACGCATTTCCTGATGGAAATTATCGCGATATTCGCCGCCGACGGTGATTAAATGATCGCCGATTTGTTTCGATAATTGCAGTTCGGTTCCCCACCAATGACCGTTAAAATCATCTTGATACAGTACTTTCGGTTCAAAAGCGTAATCGCCGTCAAAGCGGTAATAATCGTAATAAACTCTGGCCAATAGTGCTATATCATTGTCGAAACTGCGTTCGTACAAAATGTCAGCATAGGCGCGCTCATCTACAAAAACATTTCTTTCATCATCGATAATGGTGCCAATGATTGGGTTAGAAAGGTCTTTGCCGCGTTGTACGAAACCGCCGCTGATCGTTAAGTCTTGATAGGAGAATTTAACGAAAGCGCGTTCACTGTCTTCGCCGTCTTTTTCGCTAGCAATGCCTAAGCCGGGGATTTCCACATGGGATTTGCCGCCGCTGTTTTGATAACTGATGGAGGTGTACAATTCAGCGCCGTTGGCGAATTTATCGCCGTAACTGACTTTACCTTTGTATGATCGATAAGAACCCGCTTCACCGGTTATACCTGCGGTTTGCATATCGCGGCCTTGTTTAGTGATGACGTTGATGACGCCGAAAAAAGCGTTACTGCCGTATAGCGATGAGGAAGGTCCCCTGACCAATTCGACCCGTTTGATGTCATCAATATCAACAATAAATTCCGTGCCGATGGCGTTGTAATCGACCAGGTTGTCGTTAATTCGATGGCCGTCGACCAGAATCAATATGCGATAGTTGTAATCGCCCGGGCGGTTGAAACCACGAATGCCAAGGCGGTGATACACCCGGTCGTAACTGGTATACATGCCTTTCATACTGGATAGGACTTCCGCTAGCGTTCGGTAACCGTATTTTTTAATTTCATCAGCGCTTACAATGCTGACCGAGGCGGGCGCATTAGTAACTGGCTGGTCATGCTTGGAGGCGCTGTAAACAAATGAAATTTCTTCGAATAAAGCGCTTTCATCCGTCAATAAAGCCAATTGTTCTTCGGCGTTGAGGGAAGAAATAATGGAAACAGCAGGTAATACCGCTATTAGAAAATAATTTTTCATTTTACCTAACCAGAAAGAAATTTGGTTTTATAGGGCGAAGTATAAATAAAACCGAAAGTGTTCAGATTAACCTTGTGTCAGCTTATGCTGACAATTTAGCTCTGAGTCTAGTACAAATTGAATATTTTTGTTGCTGGATGTTGAAAAAAGAAAGGTTGTAGGGGAGGGCAAAAATGCAGCAAACCGTCGTAGAGTACTGCTCGGTAATAAAAGTGGCGTCATTTTGTCGTATGTCTATAATATTACCCAACGGTAATTATTTTTCAAAGTTGACATGAACGATATCGAAAAAATACCTTACGGTAAGATTAACAGCGTAGCTGATATGGGGACGTTAGTTCGACAGCATCGTAAGTCTCGACAAGTGCGCATCAAAGACTTATCCGATATGGCAATGATCAGCGCTCGATTGATTGGTGAGTTTGAGCGGGGAAAAGCAACTTGCCAAATTGGCAAGGTGCTGCAGATTCTTAAGTTCTTAGGGCTTGAAATACGGATTGTTCCGCGGGGAGCGCCATGATTGAAGACGAGCTGAACGTCTGGTGCGATGATCAAATAGTCGGTTATTTATGGCGTAATGAAGTCGGTGTGATGTCCTTTCGATATGATGATGATTGGAATCGGTTTCCGCTGTCGATCAGCCTCCCCATAGATAAGAAACCTGAGCGGCTGATAGCCCACCGTTTTTTTGCCAATTTATTACCTGAAGGTTTTGCAAGAGAACGCTTATGTCGACGTTTACGATGCCCGGATGCCGACTTTGATTTACTGCGTGAAATTGGCGCAGAGTGTGCGGGGGCAATTTCCATTTTGCCTGTCGAGAAAGCGCCTGATCTACAGCGCGCTTACCGGAAAATTGAGGAGGCCGAATTAGTAAAATTGATTGAAACGCGCGGCGCTTCAATAACGGTCGAAAATAAGCCTCGTTTGTCGCTAGCCGGTGCGCAAGATAAGATAACCGTTCATGTTGACAATGACCTTATTTATTTGCCTGTTCAGCAGACGCCTTCCACGCACATTCTGAAATTTGAAGTCAGCGATTTTAAAAATGTGCCATTGTATGAGGTTTTTACTACGAGCTTAGCGCAAGCTGTCGGCCTGAATACCATTGATATTGAGCTTAGGGTTTTAGCTTCAAAGAGTTACACGCTCTCCAAACGATATGATAGGCGGATAAAAGAGGGTGAGGTGATGCGAATACATCAAGAGGATTTTTGTCAGGCTTTAGGCTTCAAGGAAAAATATCAACGCGGCGATGAGCCGAATTTCGCACAATGCTATCACTTGATCATTGAGCATTCTGCTAATCCGCTGGAAGATGCGGAACAGCTTTTAAAGTGGCAATTATTTAATGTGATCGTCGGCAATTCCGATGCGCATATCAAAAATCTGTCTTTCCTTTATGAAAATAATCAAACTCGATTAGCGCCATTCTATGATTTAGTGAGCACTCGCGCCATTGGACACTTGGATATGACATTGGCGCTATCTGTCGGGAGTCAGAAAAAACCCAATCAAATTACCGAAAAAAACCTTATTGAAATGGCTAATCAATGTCGAATACGGCCAAGGCGACTGTTTGATATATTGAATCAACTGATAACGGCGGTTGAAAAACAATATCAGCCAACACGGTCAGCGATTGAGCGGCAGTATGGCGCACAACCTGCCTTGCAGCGAGTAGAGCGAATTATCGAGAAACAAATTAAGTTATTAGGGAAATTCTAGTTTTTCGTCGTAGATAGGGTCAACAATAAATTTGATAAAGCCCTTCCAGCACTAAAGAATTAGGGCTGATTGTGCCGAGGAGGTTGTCATCCTTGTCGATTACCGGGGCTCGCACCAGATTATAGGTGTCGAAAAGTCTGGAACAAAGTCGGATGTCCATTTCCGGGTTTACCTTGACGACCGGGCAGGTCATGATTTCATAAACATTAACCCGGTCCGGGGAACGGTCTTTGGAGAGTACGTCGCGGGCGATGTCGGTGGAGGTGATGATGCCGTATTCGTCGTCTTCATGTCTTTTTTTGACGATTAATACCGATGTTTTGTTGTTTTTCATGCTCATTAAGGCTTCGCGTATGGTCGCCGCGCCGTCAATTACGGTATAGCCTGCTTTCATCACATCCTTAACGCGAACAACTTTGTTTTTAGCGCTCATACTTCATCCTCCAATTCATTAGTTAGTTCATCTACCTGATGCATCAGGCCGATAGCGTCTTCTACATCCACTTGAAAGGCGATGCCGGTGCCGGGCTTGCTGTCGAATTCGCCGGCTTTGGCGATTTTTTCAAGTATGCTACGGCTTAAGTGTTCTTCAACCAGGAATAAGGCGACATCGCGCTGGGTTTCCAGAGTCAAGCCGAAAAAAGTTTTGGATTGATTGATGCCTTCGCCGCGGGCGCTGGTGATGACGGTGGCGCCTTTAGCGCCATACTCGCGCGCGGTATCCAGCACCAGATCGGTTTTAGAATCTTCTACAAATGCAATAAGTAGCTTGAAATGCATTGTTTACCTCAGTGTCGATTGTTGTGTTTGCTGCGCCATTCAGAGATTTGCGCATAGCCTAATACGGCGATAATAGGGAACAGGCTGGCGAAAGCGATGAGTCCGAAGCCGTCCAATAAGGGGTTGCGGCCGGGTACGGTTGAAGCCAACCCCAAACCCAGCGCGGTAACCAATGGTACGGTGACGGTCGACGTGGTAACGCCGCCGGAATCATATGCCAACCCGATAATCAATTTTGGCGCAAAAGCCGTTTGAATAATGACGATTATATATCCGGCGATAATGTAATAATAGAGTTCGGTGCCGCTGACGATGCGGTAAGCGCCCAGCGCGATGCCGAAAGCAACGCCGATTGAAACGGAAATGCGCAGTCCCCAGGCGTTGATGGCGCCGCCGGAAATGGTTTCGGCTTTGATGGCGACAGCCAATAACGAAGGTTCAGCCAGAGTGGTGGCGAATCCGATGCAGGCGGCGAATAGATAGACCCAGGCGTAATCTTGCCAATGCACGTTAGCGGCTTCGCTAATGCCTAAAAATTCCGGCGCGGTTAATTGTTTAGCCATTAAATCGCCGAGCGGAAATAAGGCGAGTTGCAAGCCTTCCAAAAAAAAAGCAATGCCGAATAACACATAAACAAAGCCGAGAGAGGTTCTGATCGGATTGGGTAAGGGTTTGCGAATAACCAATAGCTGGAAGCCGATAATGATGACGACGATCGGTAATATATCTTTAGCGGTCGCCAAGACAGTGTGTAAAAACAATTCCAGCCAATCCATTAAGGCGTTCATTGCAGCATTCCATAGATCATCACGAAAATCATCGGCGTCAGCGATGCGAAAGCAATTAAGCCGAAGCCGTCTACCATCGGGTTGCGGCCTTTAATGGAGTTTGCCAAACCCACGCCCAAAGCCGTTACCAGCGGGACGGTAATGGTGGAGGTGGTGACGCCGCCGGAATCATAGGCGATGCCGATTATTTCTGCGGGAGCGAAAGGGGTGATGGCTAATACGCAACAATAACCGCTAATAATTAAATAATGTAGCGGCCAGCCTTTTAAGATGCGCAGTACGCCCATGACGATGGCGAAACCCACTGATGCGGCGACGGTAATGCGCAGACCCAGCGCATAGTTCTGTTTAGCGGTTTGACCGGCTTCTATAATGGCGGCTTTACCGGCGATGTCGGCCGCCTCGTCGGCGACGGCAATCAATGCCGGCTCTGCGATGGTGGTGCCGAACCCCAGACAAAAGGCGAACGCCATCAACCAGAATAGACTGCCTTTGCGGGCAAAAGCCTGAGCCATAGCTTCGCCGATAGGAAATAAGCCCAGTTCCAAGCCTTGAACAAATAGCGTTAAACCCAGGATAACAAATAAACTGCCGATTATCAGATTGAGTAAATCCGGGATAGGTTGTTTGATCACCCATAATTGGAAAATAATGACCACTATTAATATGGGTGCCAGGTCGGTAGTGCTGCGGTATATTTGTTTGATAAATGGATTATTGAATAACCACATGAAAGATCCGGGTTGCAAAATGCATAGGTTTAAAGTCTAGCATATTCCCAATGAATTCTATTGTCGATTGTTTGATTTTTCCTTAGCGGAAGATTTAAGGATAATCATTGACATAAAGTTGTTCCGAAGTAAAATGGTGGGTTTATTTGATTTTCTGATTTAGAAAACCGCAATCGTGGCCGTGCGAAGTATATAGCGCCGCAACAATAATATAGAGTAGGAAAAACTGATGAGTCACACATTGTTTGAAGCCAATAGCCAGCGTGTTCAGCGTTGTGAATTAGCTGTTCCGGGTTCTAATCCGGGCATGTTTGAAAAAGCATTAAAAAGTGGTGTGGATTATATTTTTCTAGATCTGGAAGATGCCGTCGCGCCGGATGATAAATTACAAGCGCGAAAAAATGTCATCGAAGCGATTAACGATTTGGACTGGGCGGGGCACGGCATTACCGTTTCAGTGCGCATCAATGGATTGGATACTCAATATATGGTGCGCGATGTCGTCGATTTAATGGAGCAATGCGGAGAAAAGCTGAATACCATTTTAATTCCGAAAGTCGGCGTTTTTGCCGATGTCTATATGGTTGAAGCCATGGTGAGCCAGTTAGAAGTGCAGCAAGGATTGAAAAATCGCGTCGGCATCGAGTGTTTGATTGAAACGGCGCTAGGCATGGCTAATGTGGAAGATATCGCCAAACAAGGGGCGCTGGGCGGACGTCTTGAAGCTTTGCATTTCGGGGTGGCTGATTATGCCGCCAGTAACCGGGCGCGCACTGTCAATATCGGCGGTTTGAATCCGGATTATCCGGGCGATCAATGGCATGCAGCGATCAGCCGGATGACCGTTGCTTGTCGAGCTTATGGTTTGCGGCCTATTGACGGCCCGTTCGGCGATATTCAAGACCCGGAAGGTTTTAAAGATGCTGCTAAGCGGGCGGCGGCTTTAGGTTGTGAAGGGAAGTGGGCGATTCATCCTTCGCAAATCGCTTTGGCGAATGAAGTCTTTACCCCGCCTGCTGAAGAGATTGAAAAAGCCAAAAGAATTTTACAAGCGTTGAAAGATGCCGCCGCCCAGGGTAAAGGCGCAGCGGCGTTGGATGGTCGATTAATTGACGCGGCTTCCGAAAAAATGGCGAATAATGTGGTGAAGACGGCTGAGGCGATTGCTGCTAAGGCTTAAAGTTTATGAGTGAAAAGGTCGCTTTATGCGGCCTTTTCATTGTTTACAGGGGGTGCTTAACCCTGACCGGCAAGATTTTTTATCGAATACAGAGGATGCTATGGATATTCATGAATATCAGGCAAAACAATTATTAACAGAATATGGAATTCGTATCTCCGAGGGCGGTTTGGCTTATAGCCCTGAGGATGCGGTGCAAAGAGCGAGAGATATAGGCGGCGATGTTTGGGCGGTAAAGGCGCAGATTCATTCCGGCGCGCGCGGCAAGGCGGGCGGCATCAAAATTTGTCAATCGTATGAAGAAGTCAGCGCAGCGGCGGAAGAGTTATTGGGTAAGAAACTGGTGACTCACCAAACAGGCCCGGCGGGTAAAACCTGTTTACGATTATATATAGAAGCGGGCACCAAAATTGCCAAAGAACTGTATTTTAGTTTGTTGGTGGATCGTGAGCATGAACGTATTGTGATGGTAGGCTCCGCTGAAGGCGGGATGGATATTGAAGATCTGGCGGCTAATCATCCGGATAAAATCACCAAAATTTATATTGAACCAGCCGTCGGCTTAAGAGATTTTCAGGCGCGTAAAATGGCGTTTGCTTTAGGTTTGGAAACCAGCCAAATCAGTCCGGCGGTTAAATTAATCAAAGGTTGTTATCGAGCGATGCGCGATCTGGATGCCAATATGATCGAAATCAATCCATTGGTTGTGACCACCAGCGGCAAATTGACTGTGTTGGATGCGAAAATGGGCTTTGATGATAATGCTCTGTTCAGGCAGCAAAAGATTTCCGAGTTGCGCGATAAAACTCAGGAAGATCCGCGCGAGATGGCGGCGGCTGATCGTGGCTTAAGTTATGTCGGTCTGGACGGCGATATCGGCTGTATGATTAACGGCGCCGGTTTGGCGATGGCGACCATGGATATGATTAAACTGGCGGGCGGCGAACCGGCTAACTTTTTAGACGTGGGCGGCGGCGCGTCTCCTGAGCGGACTGAAAAAGCCTTCCGCATGGTTTTGCAGGATGATAATGTGAAATCGATGTTGGTGAATATCTTCGCCGGTATTAACCGTTGCGACTGGATTGCCGAAGGCGTTGTTCACGCCGTGCAGAAATTGGATATGAAAGTTCCCCTGGTGGTGCGATTGTCCGGCACCAATGTGGAAGAAGGGCGCAAAATTATCGCTGCTAGCGGATTGCCGATTATTACTGCGGATACATTGGCGGAAGCGGCGGAAAAAGCGGTTGCCGCGCGTAATGAAATTGTCGCTAAAGAGCAAGGCTAAGGGGAGAAGAAATGGCCATTTTGATTGATGAAAATACGCGTATGATCGTGCAAGGGTTTACCGGTAAAATCGGCACCTTTCATGCAGAAGATATGATTAAGTACGGCTCCAATGTCGTCGGCGGGGTGACGCCGGGCAAAGGCGGCCAAACCCATTTGAATAGACCGGTTTTCAATACCGTTAAACAAGCGGTTGAGCAGGCGGGCGCTGAAGCCAGTATTATTTTCGTGCCGCCGGCGTTTGCGGCTGATTCGATTATGGAAGCGGCCAGCGCAGGCATTAAATATTGCGTCGCTATTACTGACGGTATCCCAACTCAGGATATGATGACGGTTAAGAATTTTCTGCGCCGTTTGCCGGAAGATGAAAGAATGGTGTTAACCGGCCCTAATTGCGCCGGTACTATTAGTCCGGGGCGCTCTATGCTGGGCATTATGCCGGGGCATATTTATAAGCAAGGTGATGTCGGCATTGTCGGTCGTTCAGGTACTTTAGGCTATGAGGCGGCGGATCAACTAAGAGATCTGGGCATCGGTATTTCCACCTCCGTCGGGATCGGCGGCGATCCGATTAACGGCAGTTCGCATCGCGATATTCTGGAAAAATTCGAGCAAGATCCGGAAACTAAAGTCGTGGTGATGATCGGTGAAATCGGCGGCCCGCAAGAAGTGGAGGCCGGTATGTTTGCTAA
>SPJK01096368.1_pt1 | contig 24099 bp, 16 predicted proteins | sample 3741771 | NCBI WGS metagenome assembly SPJK01 (sample SAMN10925997, study PRJNA522277) | cold seep metagenome | isolation source: Elba SIP-enriched marine methane seep metagenome, extraction at timepoint T2 | place: Italy: coast of Elba, Mediterranean Sea
ATTGTTGAAGTTAATCAGGCTATTTGCCGGATGATGGGCTACACCCCAGAAGAAATGTATCAATTATCGCCTCCAGATGTGGTGTTGCCCTATAATCAGGAAGTGTACGAGGAGAAGATGATTGCGCTAATGCAACGAACCATTGATGGATTCACGATCGATAAAGCCTTCCGCCGGAAAGATGGGTCGACCCTGTATTGCTGGTTATCACAACAAGCATATTTCCTGCCAGACGGGAAGTTGGATTATGTTATTTCTGCTCTGGTAGACCGAACGGAGGGCAAAGTACAGGAAGACGTGATCAAGGAGGCCCTCAAAGAGTTAGATGCGAAAAATAAAGACCTGCAGAAGTACATCGAGAGTAATATGCAATTGGAGAACTTCGCCTACATAGCTTCTCACGACTTGAAATCTCCAATCCGTACGATTATTAGTTTCGCGCAGTTACTACGTCGCAGTGTCGGTGATCGACTCACCGATGATGAAAGGGAGTTTTTGCATTTCATAATCTCTGGGGCGGAGAATATGAATAAACTCATCGCCGACCTTTTAATGTATTCCAGAGCGGATACGAGTGAACAGCCCTTCGAAGAGGTAAATGTGGCAGCGTTAATCGAAAGTATTGAATTGGACCTATCGGTTGACCTTGAAGAACAAGGTGCTAAGATAATCACCAGGAATTTGCCGGCATCGGTAACCGGAGATAGTACTAAGGTCCGTCAATTACTTCAGAATCTAATCGCTAATGCGATCAAGTTCCAACGACCGGAAGTGCCGCCGATGGTAACCATTGAAGGCAAGGATGAAGAAGATTTTTGGACATTTTCGGTAGAGGACAATGGCATTGGCATCCCCGAAGAATTCCACGAGAAAATTTTCCTTTTGTTCCGAAAACTCCACAATTCAGAAGAGTACGAAGGCACGGGGATTGGCTTGGCGCTTTGCCGCAAAATTGTCGAGCAGCACGGGGGACGGATGTGGATCGATTCTCGTCCTGGGGCTGGTACCACCTTCTATTTTAGTATGCGTAAAAGCAAGGTGTTGAGCTAATCCGAAGGTCCAATCAGGTTATTGATTGTCATCTCTGTGCTTCCTGCCAAAGCTCATATCTCCCTACCATCTTAGCCGGAAAACATAGCTGAGTACGCATTGGCTAAATGCCTGACGGGATTAACACATTCTTAAAACGTTCGCTGCTTGTTGGTCGCTATCTTTAAGGACATTGCCCTTAGGGCCTGTTGAGAAATTTGGTCACTCGTCGAAAACGAGCTCATTTTTCTCAGGTTAAGGCGCAAAAGCCGGAGTTACGCAGCGCGTAATTAGGATTTTTGCAACGTGGAATTGGGGAAAACAGGCCGTTTGTAGGTCAGTTACTAGATTCCCAAAAGGCCCTTAATGATCAACGCCTATGAAAATTTACTTGACCACGCTGCTCTTGCTCTGTCTCTATACGGCTACCGCCCAGGAAATAGTGGGTGTCGTTATCGATTGTGATACAGAAGAGCCGATTCCATTCGCTAATGTTTATTTGGAAGGCACCTACCAGGGCGAATCCACTAATGCGAGTGGGGAATTTGTCTTTTATCTCCCGACGGCCAATCGCGGCATGCCGTTGATTATTAGTTCAATTGGTTATGAAACAGCGGTCGTAGAACGCCCTGAGAGGACGAATGGCACCCGGATACGAATTTGCCTGCGGGAGAAAAGTTACGAATTAGAGGAAGTGACGGTAAGCCCGGATGAGATGTCTCGTCCCGAGAAATGGGCTCTCTTCCTGGAGGCTTTCATTGGGGCATCCAGAAATGCCCGTGATTGTGAAGTGCTGAATCCGGATGTGGTCCAGCTCCGATGGCATGAACGCGAGCAAACGCTGGAAGGCTGGGCTGATCGGCCGATTCGAATACACAACCGTTCCTTGGGGTATTTCATCGAGTATGAGCTGGATGAATTCAACTATACCGAAGGTCGAACGCAATACTATGGGCATTACCGATTTCAGCCTGATACGACCTTGTCTACAAAAGAGCTAAGGCAAACGAAGCGACGGCGTCGGCAGGCGTATTTTGGGTCGCGCATGCATTTGATTCGAAGCCTTTTCAGTGGTGAAACTTATCGATCAGGCTATCGCCTGATGGATGCCGAATTAAGCCCACAGACACCAAGTGCCTTGCTGGAAGAAGCGGATGGATTTATTTACCTCCAACCCACCGATAAACTCCAGGTTTGGTACATCGGGGGTAACCATCGAGCTCAGACCATCTTAGTCCCTCACCAGGAAACTCTTATCTTGGCAAACGGCTACTACGATGCTCGCAGCGTACAATGGTCAGGTGCAATGTCAACCCTCCGTGTGGGAGATTTACTGCCATTTGAATACGAATTGGAGTAACCCGGTTGATTAAGTTTACTGTCAGCTTGGCCGGAAAGCAACTCGAACGATAGAGTTATGGATCGGCCAAGCTCAAGGTATCAGGTAGATAGTACTTGGTACTTGGATTAGCCCAGTTTATGAGTACTATACCGAGCAAAGTGAATTTGGGACAGCCCAAATCACGTTAAGTTCGGTATACATGCAAGGTGCGACTTCTACGAGGTCGTACAAAATAGGATTGTTTGATGCCTAGAGAGCTAGAATTTCTCCGAAATCCAACGAAATAGAATAGATTCGGACCTCGGAGAGGTCCTACATGCTAGAGTATCCACAATAGTAGCTGATCCGACCTCGGAGAGGTCGCACATAGCCTTTGATTCGCGTTAGTTATCAATAGTTTAAACCCTAAGCTCACGTTAAGTTTATTCAAATAAAGTTGACTCATGTGGAAGCTTCTCGCTTGTTGTTCGGTACTGCTTTTGGGAAGTTGTTCTCCAACGATGAACGACCCAATTTTCCCACCCCCCGACCAAGCTCGAGCTACCTTGAAATTGGAGAAGCTACTGGAAGTATTGGCCATTGGTTCTTGCAATCGAGAGAACCAATCACAAGGTTATTGGTCGGTCATTCAAGCCCAGGAACCCGATCTGTGGTGCTGGCTGGGAGATAACATCTACGCCGATACGGAAGACATGTCGGTGATGGCAGCAAAATATCAGCAGCAGCAAAGCGCGAGTGCTTATGCCGCGTTTCGATCAAAAGTGCCTGCTATCGGATTGTGGGATGATCACGATTATGGCGTCAACGACGGCGACAAGAACTATCCATTAAAAGAAGAAAGCAAAAACTTGCACCTGGAGTTCCTGGATGTCCCGGAAAGTGACCCGGTTCGCAACCATGCCGGGATATACCGCTCCTATCTTCTTGGGCCAACGGATCAACGGGTCAAACTGATTTTATTAGATGCCCGGTGGTTCAGAGATGAATTGGAGCCCAACGGCCCCAACGGGAATCGTTATCAAGCCAATCCTGATGGTGACATTTTAGGAGAAGAACAGTGGGCCTGGCTGGAAGCGGAATTGCAAGCGAATGAGGCCTCTTTCCATATCATCGCTTCCGGCATTCAGATCTTGCCTGATGAACAACTCTTTGAAAAATGGTCGAACTTTCCTACCGCTCAACAGCGCTTGTTTGACCTTATAGCTAGTACACCAGCTCAACGCATTCTCTTGTTGAGTGGTGATCGCCACATTTCTGAAGTCAGTAGAATGGATTTAACGGGATTGGCCTATCCACTCTATGAATTTACCAGCAGTGGCCTGACGCATAGCTATGAACAAGCCAATGAACCCAACCGTTTTCGGGAAAGCCCATTGGTGAGTTCTCGCAGTTTTGGCTTATTGCGCTTCGATTGGTCACAAGCTAATGCGCCTGGCTTAACCGTTGAGATTCGCGGCATCGATGGCACACTGGTCTATGAGAATGCAATTTTCTAACAGCCGCCTGGCATTGTAGAAATTGGTGGGCCAATTGGTAGCCTGTGCTTATCGACAAGGACTATTTAGTTAATTTTCATAGCCAAATTTTATTCCTCTAAATTGTTAATAAGGTGGCTAAAAAGGTGTTTTTTACTAGAAGACCTAATATTATTTCGATTGTGGCATTGAAAAAATATTGGGTAGTTTGTTGTGTGAAATGCTGTATATGGTCGTGAAGATTGTAATTCCACTAATGAAGTGGTCGGTTTTTTAGCTAATCCTAATCACCTAGTTATTAGTTTTAAGGTTCATCGAATCCGGATGTTTCCGGAAACGCCCAACCAGATAAGGCCGCTAAAGTTTGAACGGCCTATGCAAGAAAGGAACATTGTCGACGACCAAGATGACCAGCAACCTACCCAAGGACTGTATTGCCCTGAGTTGGAATCTGATGCGTGTGGTACTGGCTTAATCGCCAACCTTAGCGGCGAACCCACACACGAAGTGGTTCGCGATGCGTTGACGATGCTCGTCAATATGGAGCACCGAGGCGCCTGTGGCTGCGAACCCAATTCCGGTGATGGTGCAGGTATTTTGGTGCAGCTCCCTCATGATTTCTTGGTGGATAAATGCCGCGAGAGTGGATTTGATCTGCCTGCCTTCGGGGAGTATGGTGTAGGGATGGTATTCTTTCCCGCTGATCGTACACTGAGTGAACAATGTCGGTTCCTTTTTGATGATTATGTTGACGAATTGGGGCTGGAACTGCTGGGGTATCGCAAAGTACCAATTGACAATGAGGAGGTTGGGCCGACCTCTCGCTCAGTGGAACCCCGAATGGAACAGGTTTTCGTAAAACCGAAAACCAGCATGGACCCACAAGCGCTCGAACGCCGTCTTTACGTATTGCGTAAGTATGCTACTCATAATATCCACCAAACTTATCCACTAACGCAGGACCACTTCTATGTGGCCTCCTTTTCCTATAAGACTATTGTATACAAGGGGCAATTGACCACGTGGCAGCTGCGGCCTTATTTCCCTGACTTACAGGATAGCCGGTTCAAGTCAAGGGTGGCTTTAGTGCATTCGCGTTTTTCCACCAATACAGAACCCAAGTGGAAACTAGCTCAGCCCTTTCGGATGATCGCCCATAATGGAGAGATCAATACTGTGCGGGGCAACCTGAACTGGTGGAAGAGCAAGGAAAGCTTACTCAAATCCAGCCTCTTTACAGAGGAAGAAATGGAGCGACTGTATCCGATCTGTGGTGAACATCTGTCGGATTCGGGTAATTTCGACAATGTACTGGAGTTCCTGGTACTCAATGGATTCAGTTTGCCCCATGCCTTAATGATGATGATCCCCGAGGCATGGCAGCATGACGATAAGATGCCAGATTACAAAAAGTCCTTCTACGAGTATCACAAAACCCTTATGGAGCCCTAGGATGGCCCAGCCAGCATATGTTTTACCGACGGGATCTTAATTGGCGCAACGCTTGATCGTAATGGCCTGCGCCCATCTCGTTATTGCCTGACTGACGACAACGTGCTCATCGTGGCCTCGGAAGCTGGGGCCTTGCCTGTTGACCCTGCAAAAGTTGTTTTGCGAGGCCGATTACAACCAGGACGTATACTTATTGCTGATTTGGAAGAACACCGGGTGATCGGTGATGAAGAATTAAAAAGCACCATTTGTCAGCGCTTGCCTTATCGCGAATGGCTAGATGCGAATCGCTTGACACTGGACGAACTTCCACAGGAAGATGACGTGATGGTAGCGCTGGACCGCAGTACCTTGTTCCGCTTTCAGCAATTGCATGGCTTTACGAAAGAAGACCTACGAATTATTATCAAACCCATGATCGAGGCCGGCAAAGACCCGATCGGTTCAATGGGCGCTGATACCCCCTTGGCCTGCTTGTCCCACCAATCGCAGCACTTAAGCAACTATTTCCAACAGCTATTTGCCCAGGTGACCAACCCGCCGATCGACCCGATTCGGGAACGAAGTGTCATGTCGCTGTACGCCATGTTGGGAGGTGCTGATAATGTACTGGAGTTGAGCCCGGAACGGGCGCGGTTTATTCACCTCGATCAACCGGTGTTGAATAACGATCAAGTATCGCGGCTAAAAACCTTACATCATCCCCATTTCAAATCTGGGGTTATTGATGCACTATTTCAAGTAGATGGCCAACCCGGCCGCCTACAAGCAGCTATCGATAACCTTTGTGCGATGGCCGAGGATTTGGTGCGGAACGGGCGAAATATTCTCTTGATCAGTGATAGAAGGGCTGATGCATTTCACGCCCCCATCCCAAGTTTGTTAGCAGTAGGAGCCATTCACCATCACTTAGTACGCACTGGCTTGCGAGCCATGACTTCCTTGGTAGTGGAAGCCGGCGATATTCGCGAAACGCATCACATCGCTACGTTAATTGGCTACGGTGCTAGTGCGGTGAATCCATACTTGACCTTTGCTACCATTGCTGATTTGCGACGCCATGGTTTATTGAACAAAGAAAAACCCCTTGATGAGTTAATCGCTAAATACACCAAGGCGGTTGGTAAGGGCTTGCTAAAGATCATGTCGAAGATTGGCATCTCCACTTTGCAGTCTTATCAAGGCGCCCAGATATTTGAAGCCTTAGGACTGAATAAAGATGTCGTTGATCGTTGTTTCCACGGGACGGTCAGCCGCATTCAGGGCCTTAGCTTCGACGGTATTGCCCGAGAAGTGCTGACCCGCCATAAATTGGCTTATCCTTCAAAAACGGTACCGAACCAGCAGTTAGAAGTTGGGGGGATATATCAGTGGAAGCAACGTGGTGAAGAGCATATGTTCAACCCCAAGAGCATTCACTATCTACAATTGGCAGCACGCACCAATGATGCAGAAGCCTATAGTAAGTATGCTAAGGTGATCAATGAGCAAACGGAGAAAGCGCTCACGCTACGTGGTTTGCTGGCGTTCCGGAAAGGGCGCCCGATTCCATTGGAAGAAGTGGAGCCAGTTGAAGCCATTTTGCCGCGTTTTGTTACGGGAGCCATGTCCTTCGGGTCAATTTCCTGGGAGGCGCATACCACCTTGGCAATCGCTATGAATCGAATTGGCGGCCGCAGCAACTCTGGCGAAGGTGGAGAAGATCCGCGTCGCTATGAAGCCCTGCCAAATGGCGACAGCATGCGCTCGGAAACCAAGCAGGTGGCTTCAGGTCGCTTTGGTGTAACGAGTCACTACCTCAGTCAAGCTACCGAGTTGCAGATTAAGATGGCACAAGGCGCTAAACCTGGGGAAGGTGGCCAATTACCAGGTCACAAGGTGGATGATTGGATAGGCCAGGTTCGGCACTCAACACCTGGTGTTGGGTTAATTTCTCCGCCACCGCATCATGATATCTATTCCATTGAAGACTTAGCGCAACTGATCTTTGATCTGAAGAATGCCAATCGGGATGCGCGGATCAATGTCAAGCTCGTTTCCAAAGCAGGTGTGGGTATCATTGCCAGTGGGGTAGCTAAGGCGCATGCCGATGCTATTCTAATCTCGGGCCATGACGGAGGAACGGGCGCTTCGCCGCTCACTTCTATCCGCCATGCTGGCTTGCCCTGGGAACTAGGGTTAGCCGAAACCCATCAGACACTCGTTAAGAATCAATTGCGGGACCGTGTGCGGGTGCAGACCGACGGGCAGATTCGGACCGGCCGTGATCTGGCCATCGCCACCTTGTTAGGAGCAGAGGAATGGGGGGTAGCTACTGCAGCCTTGGTAGTAGAGGGCTGTATTATGATGCGGAAGTGCCATGTGAATACCTGCCCCGTGGGCATTGCTACTCAAGATCCCGAATTGCGCAAGCGCTTTACGGGGAAACCGGAACATGTGATTAATTTCTTTCGCTTCCTGGCACAAGATCTTCGCCAGATTATGGCGGAACTGGGTTTCCGGACGGTCAATGAAATGGTTGGCCGCGTAGAGTTACTGAAGATGAACAAGGAAGCGCAGTACTGGAAATATCGTGAGCTCGACCTGACCCCGATCCTCTATAAGGAACCGGTCGGAGAAGAAGTCGGCCAATTCAAGCAGGTGTTGCAGGATCACGGGATCGATGATGTCTTGGACCGCAAGTTGATCAAGCACGCAAAGGCAGCTATTCAGCAAGCACAGCGGGTGGCTACTACTTTTGATATCAAGAATACGGATCGGGCTGTTGGCGCGATGCTGTCCAATGAAATCAGTAAGCAATGGCATGGCGAAGGCCTGCCGGATGCTTGTATTCAATATCGCTTTCGTGGCTCAGCGGGGCAAAGTTTCGGTGCTTTTGGTGCCAAGGGGATCGAATTCACCCTGGAAGGAGAAGCGAATGATTACTTCGGGAAAGGCCTCTCCGGAGGGCGCTTGATCGTAGTGCCAGACCGAGATATCCACCCATCATTTGTCCCATCCGAGAACATCATCATTGGTAATGTCGCTTTCTATGGCGCGACCAGCGGAGAAGCTTATATCCGGGGCCGAGGTGGCGAACGCTTCGCGGTACGTAATTCAGGTGTAAAGGCGGTGGTAGAAGGGATTGGCGACCACGGCTGCGAATATATGACAGGCGGCGTAGTGGTCGTGTTGGGGCCAACCGGTAAGAACTTTGCGGCCGGTATGAGTGGAGGTATGGCCTTTATTTATGACCCCGATCGAAGCTTTGCCGAAGACTTGAATCCCGAAATGGTCGACCTGGACCCTGTCTCCGAAGAAGATGAAGTGATCTTGCGGCAATTATTGCGTAACCACTTCACCTATACCAGTAGCGAGCTTGCACTTGACTTGCTCAATGATTGGGATAACTTGAAAACACATTTTTTGAAAGTTATGCCTCGTGATTACAAAGCAGTCCTGGAGCAGAAAAAGCAAAAGGTAAACGTGGACATTAAGGTAGCTTCTATCAGTTAGGTTAACCAGGTTTCGAACTTAATAGTTTTGAGATTGAACGTCAACGATTGAGCCGATTTAAACTTTTGTAACGCAGCTGAGGTCAAGGGTTTAACAGACTCATCTTAAAAGTTCTTTCAAAGACCAAGAAGAAGACAAAAACCTTGTTGCCATCTAAAACGAGCACCTGAACCCCAAAACCTCAAAATCTAAAAACTCAAAACCTAAATAATGGCTGATCCAAAAGGCTTTCTAAAATATACTCGTGAATTACCAAGCACTCGTCCTGTAGAGGATCGCCTGCGCGACTACAAGGAACTGTACCAAGAATTCCCGAAGGAAAAGACCTTGGAACAAGCCTCACGCTGTATGGATTGTGGCGTGCCTTTTTGTCATAACGGCTGCCCATTGGGAAACATCATCCCCGACTTTAACGATGCGGTTTACCAGGAAGATTGGAAGACAGCTTATGAAATTCTGAGTAGCACAAATAATTTCCCTGAGTTTACCGGACGTATTTGCCCGGCTCCTTGCGAGGCAGCTTGCGTGTTGGGGATCAATCAGCCGCCGGTAGCGATCGAACATATTGAGAAAAACATTGCTGAAGTAGCCTACGAGCAAGGGTATGTACGGCCGCTCCCGCCGGCTAGTCGTACGGATAAAAAAGTGGCAATTGTCGGAAGCGGCCCAGCAGGCTTAGCTGCAGCCGATCAACTGAATCGAGCGGGGCACAGCGTCACGGTTTTCGAACGTGCCGATCGGATTGGTGGGCTGCTGCGATATGGTATTCCTGACTTTAAATTGGAGAAACATATTATCGATCGCCGATTAGCGGTAATGGAAGCCGCTGGTGTGCGCTTTCAAACGAAGGCAGATGTGGGGAAGAATATTCCCGTAGGCCATCTACTTGCCGATTTTGATGCGGTGGTATTGTGTGGCGGTTCTACGGTTCCGCGTGATCTGCCGATTCCTGGTCGCCAACTGCAAGGTGTACACTTTGCAATGGATTTTCTGACCCAAAATAATAAGCGTGTCGCCGGCGATGAACTGTCGGGCGAAACACCGATCCTGGCCGCCGGAAAGCATGTAGTGGTGATTGGGGGAGGAGATACCGGCGCTGATTGTGTGGGAACCTCCAATCGACATGGCGCCAAATCGGTTACACAAATCGAAATCATGGGTAAGCCTCCCATTGAACGCGAAGAGAACAACTGGCCCAATTGGCCGATGATCCTTCGTTCGTCAACGAGCCATGAAGAGGGTTGCGAGCGAGAATGGGCCTTATTGACCAAAGAGTGCATTAGTGATGAGGACGGCCGCATTAAGGCAATTAAGACAGTGCGTGTATCCTGGGAGAAGGACCCCGAAACGGGCCGATTTTCCATGCAGGAAATACCGCGCTCTGCTAAGTCGTGGCCCTGTGACTTGCTGTTGATTGCTGCCGGATTTTTGCATCCCCAAAAGGCAGGCATGATCGAACAAATGGGTGTTAACCTGGATGCCCGCGGCAATGTATTGACCAACGATTATCAAACCAGCGTGCCAAAGGTATTTGCAGCTGGTGATATGCGACGTGGCCAAAGCCTGGTAGTGTGGGCGATCAGCGAAGGCCGTGAATGTGCCAAAGCCGTTGACGAATTCCTGACCGGCCACAGCGTGCTGGAAGCTAAGGATAAGAGTGGGGTAGCGGTGGAAGTGGGGTAGGGGCGAAGCTTAGAATTTCTCTCACGAATCAGCCCGGTTCTACAGCGCCCACCTTTCGAGAATCCGAGCAATTTTGTAGCTTCGATGCCATGGATGAACAGAATATTTTAGATCATACCGGGCGAGAAGAAGATGGTTTACGCGATAAGCGTATTCGCTGGCGTGCGCTCCGCATGCTTTTGTATAGCATGGGGGTCATTGGCTTGGTATATTTTCGAATATATTCCACACCATACGGGATGCTTGCCGATGGTGCCCAACGTTTGTTGGTATTGGGCGTGGCGAGTGTTTGGTTCTTCGCGGGCTTGGGGTCGGTGGCTACCGTGCAAGCAGTTCGTGCTGGCGAACCAATCGATTGGATGGTGATCATCGCAGCTTTAGGAAATGGTATTCTCCTGTTAATAAGTACGGTGCAGCTGGCCAATTATTTCCTTTTCTAAGCTAGGCGCTATTCACTCGTGGCGGTGTTGGCTTCGCGCGCTTTTCGTGCCTTCTTTTGCTCGTTATTGCTTTCGTAGATGGTGTAGTTCTCATACTTCACCGGGTCGGTTTCAGCCCAAATGTCTTTGCCGATGTTGCAGAGAGTTACTAGTTCCTGGTAGAGCTTATTTCCTTGCTCTGTTCTCCGTTCTACGGCGATATCGCGTTCGGCAACCTTGTCTTGTTGGATGTTTAGAGCATTTTCAAAGGCTCGGCAAGCATCAGTCACTTTTTGGATCACATTCTCATTGACGCCTACCTCCGCTAAGAAGTCGAGTTGTTGGCGAGCTACCCGGGAAACGCGCCGACCGCAGAATAGAAGTTGAGCGTCGGTCATATCTCCCATCTTAGCTGTGCCAAATTTGCGGTAGCGCCCCGAGCGGTTATTGTATTTCATGGCTACCCGAGTCATTATGCTACGGATCGCCCCTTTGAGTTTTTCGGAAGCACTATTCTTCTTTTCAGTAGTGATCATCTGATCCCCTAGTACTTCATCATCGTCCGGCAAGGCACGGAATTTATCGCACATCGCAGCAAACCCTTTGATCCGGCCGGCTCCGTAGCCATATTGTTCAAATTGTTTTACATCTCTTTGTGCATATCGGATGCGCTCCAGGCACTGTACATAAAGGTCTGCATCAGGGAAATTGTACTGTCGGTTAACGGCTTGCTTCTTCACGACTACCACATTTTCTCCAAAAATAGGCTAATTACAAATTGAAACAAAATGATTTTAGATAAAATTTATTGTTTTTAAATGATTTTTAACTTTACTCAAATGAAATTTTCTTCCCGATTTTGTGCTTAATCAACTGCTAACAACGCTCCATATTGAACAGGTTGATCTGAAATAAAAGGAACCGCGTTGTGACTTGGAAGGAGCAATTGTAGCAACTCTTTGGTATAGGCTTTGATTTTAATATGATAGCCGCATATGAGTTGAAACCGGCCATTCCGTGTGCCAGAGGAACCGTTTCCTCTTTTTGTTAACCCGCACACAATATCCTATCTACCGCTTCCTATAAATTCCTGTCCGTTGAAACATGAAATACTACCGTTCAAAAAGTACGAAGGCATTCATAGGGTGCCGATGGCTAATTGGTGTACCTTTGACTCAACGACCGAAGTAATAGCAACTATTTACAGCCTCGCTAATAGCAAATTATAATCTACAACAACAGCTGGCATCAGCAAAACAAATCAGAATCTCATGACCAAAAGCGAGCGTAAATATTAAAGGAGCAGGTACTACCCAGCTTACTCCCCTAGCATGAAGTACCTTGCTTCTTAAAGATGTATCAGATGGAAAAAATTTGAAGAGGCTGCTGGCCATGTGCCAGCAGCCTCTTTTTGTACCCATTCCATTTGGAAGAAACACCACTTCTCGACCTCCCCATTCACAGATTGCTGGAAAGCTACGAAGCAGAATGCTGAATATCTAGGCTAAAATTGATACTTGATTTGCGCCCCGACCTCCGTACGCGTCGGTTGTCCGGTATTCTCCCAGCTGCCACCAATAGATTCCTGGTTCGACCAGTACAGGCGAGCATAGCGCGCTTCGATCGTCATGTTAGGAATACCCTTGTAGCGGACGTTAATATAAAAACGGCTACCCTGATTGTAATAGGCTGGTATCCGGAAATTATAAAGCAAGCCATTCTCGTAGTTATAGAAGCGCACCTGATAGCTATCGGTGTCGAATAGGGCAAAGCGAGTGGTAATAACCCAGGGTGATCCAACGGGGTAGTAGAGCAGATCTTGATAGATCGCAACGCCATCTTGGCGATCATTAATTTCATTGTTAGTGAATCCCCAATCTATACGACTGCGCCATCGTAAGCCACGCCCCAGGTTGTAGGAAAAATGAAACCTTGCCTGAAAGCGCCGATTGGGTAAAACCGCATCAACATTATTATCCAAGAGCCGGATGTTGATGCCTTTGGTTTCATCGCGCAACTCTACATAAGCTTCTAGTCGTCGCTTTTGAAAATAAGTAAGGCGAAGCCGATATTCACTGCCTTTAGATGGAGCATCTACATTGAATCGAATCCAGGGGTGGTACCAAGTGTCGTAATAAGCGGCTACTTTCCAGTGTTTGGCAGGACTGACCTCTAAACCTACATACATGCCGGTTTCATTTCTGCCGCCACTGGTTTCTGCAAAAGGGTCGGCCAATAATGCCTGATAGTTTCGGGGAAAGGAGCGGAAAAACAAGGCCAGATCGACTCGCCGGTCCAGCGTTGCCAACAATCCATTAAGGGTAGCAATTGCGCCATTGTCGCTCCAGGCTGTTTCGCCGAAAAAGGAAAGATTTCGCCACCGCCAGCTATAGTCGGCCGAGACGTTTGCCAGTCGTTCTCCCTGGAAGAAGAAGCGATTGTAAGGCTGGGGAGTAAGCGTCAAGGGTTTATCCAACTGGTGATAAACAGCGTTAGCCGCCAGATGCCCGTGGTCATTGTGCCACTTCACTGATCCGCCATACATCCGGTGCGTGACCGCATTTTCATCGGCAATTTCAGCAGCAGTCCGATGCAAGCCGCTGATGTTTAGGGAACTAAAGCGAGCAAAGGAGCCATCAATCTCCAGCCCAATGGTGTCGACCAATAAGATGAGATTACCATCGCGCTGTCGGATCGAACCCAATGCGGTGACCTCCCATTGATCGCCCAGGCTTAAGGTGGTGGCTGCACCACGTAAGAAATTAGCTTCGTTCACCGAAGTATATTGACTCAGCGTGCGCCCACCGCGTTTTATGCTGGTAACTAAAGAACTCTTGCCGTATCCAAAGCCAGTAAAAAGGATAAGGCCCTGCCCAAAGTTGGCCCGATAATCCCCTAGGGCAATGGCTTTGACGGTGCGATTATACTCACGCAAGAAGAAATGCGCGCTATAGAAGTCAAAACCTTGGGTGTTGCTGCCACGGAAAAACTCTTCCCCTCGGTCTTTTTCAGCAGTCAGGCCATAGCTCAAGCGATTGCTGTTGCGGTGTCGGTAGCGAAAATATAGACTGTTAGGGTCTCCCAGGTACGCAGAACTATCAGGGTTTTCTGCAAAGGGAATGTAACCGCGTTGCTGTTCCAGCACTCTTGACCAGCGCAGGTAAATTTCATCATCCCCTTCGCTCAGCATAGTCCAAAGAGAAGCTTGAAAATCATCGATCCCCCTATTGATACTTACATAGGGGAGAATCCGCTGTATGGTAGCCAGGTCGAAACCGGGAATTACCTGCAACTCATAGATGGCCAGAAAACCATCTAACTCATCCCGATAGCTTAATAAATTCGCAATCTGCACATCGCTTAACAGTTGTAAATCGCGTAAATCGGTTTCATCAACTTTATTGAGGTCCAATGGATGCTCCCGGTAGGTTTCCAGGTCTTCAAAGACGGTATTAAAGTCGAACTCACTGTCTTCCTCTGCATCTTGCAGAAAATCTTCCAATCGCTGTTCATTGAGTTGTGGAGTGGGATCAACGATAGTATCCGTTTGGGCATAGGTGCCAAAAGTGAGCAGCAGAGAAACGAGAAAGAGGAATGGACGATGCATGAAGTTGGAGGTTCTTGCTGTAAATATAGCGCCCCTGCTGTTATTTCCAGATTAATTGATCACCCATAACCAGTGAGCACTTGGATCAATTTTCAGCTAGTTCCACATCAACAGTACCAGCAACACCCAAGCTATGATGACAATAGGCCCCAATAGCCCTGCCAGCCAACCGCCAAACCTAAATTCCTCTTGCTTAACTAAGCCAGTACTGAACACAATCGCATTCGGCGGAGTGGAGACCGGGAGGAACAAGGCACAGGAGGCCGCTAAACCAATCACTAGTGCAAGCACCGCTGGATGAACACCTGGCCATAACATAGCAACTGGAATGAGGATCGTGGCGGCCGCCGTATTGCTCATGATATTAGATAAAATGACGGTGATTAGCGCGAAGACCGGAATGATGGTCCACCCGCTTAAAGGTAGATACTGCATTTGCTCAATGAAGTAGGCGGACAGACCAGTTTCCTGAATGGCAAGCCCCAGTGAAAGGCCACCGGCAACGAGCATCAATGTGTCCCAAGGTAACTGCCGGACATCATCGCCTGTGATAATGCTAACCATAGTGAAGACAATGATCGGAATTCCCGATACCGCCGCAGGTGGGATTCCATGTATTCGTCCGCTTAGCCATAAAGTCAAGGTGACCAATAGTGTAACGACGACAATGCGTTTATGAAATTGATTTTCAATTTGATCAAAAGTAGGAGAGGGGTTCTTCTTCAAAGGAACGGCCTCGTTATCGCCATCTTCCTCTTCCGCCAGCAATTCGTCGACGTCGACAACAACAGCTCCCGGAGGATATTTGCGCAACAGCAAACGCCATAATAGCAAAGTGAGTAAAAGGGCAAGAGGAAAACCAAAGATCATCCACTCCAGAAAGCCGAGCTGGAAGGGCAGCGCATTGGCATTGTTGATCGCTTCTACTGCGATAGCATTAGGAGGGCTTCCGATAACAGTACCCATGCCTCCGAGAGAAGCTGCTATAGGTATACCCAGGAGGATAGCCTTGCCAAAAGGTTTAGCATGACCAAATTTCTTCGCTAGAGGAGCCGTCGCCGCTAACATCATCGCCGTGGTAGCCGTATTGGACATCAGCATGGAGGCCAAGCAAGTGGAAAGCATAATGCTTAGCAAGAGCCGCTCCGGAGCCATACCCATGCGTGTGAGTGACAAACGAAAAACATCCTTGTCCAGCCCGGTTTTTCGCATACCTTCCGCCAGAAAGAACCCGCCCAGGATCAGCCAGATGACGCTATTGGACCAGGTGCCGACGAACTGCTCGACCTGGATGCCCGGTTCGCTGGTGCCCGCACTACTGATACTCCCCAGGAAGAAGACCAAAAAACCAATGATGAGAATGCCAACGGCGAAGGGAGGAATGGCCTCTGTTACCCATAGGCCGACGGAAAGGAATACTAGGAATAAAACGTAATCTTGTGCCTGCGAAAAATCTGGTGACCGTAGGAAATAGGTCAACAGCACAGCGGCTAAGATACTGAGCAGGAAATAGATGAATCTTGCTTGAGATTCCACGACGCGCCGCATGTCTTTTACTTCGCGGATTCGCCGAATAGAGGCTCTTCTCGAGTCAGCCATAATCGGACGTTTGTACGATTGGTTTGCACAAAGGAACGACCAAATGGGCTCAGCTATGGTGATTAATAGGAGGTGATTTGGAGACAGAAATCACCGTTGGGCCGGAGTTTGGTAGAGTTCGGCAACTGTAATCTTCTGCAGTTGAGCTTCAATCCAGGTTGGAATGTCCAAATACTTGAGGTTCTTACGCCCTTTGGCCTCTTGTTCCAATTGTTCGAATACCTGCTTGTAGGACGTCAGGATAGTGGAACGGTTGTCAGGGGTAGCTTTTAGTAACTCTCGCAACATACTAATGCTCTGGCGCTGTATCGGGCCCGCTACTTTACTCTTACTAAGGCTGCGATTCAATGATGTGAGGCGATATTCTAACACTTGAAGGTCTTCCGAGCAGTAGAAACAGAGCAATTGTAGCAAGCGGGCATTGATCTCCATCTCTTTGCGTAGTATATGCTCGCGGAAATTTAAGATGTGATGCAGATGCCCCAATGCTTCGTCGTACTTGCCTAGAGTAAAGGCAATCGCGGCAAATTTGTAATAGAAGAGCATCAGCCGATGAGGATCAATATGATCTTCATGTCGCGGCAGCTGCTTAAGTATACGCTTGACGTAGTTGTAGCCGTCCTCGTAGCGCCTTTGTAGGAGCGAGAGATTCAGGTGGCTCAGATGATAATAAACAAAGCCAATATTGCGGCTGTTGGTGTTGAATTGCTCCAGGTACTTGTCAATAAATACCTTCAAGTCAGCCAAATAACGTTGGTAAGTAGGTAAATCTTCGGTTAGGTATAGAAAAGTGAGCAAATAATACAAGCCGCGCATATAAAGATCGGGGTCTTTGGCTCGCATCTGTGGATGCAAATGAAATAGGTTGACCCACTCATAAGCATGTTCTCGGGCAGTTTCCAGTTCCAGCAGAATGTACCGAAACCACATATAGGCCTGGTAGCGGTTCACCTTTTCGAAGAAGGTATCGGCAAAACCTTGGTTGGGTAGCTCTGGCTGCATCAGGCGCCAGGCAGTCATGGCTTGCTGCCGATCTTCGTCGGTCTGCACATGACCGTATAGAATGTAGTAGCCGTGCACTTGAATGTTAAGATTGGCAAATTCACTGGCTCGTCGTGTGACGCGACTACGAATAGCAGATTCCTCCAGCAGTCGGTCCATCTTGCGATCGATCTGGCGGGAACGGGTAACGTGCCGCGCTTCGCTCAGTTTCTGGAATTCAATGATTTCCAGGTGTAGAATGTCTTGATGACGTTCGTTGGCCGTTTGCTTAATGCGTTCCAACAAGCGGAGGCTTTCCATGTACAGCCCCTTGCTGTAGAGAATCCGGGCAAAATCCAGCTGCTCGCGGATCTGGATGTCAATGTGCTTTTGAATATTGGTCAGGCGCAGGCTGGTGAGCAATAATTTGTAGAGATGCCGTTTCTGGTTGGACAGTTGGCTTTTGGTGGTTTTACCAGGAAGCCGCTTTAGCAAACGCGGCTCATCGTAGGCCTCCATCTTGTCCAATTGATCGAAAAGAGCCATGAACTTACGGTCCTGGTCGCCCATCGTACGATTGGCATACAGGCGAAAGCTCCGCTTTTCGGCCTTTGTCAAGGTTTTGACAAGTTTAAATAACTGGTCTTTTGCAGCAATAGGCATAGCAATGATCCTGCAGCTAAGAAATTGTTAATCAGTGGTGTAGGGCGTCGTACTATCCGGTAGACATCACGCTGGGTAAGAAACATTGGTTAGGCGCCGGGAGTGTGTCCCATTACATTTGCTCTTGTTCACGGGTGAGGGACAAATCGTTGTGTAAAGACCAGCGGTTTTTCCTTACAGAACTAGAGCTCTAGCGAGAAGCCAAGACGGCTTTTTGTCTGATTCCCGAATTCAACGTGGCAAACCAAAATGGCGTGTAGAACAACTTCATCCGGCATAAGAGGACTAAGTAATTGACTACTTCGAAATTACGCAGGAGAATTAAGTTGGATTTACTAGAAGTTACTATGCCAGGTTTTTGGCTTGCCACTCACATGGCTTTCAACAAAAATACTAAACAAAATGAAAAAGATCGAAGCCATCGTCCGACTCTCCCGATTTGACAAGGTCCGCGATGCATTAGCGGATATCGGGGTTAATTTTTTTACGCTTTCCGAAGTGAAGGGGTTTGGCCTGCAAAAGGGGGAAAAGCTGATGTATCGTGGCAGTGTTTATGATGCCGACTACATCGCCCGCCTCCGATTGGACATTCTCTGCACGGCTGAAATGGCTGATGCCATAATTGATGCTGTACTAAGTTCCGGCCGAACCGGAGAAGTAGGTGATGGTAAGATCATCGTCTACGATCTGGATCAAGTAGTCCGTATTCGGACCGCCGAAACAAATTCTGCTGCTATCTAGCAGCCCTCCCATCCAACTTTACCCAACCAACATACCAGATTATAGGATGTCAGTTCGACCAACGTACTGATACCGACCCCATTATTTCTAAACAGAGCAAAATTCCGCTTTTAACTGGAGCAATTATGGAACAAGGATTATTTACCGCAAATAACGTCTGGATGTTGGTAGCGACCTGCCTGGTCTTTCTGATGCACCTTGGTTTTGCATCGCTAGAGGCAGGCTTCGTCCAGCGCAAGAATGTTGTGAACATTCTTTTCAAAAATGCCATGATCATCGCTATTGGCCTATTGACCTACTGCCTGATTGGCTTCAACCTGATGTATCCGGGTGAAGACTTTGCTGGCGGCTTTTTCGGCTTTGCCGGATTCGGCTTGGAAATGCCAGCCGGAGAAGCAGGCGCGATCGCCTATGCCGATGGCGGCTATACTTATTGGACTGATTTTATCTTCCAAGCCATGTTTGCCGCCACAGCTGCTACCATCGTTTCCGGTGCAGTAGCTGAACGGATTAAACTAAACGCATTTCTAATTTTTGCCACCTTATTGGTTGCTTTTGCTTATCCAATTACCGGTATGTGGAAGTGGGGTGCCGGCTGGCTCGATGCCAACGGTTTCTACGACTTTGCCGGTTCTACCTTGGTACACGCTGTAGGCGGTTGGGCAGCTTTGGCAGCTGTGATCGTACTCGGTGCACGCCGCGGAAAGTATACTAAAGATGGCCAGGTACGAGCCATTCCGGGACACAGCATGCCGCTTGCCACAATGGGAGTGTTTCTCCTGTGGTTTGGTTGGTTTGGTTTCAACGGTGGTTCGGTGCTAAGTGCCGATCCGGTAGCTGTTTCTCTCGTATTTGTGACCACTTCCTTAGCGGCAGCAGCCGGCGCTATCGGTGCCTTCATCGTTTCGCGCCTGATGTTCAAAACCCACGACTTGTCGATGGTCTTGAACGGGATATTGGGTGGATTGGTCGGTATTACAGCTGGCGCCGACTTGATGTCGCCGACGGATGCCGTACTAATTGGCCTGATTGCCGGAGCTATTATCCCGGTATCTGTGGTCACCTTCGATCGCTTACGCATTGACGATCCTGTTGGTGCTACTTCTGTTCACTTGGTTTGTGGCTTGTGGGGTACGCTGGCAGTAGGCATCTTCGGAAGCCTGGCCGGTTTGGAACAACTGTGGATCCAACTGTACGGAACCCTGGCCATTGGTGCCTTTATTTTCGCCTTCTCCTTCGGCTTGATGTACGTACTGAAAATTACGATCGGTGTGCGCGTGAGCGAAGAAGAGGAGATCAAAGGCCTTGATGTGGGCGAACATGAAATGCACGCTTACACGGAATCGACCGAAGAGGCAGAGTATCAGTTAGCCATTAAGTAGGCTAAAAATAAAAAGCCCCCGAATGTGCGGCAACACAAACGGGGGAGCGAGATAACGGTAAACCGCTTCTCAGTAACAGCAACAAAAATAAAGCTTAGAGTTGAGATACTCAAGCCCATCGTGATGGGAGTGTGTTTTCAAGGCGCTAGCTGCTGTTTACCGTTATCGACTGAACCCATTTTAAAACGATAACAACTCACAGTCATGCAAAAGCTTTATACCACTTTGTTGTTGGCAGCAATGCTGCTCATTTCATTCGGAGCAACGGCTCAGGATGCGGCGGAGATCGAAGAGGATATGATTCCCCTTCCCGCTATTGAAGAAACGGAAGAAGAGGAAGAAGAGGAAGAAGCGAAGTTTAGCCTGTCTGGCTCAGCTGATGCGTATTTCCGCGCAAGTGCAGAAGATCAGGCACCAGCGACTTCATTTGCAAATTTACCAGGTTTCAGTCTGGGTATGCTCAATCTGATTGCTGCCCATGATGGGGACAAAGTAGGCTTTGTCGGTGATCTGGTTTTCGGCCCGCGGGGAGGTGATGCTGTTTTCGCATCAGGTATCCCGGTAGACGGAGGCATTGCCGCCAACGCATCTACTTTTGTTAATCAATTGTATGTGTACTGGAATGCATCTGATAACATCACCCTGACCCTGGGTAACTTCAATACATTCTTGGGTTACGAGGTGATTTCGCCTACTGGCAACTTCAATTATTCGACCTCTTATATGTTCTCGTACGGACCATTTTCTCACACGGGCTTGAAAGCCGATTTCGGTTTGGGGGAAGACCTGAGCTTAATGCTTGGCGTATTCAACCCAACTGACCTGACAGAGGCGAATAGCATCGGCTCTTACAGTTTTGGTGCTCAACTTGGGTACAAAGGTGTTTACCTGAACCTATTGTATGGTGATCAGGACGGTGATGTGGAAGGAAGTGCCGGCAATTTGTTCCAAGTGGACCTGACAGCAGGGTTTGACCTGACGGATGCCCTTTATGTTGGTGTAAATGCAACCGTAAATTCTACTGAAGTAGTAGAAGGTGACGATAACCCAACATTCTTTGGTGCGGCCGGTTATGTGCAGTATACGTTGAATGATGTGTTGGCTCTGGGCGTACGAGGAGAATACTTCGGTGAGAGCAATGCTGGCTATGGCATTATCGGCCTTTATGATACCGATCTGTCGGCTAGCATTATTGACCTCACTTTGTCAGCTAATATTACGATCGGCGACTTGACGTTGATCCCTGAGATCCGATTGGACTCGGCCTCTGAGGATATTTTCCTCGATGGTGATGGGAAAGCAACTTCTTCACTGGCGTCCTTCGTTTTGGCTGGTGTTTACGGATTCTAACTAGCAAATAGTGTGACAGGCGGGTAGCTCCAACCGCTTGATGAGCTACTTGCCTGAATCTAAATTTTGTTTGCACAGGATAAGGCATACAAAAGAGTATGCTGCAAACCTATACGAATTGAATTCCTATTGCAGAACTATTTAAAAACTATCATCAACGATGACTAAGTTCAAGTTAGAGTACATTTGGTTGGACGGCTCTGAGCCTACGCAAGGCTTGCGTTCCAAAACGAAGATTATTGCAGACTTCAGCGGCAAGCTGGACGATTGTCCAATTTGGTCTTTTGACGGTAGCTCAACTAACCAGGCTCCAGGAAATTCTTCAGATTGCCTCTTGAAGCCAGTAGCGATCTATCCTGATCCTGCTCGTACCAATGCATATTTGGTGATGACGGAGGTACTGAATGCCGACAGCTCTCCACACCCGACCAACGGCCGGGCTTCGATTGACGACTCGGACAGTGATTTCTGGTTTGGCTTTGAGCAGGAATACTTCCTTTGGGACCCTGCTACCGACAAGCCACTAGGCTTCCCTGCCGACGGTTACCCAGAGCCACAAGGCCCATACTATTGTAGTGTAGGTGCTAAGAATGCTTACGGTCGTGATATCGTAGAAGAGCACCTTGATCTGTGTATCGATGCTGGCCTGAACGTGGAAGGTATTAATGGGGAGGTAGCTGCTGGTCAGTGGGAGTTCCAGATTTTTGCCAAAGGCGCAGAAGATGCCGGCGACCAGATCTGGGTAGCTCGTTACTTGTTGGAGCGTACCGCAGAAAAGTATGGTATTGCTATCAACTGGCACTGTAAGCCTGTACAGGGCGACTGGAACGGTTCTGGTATGCACGCTAACTTCTCTAATGAAGTACTACGTACCTGTGGCGACGAAGAGGTCTATAAAACGATCCTTGAAGCTTTCCGTCCGTTAACGAAAGAGCACATTGCCGTATACGGTGCGGACAACCACCTGCGCCTTACCGGCCTACACGAAACACAATCGATCGATCAGTATAGCTATGGGGTATCTGACCGTGGCGCTTCCATCCGGATCCCACCTTATACGGTAGACCACGGCTGGAAAGGCTATCTGGAAGACCGTCGCCCGAATTCTGCTGCTGACCCGTACAAGGTAGCTGCACGAATCATCAAGACGGTTAAATCAGCTCTAGTTCCTGCATAGGAATCTATATAACCTGCCTCGGCCTTGCTGAGGCGGGTTCTTTGCTGGTTTTATTAGGTAAAATTGCCATCATGATAGGACCATGTCGATGAAGGATCGATATGGTCTGAACCATCTATCTTTAAAAGGGAGCCTCGCAATGGGGCTCCTTTTTTGGTTCCGGTAAGAAAGATGCCAACTAAAGGCATATCCTGAGCTGAGGAGGGACTCAGTAATACCTAGGGAGAAATTCCCAAATCATTTCGTAATGCGTATAGCAGAATAATCCAAAAATGTGAGCGGAATTTGAAAGAGAGAAATACCGTATCTTGGGAGTAGCAAATTGTAATCCCATGAAACGCGTTTTGTTCTATGCGCGCCAAGTTTTGGCTGTTGCCTGCTGTTTGAATATCCCGTTGGTCGCATTATTTATTTTGCCCATTTTTGTTGGTGCCACCTGCCCCGAACCCACCTGCCTCAATGGCCTGGTAGTATCGCTATCTCCGGTTCCCGAAGGAGGCTGTGCCTCATTGATCTATGCCGAAGACTTTGTGACTCAACTACCGGATGTCGCCTGTGCGGGCCAGGTTACATATGCTATCTATGCGGAAGACGAAGTTGCAATAGATTCCATCAATTTCACCCCGTCCCCGATAGATAGTAGCCTTCTTTTGACTCATTGCGATCCAGCGGTCCTGATCGTCCGAATTTATGGAATAGATGAGAATGGGGACTATGCTTACTGTACGGTATACTTGCTGGTTCAGGATGGTACTGATTGTAATTTGGAGGGGTATTCTTCTGGTTTAGCTGGTGTTATCGCTACCGAGGAAGACGAGCGCGTAGCTGGTGCCTTAGTGAGACTTACAGCCAATGACTTGATACAGGAGGAACTGACCGCTCAGGATGGTAGTTACTTCTTTCAGCACTTGGGTTGTGATACCTTATTCCCGACACTCATTGAGGTGCAAAAAAATGACGACCTTTTGAATGGCGTATCGACATTCGATTTGACACTATTGACCAGACATATCCTGGGTATCCTGCCACTTGATTCTCCTTATCGTCTTTTAGCTGCTGACATCAATAATTCTGGACATATTTCCATTCTGGACGTCATCCATTTACGGAAAGCCATTTTAGGAGTCAATGATCATTTCCCCAATAACACCAGCTGGCGGTTTGTGCCGGAAGTGTACGATTTCCCCGATCCGCAACAACCTTGGAGCGTACCTTCCCCCACTTCAATTAGCATTGCAATATTTCCGGTTGATGCACAGAGCTTAAATTTTGTTGCGGTAAAAGTCGGGGATGTAAATCATTCTGTACTAGCCAATTAAAGAAACTTATATTATTGAATCATCTCAAAAACGCTTTCTCATGAAAAACAACTTTTCTTTTCGCTTAGCCAGCTTTGTTACGATTGCTTTAATCCCTTTATTCGCTTTTGCCTGCCCCGATCCTGACTGTGTTCCAGGCCTGACCATCACCCTGGAACAGTCCATGCAAGGCGGCTGCGACTATCTGGTCTATGCCGAAGATCTGATAGCCCGCCCTGTCGTAAACCGGGTGAAACAGGCCGAGCCGGACACCTTCGGTTCAGACTGCCCGATGGCCGGACGGCTGATTGCCGACGGCCTGGATGAAACAAACCCAGCCAACGCCGAACATCCCGTGTCGATGGTTCGCCGAGCCTACGGAGTCTGACGCATGAGTAAACTGAAC
>SPJK01038761.1_pt1 | contig 24080 bp, 16 predicted proteins | sample 3741771 | NCBI WGS metagenome assembly SPJK01 (sample SAMN10925997, study PRJNA522277) | cold seep metagenome | isolation source: Elba SIP-enriched marine methane seep metagenome, extraction at timepoint T2 | place: Italy: coast of Elba, Mediterranean Sea
GAAGAAGCGGGCTATATCCAAAGCACGGAGCCCTTGCAGCGCGTAGCCAATGTATCGAAGAGCAAATGACAAAGACATTTGGAGACTTTGTTGAACTGACACGTAACGGATCGATCGCCACGGTGACGCTCGATCGCGGTGATGGCCGCAATGCGATGTCGCTGAAAGTGATGCAGTCCCTGATCGATGCAGCCGAGCATCTGGCCAGCGATACAGATATCAACGTGGTCATCCTGACGGGCGCAGGGGCGTTCAGTGCCGGGGCCGACCTGAAAGACCCGGACCGTGCCAGCCTTCGCAACCGGACGCGGCTGGAGCAGCGCCAGTCTCTGAAACTCGGCCCGGACATGTGCGGCGCGTGGGAACGCCTGGAACAGATCACCATCGCTGCGATTGAAGGCTATTGCATTGGCGGCGGTGTTGCTCTCGCGATTGCCTGTGACCATCGCATCGCCGCCGAGGATGCGCATTTTCGTCTGCCGGAAATCCCGCTCGGTATGAATATGAGTTGGCAGAGCAATCCGCGCACCGTCGCTTTGGTCGGACCTTCGCGGGCGAAACTGTTCACGATCCTGGGTGAAGCGTGCCCGGCACGCCAGGCGCTCGATTGGGGCCTGGCGGATGAGGTTACGGCACCCGGAGAGGCCTTGAAAGCCGCGCAGGCGCTGGCCGAACGCTATGCCAAAGTGCCGCCAATCGCGCTGCGCATGACCAAGCAGGCGATGAACGTTGCGGCGTCACCGCTTGGCTATGCCACCAGTTTCATGGACCGCGATCAGTTCGCCTATGCCGCGACCACGGGCGACCAGGCCGAAGCGGTCCGCGCATTCCTGGAAAAGCGCGAACCGGATTTCAAAGGCGACTAGTTCTTGTAGGCGAGCGGCTTCTCGCTCTCATCGAGATCGAGATAGCGGTCGCGCAATTTCGTCTGGCGGCTTTCAAGAGATTGCGCCTCACCGTCGATAAAGACGGCAATGGGCGCGCTCGAGACTTCCAGCGGATCGCCATCCCAGAGGACCAGATCAGCGGTGTGTCCGCGTTCAATCGTGCCGTAATTCTCGACCTCGAATATCGCTGCGGGCACAGTCGTCATCGCGGCCATGGCATCGTCAAAGCTGACGCCATTAGCAGCCGCATTACCAGCCGATTGCAGGACCAGGCGGGCCTGATGGCTATTGCTGCCAAGATGCGCGAACGCGGTTGTCACGCCCGCGTCGATCAGGCGCTCTGCATTCTTGGACGTTGCGCCGAGTTGCGAGAAACTCGCTGGCAAGTTCTGGAACGGGTCGATGATGACGGGAATACCCGCATCCGCCAGCTCATCAGCGACAATCCAGCCTTCATCCGCGCCAACAATGGCGAGGTTGAGGTTTGGGTTTTCTTCCTCCAGGTCCATCACCATCCGCAAGTCGCTGGCGCGGCGGGCGGCAATGATCATGAGTTGCTGTCCCCGCACCGCGCGGCCGAAGGCCTGGGCGTCCGCGCGGGTCAGCGTATCGCCTTCATTGTGCGCCATGAAGCGTGCCGGGTAGCCGCGCGCATCAGCAAAGGCGCCGCGCAAACTGGCCCAGGCGGCGGGTCGAGACCCGCCAGCCAGTCCGGCACCGTTTTCGCCGAGATCGACATAGACAAAGGCGCGATCGTATGAGATCGATTCAGCATCGCCGGTCGTGTCCGCGATGAATCCCTGGCCAGCAATCAGCGAGGCGCCATTGGCCGGCGCCACGGCGATACGGGTCACGCCTTCAATACGGGTCACGTCAATCGTGGTCGCGGCCGGGTTGAACCCATCCGAGGCGCGCAGCGCGACAGAGAACTGTGTGCCGGCCGCATTCGTATCATTGGTCGAGTCTTCGGCGCCAACTTCGACAATGCCGGTGCGCGAGAAGGGCGAGAAGATGCCCGGGGTGACCCAGTTGCCTTCAGCGTCGATCAGTTCGGTGCCGCTGGGCGGCGCGAAATTTATGCCGAGGCCCGCGACTTCGCCGTTCGAGATGTAGACTGTTGCATTGTCCAGGGTCCCGGCATCGGTGCCGGTCCAGACCTTGGCATTGACGATGGCAACGTTCTGCGCGGCAGCCCCGAGGGTGATCGCGGCGCTCGCAGCCGCGGAAAGAAGAATCTTGCGGATCATTTCAGGTCTCCTTCACCGGGCTGTCCAAGTTCGAAATCCATGACCGGGGTCACGTCCGGATTGCCGCGATCATACATCAGCGCGCCGTCGACATAGACTTTCTCAGCCTGGGTGTAGACGCTGAATGGGTCGCCAGACCAGAGAACGACATCGGCGTCCTTCCCGGCCTCCAGCGAACCGGTCTGGTCGAACACGCCAAGCGATTTGGCGGGATTGGCGCTCAGCCATTGCCAGGCATCGGCATCGGAAATCTCAATCCCGACGCGGCGACCATCGCTGAGTGCTTTCGAGGCTTCCTGGTTCAGACGCTGAATGCCGATATCATCATCCGAGTGTACGATGGCACAGGCGCCTGCCTTGTGGACCATTGGGATATTCTCGCGGACGCCGTCATAGGCTTCCATCTTGAAGCCCCACCAGTCCGCCCACATGGCGGAACAGGCGCCATATTCGGCCAGTTTGTCAGCGATTTTGTAGCTCTCCACTGCGTGGTGGAAGCTGGTGACCTTGTAGCCAAACTCCTGGCTCATATCCATAATCTGCGCCATTTCGTCGGCGCGATAGCAGTGCATGTGGACAAGGATGTCGCCGTTCAACACACCCATCAGCGTATCCAGCTCGAGGTCGCGGGCGGGCGGATCGCCGCCTTCATCCGCATACTTGTCCCATTTGCGCTTATATTCGACAGCCTTCGCCCAGGCGGTGCGATAGCCGGCAACATTGCCCATGCGGGAATAAGGCGCGCCGCCGGGGAAGCGTCCGCCGCCATAGCCATACACGCGCTTCGGATTCTCACCGCAGGCCATTTTCAGCGTGTAGGGTGCATCAGGGAATTTCATGCCCTGGACAGTCCGCGCCGGGACATTCTTCAAGGTCACACCACGGCCACCAAACAGGTTGGCGGAACCAGGCAGGATCTGCATTGAAGTGACGCCGCCGGCAAGCGCGCGGGGGAAGCCCGGGTCTTGTGGCCAGATGCCATGCTCGGCCCAGACTTCGGCGGTCACCGGGGCGCTGATTTCATTGCCATCGCCATGGGCGCTCACGCTCGGGCTCGGATAGACGCCGAGATGGCTGTGATTGTCGATAATGCCCGGGGTCACCCACTTGCCGCTGGCATCGATAACCGTGGCGCCGTCCGGTGCCGCGATATCTTCAGCGACTTCTGAAACCTTGCCATCGACGAGAAGAACATCGCCATTCTCGATCTGGCCGCCAATGCCGTCCAGCACCGTCGCGTCTTTCAGCAAGGTGACGGACGACGGATAGGGGGCATAGGTGGAGGGGAAGGGGTTGCGATCAATCTCGACTTTATCGCCATTGCTCGACGTATCATCGCCGCCTCCGCCACCACATCCGGCCAGCGCCAGAGCGGCTGAGCCGAGGACAAAGAACAGTTTTTTCATCACTTACCCCGCAAATCATTATCGCGGGCAAGTGTGTTGCTTTTCTTCAGCTTGGCAAGGGGAAACTTGCTACGCCCAGAGCGGTTTCACGCAATTTTCGACCGATGCGTCGAGTTCGAACGTGATCGGGGTCGAAGCGCGTTCGCGATCCTGCGATTGCAGGGCTTTGTGCAGGCTCGCAAATGCGGCTTTGCTCAGCGAAACTGGGCCAATTCCGTTGAGTGCCGGAGGCGAGATTTTCAAGTTCTGTCGCAGGAAAGCGTTGGTGTAGATCGCATTCGTATTGACCCAGCTTTCCAGCGTCATGAACTCGCATGACAGCGAGACGTTCAAGCAATTGGCGTTGCGGATTCGATGCGGGGCCAGCTGCGGCCAGGTCAAACCCATGCCGGGCTTAAGCTCAAACACGCGCGCCTCTTCATCGAACGCGTCGCGATAAGGAAGGTCGGAATCGCGATTCATGTGAATCAATTGTTCGACATGTTCGGGCGGGGCGAATTTCCGATCCCTCGGATAGACCCAGAGGCGTTTGTGTCCGCGGACCTGAAACAGTGCGACCATCGGAACATCGATGTGATAGCTCACCTCGACGTTCGGAGACGAAATCAACAGGTTCATATCTCTCTGCCGAGAGCGGCGCCCGCTTGTATCCTCGAGGCTGCCGTAAATTTCGTCTGCGATGGGTTTCAGATCTGGCAGTTCGAGATTGCTGCGCTGCAGATTGAGCCAGACATCGCCGTGCTTTACCGCATCGACAATGTCCTTGCCGGGCAAGCGCGGTGCGCGACCCTTGAGCGCCGGCGATTTCCCCGCCTGATCTGATCCAAAACTCCAGATTTCCAAAAGATGCCGCGGATAGTGATCCAGCAGATGTGCAAGCCCATCATCGGTGAACAGATCGGACTGATCGAACGGGTGATCGGCTCTCAGGATTTCTGTCCCAAAAGCGGTCTTCGCATTATCTGGCCAATACACAGGCATGTCGCATCTCTAGTCAGGCGTGTTGAAACTCACGTCTGAGATGCAAGAATGGGTCCAGTTTCGTGTTTTAGGCGAATTTCACGCCTGATCCACTATACGTCGAGCTCTTCGGCGAAGTGGGCATTTTCCTGAATGAAGCGATACCGATGCTCGGCTTTCTTACCCATCAACGTGTCGATGAGCTCGGCTGGTTTCGCCTCTGTCAGTTCGTCAATGCTATCCGGCAGTGTGATCCGCGCCAGTGTGCGGGTCTCCGGATTCATCGTCGTTTCCTTGAGCTGTCCCGGGTTCATTTCACCGAGACCCTTGAAGCGGCTGAGCTCGACCTTCTGGTTAGGCTTGAACTCGAGCTCCATCAGAAGCTCCTTGTCCTCGTCATCCATCGCATAGACCGACTTGCCCTTATAAGAGAGCTTGTAGAGCGGCGGCATCGCCATATAGAGGCGGCCACTTTCGATCAGGCCTGGTATCATCTTGTAGAAAAAGGTGATCAGCAGGGCTGCAATGTGCGCCCCGTCAACGTCCGCATCGGTCATGATGATGATCTTCTCATAGCGAAGGTCATCAATATTGAAGCGCGAACCGGTGCCAGTGCCGAGCGCCAGAAGCAGGTCCTGCAGCTCCTGGTTCTTGTCCATCTTGTCGGCGGTTGCGGAGGCGACGTTGAGGATCTTGCCGCGCAGCGGCAGGATGGCTTGGGTCTTGCGATCACGCGCCTGTTTGGCTGAGCCGCCCGCAGAGTCACCCTCGACGAGGAAGAGTTCGGTGTCGCCCTTGCTGTCGGCGCAATCGGCGAGCTTGCCGGGCAGGCGCAGCTTTTTGGTCGCGGATTTGCGCGCGACTTCCTTGGCCTTGCGGCGTCGGGCGCGTTCATCGGCGCGTTCAATCGCCCAGGTCAGCAGCTTGTCAGCTTCTTTCGGGCTGGCGGCGAGCCAGTGATCGAACCGGTCCCGCACGCAGTTCTCGACGAGGCGGAACGCGGCTGTGGTTGAGAGCTTGTCCTTGGTCTGGCCAACAAATTCCGGATTGCCGATAAACACGGACAGCAACAGACCGGAATGGCCGAGAATGTCGTCGGCGGTGATCGATGTGCCTTTTTTCTGGCCGGTCAGATCGGCATAGTTGCGCAGACCTTTGGTGATCGCAGAGCGGAAGCCGGCTTCGTGCGTGCCGCCATCCGGGGTCGGGATCGTGTTGCAGTAGGATCTGGAAAACCCGTCCGTTTCGCCAAATCCGGCGGCGGTCCAGGCAATCGCCCATTCGACCTTGCCATCATCGGTTTCAACCAGGCCCGCGAACTGCTGTTCGGTGATCGTGGCCTTGCCCTTGAACACTTCGTCCAATTGGTCCGCGAGGCCATTGGGGTAAGACAGCGTCTTCTCAGCCGGGATCTTGGAGTCTTCCGGCAGCAGCTCCGGATCGCATTTCCAGCGAATTTCCACACCGCGATAGAGATACGCCTTGGAGCGCGTCTGCTGGAACAGGCGGGCCGGTTTGAAGCGCAGCTTTTCGCCAAAGATCTCAATGTCCGGCTTGAACCGAACGGTTGTGCCGCGGCGGTTCGGGGCGGGGCCTTTCAGCTCCAGCGGGCCGGTAACCTTGCCGCGCTCAAAGGCCTGGAAATACAGCTTCTTGTCGCGGGCAACTTCAACTTCCATCCGTTCGGAGAGGGCGTTCACGACGGAGGACCCGACACCGTGCAGGCCGCCAGCGGTCGCATAGGCCTTGCTCGAGAATTTGCCGCCCGCGTGCAAGGTGGTCATGATCACTTCAAGCGCGGACTTGCCGGGATATTTCGGGTGTTCGCCAACTGGGATGCCGCGGCCATTGTCCACGACTTCGACATAGCCGTCAGCGCGCACATGAACTTCGATGCGCGAGGCATGGCCAGCGACGGCCTCGTCCATGGAATTGTCCAGGATTTCCGCGAACAGGTGATGATAGGCGCGCTCATCAGTGCCGCCAATATACATGCCGGGACGTTTGCGCACGGGTTCGAGGCCCTCGAGGACCTCGATATCTTTCGCGCTATAGCCAGATGGATCAGATTTCATATCGTTGAACAGGTTTGATTGCTTTGCAGCGCCCATAATGGTTTTCTCCCCGTAAGCCCATTCGCCCACTGATTCCAAGGACTTCCATCATGACGAATTCGATTAATACGCCGTTAACCCTGCCGTCAGGCGTCGAATTGCCCAACCGGCTGGTCAAGGCGGCGATGACCGAGCGGCTGGCCAGTGCAGGCAATGAGGTCACCGACCGCCTACTGCAATTATACAAGGCCTGGGGAGAGGGCGGCATCGGTCTGCAGATCACTGGAAATGTCCAGGTCGACCGGCGAAATCTGGAGGCGCCTGGCAATGTCGTGATCGATGGCCCGCCTTCGAATGAATATGCTGTAATGCTCGGAAAATGGGCAGAAGCGTGCAAGGCGGGCGGCGGAAAGGTCGTCATGCAGCTCAGTCATGCCGGGCGCCAGACGCAGAAAATGGTCAATCCGACGCCGGATGCGCCGAGCGCAATTGCGGTCGATCTACCGGGCGGGCAGTTCGGCACACCGCGGGCGATGACGGCAGACGATATCAAACGCCTGATCGAGAAATACGCCATCGCCACCAAGGCGGCGCGAGCGGCGGGCTTTGACGGCGTGCAGATTCACTCGGCGCACGGCTATCTGATGAGCCAGTTCCTGTCGCCGTTGACCAATCAGCGTGACGATGAATGGGGCGGGTCGCTCGAAAACCGCGCGCGGATGCTGCTGAGCGTGCTGAAAGCGGCGAAGGCTGAGGCGGGGCCGGGCTTTGGCGTGTCGGTGAAATTGAATTCTGCTGACTTCCAGAAAGGCGGATTCACGCAATCGGACTCGACCGCTGTGATTGGCATGTTGAACGATCTCGATCTCGATTTTGTCGAGATATCCGGCGGCAATTATGAGCAGCCGAAAATGATGGACATGGAAGGTCTCAAACCCGTGCATGAAGACGGCGCGCGCGAGAGCACGAAGAAGCGAGAAGCCTATTTCCTGGATTATGCCAGGGAAGTTCAAACCGTGGCAAAGATGCCGTTGATGGTGACGGGCGGGTTCCGCACGCTGGCCGGTATGAATGACGCTCTGGCGGGCGGCGAAGCAGATCTGATTGGCCTCGGTCGCCCGCTCTGCGTCGATGTCGATGCGCCGGCGCAATTGTTGTCCGGTGCGCTCACCGAGCTGCCAAAATGGGAACAAACCCTGCGCATCGGGCCCGGAATCTTTGGCCCGAATTCTTCGATTGGCTTGTTCAAGGCGCTGAACGGGTTCGGCATGCAGGGCTGGTTCTACACGCAGCTGCCCGCATCGCCGATGGCATGGGCCCGAACCGCAAGCTCGGTGTCCTGAGCGCGTTTTTGAAGATGCAGGGGATCGACTCACGCATGGCAAAAGCCTACCACGCCGATCTTGCTGCGAGAGAGACTGTATGAGCCTGCAAATTTCGTCTGCCTTTGATGGCGGCAATATCATCGTCAAGGATCTCAGCGATCCGAGCAATGTTCGCCTCGAGATCGCCCGGGACCACCAGTCCGAATTCTATCAATGGTTCTATTTTCGCGTCACCGGCCCAGTTGGCGAAAAGCTGTGCCTGGTGATCGAGAATGCCGGTGATGCCGCCTATCCGAAAGGGTGGGAGAATTATCAGGCGGTCGTTTCGCACGATCTCGAACACTGGCGACGTGTGCCGACACGCTATGATGGTAAAACGCTCAGCATCGATGCAGAGACCGGTGCCGGTTCGGTCTATGTGGCCTATTTTGCGCCTTATCCGACCGGTCGCCATCGCAAGCTGATCGCGCAGGCGGGCGCCCTTAACGACGCGAGTGTCGGCGTGCTCGGGCAGACGCTGGATGGGCGCGACATGGATCTGATCACGATTGGTGCCCCAAGCGACGACAAACGCGCGCTCTGGATCACGGCGCGCCAGCACCCGGGCGAGACCATGGCTGAATGGTGGATGGAAGGCTTCCTCGAACGCCTTGGCGATGAGGACGATGAGGCTGTCAGCGCGCTGCGCGAGCAAGCCGTTCTCTATCTCGTGCCGAACATGTGCCCGGATGGCAGCGCCCGCGGCCATTTGCGGACCAATGCGGCCGGTGTGAATCTCAATCGCGAATGGGCGAGCCCGAGCCTGGAGAAAAGCCCGGAAGTGTTTCTGGTCCTGGGAAAGATGAAAGAGACGGGCCTCGACCTCGCGCTCGATGTGCACGGGGATGAGGCGCTGCCCTACAATTTCATCGCTGGCACCGAAGGCATCCCGGACTGGACCAATCGCCTGGCGGATTTGCAGCAATCCTTCCTGGATGCCTACGTCGCATCCTCAAGCGGCGAGTTTCAGACCAAATTTGGGTACCCCAAAAACAAACCCGGCAAGGCCAATTTGACGATTTGTTCGAATGCGCTGGCACAACATTTCGACGCGCTGGCCATGACGCTGGAAATGCCGTTCAAGGACAATGCAGATCTTCCGAATGCTGAATTCGGTTGGTCGCCTGAGCGCGCCAAGCAGCTGGGCCGTGATGCGGTCGAGCCTATCCTGGCTGTGCTGCCGGCGCTTCGCTGAGCGCCGCCATCGCTGCCTCGATCAGGGCATAGCTGCGGATACGGGTCTCCAGGCTGTCCGTGATGGTCAGCAGGAACAGTTCGTTCGCGCGGGTCTCGGTCGCGGTCTCGATCAGCGATCTGGCCACCGCATCGGCCGACCCGATAATGCCGCGCTCCGGCGGGATGAGCGGCGCTGCGTCGAGGGCCGCTTCCGCTTCGGCGACGCTCAGATAGGGATGGAACTGACCCGCGCCGCGCCCGAGCGCCCAGGCCTTGATCGGCGCGGCGAGGCGGGTTGCCTCTTCGTCCGTGTCCGCGGCCAGCGTGACCAGGCCGATCCCGGCATAGGGTTCATGGCAGAAAGGCGACGGCTCGAACGCGTCATGATAGGCATCGAGCGCGGCTTTGGCACCGCCGGGATTGAGGAAGTCGGCAAAGGCGAGCTTCAAACCCATCTGCCCGGCAAAGGCGGCGGAGCCGGGCGATGAACAGAGCATCCACAAGCCTGGGTTGTCGCCGGCCGGATTGGCGGCAATGCCGCGGGCGCGGTGATCGGCTGGAAACGGCACGTCGCCACTGGCGTCCAGCATCCAGTCCATCAGCATGCGCAGCATGGTCGGGAAATTCTCGCCACCCGGGCCGAGTAGGGCCGCCGATGCGCGCGGGTCGGCCCCGGTCGCGCGTCCAAGGCCGATCTCGATCCGGCCTGGATAGAGCTGATTGAGCGTCTGCCCCCATTCAGCGACTTTGAGCGGGGAATAATTCGGCAACATGATGCCGCCAGACCCAAGCGTGATCCGCTGCGTTCGGGCGGCGAGGTCGGCCATCAAAATTTCAGGCGTCGTACCGGCAAAGCTGCTGGCATTGTGATGCTCCTGAACCCAGTAGGACCGGTAGGACATCGTATCCGCGGCGGCCGCCAGGGCGCGGGTTTCGTTGAGCGCATCCGCGGCGCACCGGCCTTTGAAAATCGGCGACGGATCAAGAATGGAAAGCACGGGTTTCATCCTCCGTCTTGTGCGCTATGCAGAGGGCAGAAACAAGTTGGAGGACAATATGCGATCTGGATTCTTTGCTCTGCTTGGCATCGTGCTGAGTGCCTGCAGCGTCGGCGCGGTGCCGACCGATGCCGTTGATAGCGGCGTCGAAGACCGGATCGCGCTGGCCCCTCCAGGACCGCTGGACCTCTCGCCATATCCCTTGCATTACCAGCTTGATCTGGTGCTGGACCCGCGCGAGGCGCGCTTCGGCGGAACCGTTGCGATCACGCTGGATGTGACCGAACGTTCAAGCGGCGTCTATCTGCATGGTCGCGACCTGGTGGTGACCGAGGTCCGGTCGCGGGTCGCGGACGAGCCTGCGCAGACTGGCGTCTGGGAACCCGCATTGGAATCGGGCGTGGCCTGGCTCGATTTCGGCCAGACCGTTGATCCAGGACAGGTGGTTGTAGAGATCGACTATAATACCGCCTTCGACGCCAATCTGTCCGGCCTGTTCAAGGTGACGGAACAGGGCGACGCCTATGCGCTTGCCAAATCCGAGAGCATTCAGGCGCGGCGTTTCATGCCAGGCTTCGACCAGCCTGCCTTCAAGGCGCCGTTCGATATCACGCTGACCGTTCCGGAAACCGATTCAGCGATCAGCAACGCGCCGGAAGCGTCGGTCGAGCTACTCGGCGATGGTCTGAAGAAGATCACATTTGAAACCACGCGGCCCTTGCCGACCTATTTGTTGTCGCTGGCAGTGGGCAGTTTTGATGTCGTGGATGCCGGGATGATCCCACCAAATGCGGTGCGGTCGGAACCGATCCCGTTGCGCGGTTTTGCCCGGCGCGGGAAGGGCGATGAGCTTGGCCTCGCGCTCGAAACCGCGCCAGAGCTGGTGCGCATTTTCGAGGAGGCCCTGCAACAGCCTTATCCTTACAAGAAGCTCGACATCGTCGCGGCTCCGCAATGGCCGTCCGGCGCGACGGAGCTTGCCGCCGCAATCACCTATCGCGAGAGCCGCATTCTTGCGGGCGACGATATCGGTCCGGCGGCCCGACGCAGCCTGCTCGCTATCCATGCGCATGAGGTCGGCCATATGTGGTTTGGCAACCTGGTGACGCCGCCCTGGTGGGACGATCTCTGGCTCAAAGAAGGTTTTGCCAGCTGGGGCGAGGGCGCCAGCCTGTCAGAGCTTTATCCCGGCGAAGGCTATGATCTCGACGCAATTGTCGACGGCATCGGGGCGATGGACCTGGATAGCCTCGCCAGCGCCCGCGCGGTTCGCGAGCCGATCGCGCTGAACGAGAACGTCCGCAACGCCTATGATGCGATCACCTATAATAAGGGCCTCGCCGTGATCGGCATGGTCGACGCCTATTTTGGCGCCGACACGTTTAGACCGGCTCTGGGGCGCTATGTTGAAGCCTATGAGGACGGTGTCGCCGGAAGCCCGGAATTCTTTGAAATTATCGGCGCCGAGACCGGCGAGCCCGATCTCACGCGCGCATTTAGAAGCTTTGTGGAACAAAATGGCTTGCCGCTGATGACGATTGCACCGGGCGCCGCAAGTGGCTTCGAAGTCACCCAGTCGCGCTATGCGCCGCTTGGCAGCGCGATTGAAAACGACCGGACCTGGGTTGTGCCGTTCTGCTGGAGCGAAGGACATGAACGCGGCAAGAGCCGGCATTGCGCGTTGATATCAGAACCGTCGCAAGTGTTTATTGGTGACCCTCGAGACGGCGCACCGGCGCAGTGGTTTCTTCCGAATGCTGATGGGACGGGCTATTACCGGTTCTCGCTTCCATATGAGATGTGGCAGCAGCTCGGCATAGCTTTCGATGAGTTGAGCGCGGCGGAAAAACTCTCCGTTCTCGATAGCGCGGGCGCGGAATTCGCGGCCGGGCGATTGGATGTCGACACGGTCTGGCGGTTTATCGACGAAGCCGTTCGGGATGAAGAACGTCGGGTCGTTCAAGCGGCGATCCGTCAGGCAATGAAGTTTGAACGGCTTGTCGCAGGCGATGACGCTGCCGCAGCCGGGTATCGCGCCGCTGTCCTGGACGTTTTCCAGCATCGCTTCACAGCCCTCGATCAACATGGCGCGGATGATCCGGAACAGGCGATCATGAAGTCCAGTCTCGAACAATTCCTGATTAAGTCCGGTCAGGATGAAACGCTTCGTCAGAGCCTGGCAGACGCGGCGGCCGCCTATATCGGCCTTGAGGGCGTGACGTCAGAGCGAACGCTCAACACGGATGAGTATTTCAACGGGATCGCGACCGGCTTCCAGGTGCATGGTGCGCCGTTTCTTGATCGCTTGCTGGAGGTGCGCACCTCATATGATGATCCGGTATTTGAACAGGCCGTCGCGTTTGCGATTGGACAGAACCGCGATCCGGCGCTGTCCGATCGCATTCTGGCCCTGGCGCTGTCAGGCTCGCTCGGGACGCGAGAGACGCTCGCAATCGTGCAGGGACAGATGCAGCAAGGTGCGACTCGCGACGCGACCTGGGCATGGCTGAAAGAGAATTTCGATTCCTACCTGAACATCATCCCGCGCCAGCGCAAACGGTTCACGCCGGGCCTCGCGAGTTCCATGTGTTCACTTGAGGCGCGCGATGATCTGGTCGCCTTGTTTGAAACCCATGGCGCAGAGGTGCCCGGGCATGAACGGTCGTTGACCCAGACGGTCGAACGGATTGAGCTGTGTGCCGCTCTGAAAACGGCGAAGGGCGTTGAAACGCGCGCCTTCTTCAGCGACCACAACTGATCAGGGCGTCTCGGGTTCGGGGACGTCCTCGGCCGGTGGCTCGGGGTCACGACGACCGAATAGGGCATCAAGCGCCCGGTCGCGGAGCTCGTCCTCGAGGTCCGGCTCTTCTGCAGGCTGCTCCTCGTCGGGCGTCGGCTCGGTCGATGGCTCAGTGGGTGTCTCTGAAGGCGCCGAAGGTGTCGTGCTTCGTCCGCCAATGATGTCGCCAATGATGCGCCCGGCATCGCCGCCGATGCGGTCGCCAATCTCGCTCCCGGCCTGGCCACGCAAGCGCGCCGTCAGTTCAGCCTGAACCGCCGCCTGATCAATGCCAAACTGAATATTCGACCAATTGCCATAGGCCCGGACCGGGATCGGAATGTCGCCCAGCGCCAGGGTCGCCCCAGCGCCTGACGCGCTGATATCCACGCGCGGCGTCAGACTGATATCAAGCGTGCGCGCGCCAAGATCGATGCTGCCGGCACCGGTAATCCCGACCACCGGATTTTCGATGCTCAAATCCGAAATGCTGGCCACGCCATTGGTGAATTCGAGATTGCCGATGAATTGGGAAAAGTCTGTTTCGGCTTCTGGCGAAATCGCGTCCCGAAAGCTCGTAATGGTCAGATTTCCGCTCCGGGCCAGGTCGGTCAGACTGGTCGCATCGCGGACCATCTTGGCCAGGTTTAAACCCTTCAGAGCGCCATGATTGAGATCGCTTTCAAAATTGCCATCAAGGTCATTGATCAGCGATTTCAGGCTGTTGCCCTGCGAGGACATTTTGACATGGACATCGCCCAAGCCGCTCAGATTCTGAAATCCTGTCAGCGCGGTGAGCATTTCCTGTGCTGCAATACTAGTCGCCAGGGCCTCCAGCTCCAGAGTCGGCGTCGACCGCGAGGCATCCAGAACCAGATCGCCATACCAGTCACCCTGGAAGACGCGGAAGCCAGGCGTGTCATCATCGCGTCGGAAAATGGCTGACAGGCGGCCATCATCGAGGCGGGTGTTCAGCAAGGCGTCCTGCAACGTGATCTGGTCAATCACGACGGTGTCCGCGGCCACGGTGACGGTTGCGTCGACAGCGCGCAGTCCGGCCAGATCAAATGGCGTGTCATCCCAGTCTTCGTTCAGGCTTGGCGTCTGGTCCTGTTTCTGCGACCCGCTGCCGAGGAATGGCGTGAGGTCGAGCGTATCCATGGTCAAGTCAGCGACAATGCGCGGACGCGGGCCGCGCAGATCGGCGCCGATATCGCCGGTCGCGGTTGTGTCGTCCAGCACTAAAGCGGCGCCGCTCAGGTTTGGTGCCATCAGGCTACCCGTCGTCTGGCCTTTGATCGAGACAGCGTTCAGCGACTCGCCTTCAGGAAGCACGGTGCCGAAGGTTTCCAGCACTTTACGCGGATTGTCGCTGCGCAGGTCGAGCGCGCCCGTAATCGCCTGGTCGCCGGCCAGAGACAGGTCACCGGAATAGTCGGTGGCCAGGTCTGCGCTGCGTTGCTTGAGTTTGATTCCCGTCAGCGCCGGGGCGCTGAGCGGACCGGTTACGTCGGCGCTGAGATCGACATCGCCCATGAGCGCGAGGAGCGGGATCAAGGCATGACCGGGCTTCAACAGGCGCTGAGCATCGGCGGCGTTCATGTCGACGGTCCCATCGAGGCTGGGTGCGGCGCCGAGGGTCAGCGCGCCTTTATAATCCAGGTCGAGGCCTGTGGCGCCGAGTTTGAGCGTGGTGAAATCAATTGCGGCGGTGAGGGCAGGGCCGCTGATGGTACCTTTGGCGCGAACCGAATTCAGCGCACTGGCGACGATGGGAAGGTCTTCGTCACCGATCACTGTCAGCAATTGTCCGAGCGTATCGGAGGCAATGTCAAACGATCCGTCCAGCACCGGCGTATCCGCCAGCGTCAGCGCGCCGTCATAATCGATATCGCCAAAAATCGTGCCGAGCTTGGCATCGAGAATGACCGGGCGGCCAGCAGTCAGGTCCTGCAAGGTGTCGAGGCGAATGCGATAATCAAATGGCTGCCCGTTCAGGCGGCCTTTTCCGCTCGAAGAGAGCGGTTGATCAAGCGCCTTCAGCTGGGCTGATCCGTCAAATTCGGTCAGTGCATACTGCTCGCCGGTGACCCAGCTGCGATAGAACACTGACGCATTGGAGAGAGCGGCGCGGTCGATGCCGGTCTCAAACCCGCCACCGGACTCAGGATCGCTGCCGGGTGTTCCAAACTCCCAATTGACACTTCCATCGGCGAGCTGTTCCAGGCGCACCGTGGCATCGTCGAGCGTGATCTTGCCGACTTCGACCCGGCGCGACAGCAGCGGCAGCAGCTTGACCGTCGCCTGCAAACTGCCGGCTTCAATCATCAGCGGGTCGGAAAACCCCTCTGGATTGGCAATATCGGCGCCATCAATGCGCGCCGAAATCACCGGCAGGATCGAGAGTTTAGGATCGCCTTTCAGCGTGACCTCACGGCCGAGCGCGTTCGTCGCCGCGCTCTCGATCTGGCTCTTATAGACCGAGGTCGGGATCAAAAAGGGAATGATCACAGCGGCTGCCAGCAAGATCGCAATCAGGGCGCTGAGGATGATCAGGAGACGTTTCATGGGAGGAATATGGCCTTGTTATTCTGTATTGCAGCTGAATAGCTGCAACTGATGTCAAAGTCATGGCAATTGACGCTTGACCGGGAAAAAGCGGACGTATAGATCACCCTCTCACCGCTTCGGCGGGGTGCCCATGCGCGGGTGTAGCTCAGTTGGTTAGAGTACCGGCCTGTCACGCCGGGGGTCGCGGGTTCGAGTCCCGTCACTCGCGCCATTTCTTCAAAGAAATGTCTAATAAATACAAACACTTAACTGACCGCCGGTGGTGTTTATCGCCTATTCGTCAAATTTTGGGATACAAATTGGATACAATTTGGGATACAGAGGGGAATGGCAGCGCCCCTAGATCCCAACCGATTTTTACTCCAGCGCGGCAAGCGCTGGTATTATCAACGGCGTGTGCCCGCGCAATTTTCTGAGATTGATACACGGCGATTTGCCAAGGTTTCGCTCAAAACAGAGTCGCTTGAACTCGCTCGCTTGCGGCGCGACCAGCTTGCAGAGGCAGACGATGAGTTTTGGATGGCGCTCGCGGTTGAGGCTGGCACCGGCCCTGCGGTTCGCACCGCCCTTGAGCATCGCTATAAAGCTGCCATCGCGCGGGCGATGGCCTATGGGTTTTCCTACAAACCAGCCGAGCCTTTGGCAGAAAGCCGCACCATCGCAGAACTGATGCAGCGGATAAAAACGCTGGAAGCCCAGGCGGGCAAGTCTGGCGACCCAGGCCGCGCGGATACAGAAGCGCTGCTCGGCGGGTCACCCAATCCTGCCGCGACTATCACCGTATCCGAAGCCTTCGAGCTATATGTTAGCCGGATCGCCTTTGACGACCAATACAACAAGTCTGATGCCCAGCGCCGATCGTGGGAGAAGACCAAGCGTACTTCAATCGCCTACTTCATCGAGCAGATGGGCGATCTATCTTTGAGTGACATTACGCGCGACACCGCCCTTGAGTATCGTGACTGGTGGATGGAGCGGATGCAGCCTCAAGACGACGGCGCGAAGCCGGTCGTGCCGAACACCGCCAATCGCCATATCGGCAATATGCGCTCGCTCCTTGAGCGCTATTTCAAACATGTCGGTGTCACCGACTTTGAAGATCCATTCCGCGATTTCTATTTCAGCGGCAAAACCGAAACCAACCGCGCATCCTTTAGTGACGACTGGGTCCGCACCCGCATACTCTTGCCAGGTCTTTTTGATGGATTGCGTCTGGAGCTTCGCGTGTTAATCTATCTATTGATTGAAACCGGTGCCCGGCTAAGCGAGCTGGTCAATCTTCAAGCAGACGATATCCGTTTGAATGCCAAGGTTCCGCACATTGCCATTCGGCCTGAACAGAAACGTGAACTTAAAACCGAAGACTCGCGCCGTGAAATACCGCTTGTCGGCGTAGCGGAGATTGCGATACGGGCCTGCCCAGAAGGTTTTCCGTACTACTACGATAAGAGCACGCTCGTTTCAGCTAATCTCATGAAGGCATTCCGGCAGCGAAAATTACTGCCATCCCGCGACCATGTGATCTACTCATTCCGCCATTCTTTCGAGGATCGCATGTTGGAAGGCGGGCTTGATTATGGGCTCCGTTGCGCGTTGATGGGCCATAAGAACAATCGTCCCGAATATGGCGTTGGAGGCTCACTGGAATACAGACGCGATGAGCTTTTGAAGATTGCGCATCCGTGTGATGCGGATCTGTTCTAGCGGCCGGAACCTATTTGCAAATTCTGCTTTGGGTGCAAAATTGGACCCTAGCTCAGCGGCTAAAAACGCCCTAAACAGGACGTTGGACTGACCTCAAGCATAGGCGGCAACGCGGTCATTTTCGCACAAATTTGAATCTGCTTTGTTCGCGCCATATTCGATTGGGCCGGCGCAATCTACTCATTTACAAGGGCGTCGATGATTGGACAGTCCGGTGTGTCACCTTTGGAGCATTCGGCCGATATAGTTTTGAGCGTGCGCTGCAGTCTCTTCAAATCTGCAATCTTGTTTGCCACCGAGACAAGGTGCTCACCCGTAAGCGCGTGGATTTCTCCACACGAGTAATCTCCAGAATCGACCAGTGATAACAGGCTCCGAAGCTCTGCAATTGAGAAACCCAGCTCACGGGTTCGGAGAATGAACCTTAGCCGAGACTGATCCACTTCAGAATAGAGGCGGTGCCCACTCTCAGAACGCATGGGTTCAGGCATGAGCGCAATGGATTCATAGTAGCGAATTGTTTCCAGATTACAGCCTGAACGCTGAGCGAGCTCGCCTCGCTTTATGTGATCTCTCGAAACTGTGAACGACAAACTGAAAATACCTCTTGCACCTGTAGTAACTACAGAGGGTACACTTTCTGCAATAAAAAGTCGAGAAAATCATATGACCGAACCAACTAATACCTCGATCCCGAGGGATGACCGGAAGAATTGGGCTGCTATGGGTGGCCTGATAGGAGCCGCGTTGGCGTCGTCGTGCTGCGTACTCCCGCTCGTTCTGGTTTCGCTTGGCGTAACAGGGACGTGGATAGGATCGCTTACTGCCTTAGAGCCCTATAAACCGTGGTTCATCGCTGTCGCGGTCGCTTTAATTGGGTATGGCTTCTGGTACGTCTATTTCAGAAAACCGGAACCTTGCGCAGACGACACGTACTGCGCGCGGCCTGAATCCTCTCGATTGACCAAGACCGCGCTCTGGCTCGGCAGCATCATGGTGCTCGCCGCGGCGACAATCGATTATTGGGCCCCACTTTTTTATTGAAACACGAAGAAAGAAATCAACATGACCATAGTTAAACCAATACTTTTAAGCGCCGCCCTCGTCGCAACTCTTGGAGTGACTGTTGCTTGTTCAGGAAGCACTCAGGCCAACGCAGAAACAGCACCAAGTGCTGTCGAGGCTGTAACTCCAGTCGCGTTCGAAACGGCAGAATTTTCGGTTGAGAATATGACCTGTGCATCGTGCCCGATCACGGTGCGCAAAGCGATGGAGCGTGTTCCTGGTGTTCAGTCGGTTGAAGTAGATTTTAAAACAAAGATCGCCACCGTGGAATATGACCCGGCTCTGTCGTCTCCAGCTGATATTGCAGCAGCGCCGACCGGCAATGGCTACCCAGCAACGCTCATCGAGGGCTAGTGTTGCGCTCGATTGCTCTTCTAAAGGTCGGGCTTATTGGGACCGTATTCGCGGCTCTGTGCTGCTTCACCCCTATACTCGTTGTGATGGTCGGCGCGGTCGGTCTATCCGCTCTAACAGGCTATCTCGACTATGTTCTGTTTCCCATGCTTGGCTTGTTCCTATTGCTAACGCTTTACGCGATCTGGCACCGCAAGAAATCCGCGCCCTCAATTTCGAAAGAAAACAAAAATGTCTGATTGTTGCCCACCAGAAAAGTCAGGCTCATTCGACGTCGCCGTGATCGGTGCTGGTTCCGCCGGATTTTCCGCCGCGATTACAGCTTCGGAGCAAGGCGCAAGCGTCGCTCTAATTGGGCACGGCATGATCGGCGGGACCTGTGTCAACGTAGGCTGCGTGCCTTCAAAGACCATGATTAGAGCCGCTGAAGCGCTACACGGCGCACGTGCGGCAAGTCGCTTTCCCGGCCTCGAAGGAGAAGTCCACGTTGCAGACTGGCTCAAGCTTACAGGCGCAAAAGATGATCTGGTCACGACTATGCGCCAGAAGAAGTACATTGATCTTCTGTCCGAGTATGACGGTGTAACCTACATCGAAGGCGAAGTGCAGCTCACCGAAGATGGTGTGTTGGTGAATGGGACTGATGCGATAAAGTCTACGAAGACGATTATCGCGACTGGCTCGCATTCAGCTCTACCACCGATACCGGGTATCGAAACCGTATCGCACATGGACAGCACCGCGGCGCTCGAACTCGATACGATCCCACAATCAATGATGGTCATCGGCGGCGGCGTGATTGGATGTGAATTGGGCCAGATGTTTGCGCGTATGGGCACAAAAGTCACGATCTGCTGCCGCTCACGCCTGCTGCCAGATATGGAGCCTGAAGTTGGCGAAGCGTTGCAGGATGCGCTTGAAGCAGAAGGACTGACGATCTGTTCTGGCGTCGGCTACCAAAAGATTGAACAGGTCGATGGGCGCATTAAGCTGCATTGCGAGAACAGTGACGGCAATCATGTGGTTGAAGCCGAGAAGCTTCTCGTCGCAACCGGTCGGAGGCCGAATACGGCCAAACTCGGCCTTGAAGAACTCGGCATCCAGATGCTGCGCAATGGCGGCGTCAAGATCGATGAGCGTATGCAATCGACAAGGCCGAACGTATACGCAGCAGGCGACGTCACGGGCAGTGACATGTTTGTCTACATGGCCGCTTATGGGGCCAAGCTCGCGGCTAAAAATGCGCTGAACAGCAACAGCTTGTCCTACGACAATGCTGCAATGCCGGCGGTTGTGTTTACCGACCCGCAAGTGGCGTCCGTGGGCATGACAGAGGCGGCTGCAGTTTCGGCAGGCCGCAATGTCAAAACCTCGATAGTGGGCCTCGATAATGTCCCGCGTGCCCTTGCGGCCCGTGACACTAGAGGCCTCATCAAACTGGTGGCAGACGAGGATACGGATCAACTACTCGGCGCGCATATTATTGCGCCAGAGGGCGCAGATAGTATTCAAACCGCTGTGATGGCGATCAAGTTTGGCATGACCGCAAAAGCCCTCGGCGATACAATATTCCCGTATCTCACAACCGTTGAAGGTTTGAAGCTTGCCGCACAAAGCTTTGGCAAGGATGTCAACAAACTTTCCTGCTGTGCCGGATAGCGAGACGACAGAAAGGGTTCGAATAGATGGCAACGACAGATTTGAACTTGGAAGAACCGGGTAGCATCGCCAAACCCGGGCCGATTGGTAGATTGGCCCGACTCGGGTTTGGAGTGGCCTCGCTGTACTACGTCTTCGGTTTGTTGACTGTTCTAGAACATCCACTCTCCGATTCAGGATCAATTCGTCCGCTTATATTGAATGGCATCTTACCAGGACTGTTTCTCGTCAGTTATGTGGTCAATATCGGGTTTTCGCGAGCCTGGAAAAAATGGCCAGCATTTGCGAGTGCAGGATTAATTCTTGGCGCAGGTCTGGTCGGATATTCGCAAACAGGCGTGATCGAAACAACGCTGTTGGCGCGTACAGCTCAATTCTGGGAAATGTACGTCTTCCTGCACCTTGGGGTGTCTTTCGTGTTGGCATCGGTGATTGGAACGCCGGGATGCGAAATGCGGAGTTTGCACCACTTCTTCAGCCTCATTACTGGTAAACCAACCAAGGAACACGTTTGTCCCGTGGGTCCTTTGGCGCCCATTGATCGCTGGGAGCGAGGCGACCGATAATGTCTTCTTCTGACATAACACGATCATCCTGAGCGTCCTTAATTCGCCCCATCTAGGACACTCGCAAATTCTGGAATTCGAGCAAAAGAAGACATTCTGAAAAGCTGTAAATGGTCCAATTTCGTTAAGGCCCAGAGTGAAAACTAGGTTCTTTATTCCGCAAAAAATTGAGAGACTGCTTGTAGTCTGTTTCAATGAAGTCGCGCGCGCAGCCTGCAATCTTTTCTTGGACCTACGCCAAAGAAGCATTGGCGTTTCCTGTCATGGTTTGCTGTTCGGCCATGTCCCTGGTCACGATCTTCGCTTGCATCGCCGTCGAGATCGGACTGCACTTGCAGCCGCAAAACTTCCTACCATTGGTCGTCGGCATCGCTGGTTCTGTCGCTGGACCGATGACAATCTTCGCGTTCTTTCGGGAGCATCAGGAATACGCTGCGCGTTTGGAACTTCAAGACTTTGCAACTACCGACCCGCTGACTGGCGTCTTAAACCGCCGCGCTTTTCAAGATGCTGTTGCTGATGAGCAATTAAGGATGGAACGCTCTGGCGCATCGGCGGCCATTGTCTTGTTCGACCTAGACCGCTTCAAGTTGCTCAACGACGCTCACGGCCACTCAGTTGGTGATGACGTCCTAAAATCCGTATCTGCCGTTGCTCATTCCGAGCTTCGAGGTCCGTTCGATCGTCTCGGGCGTTGGGGGGGCGAGGAATTTATCATTCTCCTGAATGAAATTACACCGGCTCAAGCACATGATGTAGCGAAGCGTTTGCGTTTGCGCATCCAATCTGAGCGGCTCGAGTTAAACGGCGCGAGCCTTGGCGTTACTGCGAGTTTTGGGGTTGCCTTTGTGGATTCAAACAGCTGTTTTGATGCCGCTGTCTCAGAGGCCGACGATGCACTGTATGAAGCCAAAGCAGGTGGACGAAACCAGGTGGTGGTGCGCGCGCCGATGGAGCTCGTCGCCTAAGCGAGCAATAGAAGACATTAGTCCGTAGCTTGAGTTTGAACAGGTTCCGGCCACGTTATTGACGCTCCTAGTACCTTTTGTTCAAGCTGGTCGTTGAGTGAAGGCAATCGGGTGAGCAGTCGCTCCCAGTTGTTGAAGAATAAAGTGATCTCGGTGTTTAGTTCAGCAGTAATATTTCCCGAGGCTTCCAACAATCTCAGTATTGAGCGTAGATTGGAATATGTCGCAGACTGGTGCCGATCTAAAACTTTGAATGAAGTCACGCTTGCTACTTTTTCTGAGATCTGCCCCCTGACCGAATCTACCTTCAAAATGAGCTCTGATAGCCGGGCTTTTTCGTCATCAGAGAGCGCGTCCTGAACTCGCAGAATTCTGGCGGATTCTCGATCCTGTTGCTCAGTAAATCTATTCATCAATGACTCTTGGATTCTCGAGACCTCTTTAGCCTCGGCGCGCTCAAGAGCGGTTTTTTGATTCACTCTCCATTTCCGGTCTTGTCGTGCTCGAGTATCGTTCATCCACTCAACAAAGTACCACCCAGAGACCACCGTTAGCGCCCAGGCAAACACGATTGCGAGAAGCGGGCGGTTCGCCTCTTCATATACAACAACAAAAGCGGGAAATGTGATGGACCCGAAGAAAGAAAAGGAAAAAATCACCAAGCTTCCAACAGAAATGGCAAGCAACCCTAACAGGCTCCTGCGAGCAGTTTTTTCTTTGCTGGTCTCTTCATTTTTTGGGTCTTCAATCTCGTATGATTGTTCGATTAGTTTTGTGTAGCGTCGCCTAGAAACGATATTCGCCGCTAAAAGAGATACAAGAATCCATGGCAGAAAAGACCAAGATACAACTGCCGGCCACATCGGCATCCGCGCTTTCACTTCGGTCTCTTCTTCCCCGGTTTCAATTGCTGGAGCTTGCTCAGAAACGTTTCCAGCGCAACTGAACACCAGCCGTCCGGTTCTTCTGATTGCGTCGGGATACTGAAAACGAAAATCGATCAATGGGTGTGACGTTCTGAGACTCTGGACGTGCGCGCAAACGTCTTCGGGAGTTTCGCACTCGTTGTCCTCATATGTTCCGTCGGTATAGAGCGTTACCGAAGCTGCCTGATCGGGATCAAGAGTCGAAAGCGCACCGATTGCATTTACGATCAAGGTGGACCCATCTGCAATCGGAGGAGCGAACACAGGACGTTCTGCATACTTTTGTAGTGCACTTAGTGTTACGGCACTTTCGCAGTCGTCTCGATCAATGCCGCGAAAGTGAGTAACTGATACGTTCTCGCCGAGTAACTGATTAGTGATATTGTCCGCAACTTCCGTATCAACGCTTTCGCGATATTTCGCCATTGAACCGGAGTTATCAATTAAAAGGTAGTGATTTGCATTAGACCTTTCGGTGCCATCTTGAGCAAACGAGGACTTCCCAATCGACAAACACAATATGGCGAAAATTATGATAACCCAGCGCATATAGGGAGCCTCACAATGAGTCTGTGTTCTTTTTGTGTTCTTTCGCTCCAACGTCCGGTTTTAGTAAGTTCCTGCCGTGCGGCTAATGACTGGTTTAGGGATCTACCGGTCGTCAGAATTGCACCCAGCATACAGCGATAGAGTCGCTAATCTTCTGATAGCCTATGCCAGAGATGCGAGGACATATTTTGCGCGAGCTTGAATAGCCTTGAGGTAGCCGGCCGCGATTTCATATCGGTCTTGGGCTAGATCAAGCGTGCTTAGGGCGCTCTCTAAATTGTCCGAAGTTGCGACAGCGATTTCCTTGACCCGTCGTCGCACAAAGGGTGGGCGCATGCCGATGTCTTCTGCGAATTTCGACCAGTCTGCGGGGTGTATCTCTTCGAGGGTGCGACGCTTGGCGACTTTCATTGCATAGCGCTGGCTGAGGTCAGGATATGCGACCGTTGATAGGAGATCATAAAGGGGCGCCAGTTCAGTGCCACCGGGTTTGAAGAGCAGGCTAAAGTTCTTGGCGTGGGCGTCGGCGTTGCCGATGATCGTGTTGAAGATCGCTGCATCGAGTAGCTTGAGTGTCTCCGTAGCGGGGCGTGTCGTTGCCCGGCGCACAAGATCAAAACAGTCGCGGAAGACGGGACCGCCGTCAGCTGCATATTTCTTCGCTGATGTCAGGCCGAGAGCCTGGCAAAAATCTTCCTGGTGGAGCCGCTCAATTGTGCTGTCTTTAGCGCGGACGCGGTCATAGCGTTCAATCAGTACGAACCGCGTCTCTTTGACCGCACGGTATTGAACGAGCGCAACATCAAGATCAATCTTGTGCGCAAGAGTCATGCACAGAGCCTCATTC
>SPJK01012522.1_pt1 | contig 24055 bp, 22 predicted proteins | sample 3741771 | NCBI WGS metagenome assembly SPJK01 (sample SAMN10925997, study PRJNA522277) | cold seep metagenome | isolation source: Elba SIP-enriched marine methane seep metagenome, extraction at timepoint T2 | place: Italy: coast of Elba, Mediterranean Sea
AAGCCTTCAACATCGCCCGGCCAGTTGTCGACATCGGTGGTGGTGGTCAACTGGCCGCCTTGCTGCATACCGGTGATCATAACCGGGTTAAGGTTGGCGCGCGCAGCGTATACTGCGGCGGTATAACCAGCCGGTCCGGAACCTAAAATCAAAAGTTTGCAATGTTTAGCATCAGCCATTTACCACGCCTCCAAAATGAGTTAGAAAATCAAAATCGGTTTTTTACCGCGTTGGATAGATTTAAACATTATACGTTCAATTGAACCGGGATTAAACTGTTGAATGTTTTGTTTATTGACGGTGAATGAACAATAAAGTTAAATAATTTTAATGGATTATAGGATGTTATTAAATCAATTGATTATGAACTATAATGAATGCTGATTATTGAATTCGGATTTTTTTACACATGGTTGCTGTTTTAGAAGAAAAAACGGTTAGAGGGCTGCGAGAGGCGGCTTTGCTGGTTTATCTCAGTATTTCGTTATTTTTTTTGATTGCGCTGATAAGCTACAGTCATGAAGACGCCGGTTGGACGCATAGCGGTTCATCATCCGTGATTTTGAATGCCTGCGGCGTAGTGGGGGCATGGCTGGCGGATTTTAGTTTATATTTTTTAGGGGTGATGGCCTATCTATTTCCGGTCATGATCGCCTGGCATGGCTATTTGCTTTATAGCCAAAGCAAGATGCAAGGCAATAAGCTGACTCTGGCTGTGCGCTGGTTCGGTTTTATCGCCACAGTGATGACCGGCTCCAGTTTGCTTTATTTACATGTCTTGAGGATAAAACTGGAACTGCCTGGCAGCGCCGGCGGCGTTTTGGGCGAGGAAGTAGGCGATGCTTTGATCAATATATTGGGCAATTCGGGTAGTACTTTGGCTTTAATAGCCGCATTTCTGGCAGGAGTCACTTTGTTTACCGGTTTGTCCTGGTTAGCCTTGATGGATAAGGTCGGTATGCTGACTTTACGCATGGCTGGTTTTATTTATCAGTCTGTTTTTAAAGGCGGATTTGGCGCCTGGCGGCAACAATATCAGGAAAATAGACAAGCTAAACCGGTTAAGCCCCCGAAAGCGCGTAAAGCGAAAAAGGCGGCTAAGTCCAAAGTTAAAATCGCACCCGCAGTCGATACTATTCCGGAAGGGAAAAGAGAGAGCAAAGAAAGCCAAACCGATATATTTGATTTAGGCAAAGTCAAGCCCGGCTCATTACCGACCTTATCTTTGCTGGAAAAAAGAGTCAATAAAGTAAAAGGCTACAGCGCGGCGGAATTGGAAGAAATGTCCAAATTAGTCGAAGAAGTTTTACAGGATTACAATATTGTCGCCGAAGTCGTCGGGGTTAATCCGGGACCGGTGATTACTCGTTTTGAATTGCAATTAGCGGCGGGCGTTAAGGTCAGCCGGATCAGTAATTTGGCGAAAGACTTGGCGCGTGGACTATCGGTGACCAGCGTTCGGGTGGTAGAGGTTATTGAAGGCAAAACCGTGATCGGTCTGGAAATCCCTAACCAAGAACGGGAAATGGTTTCATTAAGAGACTTGCTGGCCTCCAAGGAATTTGAAAAAACCAAATCCGGTTTGGCTTTGGCGATGGGTAAGGATATTGCCGGCAAACCAGTGGTTTCCGATCTAGCCAAAATGCCCCATGCGTTAGTGGCGGGGACTACCGGTTCCGGTAAATCGGTAGCCATTAATACCATGATTTTGAGTTTGCTGTATAAATCCACCCCGGAAGATGTGCGTTTGATCATGATTGACCCGAAAATGCTGGAATTGTCGGTTTATGAAGGCATTCCGCATTTGTTGACGCCGGTGGTCACCGATATGAAAGATGCCCAAAACGCCTTGCGCTGGTCGGTTGCCGAGATGGAGCGGCGTTATAAGTTAATGTCTAAATTGGGGGTTAGGAATCTAGCCGGATATAACCAATTGATCAAACAAGCGGAGAAAAAAGGCGAGCCGATTCGCGATCCGTTGTTTCAAATGGAAACGCCGTTGGAAGAAGGCGAATCTTATCCGGTTTTATCTAAACTACCGAAAATCGTCATCATTATTGACGAGTTAGCCGATATGATGATGATTGTCGGCAAAAAAGTCGAAGAATTAATTGCCCGGCTGGCGCAGAAAGCGCGCGCCGCCGGTATTCACTTAGTTTTGGCGACGCAAAGACCTTCCGTTGATGTATTGACCGGGTTGATCAAAGCCAATATTCCAACGCGAATTTCATTCCAGGTATCTTCCCGTATTGATTCCAGAACGGTATTGGATCAGGGCGGCGCCGAGGCTTTGTTGGGCAATGGCGATATGTTGTTTTTACCGTCGGGCACCAGCGTTCCGGTTCGTGCGCATGGCGCTTTTGTGGATGACCATGAAGTGCATCATGTGGTTGAATATTTGAAACAAACCGGGGCGGCCGATTATTTAGAAGAAATTACTCAGGAGCGAAAAGATACCGGTGAAATAGAAAGCGGCGAACCGGGCGGTGAAACGGATGAGCTGTATGATGAAGCCGTTTTGTTTGTCACTCAATCGCGCAAGGTTTCGATTTCCAGCGTACAACGGCGTTTTAAAATCGGCTATAACCGAGCGGCGCGGATTGTTGAAGAAATGGAGGCGACCGGCGTGGTCAGCCTGTCGGAAGGCAGCGGCGGACGTACGGTATTGGCTCCGCCCCCACCGGAAGCATAATTATGAATATTTATATAATAGGTTTATTGGCGATGTTGCTGTTGGCCGCCTTGGTTGGTTGGTTTTTAGCGGCGCGTAAAGAAGCGGAAAAACCGGTCAAAGTCATGTTGTTTGTGTTGTACTTTTGGGTGATTGTATTTGTTGAAATCGCCCTGAGCGGCTTGGTTTATTTTTTGTTGGATAAATTAACTTGAACATCATAATGTAGCTATGACTTCAGTCTTACAAAAGAAAGTTGACGGCAACTCATAGACGCCAAATTTCTGAATTTAACCTATACTCAGACCAGAAAAAAATTAAAGTTTTCGGTTTTCGGGGCGATAAATGTAGTAATCGCTATCAATTTCTTGAAGCGTTATTTATAAGCCGAGTAGAAAATAGGATTAAACAATGAATTCAATGACAGCAATGAAACAATATCAACAAGTGGGCTTACAAAGCGGCGTGATGGACGCCTCTCCGCATCAATTGATTCAAATGTTGATGGAAGGCGTTTTAGAAAAAATGTCACTGGCAAAGGGTGGAATAAAACGTAGCGACACTCAGGAAAAAAGCCTCAACATCAGTAAAGCGGTGAGGATTATTAATGGTTTGAAAGCCAGTTTGGACGCCGAGCAAGGTGGTGAGTTGGCGGCTAATTTGAATGACCTTTACGAGTATATGATTTTACGATTAACCAAGGCCAATATTGAAAATGACGTTGAAGTGATCGATGAAGTTTATGGCCTGATGTCTGAAATCAAAGAAAGCTGGGGCCAAATCCCGCTGGAACTACATACCCCTTCCTAAAATGTGCTTAGTCGGCCAATATGCTGAAATCCTCAAGCTGAGCGAAGCCATGCTGGCTCACGCTAAACAGCATGATTGGCCGCAAGTGATCGCAATCCGCACACAACGCGACAGTCTATTCGGCGCATATTTCAGCGCCATGAAAGAAAATATCAATCAGCAGAATCAAGCTGAAATCTCCCGGAAAATTAGTCAAATCATTAATATCGACAAGGAAGTGATGGCGTTGAGTATTAACGCTAAAAATCGCATGGCTGAAGAAATCACAGGCATGCAGAAAAATAAGAAATTGATTAGGGCTTATAGTCAGGGGTGATTTTTCTATTTTTTAGCGTTTTAGCGCTGGTTTTTCAACTGAGTACGTCATTTGAAGCGTTTCAAATGGTTTAATTTTGCTTAGTTTGAATTTATTCTGTATTGAATACTGATTTGAAAGTTTAACGGTTAGTAAAACTAGGGCCGGATGCAAATTAAATAATATGTATCTGACCCTAGTTATTCTAGTTATTTAGCTGTAAAGCCTGGTCTGATCCAATTTTTCAGCAGTATCAATGTATGAGCGTTGTAGGCGATAGCAAATCTGCAGCATACTATAAGTGTTAATCTACTTTCTTTCTCCTTTCCGTTCATTAATGGGCAAATCAAGTCCCACAATTGAATGAGTAAATTATCAACACAATTTCAAAAATAAGCCATACTTGATTAGTATCGATATTATTTAGTTTTATCTTTATCTAAGTTTTATGAATTAATCAGTATGAATTATAAGCACTTAGGCCCTCGCCTCTATATTAGTTTTAGTTTGTTATCAGTGCTTGTTCTATTATCAAGTAGTTTATTGACCTATAAACTAAACAGCATCAAATCTAATACGGATGTGATGATTAAACAAGATTTTGTGATGTATCAAGCGTCTGAAAAAATAACGCTTGGCATTGTGCAGGTTCAACAATGGCTTACCGATATTAGCGCGACGCGGGCTCTCGATGGTCTTGATGACGGTTTTGATCAAGCGCATGAATTTGCTGAAATGGTTAGGTCGAATATCGGGCATATGAAAAATATTGACCCCGAAAATAAAGAGGAATACCAAAGACTGTTAACGCGATTTGAAGACTACTATTCTGTTGGTCAAACCATGGCTCAATCCTATATTGATAATGGGCCGGAAGAGGGTAATAAACAGATGGCGAAGTTTGACCAAGTGTCGGAAAGTCTTCAAAATGAATTGGCGCCCATCAAACAACAAATAAATGATAGATTGCACAACAAGTTATTACTTGAATCAGAAACTATTCAACAAATTAACCTGCAAACAGTAGCGGCAAGCAGTATTATTTTTATCATGTTGCTTGTCGCCGGCTGGATGATTCATGCGATGTTATTGAGAATGAAAGCAATCGGTCATTCAATGAATACCATTGCTGATGGTCACTCAGATTTGAATGCTCACATCGCGAGCGAGCATGATGATGAAGTTTCGGACATTGCCGCCGGGTTTAATCGATTTGTGAAAAAATTAAATAAAATGGTCAGTCAGGTCATCAGTATTTCAAATCAATTATCAAGCGCCAGTCAGAATACTCAAATGCTCACAGTTCAAACCAGCGAATCGATTACAGCCCAAGCTGAAGAAGTCAAGAATTTAGCGGAAACCATTGGGCGCATGTCAGCGCTCACTCAAAATGTTAAGACCAGTATTGATAGCACGACTCAACAAGTTCAGACTGTTGCTGAAGAGGCTGAAACCGGTGGAGAAGTAATTGAATCAGCTATTTCTCAAATCCAGAATTTAGTTGGAGAAGTGGAGTCAGTTAACGGCACTGTCACAGAGCTTAATCAGAAGAGCGAATCAATCAGTTCTGTGGTGACAATGATTGCTAAAATTGCCGAGCAAACCAATTTGCTGGCGCTTAATGCCGCTATCGAAGCGGCGCGCGCGGGTGAGCATGGCCGAGGGTTTGCGGTCGTGGCTGATGAAGTCCGCAATTTATCAGCCAGCACCACTAAAGCAACGCAGGATATTCAGGCCTTGATAGAGTTGTTACAGAATAGTAGTTCAAATGCCGTTCAACAAGTGACTGTGAGTTCACAAGTTGCTATTCAAACGCTGAATAAAAGTCGGGCTGCCGGCGATGCATTTAATGCGATTACTCAGTCAGTCAGTGAAATACGCGAACTCATTTCCGGCGTAGTGGATTTAGCTGCGCAGGAAGGTCAGTTATCAGACCAGGTGAATGCCAATATCGTACAAATTAATCGTGAAGTACAGGCTATATCAACGGCTGCTAAGCAGAATATTTCAGTAAACGGCGATTTATCTCAATATTCTGTTTTATTACAAGCAGTAATATCAGATTTAACTGAAAAAACTGATTTACCTGTCCATGATGATGTGCTTTTTTAAAGTGAGTAGCTGTGAGCTATGAACTAAAAAAACGCATCGCTTCACTGATTTGCTGTTTAGCGTCATGTAAGATTTGAAGCGAATTATCGGGAGATAACGCTCCGTCGCTGATTGCAGAATAACTGGGTAAAGATGTTATCGGGGGGAGTTTGTGCATTGCTTTGCCGCCTATGTAACTATGGTATTTAGCCAGTAGTACGATGTCGTTTAGTTCGATGTTTTTTTCCGGTTTGTATAGAAACCAGCTATTAATTTCCAAAGGCAGTTGTCTGAGCTTGTCCGGGAAATTCCATTCTCCCAGCACATGCGCGCTTAATGCGCCGGTGACAAACGGTAGTGCGCTTTTGACTTCCGCTAAGTCAAAATCCTGCATTTCATCGGCGAATTTAAGAAAGGGAATCACGCCTATATTGCAGGTTAACCCCGCCAGTAAGGCTTCTTCGGTGTCTTTGTATCCCAATAATTTGGCTAAGGTAAAGCTGAGGGCTGAGATTTGAATGCTTTGTTTCCAATAGTTTTGAGCTAATGCGTCTAGTTCTTTATGTTTGGTTTTAAATAAGCCGTTCAAGCTGATGCTGGTGATGATGTTGTTGGTGCTGTTTAAGCCTATTCGGGTGATGGCGGCTTGACAATTGGTGGTGGGGTTAACCGTATGATAGAAAGGGCTGTTGGCGACTTGTATCAATTTCGCAGAAAGCGCCGCATCTAAATTAATAATTTTAACAATTTTGCCGATGTCCGCATCTTGTTCAATTGCTTTGCGCAGTTTAAAGGCGATATCCGGCAATACCGGCATTTGCAGGTTTCGGGTGGCGACAATGCGTTGCAGAATTTTGTTTTTTTGGTATTGCTTAGGCAGTTGCAGAAAATAGTCGGCGTTATTCGGCAATTTGTTGAAATACATGTCCATTGCTTTCAGCGGGATATTGAGTATCGTCGATTCTTTACGGGCAATGGCGGTGGCGTTGCGGAAACTGCCGCTGCTTAAGGGATATAGGGCGTGAAAGGTATTTTCTTCAATAGCGATGCCGTAGTCGCCGGAAGTTTCGATATAAACGGAGCCGGAAACCAGGTAATTGATGATATTGGCGGATTGATTTTGTTTAAAAATAATTTCCCCGGCTTGATAGCTGGATGTGGAAATTGCTAAAGAGGAAAATTCTTGTTGGCTTAAAATGCCAATGGGAATGAGTTTTTTTAATAAGTCGTGGTATTGATCTTTATCGATCAGGGTGACTTGGGGGGCGCTTTTGTGAGACTCCGTTGTTTTATTCTGAAAAGGATTTAATTGTTTTTTTAAGGACTTAAAAAAGCTCATGCCGCCTTCCAAAAAATGCAGGGGAAATACGAATATTTATAGGTAAACAGCATTAACCAACAAGTAAAGCGCGCTGTCATTAACGCGCCAATGAAGTCATCAACAAGTCCGCCTGACCAACTTTAAGGTTTTACCCTTGAATAATATATTCCGATGCAACTACAGTCATTACGGGTGATATTTTGTCATTGTTTTTAGTTTGTTGACGGCTGTATTGATCTTTTCCGTAATTTCATCATCCAATTCTGAATTTTTATAGATTTTCTCTAAAAGACCTTCTTCAACCAGCGCCTCTTTAATCCAGCGCTTGGTAAAACGATAATTACTGGAAATTTTAGACTCTTCGCCTGTTTTGGGGTTTTTCAGCGTGTCTGAAGATGCGCCGCTTGCCGATGATGCTGCGGCAGTGGTGGCTGGTTTAGCGGCTGCCGACGCTGCTGTTGTAGCGCTGCCGGCTCTGGGGCGTGGTTTGGGGCTGCTGGATTTGGCGGCGGCCTGTTGTTTAGGCGCTGCAGATTTCTTTTTGTTTTTTTGTTCACAATCGACCACGTAATAAATGACATAGGCGGCGAAAGCGACGGTTAAAATGAAAATTACCTCAGCCATGTGGATTCTCCCCTTATTTTTTTTATATGCTAGTAAGACTATAGATCAGTTGTTGCGACTATACCAGAAGGGAGTCGGCGCGGTAAACCCAAAGTCGCGGATTACTGTATATCAACTTACATATCGGTCGGTAATGGAACGTGACTGACGACATAACGGTGTTTGCCTGATTTTTCCGGCGGAATCGCGTCAAGCAGATTAACGGCGACATCAATTTCGCCCAGACGCTGTTGCATTTGTTGGCGAATTTGAGTTTCGCCATCCGTTTTCCAAAGTGCGTTGGGCACAACTTGCACTTCCAGTTCAGAGGTGGTGTGTTGAATAATTTTGAATGACTCAATGCCTTCAATGGCGCGGGTTACATAAATGACCGCCAAAGCGTGCAGCACCGAGCCGTCTTTTTTGATGATGAAGTCTGTGGAGCGACCGACAACCTCGCCTAAAACATGCAGACCGCGTCCAGCTACGCAGCTCTCATCGGTGGCTTTGATAAAGTCGCCTGTACGATAGCGGATAAATGGTTGGGCTTGAGAGCATAAGCCGGTAATAACAGCTTCGCCTGTTTTTCCGGCGGCGACTGGTTGATCGTTTTTGTCCAATATTTCCAAAATATGGCTCTCGCTCATTAGCAACATTTGTCCTTCGGGCGATTGGTGAGCGGTGAAGCCGATATCGCGGCTGCCGAATTCATTGGCGACAGGGACTTTAAAAGCTTCATGAATAATTTCGCGTTGCTCGGGGTATAAGGGTTCACCGGTTGTAAATACGGCTTTTAACTGTGGTATTTGGATTTTTTGATTGGAATTCAGCGCAAAGCGGGCCAGCAAAGCAATGCTGCTGGCATAACCGTAGATACAGCCAGGTTTATATCGGACGATGAAGTCTAAATATTGTTGCATGGTGGTGAGCGACATATCAAAGGCGTTCAACAATATCTGATTCATCAAACCGTCGCGAATTTGCTTGATTTTGTCGGTTTTATTGAGTTCAACCGGCGCTCCCCATAGATAGACTTCCTTATCGCCGATATCGATGTCCCACCAGCGTCTGGCTCTGATTCGACCTGCCGCATCCGATGCTTGACGCCATTTTCCGAAATAGAAATTCAACGGAGTGCCGCTGGAGCCGCCGGTGGTATAAGGATAAATGCCCCCTGGCGCGTCGCGCCAGACCATTTCATCTTTATGCAGCTGAGCGTCTTCTTTCTGCATCGTGGGTAAACGGCTTAAATCGTTGAAAGTCGGCAAGCTGTTTTCGGATATATCGATGCCGGCTTCAGCAATGCGTTGTTGATGCCAAGGGCAATGATCAACGGCAATCGTGAGTAATTCTTTTAATTTTTTTCGTTGCAGCAGCTCAATGCCGTCTCGGCAAAGCCATTGGCTTTTTTCCAGTTCTTTAACGTATTCAATGGTTGGACGTTTCAGCAAGCGTTCATGCCAGGGAAAAAGATAGTTTTTTACAATAGAAGGGCGCATGTTTGTCCGGCGATTTTGAATTTGGAGGGGAGGACGATCTGGAGAAACAGTTTAATGAGTCGCTTTGTGCAATGTCAATCGTTTTACTGTTGTTTAACGGCTTATCAAAGATGAATTGATGCTATTATATCGGTGAACCTTAAGTCTATATTATCCGTTTTTTGCATATGGCCGATAAAGGGAATGTTGTTTACCTGGAGGCGTTTTGAATTCTTTGTATGATCAGCCGAATTTATATTGAAGAAAATATTCGCCGCCATCCGAGGGTGGAGGCTATCTGCGACCGCTTTCCAACGGCGCGTAAAATTGTATGCCAACGTTATGGAGAAGTTTTCAACCCGAAAGCGCAAAATTTTCGTTTACAAAAACAGCAACCTGCTTTGATTTTGGCGGAGAAGTTTCAGAATTTCGTATTGCCTGCGCCGACGGGTTACGGAATAGGCGCTCAGCATAACTATTATTTTTCACATATGCTGAATTGCTTATACGACTGCCGATATTGTTTTTTACAAGGCATGTATCAATCGGCAAATTATGTGTTATTCGTTAATTATGAAGATTTTGAACAGCAAATTAACGAAGTTTCTCATCAGCACGGCGGGGAGTTGGCGCATTTTTTTTCAGGTTATGACTGCGATAGTTTAGCGTTTGAGCCGGTGACCGGTTTTGCGCAACATTTTTTACCGATTTTTGAGAGGCTGCCGAATAGTTATCTGGAATTACGTACCAAAAGCACTCAAATCAGGAGCTTGTTGGAGCGGGAGCCGAATGCCGCCTGTATAGTCGCTTTCAGTTTATCGCCTGACGAGGTCGCGGTTAAAGTGGAGGATAAAGCGCCGACGCTGGAAAAAAGAATCAAAGCGATTCAGAAATTGCAGGATCATGGCTGGTTGGTGGGTTTGCGTTTTGATCCCTTGATTTATCAGGATGATTTTCAGGTGCAATACCGGCAGCTATTTGAACAAGTATTTTCCATACTGAAGTTGGAATTGTTACATTCTGTGAGTTTGGGCGTGTTTCGCTTGCCGGAAAAATATTTCAAAAAAATTCATCGACTCTATCCGGAAACGAAATTATTTTCCGGGCCGTTGGAAACGGAAAACGGCATGACTTCTTATCAGCAAGTGTTGGAACGGGAGATGTTTGATTATTGCAGTCAGTTGATTATGGATTATGTTCCCCAGGAGAAGTTTTTTCCATGTCGACTGTAAAACGGGTGATATGGGTGCTGGGAGCCAGCTCCGGGATAGGACGGGCGATTGTCGATCATTTATTGGAGCAAGATCATACTGTCGTCGGCAGTAGCCGAACTCGAAAGACATTACCGCAAAATCATCCGCGTTTTCATTTTATTGAAATGAATTTGCTTGAAACTGAACGAATAGCGGAGGTGGTCAAGCAGATTCAACAGGATTTTCCGGCGTTGGATGCGGTGGTCTTTTCCGCAGGTTACGGACAGTTTGGTTCATTGGAAGAGTTTTCCTTTTCACAGATTGAACAATTGATGACCGTGGATTTTACTGCTCAAGCATTGGCGACCCGCGCATTATTGCCGAAATTAAAACGTCAGCCGCGTGTTAATTTGATTTATATCGGATCCGAAGCGAGTTTGCAGGGGAGTCGAAAAGGCAGTATTTATTGCGCCGCCAAATTTGCGTTACGGGGGTTTACCCAATCGCTCAGGGATGAGTGTGGAAAATCTTCAGTGAGGGTTTCTCTCATCAATCCCGGCATGGTGGATACCGCTTTTTTTGATGCGTTGTCATTTATGCCGGGCGAGGGCGAAAGCCATGCCTTGCAGGCCGAGGATGTGGCGGAGGCGGTTAATTATGTTCTGCAAGCGGGGCATCATATGGTAGTGGATGAGATTAATCTTAATCCGGCCAGCAAGGTGGTGCGCTTTAAATGATAGTTCTGGATGCAACATCTTTATAAAATCAATGCCATTTGTAAAAATCACCAACATTGGTTAGGCTTAATGGAAATTATGCGAGTGAGACTTTTTAATGATAGAAAAAATAAAATTTGACCCCCGAACCTGGTTTTTTATTGGTTTTCTGAGTTGTTTTTCAATGTTGGCCGTTGGCGCTTATTTTCAATTGGTGATGGACTTGGAGCCTTGTCCCTTATGTATTTCTCAACGTATCGCTATTTTGCTGACCGGGGCGTTTTTTCTGGCGGCGGCTATTCATAATCCGCTTAATTTGGGGCGCAAAATATATGCGATTGCAGGGTCTGGGGTTGCTTTAATCGGAGCCGGTATTTCTACGCGGCATGTTTGGCTGCAAAACTTGCCGCCTGAAGAAGTGCCGGAATGCGGGCCGGGTTTGGCTTATATCTATGAAAATTTTCCGTTAACGGAAACTTTGAAGTTGATGTTCAACGGCACCGGCGAGTGCGCCGAGGTGCTGTGGACATTTCTGGGCTTGAGTATTCCTGGTTGGACATTAGTCGCTTTTTTAGGACTGGCGACAGTCAGCATCTTGCAATTTTGGAACGTACCTTCATTACCGTCTATTAATTACCATGACTAAAATTTTCTTCCCTTTATTGTTGGCATTCTCTGTTAACACTGTTTTTGCAAATGATTCACACCCATTAATCAGCGCGATTAAAGGCGATCATCGTACAGAAAAAAACAGGGCGCGGGATGCTTATCGGCATCCATTGCAGACTTTAGCGTTCTTTGATGTGCGCGAAGACATGACTGTGGTGGAAATATGGCCGGGCGGTGGCTGGTATACCGAAATATTAGCGCCTTATTTGCAAAAGAAAGGTAAATTATATGCCGCCCATTTTGATGCTGATTCCTCTGTGCCTTATTATCGGAAAAGTTTAGCTAAATTTAAGGCAAAAACAGAAGCTTTGCCCAGTGTTTACGCCAAAATGGAAGTAACTGAATTAAGTCCGCCGGATAAGCTGGAAATTGCGCCGGCAAACAGTGTTGATCGTGTGTTGACGTTTCGAAATGTGCATAACTGGATGAAATACGGTCAGGTGGAGGCGGTATTTGCGGCTATGCATAAAGCGTTAAAACCGGGTGGGGTTTTAGGCATCGTCGAACATCGGAGCAGTAATACCGTTCCGCAGGACCCAAAAGCCAAGTCAGGCTATGTGCGTGAGGATTATGTCATTCAACTGGCCGAAAATGCAGGGTTTAAATTATTGGCGAAATCAGAGATTAACGCCAATAACAAAGATGAAACCGTCCATCCGGCGGGTGTTTGGAGCTTACCGCCGTCTTTGCGCTTAAAGCAAAAAAACGTAGAAAAATTTCTGTCGATCGGTGAAAGCGACCGAATGACCTTGAAGTTTGTGAAGCCTTAGAGACTGTGAAAGAATTTACTCAAAATTCAAAAAGGCGTAGGTTGTGGCTGAGCTTGCAAAAAAACAGCACTCACTGCCGATTGTTTTAGTAAATATTTCGTTGCTGGCGAGTTAACAATGCGCCGAAAAAACCTTGTGATGTCGGCAGTGCGCTATTTGAATGCATGAATTATGCTATATGGCGCATTTTTAGCGTGGCTATCGCTTAAAATTTGATAATTTTGAGTATTTTCTCAGGCCAATAGCTTTCCATAGCAATAGGTGTGCCGATTTTAGCGGCATATTGTCGCGCGGCATTATGTCCCGTTTTGCAGGTTGATTCTTCGCCCTAAACTGTGCATTCAGGGGAGCAATTATTTTGCTCATGATTGTGTTTTATACGCTGTTTCAGCGTATTGCTTAATTTTAGGAGTGCAATAATGGCATTGGAAAACTTGGATCTGGAAAATAAATTAATTATTCCGACGCAAGAGCTTATGGCTCAAATTCAACTGGATTTGGCGACTTTATATGCGAGCCTGCGGCAAATGGCGATTGATGCGCATGAGCTTGTCGCCGTCTTGGGCAAGCAGTGGTATGACCAGCCAATGGAGACTACGGTTGCCTGGTATCAGGCTGGGCAGGGATATGCCAATGGCGTGTATCAGACAGCGGTTAATGATTGGGTTCCGCAGATTGAAAACAGTTATGAACAGGCTTTGGAAACGGTTGTTGATTATTCCTTACAGGCGCGGGGCGGCTTTGAATATTTGTTAGATAATCCCGATAAAGTGTCGGCGGAAGCGATTGAGTCAATTACGGAGGCGATGGTGGCAACCGGCAATCTGTCGATGGAAATGGTGGTGAAATTGCAGGAAACCAGCGCGGAAATTATTGCGCTGTTGATGGAGCAACCCTTACAAACGCTACAAACAGCGTATGTTGATGTCTTAAATGGGCTGTTGAATACCTATTTTGATCTGGTCTCAGCGGCTTTAACGGTTGTTTAGTTTGTATTTGGAGGCTGGACTGTGTGAATAGGGAAGGTCATTATGATTCAAGAGCCAACAAGATCAAGGACGATTGAGTTGGCTGTTGATCAGTTTTCGCTTGCATCCTGTTGCAAAAAGCTGTTGATGTCTTCGTTATTGACGCGATCGTAAACAGCGACTACCGGCATTGTTAAATCGATAGATTCAAACGTGACCTTATCGCCGAGAAAGTAATGGCTGGAGCGCCAATGGTCTTTGCGTCTGAGAACTTCTATCTCTACCCAGTCTTGTTCAATCATGACATATTCTTGTAGGCTGGGAATGTTAAGGTATGAAATAAGTTTTGTGGATTTGTCGCGGCGGCGCGTTGATTTCGATAACACTTCAATGATGACAAGCGGAGTGCTGATAAAATACTCATTTACATCATCTTCACAAGCAACGACAATATCGGGGTAGAAAAAATTACAGTCGGCTTTGACTTTCATGTCCGAAGCAAAAGGTTCGCAAGGCGAGTTTTCTAAATGATTGGCTAAGTGACGATTTAGGTTTGTTGATATCCGTTGATGGTTTTTGCTGGCGTCGGCCATGGCGAAAACTTGACCGGCGACAAGCTCATGTTTGCTATCGGCAAGCCGCTCTCCGTTTAAATATTCCTCAATGGTGATAGGGGCAATTTGTTTAGGAATGGGTTGTTTTGCGCTCATTGTTATATGTCTTTATACCAAAGTAGATACTGTGATTTTAGTATTTTAAACATATCAGTTCAAATGCTATAATACTCGGTTACATTAAATATTTGTTTAGGTGTGGTCATGCAAGTTATACAGGAAGCGCTCACTTTTGATGATGTTCTATTAGTTCCGGCGCATTCGACCGTATTGCCGCGTGAAGTTGTGATGAAAACACAGTTGACCCGGGAAATTCAATTGAATATTCCGTTGGTTTCCGCGGCGATGGATACGGTTACCGAAGCCCGTTTGGCGATAGCTATTGCGCAGGAAGGCGGCATAGGCATTATCCATAAAAATATGGATATTAAACAGCAGGCGCGGGAAGTCAGCAAAGTTAAAAAATACGAAAGCGGGGTGATTAAGGATCCGATCACGGTCGGGCCGAATAAAACAGTCCGTGAAGTGATGGAATTGACGCGCGCTAAAAATATTTCCGGGGTGCCGGTGGTGGACGGCGAGAAATTATTGGGCATAGTCACCAGCCGCGATTTACGTTTTGAAACCCGCCTGGATGAACCGGTGACATCAGTGATGACGCCTAAAGACAGACTGGTCACCGTGAATGAGTCTGCGGATCACCAAGAAGCGATAGCATTGTTGCATAAGCATCGTATTGAAAAAGTGTTAGTGGTTAATGATGACTTTAATTTACGGGGCTTGATTACCGTAAAAGATATACAGAAAGCCAAAGACTACCCCATTGCTTGTAAAGATGAACATGAGCGTTTACGTGTCGGCGCGGCAGTCGGCACCGGCGGGGAAACCGAAGAAAGGGTTAAGGCGTTGGTGGAAGCGGGCGTGGATGTGATTATTGTCGACACCGCCCACGGACATTCGCAGGGCGTATTGGATCGCGTGCGCTGGGTTAAACAAAATTATCCGCAAGTCCAGGTGATTGGCGGTAATATCGCCACTGCCGAGGCGGCAAAAGCCTTGGTTGAGGTCGGCGCCGACGGCGTTAAAGTGGGTATTGGGCCGGGTTCAATCTGCACCACTAGAATTGTCGCTGGCGTCGGCGTGCCGCAAGTCACGGCGGTTAGTAATGTTGCCGACGCTTTGCAAGGCACCGGCGTTCCCTTAATTGCCGATGGCGGCGTTCGTTATTCAGGCGATGTGGCGAAAGCCTTGGCGGCGGGGGCTCATGCGGTGATGTTGGGCAGCTTGTTTGCCGGTACTGAAGAAGCGCCGGGCGAAGTCGAGCTTTATCAAGGCCGATCTTATAAATCCTATCGCGGTATGGGGTCTTTAGGCGCGATGTCGCAGCAGCAAGGTTCCAGCGATCGTTATTTTCAGGAAGATGCTGAAAGCGTTGAAAAATTGGTGCCGGAAGGCATTGAAGGCCGAGTGCCTTATAAAGGCAGCGTATTGGCGATTATTCATCAATTATTGGGCGGCATTAGAGCCAGTATGGGTTATACAGGTTCAGACTGTATCGCTACGATGCATGATAAAGCGCAGTTCGTCAGGGTAACCAGCGCCGGCATGCGTGAGAGTCATGTCCATGATGTGGCGATTACCAAAGAAGCGCCGAATTACCGCTTATCATAACACCAGTGTAGGGTGCGCACTGCGCGCCTTACTGTCGGTTATTTCTCTTGTTCAGGAAAATCAAGTGACAGATCAACAATCCGCTCAAATTCATGAGTACAAAATTCTGATTTTGGATTTCGGTTCGCAATATACCCAATTAATCGCCCGCAGAATTCGGGAGATTGGGGTTTATTGCGAAATATATTCTTGTGAATGCAGTGAAGATGAAATTAAAAAATTCGCGCCGAACGGGCTGATTTTATCCGGCGGCCCGGAAACCGTGACCAGCGGCGAGACGCCGAGAGCGCCCGATTGCGTGTTTGAGTTGGGGCTTCCTGTATTAGGCATTTGTTACGGTATGCAAACCATGACCGAACAATTGGGCGGTAAAGTCGAAGCCTCCGATCATCGAGAGTTTGGTTATGCGCAAATCAGAGCGCGCGGCCATTCGCGTTTATTAAGCGATATTGAAGACCATACTTCAGCGGAAGGTTTCGGTTTGCTGGATGTATGGATGAGTCACGGCGATAGAGTGGTTGAACTGCCGAATGACTTTATCTTGATCGCCAGCTCGGAAGGCGCGCCGATTGCCGGCATTGCCCATGAAGCAAAAGGTTTTTACGGATTGCAATTTCACCCGGAAGTTACTCACACCAAGCAAGGAGAACGTATCTTATCGCGCTTTGTTTTGGATATTTGCGGCTGCGATGCGCTTTGGAATTCTTCTAATATTATTGAAGACAATATTCAATCCGTACGCGAACGGGTCGGTTCCGAACAAGTGGTGTTGGGCCTATCCGGCGGTGTTGATTCCTCGGTGGTGGCTGCTTTGTTGCATAAAGCCATTGGTGAGCAATTAATCTGTGTGTTTGTCGATACCGGTTTGTTGAGATTGCATGAAGGCGATCAAGTGATGGCGACTTTTGCCCAGCACATGGGCGTCAAAGTCATTCGAGTGGATGCCGAGCAGCGTTATTTGGCGGCTTTGGCGGGCGTTGAAGACCCGGAAGCCAAGCGTAAAATTATCGGTAATCTATTTGTTGAAATCTTTGATGAAGAGGCCGCCAAATTAACTGACGCCAAATGGCTGGCGCAAGGCACCATTTATCCGGATGTGATTGAATCCGCCGGGGCGAAAAGCGGTAAGGCGCATTTGATCAAATCGCACCATAATGTAGGTGGCTTACCCGAAGATATGACCTTGAAACTGGTCGAACCGCTACGTGAATTATTTAAAGATGAAGTGCGCAAGTTGGGTATTGAATTAGGCTTGCCTGCAGACATGATTTACCGTCATCCTTTCCCAGGGCCAGGATTGGGCGTGCGTATTTTAGGCGAAGTGAAAAAAGAATACGCTGATTTGTTAAGGCAAGCCGATGCGATTTTTATTGAAGAGCTGTATCGTCATGATCTGTATAATAAAGTTAGTCAGGCTTTCGCTGTGTTCTTGCCGGTAAAATCAGTCGGTGTGATGGGCGACGGGCGCCGGTATGATTATGTGATTGCTTTGCGGGCGGTGGAAACTATTGATTTTATGACCGCGCGTTGGGCGCATCTGCCTTATGAATTTTTAGACTTGGTTTCGCGTCGCATTATCAATGAAGTCGCTGGTATTTCACGAGTGGCTTATGATATTTCCGGCAAGCCGCCTGCAACGATCGAGTGGGAATAAGTAGCGCCCCGAATTTGCGTCAGCAGGAAAAGGATGAAGCCTGGATGCGTCATGCGATACGCTTGGCGCAACGGGCGCAGGAACAAGGCGAAGTGCCGGTCGGTGCGGTATTAGTCAAGGATGAGCAGTGTATCGCTGAAGGCTGGAACCAACCCATACAACTAAACGATCCCAGCGCCCATGCTGAAATTGTCGCTTTGCGGCAAGGCGGCAAAAAGCAGCAAAACTATCGGCTTCCGCAAACGACCTTATACGTTACCTTGGAGCCTTGTGTGATGTGTATGGGCGCATTATCCAATGCGCGTGTTCAGCGTTTGGTTTTCGGCGCTTATGACCCTAAACGCGGGGCGGTTTGTCATGCTTTGCAATTAGCTGACGCGGATTTTTTGAATCACAAAATGATTTGGACGGGCGGCGTTCTGGAAAAAGTCTGCGCGGATTTATTGACAGAGTTTTTTCGAGAAAGGCGAAAAAAGCGTTAACTTTTCATTGACCCGAAAAAATAAAGCTCTATAATTCCCCCTCCATCTTTTCGGTGTTGAAAGTTTTCAACTTAGCCCGGCTTCGTCTTTAGTTGTAGCTGTATAGCGTAACAAAAGACGAGGCTGGGTAAAAAGGGAAGTCGGTGCATTCGGGGATTATCCCCAATAAATCCGACGCTGCCCCCGCAACGGTAGATAAGTAAAAAGCAATGGTTAACCACTGTATTGCAAACGCGAATATGGGAAGGTGATTGTTCTGGCCTATGGCCGCTTATAAGCCCGGAGACCTGCCGAGAAGTTTATCGCTGCAGCGGTGGGCTGTTGAAGGGATAGGCGGACTCATTTCTGTTGTCCTTTGCTCCTGCTGCGATCACTCATTATGCGCGGGCGGCGCAAGAGGCAACTATGCACAAAACTTATCTATTACCTTTATCTCTTTTTACTTTTACTTCTGTTAACGCTGATCAAGCGGTGGACCTGCCGGGATATACGGTCACCGCAACCCGAACAAAAACTGCCAGCGATCAACTGGCGACGGCGAGCAGCGTCTTTACCAGGGCCGATATCGAGCAATTTCAAGTTCGTTCCCTACCTGAATTATTACAACGCGCTCCGGGAGTAAACCTGGTCAATAACGGCGGTATGGGTAAAACCACCAGTCTGTTTATGCGCGGAACTAATTCCGATCATGTGTTGGTGTTGATAGACGGCGTCAAAGTAGGCTCGGTCAGCTTAGGAACATCGCCCTTTCAACACATGCCGATTGATCAAATTGAACGGGTGGAAATCATTCGCGGGCCGCAATCCAGTTTATACGGTTCCGAGGCCATCGGCGGGGTAATCCAGATTTTCACCCGTAAAGGGCGGCAAACCGAACAACCGAAGTTCAATGTTGATTTGGGCGGCGGTTCATATGATACGGTGCAAGCGGCGGCGACTGTCAGCGGGAAATTCAAGCAATTTCATTATGCCTTGTCGACTTCGCATATTAATACGCAGGGCTTTGATGCGCGCCAAGCGACTGATGGTTTTTTTCCTATCGATCAACCGGATAGAGATGGTTATTATAATACCGGCTTAAACGCTAAACTGGGCTATCAGTTTGAAAACGGCGAGATTGAAGCTTTTTATTCAAGAGCTGACGGACGCACTGATTTTGACGGTTTTCAGATTGAGGCGGAATTTGTCAATCAAGTGGTCGGCCTACATGGCTCTATTGATGTGAATGATTTTTGGCGCAGCAGTTTGCGGTTGGGGATGAGCCGCGAAGACTCCAGTAATTTTACCGATACCGGCGAGTTTTTCAGTCGTTTCGACAGCACCCGCTGGAATGTCAGTTGGTTGAATGAATTTACCATCAACCCTGATCACCGAGTGATCTTCGGCGCTGATTACCGCCTGGATGAAATCGACAGCAACACGCTTTATGTAGAATCTGCGCGCTATGATGTGGGCGTATTTGCGGAACTGAATAGCCGGTTGTGGGAGAATCATTACCTGCATGCTGCGGTGCGTTGGGATGAAAACGAAGCCTTTGGCGATTATGTGACCGGCAGCGTCGGTTGGCGCTTTAATTGGAATTATGGCTTAAGTTTGTTCGCCAGTTACGGTACGGCGTTTAAATCACCTAGCTTTAATGAGTTATATTGGCCGGATGACGGCTTTGGCGGCGGCAACCCGAATTTAGATCCGGAAGAATCGGAAACCGTGGAGGTCGGCATTGCCGGTCAACATGATCGTTGGGGATGGGAAATCAGAGCTTTTCATACGATGATTGATGAGCTGATCGCCGCTTGGCCGCCACAAAATGTCAACAAAGCTAATATTGATGGTATAGAATTAGCTATTAATGCCGAGATTATGGGCTGGAAAAACAGCTTGAGCGGTGAATTATTAAGCGGCAAAGATACGATGACCAATAAACGTCTACCGAGAAGAGCGGAAAAATTAATACGCTATGATTTGTCGAAATCATTTGATCGGCTAAATGTTGGGATGACTGTTTTGGCTCGAGACGCTGCTTATGATGATGTTGCCAATACAGCGAAAATTCCCGGCTTTGTAACAGTTGATTTGCGCGCCGCTTATGAAATCAATAAAAACTGGCGTCTGAATGCGAAATTGAGTAACTTACTCAATAAGCAATATCAATTGGTAGATACTTATAACACAGCGGATAGAAACTTTTTTGTTTCCATTCATTATCAAAATTAATCGTAAATTACGGAGGCGCCTTATGCAGCCCAGTCAAAAATTATCCGTTTCATCATTGCTTGCACAACCTGTCGCATGGGGACTTATCGCTGTGATGGCGGCGACTCGTTTCCATCACTTCGGCAGCGCCATCAGCTTACCCGATGCTTCATTGGCGGTGTTTTTCCTGGCCGGTTTTCGTTTCAAATCGACTGCGATTTTCGCTGTCTTATTAGCAGAAGCCGCATTAATTGACTATTTGGCGATTAGTCAGTTTTCGGTGAGCGATTATTGTATTTCACCCGCTTATGTTTTTTTACTGCCGACATATTATGTTGTTTGGCGCGGCGGGCAGTTGAGCGCGGCGCTGAAAGTCGAAGGTTGGCATAAACTAGCTTACAGCGCATTGTATTTATTTGCCGGGGTCACGGTGGCGTTTCTAATTTCCAACGGCAGTTTTTATCTGTTCTCCGGAAAATTTTCAGATACTAATTGGCTGGAATATAGTCAACGGTTATTGCAGTATTATCCGCCTTATTTACTTTATGCAGCGCTTTATGTGGCTATTGCCTATGGTTTGGCGCAAATGTATCAACAATTAAAGCAATTGGGACATTCCCGTCAGGCTTCTTGAGTTTCTGAATATTGATTGTTTCGACTTCCGGTATTGAGAAAGGGAAGGGCGTAGGGTGCGCACTGCGTACCAAATGGTCTGTAATGCATTTCGGTGTTTGCTGCGCGGAGCATACCCTATGAACGTTCCTTATTAAAGGAAAGCGTTTGATTCATTTAGATTGCGGATCAAACGCCTCTTCTTCAAATCAACGCTGAATAATAAAAGGCGGAATTTCAAAAACCGTAGCATTCTCCCTTTACTTTATTTAGCCCCCGCTGATTTTCTATACAACAAAGTGGTTTTATTGGCAAAACCATCTTTTTGAATGAAGAATGCTTAGTAAAAAAGCTAAGGCGCTCAATGCTTTAGTGAAATATTGTATTGTAAGCTCATATTAACCCTGTTAAATTAGCAGTCAGTAACGCCTTTAAGATCTAGCCGTATTAGTATGGTTTGATTTAGAGCTTAAATCAGTAATGCTAATTGATGTTAAGGTGTGTTTAAAGACGGTTTTGTTATATTGGCGGGTCAGTTTTCGGCAAGCGAAATTTCGATCAATATAATACTAAATTTGAGCTGAGTGAAGATGTCAAATCAGGATATAAAAGAAGCGTTTGAATTATCGGCAATGTTCCTCGCTCACCAAAGCTACCAGTCGCTTACTCAAGCGACTATCCAATATTTTAGCTCAATTGAAGGCGTAGAAGAAGTCTCTTCCTATGAAATTTTCGGCGACCCTGGCGAACAAGATCAATTTTCCGTCAGACGTTTTCCGCTGACGCTTTATGATAATTACCGTGATAATAACACGGAATTATTGATGAAATTTCTCATCGGCAGCGAAGGCGGCGTTAAAACGATAGAGTATGCCGACCAACATTGGATATTGTTGGATGTGGCGAAAAAAATCAAGCCCCGCCGGGTTATTTTGATTAAAGGTCAGGTGAGCTCGTTGGTGATGACCATCATCGAAGGCTTGTATAATGTTTACGCCAATCAAATTGCTTTGTTGGATTCAAAAGAGCGCGATGTCTTAACTCATTTGCCCAACCGTCAAACTTTGGAAATTACCCTGAATGACATTATTGTGTTTTATCGAGGGTTGCAACATAAAAAACAAGAAATCAAAGACTCTTGGCTGGCGATTTTAGATATCGACCATTTTAAAAGAATCAATGATCAATACGGTCATTTATACGGCGATGAGGTGTTACTGCACTTTGCCCGATTGATGGAAAGAGGGTTCAGGCATACTGATTTTTTGTTTCGTTATGGTGGCGAAGAATTCATTGTGATTATCAATAACAGTGATCTGGTCGGCGTTAAAACGACTTTAGAACGATTCCGTAAAGATGTAGAAGAATATGATTTTCCATCCGGTTCGGTAACGGTCAGCATCGGGTTCACCCAGATCGACCCTTTGGCGCCGCCTTCTTTACTGCTGGAATATGCCGATAAAGCGCTTTATCAAGCCAAAAATAACGGTCGTAATCAATTAGTTTTTTTTGATGAGTTAAAAACCGTCCCGACGACAGACAACGGGGATATAGAGTTGTTTTAATGGAAGCTGTCGCCTTAAAAAATCCGCAGCAAATTGTAGTGGTCAAGTAAACCCAGGCATTTTTTAGAGAGAGTTTCTATTTTTGTTTTCGAATTCAGCAGACTCTACATAAAATCGTTACAGGCTAATCTTTGCAATGCTGCTGGATGAAGGCTCCGATACCGAGCAAACCTCCAGGTAAACTTTAAAAACACATTAATGACCGTCGCACGGCATCTTGAGGAAATCTTGTATGCCCCCAGTATTCACATTAATCAGGTAATGAGTGAGAGGGTTTGCTCAATCTCACGCTACTATCACAAAAAAGGAAAGACCGGCATTTCGTAAGAGAATCAAAGCAGCCAGCGCATCAATGGAATATGCGGCGAAATACCACTTGATGGTCCGAATTATATGCAGAGGCTTACCTGGCCCTTAACCGAATAGGTGTGTTTCTTAAACGAATGACATTGGTGCTGTGGGTGGGCTATTTGAGTAGCTCCCTATCTCGATTATGTTTCATTTTCTGGCAGCCTTAATAGCCGCTCGCTACGCCATACACGAATAACATGAATTGAATCTTGTTCCCTTAGGTAAACAACCCGGAAAGGTGAATGAATTAATTCTCGTATTCTTTCTTCACCGAACTCTGGAACCATCCGCCCAATATCTGGATTCTCAACCAGCGTTTGCACATGCTCGATTATCGCTGATATAAATTGTTTTCCAATGTGAGGAACACCCTCTTTCTCATAATATTCTTTAATGCTTTCTAGATCACCGTATGCCGAGTTAGATACATAAATTTTCACTTATTCGATACCCAGCATTTTCTTTACTTCAGCAAGCTCTATTTCTTTTCCTTCTCGAACTTCCATCAAGCCCGCTGCCACAGCCTTCATGAACTCTCGCTCTTCTTCATTTTTTTCATATTCTTCAAGGCCTTGCATGACGGCAACACCTCTTCCACGGCTAGTGAGCAATACGGGGCGATGAGTATCTTTGGTGTGATTAACCACCTTTCCGGGGTTAATCTTCAGATCTTTAAGGGGAATTACGTCTTCTGAGAATTTGGTTTGCATTCAATTAGCCCTCATATTTTGAGATATTGAGCCTAATATACAGCACCTGTTAAAAGGTCTCAATATTTATTATATCAGGCTAAATACATTTAGGCCTTAATGAAATATAACGCTATGTATAACCTGCACTGGTAAAATGGCAGAGATCATACTTTTGTGTAAAACTAGGGTCATAAAACTAGTAAAACTAGGGTCAGATACAAATTTCCTTTTAATTCGTGACCTCAGTTATTACTTGCATAGAAAATGGAAGCAAAAGGCAAGACCTGACACTAATGGTTTTAAAGGCAAGACCTGACACTAATGGTTTTCTTGATATGAATTCAATTTGCCCGATGAAGTATCTCTGTTAATACCAGGCCAGGCGCCGTATACGGACCCGTATGTACGGTGCCGTGGGAGGGGGCTACTTGAGCAATGGCATTCGCTTTAGCCATTGCCCCATTCGGTTAAGAGCTCACACGAATACGATAACATGAGAAATCACTTTGTCTGCTTCAGGATTGCATATTAGGCCGTCGATTCACACCCTTGCCATTTGTTCACAGGCTTTTTGGATTTCCTCACATAGGAACGACCTGGCCTCAGCTTTTGATGATTTCGCGAAATGGAGCTGAC
>SPJK01044353.1_pt1 | contig 24044 bp, 22 predicted proteins | sample 3741771 | NCBI WGS metagenome assembly SPJK01 (sample SAMN10925997, study PRJNA522277) | cold seep metagenome | isolation source: Elba SIP-enriched marine methane seep metagenome, extraction at timepoint T2 | place: Italy: coast of Elba, Mediterranean Sea
AATGACGGCGGACAGCGCCGAATCGGTTCCGGCTGGGGCAAACCTGCGCCGATCGACCTGGAGGAATGGACACAATTAAAAGATGTTTATCACACGGGAAAAATCCACCGTTTTTATTCGGATGCACAGGTACAGGTCAGTATCGCTGAAGTTACGCCAGCTTACACTAATATCTTATCCGGAAAAGGCGCTTTTGCTCACCGCACTCGAAGAGTGGAAAGTTTTTGGCGGACTTTTGTATACGACAAAAAACTCGATGTCATATTGATTTTCGATCAGTTAAAAGCCACAAAAGCAAATTTTGAACGCAAGGCAATTTTTCATACCTTAAATAAACCGCAAGTCAGTAATAATGTAATTACTAATCAAGTTGAGAAGGATGAAAGTAAAAACCGTTTAGGCGGACAACTGGAAACCACAATTGTTTTTCCTGAGAACCCGACTATCAAACTGGTAGGCGGTCAGGGCGCTGAATACTGGATTGACGGTAAAAACTACGACGCCGGCGGCGTTATTCAACAACAAATCAACAAACGCAAAAATGCCTTGCCAGAACCAGGCGCTTGGCGCTTTGAAGTTTCGCCGTCTCAAAACAAAACTGAAGATCATTTCTTAACCGTTCTCAACCCTGCACTGATTAATCAACATAAATTTATTAAAGTCGAAAAGCTTCAGACCGATACAGTTAAAGGCAGCCGCATTAGCGGGCGAAGCTTAAGCCGCGAATATAGATTTTCGTTAAAAGACCATTCAGTTTCTATAAAACTTGTAGATACAGCTGAAACGCTGACCATCAAGCCGAAACTAGAATTACACACTGGAAATCAAGCGCCATAATCCAGCCTTGTCGGCGATGTTCATTAGCTTCTGATAAACAGAATAAATAATGACGCTTCTACGATGACAAAGCTGGATTTACGAAAACTTATGCTGAAATAAATTAATTTGAACAATAGGGCAATACCATGAAATCTATAAAACTCCCTGTATTAATCACAACCTTTCTGTGTTATTTTTTTTCAGCTAACGCTTGGGCGGCGGCAAGCTTAACCGTAAAAGTGACGGCTCCTAAAGGCTCGGCCAGCCAGGCGTTTGGAAGCAAACTGGTCAAATCTATAAAATACACGCCTTGCATTAGCGGCGCCACGCCTTCAACGCCTGTCCCGTTCGGCGCTGTTGACGCTGCAACCCCCACCGACATAACCAACTCCTATGATCAATTCATGATCACAGTCGAAGGTTCAAACAGTGATGATAATGAAGACGACATATTTGACTATGACTTATATTTCTTTATCGTCAATGCTGGCGCTACCGGTTCCGCGGCTGATCTGACCAACAACCAGTTTTATGTATTCAGCCGATATAACGCATTTACCGGCAGCGGTCCTTTAGTCGGCGTGAATATATTACTGAAACCGCTTTCCACCGATCTTGATCCCGCTGATGTTTTACTCAGAGCGCAAGATTTTAGCTCGACCACCATTGATGAAACTATTATGGGCGGCACCATCGGTTTTGACGCCTTCGGCTTGCCTCAAGGCGTATGGATGGCAGTAGCAATTTTAGCGCAATCCGGCAGTGTGGATTTTGACGACCCTTCTACTTGGGTGAAATGGGATGCCGTGCCCTTTGTATTGGGTGCTCCGTGGAGAACTAACGGGAATACCTGCGATTAATCAATCATTATTTTTCAGCTATCACCATAAAACGGGACATCAAAAAGGTGGAATAGACCATGTTCACTTAGCGCCATCAAGCGGTACGAAGTGCGTACCGTATTGTCCCACATGAAATTGAAGGTAAATGATATGCCCCCAACAAACACTCACTTTTTATTTTACTCAACAAAGTCATCCACCACTTCCACTTCAAAGCCGACCACTGTCCGTTGCTCGCGGGAGAATTCCACACCGATCAGATAAATCGGCAATCCTTCAGCGTGGTATTTGTCCGCATAGCGTTTTTCTTTCAATTGTTGTAAAGCACTGCCTGTCGGCGTAGATTCGACCACTTTGAATTCAAACAAATAAATGCGCTGATTGAATTGAACCGTCATATCGATACGACCATGATGCGTAATATCTTCCGGAATCACTGTTACGCCCAAAGCCGCGAAATAACTGTAAAACACACTGGCGTAATAGCCTTCGTAACGGCTGATGTCATTATTGACATACCAATGATGCGGAATTCCCGCGAAAAAAGATTGAAACAAATTTTCTAAACCTGCAATTTCGTTAGCTTGCAATAAATCCAGCAAGCGCATTCGATTGGCGAAACTTTTACTGATATCATCGGTATAGACCGATAATAAACTGGCGTTAAGACTGGATTCGACTTCATGATTCGGATAACCCAAAGTATAAACCCAATGCCCTAAAATAGGCTGCTCCGCTTTATGGATTGTCAAATAACCGGTCTGGAATAACAAGGCTTCGGCGGTAATGCACTCTACATCGAAACTCGATAATATTTCCAAACTGCTGCGTAACCGGGTTAAATTCGGGGTAAAAAAACCTTGTTTGGCCAACTGCTTGACTAAAAAAGTCGGCGTACCGGTTTCAAACCAATACGCTTTGAATTCGCCGGTATCAAACAACAACAATAAATCAAACGGGTTATAAACCGCTTCGCCCAGCCAATTATAACCGTTGTACCAATCGCGGATTTTTTCCCTTTCCAAACTTTGTAATTCAGGCGCGAAAACCGTTTCCACATCTTGTTCGGTATAGCCGCAAATTGCTGAGTAGCGTTTATCGACTGTGATATCTTGCAGATTATTCAATCCTGAAAACAAACTGACTTTACTGAATTTGGAAACGCCGGTTAACAAGGCAAAACGAATATGCGCATCCTGGGCTTTAATCACCGAATACAAGTTTCTTAGCCCGTCGCGCATTTCGCGAGCTATCTCAGGCTTGGTAATATTATCCAGAATCGGTTTGTCGTATTCATCCACTAAAACCACAATGCGCTGACCATATTGTTGATGTGCGCGGGCGATCAATTCAGAAAAGCACCCGACATTGTCGCTTTCATCACTACATTCGAGATTTAAGTATTCCCGCTGGGTGCGCAAGATCACTCGAATTCGCTGTTCCAATTCGGCGCGACTCTGCAATACGCCTTCGGCAAAACTAATGCGGATGACCGGGTAAGAATTTTGCCAATCCCATTGATCATGACAATATAGTCCCTGGAACAGTTTTTCATTCCCTTCGAACATTTCTTTAAGGGTGTCCAGAAACAAGGATTTGCCAAATCGGCGTGGACGGGAAAGAAAATAATGGCTGCCGCTTTCAATCAATTGCAATGCAAAAGCCGTTTTATCGACATAGTAATAGTCAGCTTCTCGGATTTTGGCGAAAGTTTGAATGCCTATGGGTAATTTATGGCGAGAAAGCGTCATGATGGGTTGTTTTTCTGATCCTTAGCTGAATTGTTTTTGACTAGTCCTATACCTAAATAATGTCATCCATAATAATTCTGGTTTCGATGAGATGTTACGGAGACGCAAAGAAATACTACAGATAATTATATCCAAAGCTGATATAGCGGGAATGCTAACACAGTCTATAGCAATTTAGTGAGGGGGTCGACATGATGGAAGAAAATTGTAGCATATCTGTGAACAACATCTAAGCAGTTGTTTCCTAGATTTTTTTTACAGAAAATATAAAAAAACTATATGCCTGCGATTAGATAAAACAATATAAGCAATAAAGGGTAGTGGGTCAAATCACAGATGAAGGCAAAACAGAAACAAAAAAAGACAATGCTTTATTTTCATTAGCGGTCGGTGGAAATACTTTTCAACATTCAAACCTGACAATTTGGGACTATGCAAAAATTATTCGCGACATGGGTTGTTTATACGCTTTAGTATTTGATGAAGGACAAGATGTTTTTCAAACATTTACAAATTTTCAGGAACAAGGCTTGACGGATATAACAGTTAAACGAAAAAGAAACCGGCTACGCGCTTATCTTTCATTAAGGCAACAAGAAGTTTCATAGCAAAATTACGAAAAGGTTTGTCATTAAACTTTCTGAAACCACCGTTAATTCTAACAACGTTGATACATTCGCTTAAATTTTCATTTACAGGATATAATACCCCGCTTTTTATCCGGTCGAATTGCCTCCACACATGAAGAAACACACCATACAACCCAACCAGGATTATCGCGACCAGAGTTTGCGCCAAAACACCGAATTAAGCACTGAAGAGCTCAAACAAGATGCGGCTAAGCATTATGATGATTGCTATATGGATTATCTGGCGGCTTGGTGTAATCGTGATAATCTTGCCTTACATTACGGCTATTGGGATCAGCAGGAGGCTTATAACCAGCATCAAGCTTTGTTGAATAAAAATGATCAGTTGTATCAAAGAGCCGGGATTAAGCCGGGCGATAAAGTATTGGATGCAGGTTGCGGTATTGGCGGCAGTTCTATATGGATGGGTAAAACTCACGGTAATCAAGTCACTGGGATTACTATCAGCGGTAAACAAGCCGATTATGCGCGTCGTCATGCTGAACGTCATCACGTTGCCGATAAGGTCAATTTCGAGGTGGCGGATTTTTGTCAAACACCGTTTGAGGATGAATCTTTCGATGTGGTTTGGGCTTTGGAAAGCTCCTGCCATGCGTTAAATAAAGCGGACTTCTTACGGGAATCTTTTCGGGTTTTGCGTAAAGGCGGCAAATTAGTGGTCTGCGACGGCTTTTTATTACAAACAGAGTTTGACGAAGAACTTTGGCAAGATGTAGTCACTTGTTTAAACGGCTGGGCGGTGCCCAATCTATGTACCCGCGAAGAATTTACCGCATATCTTGAAGCTTGTCCTTTCAAAGATTACAACATCGATAATATCACTGAACAGACTTTGCCTTCCGCTGTGCATATGTATAAAGTCGCTAAACGTTTATATCCGGTTCAGAAAATCAGCCAATGGTTGGGGCTACGCTCCAAAGCGCAGACTGCTAATTATTATGTCGGTTTATCGCAATATCAATTATTTATGGAGAATGTTGTCGAGTATTGTATTGTCACCGCCACTAAATAATGCAAACCGCCCTCACCCGTCTTTTCCCTCTTTGGGCTATCGCTTTTTCTGCGTTAGCCTATTTTTTTCCTCATTTATTCACCGACTGGAAAGTCGCCATCATACCGCTACTCTCTGTCATCATGTTTTGCATGGGGTTAACGCTGCATTGGCGGGATTTTTACGCGGTGTTCAAATCGCCTGCAGTCATCGCCCTAGGCGTCGCCATACAATATTTATGCATGCCGTTTTTCGCCTGGTTGATTGCCTGGCTGCTGAAATTATCGCCGGAATTGATGGCCGGTATGGTGCTGGTCGGGGCCAGCGCCGGAGGCACGGCATCTAACGTGATTTGTTATCTGGCTAAAGGTAATGTCGCTTTGTCCATTTTGATGACTGTCGTTTCCACCCTTTGCGCAGTCTTGTTAATGCCTTTTTTCAGTTGGTTTTATCTAAATCAAACAATTGATGTGCCGACAATAAAAATGCTGACCAGTATTTTAAAAATGGTGCTTATTCCGGTCACTGCAGGCGTTTTGCTCAACAGTTTGATCGGTCGTTGGATTAAGCCGATTAAACAGGCGATTCCACTCATATCCAGTTTAGCGATTATTGTTATTATCGCCATTATTATTGCGCTTAACCATCAAAATCTCAGTCAAATGGCGCTGCCGGTTTTAACGGCAGTGATCTTACATAATGTCCTAGGGTTAATCTGTGGTTACAGTTTAACGCGCTTGTGTAAATTCGACAAAAAAACAGCCCGCACGATCAGCATTGAAGTGGGTATGCAAAACTCAGGACTGAGCGTCGCCTTAGCCATACAATATTTCACTCCCCTTACCGCATTGCCTGGCGCATTATTCAGTATCTGGCATAATTTATCCGGCAGTCTTTTAGCGATGATCTGGCAGAAGAAAAAATGATGCTATGCTAATAAATTAAGACTACACTTAATCTTAATTACAAAAGCTTGTTTTATGTAAGCTTAATATCATTAATAAGGTAGCTTTATGAAGTATAAAAAAGGTATTTTCACTGGATCCACAGGCCTTATCGGCGCTTGTTTTCTGGCGACTATCATCGGCTCTTTAAGCTTCTCAATTATCGCTTGGAACAATAGCCAAAATCAATTAGCGTTAACGGCATTCGCATTCGTAGTTATTATTGCTTTATTAGCTTTAGTGAGTTATTTCTGGTTTAAAAAATATATTGACCAGCCCCTGTCGCAAATCAGCTTACGTTTAGCCCAATTTAACAAGGGTAATTTTGGTATAGATAAATTTTCTCCACCGAATCAACAGCTAACCGCAATTATTGAAGAAATAAACTTATTACAAAGCAAATTACAAGCACAACAGCAAACTGAATTACAGCAAACAGTTGAAACCGCTAGATTGCAGACTGCTTTAAATGAGAGCGGCGCAAGCATTATGTTAATTGATGCTGACTATAAGGTGATTTTTTTAAATAACAGCTTGGTCAAAATGTTCAAATCGATTCAGCAACAGCTCCGTAGCTGTTTACCGGAGTTTGACCCGGATCTGCTGATTGGCGCTGATCTTGACGGTTTTTTACCCGACCCTGAAGAACAACGACAAAAATTGGAATGTTTAGAAGAAATACACACTACGGAAATAGAGATCGCCGGTCGAAATTTAATATTAACGATTAACCCTATTTTCAATAACCACAATAGCAAATTAGGGTTTAGTCTGGAATGGCGGGATGAGACAGAAAACATTAGTGGGGAAACAGAGATTCAAGCGGTGGTCAAAAGCGCCTTAAAAGGAGAATTGAGCCAACAAATCAGCTTGTTGAACAAAACCGATTTTCAATCAGAACTGAGTTCCGGCATTAATCAATTGCTTGGCTCAGTGCAAACCGTGTTAGATGATTTATCAGTCACATTAGGCAATATTACCAATGGCGATTTAACCAAAACCATGGAGCAGCAATATCTCGGTAAATTCGATGATTTGAAATTCGATGTCAATATGACCATCGCCAATCTTTCGCAAATAATCACCCAATTGCGCGATTCCAGCGAACTGCTTAATACTGCGGCATTGGAAATTAAATCCGGTAATTCAGAGCTGTCTGATCGCACCGAACAACAAGCCAGCGCATTGGAAGAAACCGCAGCCAGCATGGAAGAACTCAACAGTACAGTAGAACACAACGCCGACAATGCTGAAAAAGCCGCTCAATTGGCTTTAACCGCCCGCTCGGTAGCTGAACAAGGCGGCAAGGTAACAGATCAAGCGGCGGTGGCGATGGATGTCATCAGCGCTTCAAGTCAAAAAATATCGGAAATTATCAGCGTCATTGATGAAATCGCTTTTCAAACTAATTTATTGTCGTTAAACGCTTCTGTAGAGGCTGCACGCGCCGGAGAGCATGGCCGAGGTTTCGCAGTGGTCGCTACCGAGGTTCGTAAACTGGCCACTAAAAGCACCACTGCGGCTCAGGAAATCAAAGAATTGATTATCGATACCGAAGATAAAGTTAACACCGGCGTTAAACTGGTCGGCCAATCCGGAGAAAATCTGAGTGAAATTATTCTCAGCGTCAAAAAAGTCAGCGATATTGTGTCGGAAATCGCCGCCGCCAGCCGCGAACAATCGGAAGGCATATCTCAAGTTAATCAGGCTGTCACCAGCATGGACGCAACAACTCAGAAAAACGCTTCATTGGCGGAGAAAACATCCACTGCGGCAATGTCGCTCAGTGAAAAAATACAGGAAATGAATCAGCTAATCGGCTTTTTTAAAGTGACTGAGAGCAAAAAACCGGCTGCTGAACAAGCCTCTACAACAGAGCCGGTTGTTCAAAACAAAACTAGCGAGCAACAGTTGGAAGATGATTGGAATGCTTTCTGATTTGTACAATTGACTTTGACAAAAACAAGCTATTGCGCTGACTTTGATAGGACTAAAGTCCTACCTACAGCTCCGGCAATAAAAACTTTTCAGGTTCGAATTGCCGAAGTCTGTTCAATGAATCCAATCTATTTAACGCCTTTTTCAATCAAAAAAGCGCTGTAGGCTTTGTCTGAACCTTGGATATGGGTTATCAACCAATCCTTAAGAAACTTCATCACTTCCATCGATAAGGTTGCGGAGCCTGCATCAAATTTATTCTTAAGGTCGGTCACTTGGGCAAGCAAATCGTCATGTTGTTTTTTGTGTTCGGCTGTTCCCGGATAACCATGTTGGGCGAATAAGTCTTCTTCATATTTGAAGTGGTTAACCGTGTAGGCCGCTAAACCACCTAAAACTTTACCTAACATTTCATTACCTTCGCCGGATTGCATTGAGTCATACAATGCATTCAACATATTCACTAATTTTTTGTGTTGGTTATCAATTGATTCAATTCCAACGCTGAAGTCATCACTCCAATCCATTAACGGCATATCAACTCTCCTCATTCTATTGAAATAGTAACCATGTATTCAACATGGCGCTGCATGTATTACCTTATTCACTATGAGGCTAGCACAAATTACGGGCTTTTCAAGATTCTGACGCTATCTACAACATTTATGAAAGGCTAGGAAAAACCAACTTCACCTGAGTTCCACAACCCTTTTGGCTATCCATTGTCACGCTTCCGCCGTGTAATTCCATTATCGATTTAACAATAGCCAAGCCTAACCCGGAACCTTGGTTTTCGTTATGACGCGACTTATCCGCTCTAAAAAAACGGTCAAAAATTTGCGGCAGTAGGGCTGCATCAATGCCTGCGCCATTGTCCTGCACCTCAATCGTTATGGCGTTATCAGCTTCAATGGCGGCTAAAACCTGAATTATCCCTTTTTCCGGCGTATAGCGTAAGGCATTGGAAATTAAATTACTGAGCACTCTGCGTAACAACCGCGAGTCTGCATAAAGTCGGATATGATCAGCCTTAAAAACCAAATCCACAGATTTATCTGCAGCGATAAATTCAAAATAATCTTTAAGGGTTTGGAATTCATTATCCAGATTCAACCATTGCCTTTTTATTTCCGTTTTCGGATCCTCCGCCCTGGCTAAAAACAATAGTTCATCTATCATCCGAGCGATTCGGCGGCATTCTTCCATATTGGATTCCAACACCAGTCGGTATTCTTCAGGGCTGCGCGTTTTAGACAAGATGACTTCCGCCTCACCCATTAAATTATTCACCGGGGTTCTCAACTCATGAGCCAGGTCGGCTGAAAATTGCGAAAGCCGGTCAAAAGACTGGTCTAGTCTCATCAGCATGGCATCGAAGGCTTTTGCCAACAAGGCAATTTCAGATGGCCAAAGACTGGGATCCAAACGTTCATTTAACTGCTGTACGGTAATTTTTTCGATGGTTTCAGTCACTTGCCGTAAGGGACGCAACCCTCGACGGGTCACCCAAAACCCGGTAAAAGCAGATGCCAATACGCCGAAAAATAATACTGCCGCCAACGTTTTCTGAAAATCCACCAGTAAATTTTCATCTTCCGCCAATTCCAAATAAGCCTGTATCAGCAGTTTATGTTTTACGCCATTCTCTTCGGCAATAGCCCAAGCGCTTGCCAATAAGTAGGCGCGTTGATCCAAGCGAGCTCTGGAAACCGCGATTGCCGCCATATCTTCTCTATCCGCTTTCGGAAAAGAAATATCTTTCGGCAATCGTTCAATGCGCTTGGATTCCAATAAAAAACGATGATCGGCATCAAAAATCTGCACATAAATATGATGAGGGACGCCCGGATGAATAGAAGATGAGTGGGTAATTTGCGAATGATGGTGCTCAGCATCAATCAGCTCGCGCAAGGTCTGATTCAATTCAGAAGAACAGGCAAAATATTGCCTGAGACGAATAATTTTAGTGGTCAGTAACTTTTGATGCTCTTGCTGTAAATGATTCAACAGCGACCAATACAATAACCCGGAGGCCAATAATAAAACGGCAAACGAAGTGATGGCATATAAGATTGCCAATTTTCCGGCTAATGATAAAGAATAAACCGATTTAATCGCGCTTTTCAAAGGCATAGCCGACGCCGCGTATGGTATGAATTAATTTATTATCAAAAGGATCATCCACTTTAGTGCGCAAGCGTCTGATCGCGACATCCACGACATTGGTATCGCTATCGAAATTCATATCCCAGACCTGCTCGGCAATCACCGTGCGAGAAAACACTTCGCCCGGTCGCCTGGCCATCAGCAGCAATAATTGAAATTCTTTGGGTGTTAAATCAATGCGTATGCCGTCGCGAGTGACACGATGTTTCAGCGCGTCAATTTCCAAACCGGCGCAAACGATATTTTGACTTTCAGTCACCGCAACGCGCCTTAACAAGGTGCGAATGCGCGCCAATAATTCTGAAAATGCGAACGGTTTGACCAAGTAATCATCCGCCCCGGCCTCCAATCCTTTAACGCGATCTTCAACTGAATCGCGCGCGGTCAACAGCAGCACACGGGTTTGAATATTTTTTGAACGCAACACTGATAACACCGACCAACCATCCAATAATGGCAGCATGACATCCAATATCGCTAAATCGTAATCATTTTGCAGTAACAAATTTAAACCATCGATACCGTTTTCGGCCAACTCGACGGCATAGCCGTTTTCCTTCAACCCCTTGGCTAAAAAACTGGCTGTTTTTTTCTCGTCTTCAACAATTAAAATACGCATTTTTCAATTAGTCGCTTTTCCCTAATCCTAATCACATCGGCTGTCGCAGCGGAATACAAAAATAGAAAACGGCGCCATGACTTTGGTTATTAAGCGCCCATATTTTACCATGATGACCTTGGGTCGCCTCATAACAAATCGCCAATCCTCAGTCCTAAATCGGCGCCGCAGACATTCGCTTTGGTTTTGGAACGCTGATTGAATTAATCGAATACCTCTTCCGGATTGTGAATGGTTCACAAATACCATGTACCTCGATTACATCTTGTTTTCGCTAGGCTTTGTAAACTAAGACCAAGTTTTTAACCCAGCCTTCGATTTTGAATTTATGCACAACACAGTATTGAATAAATACCATTGCATAATCAACATTGTGCTATTGAGTACGTTTCGAAAGCTGGGTTAAGAATCTTACTTTTTCAAACAGCCCAGAGGATAACACCATGAAAACTTTAACTACAGCAACCATTATTTTAGCCGCTGCTTTCGCAACTTCTGTTCATGCACAATCTACCGTCAAAAAATCAGTGTTGGTCAATCAATCAGTGAACAAAGCCAATGCGACAATCGCTAAAGGCAAACACAATTTAGCCAGCACCGGCTCGATTAACTTGAAAGACGCCAAAGTGAAAAAATCCGTCATCGTCAATCAATCAGTAAACAAAGGCAATAACACGATGGCCTTCGGTAAGAAAAATATTGCCACGACCGGTTCGGTAGCGGTGCGGGATTCGAAAATTAAAAAATCAGTGGTTGTTAACCAATCCGTTAACAAACGCAATACTACAGTGGCTAAAGGCTATAAAAATACCGCTGCAACCGGTTCTATTACAGTTGAATAAATCAAGACTTCGTTGTTCTGCTCTACTTCCAGCCTGGACGGGGTTTTCCCCGTCCTTTTTTGTGTGGCGTTTGTTTTCAGTCAACAGTTCCAAGCAAACCAGCAAACAATCCCCCCTTTTCCTGATAGTTGTTGAATGCGTCATAACTCGGCGCAGCAGGCGATAACAGAATGGCGCCATTTTCCCGTGTATTTTGCTGTGCTAAAAACACGGCTTGCGATAAGTCTTCCGCTTGATAAACGGATACCGCTTGCTGGTTTCCTGATTCCACATTATTAATGGCCTGCAAAACCCTTTCTCCCGTTTCATAAACGGCGATCACTACCTCTACTGAGGAATGCATAATATATTTCGCCAGAGCCTCAAAATTTTGTTGTCTGTCTTGTCCTCCGATAATCAACGCTATCGGTCTTTGCAAGTGTTCAAGCGCTGCTATGGCGGCAATAGTGGACTCCGGCGTCGTGGAAATGCAGTCGCTGATGTACAAAACCTTATCTTTTTCCCCTAAGATTTGTAATCGATGCGGTAACCCCTTAAATTCGCTCAGATGATTAAGGCAAACACGCCAATCGACATTTAATTGATTTAGAATCGTCAACGCCGCGCAACAATTAATCAGGTTATGTTCACCGAGAATATTTAATTGTCCAAGTTTTATCAAGGCTTGATCCTGATAATAAATCGTCGCCTCTTTAACGTGAAAAGCATCTTTTTGATTAAAATAAAGCGTATTGTCCCGTTTTTCAAAATAGCTTTTTGATCGCTTATCTTTGCCGTTTACAACCGCCAAACATTGTTCATCACTAAACAAGTTCAGCTTATCTCGATAGTAGTTTTCAAATGTTTGATGCCATTGAATATGCTCCGGATACAAATTCAACAATACGGCAATATCCGGGGTATAAACGAGATCGCTGATTTGGTAACTGGATAATTCAATTAACCAAAGATCTATCGCTTGATTTTCTGCCAACAAGTCCAATAATGGCGTGCCGATATTGCCTCCTACCGCCACCGAATAATCGCTTTGCTGAAGCATATGCGCCAACATGGAAACAGTGGTGCTTTTTCCTTTAGTGCCGGTTACAGCAATAATTTGACTACCCTGAACTGCTTCAAACCATAAATTTGTGGCTGAGGTAAACTGTACGCCCTGGTTTTTAGCGATTTCGATTTCAGGTTTGTAAATGGAAATACCGGGCGATTTAATAATCAATTCAAATTTGACCAGTTGATCACTACTGCTGGAACAAACTAATTGAATCGGATCGTATTTCTTTAGGGATTGTTGTTGCTCTTCAGATATGGGCTGGTCGTTAATCAGCGTAATGCATTGTTCCGGCAGTTTTTTCCGCAAGTATTTAAGAGCCGAAAGCCCCTCTTTACCCAATCCCCAGATGGCGATGTTTTTGCCAGACAGACTTTGTAAATTCATTGAGTTTTTGATAGTAAGGTTCCGGTAATTGATGCTCATCCGATAAATGCAGACATTGAGCCAGATCAGGAATGTTTTTCTGCAATAGGGTAGGCGCTATTTCTTTGACAATATAGGACGCTTGCCATTCGGATTGCATCGCAATCGTTTTAAAAGCCGCCTGACACTCACTGAGACTGCCTACGCATTCAAAAGGTTTATGACCGGAAATACCGACTAAGGCCTCGAAACCTTCCAACTGCGATGAATCATCCAACATATTCTTAGAAAAAATACGGGTCAAGGTTGCAGGGCTTAAATACGGAGCCAATGCTAAAAAAACAAAACGGCATTTTGGACAATCTGCGCACCAGCCATGCAAACGCTCCTGTTTATTTAATTTATAAGCGCGATTACAACTGATGAAAATATCGTGATAATGCTCAAAAGTACTGAATAAACTGGTAATCGCCAATTCCGACAATGGCCGCAGCAAAGAAAAATAATGGAAAGTTGATAAGATTGAGCGCTGCACATGCTCAACAAAATCGACTTCAAAGGCCAATGACTTACTGTATTGGTGATTGACTTCAAAACCGTCAATCAGCAAGTTTCCTTCATTTGCGGAGTTTTCATTCGACATCGCCACCGTATCAAAACCATAAAGCACCGCACAAGCTAAGGTAATAAACGATAAAATCCCGGTAATCGGCACATGACCGTTCAAGGCCTTTTGTTCACGATTCAATTGCAATAGATAGGGTGAAATTTTCCGCCTCACATTAACGCCGGGACAACCTATCTCTTCAATCATGCGACTGATTTGTCCGGAATCCCCCAAGGAAAACAACACCATTTCTTCAGAAAAGTGTTTTAAAATTTCAACGGTCACACATGAGTCTTTACCACCGCCAATCGGCACAGCCGTTCGCTGCGGCAAAGGGTAACTCAAAGCCTGCGCCTGTTCTTCATCGTCATAAGGAAAGCGGATTTGATCGCGTAAATCCAAACCGTTTTGATAAGCGAATTCTGCTAATCCGTTAACATAAAATTTATTGAAAAAATCAGCCTCTTCCCGGCTAATCGGCGATGTTTCTATATTTATCTCGGCTGGCGCAGATGCCTTGTAATAACTGACTCCCGCCGCTAAATGCAGATGCTTAAAAATCCGATGTAAGGCTTCTTTTTGTGGTAAAGATAAGGTCTTCGGGGCTTGCCGAAAGCTGATGATTTCGTTAAACGCCTCGCCTTCATCAAAACAATAGCTCAAGGTTAATTGAGCATCATTTTCATCATATTGAAAGGATAAAAATCTAAAAACAGGTTTCTTCATTAAATATTGGACAGTTCCAGGCTGTAAAAGACTCTCATCAAACACAGTTTTTCTTAATTTTATACACTAACAGAGCAGTAATCGCCTATAATGCACGCTTTTTCAGGCAAAATTTTCGGCCTTACATACTGAAATTCACAGCCGGATATTGTAACCGATTTTATGGCGATTAGCCGCTTCACTATGAACACCGTAATATTTGACCTAAACAATCTTGGATTTCATGACTGTTCAAAACACTCAAGCTAACCCAGCGCACCATTATGATTTTGATCCAAGTTACGGCTATAACATTGCTCAATTATTACAAGTAACGCCACCGCACGAACCTCATGATTTTATAGATTTCTGGCAAACACGCTATCAAAAAACATTAGCCCAAGATCCCCTGGCGCAGATATCAGATACCGGACGCAGCCAATCACATTGGAGAATTTTTTCTTTACGCTACACTTCGACCGACCAATTTCCTATTTCCGGTTGGCTGTTAATACCGCAATCAGGCGTTATTAATCGAGGTTTTATTATCGGACATGGTTACGGCGGACGTGAATCGCCCGACTTTCACTTGCCATTTGATGACGCCGTATTGATGTTTCCCTGCTTCAGAGGTTTATCCCTGAGCCAAAGAGCGCCTATTTCCAATAATCCTTATTGGCATGTGCGTCACGATATTGACAAATTGAATCGTTATATTTTGGGCGGCTGCGTGGAAGATTTATGGATGGCGACCAGTGCTATGTTACAACTGTTTCCCCAACTCCATCACAAACTCGGTTATTTGGGGATTAGTTTTAGCGGCGGCATAGGCGCATTAGCCATGGCTTGTGAAAACCGAATCGCCCGATGCCACTTTAATGTGCCTAGTTTCGGTCATCATCCCCTACGCATGCAATTAGCAACCCTGGGCAGCGCAGATAGCTTACAACAGGCATTTCATCATGAGAAAATGGATTTTATGCAGACATTGAGTTATTACGATGCGGCTATTGCCGCCAAACATATTAAGATGCCTACCCATTGCGCCTGTGCCGTTTTTGACCCGATAGTAGCGCCGCCTGGACAATTCGCCATTTACAACGCCCTGCCGAATAAAAAGCAATTATTTGTGCTGGAGGCAGGACACGCCGACTACCCGAGCAAATTCAAACAGGAAAATGATTTGTTAACTGAATTGAAAAACTTTTTTCTACGCTAATCTCTGCAAGACCCTAGAATCACTATGAATCGCGAATATTACAAATGGTGGAGCCCGAACCTGCAAAGGGATATGGAGACTTTAGTCTTTGGGCATAGTGGAGCCAAAGTGCTAATTTTTCCAACCCGTAGCGGTCGCTTCTACGAATATGAAAACCTCCGCATCGTTGATCGTTTACGCCACAAAATTGATCAAGGGCAATTGCAATTATATTGTTTGGACAGTCTTTACTCGGAAACATTTTATTGCTGGTGGGCGCATCCCAGCGGACGAATCAATAGACAGCAATTGTACGAGAAATATATTATTGATGAAGTTCTGCCGTTCATGCAGAAAAAAAACCCGCACGATTGTGTCATTTCGCATGGATTAAGCTTAGGCGCTTTCCATGCCGCCAACATCGCTTTTCGCCATCCGCACTTATTTAAAAAACTGGTGTGTTTTTCCGGTCGTTACGATTTAACCTTGAATGTAGAATCCTTTGACGATCTATTGGGCGGTTTTTATAACGAAGACATTTATTTCAACACCCCCACCCACTTCTTGCCTAATTTGGAAAACGACCATCAACTCAATGCGCTCAGAGCAATGGATATTGTGTTAGTGATCGGCAAGGAAGACCCTTTTATTGAAAACAATGTGCATTTGAGTCGAATTCTTGCATCCAAAGGCATCCACCATCAATTACATTTCTGGGATCATAGGGCGCATAGCGGCTATTATTGGAGACGCATGGCGCCGATATATGTATAGGTAAGCATAATCCAATGTTCCGATTATAAAAAAACCGGAAAACATTGACTCAGATCAGATTTTAAAAAAATTTTAACGGCATACTATGCGCTCCAAACAAATAAAACAATGTAGGAGTACACAAATATGGCTTTAATGACTTGGACTGCTGAACAATACGGTACTGATGTTGGCTTCGCTGATGACGAGCATAAAGAAATTTTCAATCTGTTAAACAAATTATATGACGATGCAACCGGCGGCGCTGACCGTTCCGTTATCGGCGCATCTTTAGATGCATTGATTGCATACGTTGTAGACCATTTCGCTCATGAAGAAAGAGAAATGGAAGCAGCCGGTTACGCCGGTATTGGTCCTCATAAAGAAGAACACGATAAATTAGTCGCTACTTGCGCTGGTTTACAAACTCAATTCCACGCCGGCGAAGCTGACGTTACTGACGAAGTCGGTCAAATGGTAAAAGGTTGGTTAGACAGTCATATCCCAACTTTTGATCGTGGTTATACTGACGCTTTAAAATAAAAGCGAACTGATTCGAGCAAAAAGTTTTAAAAGCATATGCAAAATGTGCTTAGCTACTAACACAGCAACATTTTAATGATGACGGGTAAAATCAAAAGATTACTTACAAATTTTGAAAACCTGTAATTTATTACCCGCAACAAGAAAATTGAATGCTGTACAAGCTCGTTATAGCCTGCGCTACAACTCCCTCACTGTAGCGCAGGTTGAATAGCGTGTACAAATCACCCTCTTCTTTATTCGGCTGATTCCAGCATCACTTCAATGTATTTATTGCGAGTGAGCAGCTCCCAAGCATTTTCATAACTCATGATATCCTCATGATGCGCCCGCCAATGCGTATCAATACCATCCCAACCATTGCCCGAGAACACATGACCGCATTCCGGACAAACATTTTTATTAAGAATTTTCCAAACTGCATCGCTCACTTCTAGCTGACTGCTGCAATGAATTCTATTTTTGTCGAAATGCTTATAATATCCCCCGACTTGAATGCATGGACACACCCAAAAACCGCCCTTTTCGCTGTCTTCTTGATAGACTTCAGCTTTTGTTTTCATATAACCCCCACTATCATCAGATTGTAAACATTCAATCCCTAAAATTGTTTATTTCAACATAATTTCTGCTGAACAATAATTCCCTTTTAAACAATTTAGACCATCAAAAAGACAATGGGTTACCAACAAAACCACTGCAAAAGCAATGTTTATACTTCAAAAATAATATGATTCGCTCTAATCGTTTTACGGAATGATTCAGGAATGTCATCCCAGATAAATAAATCCACCCGAAATGGTAAATTGCTTTCCTCCAAAGCTTCCCGCAACAAAAAGACTTTTGTAGACAACTCCGGACTGGAAAACACCACCATATCCAAATCAGAATGACTTTTTGCCGTGAATTTAACCCTTGAACCATAAATCCATACAACCGTATCAGGTAAATATTGTCGCAACAAGGAGGAAATTATCTGTTTTTGAGCAGACGTGATATCTATTCTGTTTTCTACCGCCATTCTTCTTTCGAAAGTATAAGATACAAAGCTATTGCATCATTAATGAAACCCTGCATCGCCTGTAGAGCTATTTTAGCTTTTTCTCCACTGTAATCATGTGATGTAGCAATCCTTAGATTTGTCGAATTGTATCATTTATTATCTCATTTTAAGATTCAAGATCGGTGATTTATACAGCCTTCACTGTTTCCAGACTTACAATCAATTCAGTTAATCAGTAAGATCATTCACTCCAGGAATTCGAGAGCGTCTCAGCCTGCTTGAGCACAAGCTCAACGGCTTCTGCCGCTTTGTCGGGCGGATATTTGTAACGCTGCAATGTGCGCCGCACCAGAATCTTCAGCTTGGCACGAACGCTGTCGCGTACTTGCCAGTCGACCGTGGTGGATTTGCGCAGCTTGTCGGTAATCTCAATAGCGATCTTCTTCAGGATCTCATCGCCAAGCTCACGAACCGCGCTTTCGTTATTGGCCAGGGCATCATAAAAGGCGATCTCATCCGGGTTGAGTCCCAGCTCAGCCTCACGCGCCATCTCCGCCTGAAACTCCTTGGCCATCTGGATAAGCTCTTCGATGACCTGTGCCGTCTCTATGGCGCGGTTATTATATTTACGCAAGGTCTCCTGCAATCGCTCAGCGTACTTCTTCTCCTGAACCACGTTGTTGCGGGTCTTGGCCTTGATGTCGTCCTTGAGCAGCTTTTCCAGCAGCTCAACGGCCAGGTTCTGGTGTGGCATCTGCCGGACATCTTCCAGAAACTCATCAGAAAGCAGGCCGATATTGGGTTTATCCAAGCCACACAGACTAAATACATCCGCTACACCTTCGGCAATGACGGCGTTATCCAATATCTGCTTGAGCGCGGAATTCTTCTCTTCCTGAGTGCGCTTCTTATCAATCGAGGTGAATTTGCTGATAGCCGCCTTTACCGCAGAGTAAAAGGCGATCTCTTTGCGCAGGCTCTTGGCTTCATCCAACGTGCTGCATAGTGAATAAGCCTTGCTGGTGGCCAGCACCAAATCGAGAAAACGTTTCTTGCCATCGTCCAATCCCAGCACAATGTTGGCGGCAGGCGCCAACAGCTTGTGTGCATCGGTCTCGAATCCGGAAATATCCAGACCATCCGATTGCGGTGTCTTGGCAAACATCCCTCGAATGGCATCCAGCTTTTCCAAAAGAATCGCGAACGCCTCTTCAGCCCGTAGTGTTGGTTCACCTTTGCCCTTGGAGTCGGTATAGGTCTTAAGTGCTTGTTTTAATTCGTTGGCAATACCGATGTAGTCCACCACCAATCCGCCTGGCTTGTTCTTGAATACCCGATTCACCCGGGCAATGGCCTGCATCAGGTGGTGTCCCTTCATCGGCTTATCGACATACATGGTATGGCAACAAGGGGCGTCAAAACCGGTCAGCCACATATCCCGGACGATCACCAGCTTTAACGGATCGCTTTCATCCTTAAAGCGCTTCTCCAGTCGCTTCTTGGTTTTCTTATTGTAGATATGCGGTTGCAGCAAGGGCTTGTCAGAAGCGGATCCGGTCATCACGATTTTGATCGCGCCTTTCTCTGGGTCGGCGTCGTGCCACTCGGGGCGCAAGGCGACAATCTCATTGTAGAGCTGGGCACAGATATCCCGGCTCATGCCAACTATCATCGCCTTGCCGTCCATGGTGGCGGTACGTGCTTCAAAATGGTCAATCAGGTCAGCGGCGACCTGCTGCAAACGGGGTGTCGCACCCACCAGCTTTTCCAGACGACTCCATTCACCCTTGGTTTTTTCCCGCTGCCCGACGTCTTCTTCATCCTCGACCACCTCATCGACTTGATCAGATAACGCCTCGATCTCCTCGTTGTTCAGCTCCAGCTTGGCCAGGCGGGACTCATAGTAAATGGGTACGGTCGCGCCATCGTCCACGGAATCTTGGATATCGTAGATGGAGACATAACCGCCGAAGACTGCACGGGTGTCTTTATCCTCCTGCGATATGGGCGTGCCGGTAAAGCCGATAAATGAGGCAATCGGCAGCGCATCGCGCATGTGCTTGGCATAGCCAAACTTGTATTGGCCTTCAGCCGTCAGCACCGCTTTCAGGCCATACTGGCTGCGGTGGGCCTCATCGGAGATCACCACGATATTGTGGCGGTCATTGAGTATCGGGTGGTTGCTCTCCTCATCAAGCAGAGCAAACTTTTGCACCGTGGTAAAAATAATGCCGCCAGACTCTCGCTCAGCCAGCAGTTGGCGCAGTGCGTCCCGGTCATTGGCCTGTACCGGCGTCTGTTTCAATAACTCCACGGCATTGCTGAAGGTGGCAAACAACTGTCCATCCAGATCATTACGATCCGTCACCACAATCAAGGTTGGGTTGTTCATCGCCGGGTGCTGTAACAGCTTCCCGGCATAGCAGCACATGGAGATGCTCTTGCCGGAGCCCTGGGTATGCCAGACCACACCGGCCTTTTTGCTGCCAGGTGCCACCTCATCGGCATAGGTCGCCCGCGGCTCGTTTACACCTGGGGCGACCCTTTCAATCTCTTGTGCGGCAATCACAGTCGCCTTGACCGCTTCGCGCACCGCATGGAACTGATGGTAACCTGCGATCTTCTTAATGATCTGCTCACCGCCTGCCTTTCCGGCAGACAGGTCGGTTTCAAACAGCACAAAATAACGGATGTAATCCAGAAACAGTTCCCGGTCAAAGAAACCGCGCACCAGCGTTTCCAGTTGCCACTCCAGCAGCGGTTTGTCATCCTCATGCTTGATGGTGCGCCAGGGCATGAAGCGCTCCTGGCTGGCGGTGAGCGAGCCGACACGGGCGGTATAGCCATCACTGACCACCAGCGCCTCATTGAAGATAAACAGGTCGCTGATCTCATCCTTATAGGTCTGCAACTGATTGAAGGCATCCCAGATGTCGGCGTTCTCGTCACTGGGGCTCTTTAGCTCCAGTACCGCAAAGGGCAGACCGTTGATAAAACAGATCACATCAGGGCGGCGCGGTTGCTTGGCGCCGCTGACGGTGAACTGATTGATGGCGACAAAGCGGTTATGGGTCAGCTGATCAAAATCGACCAGGAAGGCATGGTCGTTGTGAACCTCGTCATGCTTTTCACCATCAGCTCTAGGCAGTTTGTACTCGACAGGCACGCCTTCCAGCAGCAGGCGATGAAAGGCCCGATTGTTGGTGACCAGATCCAGGCTTTCAGCCTGGGAGAGCTTGGAGACCACTTGATCGAAGCACTCATGCGGCAGGTGCGGGTTGATAAGGGTAAACGCCACTTCCAGATCGTGCTTTAGCATCACCTGGGCGTAGTCATCACGCTGAGGGTCTTTGCCACCTGCCTTGCCGTCAGGCAGGTCTGGTGCAATGTCAGGTCCGTACAGCACATCCCAGCCGCCTTCACGGAACCAGTCCAGACAGAGGTTTTCGAGTTTTTCTTCGTTCATTATCAAATAGTTACTGTAATTTCCCTTAATTCAACCGCAAATTTCGTTATGTACAATGGCAAATAGTTTGTTAAACTGGACACAGTTCTCTACCAGTGGTAGCAGAATCCATAAAGGTCTGACCGCTGAACCCGCCTGGCGAATCAGCGGTTTTTTTATGCCTACAGCTCACGCTTGCCATAATGGATTAGTCCGAATCTTTCTAATTGAATTTCCTGTTGCCACGAAAGCCGTAACAAAGTCTGCCCTAGAACCTCTGATTCGGATAATCACCACATAGCTGTTTACGACCAACGCGACGCGCCGATCTCTTGCCGGACGTTTTTTCTGGTTATCCCACCCTTCACGCAGTTCTGCATTGGCATCCTGAAGAACGGCCTTAATCCAATCAATTCTTTCCGCCCGTCGGGGTGAAAAAGTATCATCTTTGGTATTAACCGATTCAAAAAAGCAGTGATCGAACATACCTTTGCGGAACCGCACCTGAATCCCGTCAAAGGTTTCTATCGGCCCACGACAATAGACCTGCTCAAAGTGCCGTCGATATTCCAGTTCAGTTGGGTACTGAACCAAGGGTGGTAAAGTCATTTACCACCCTCCGTTCAAATCAATATTAAAAACGTTAAACTTTTGCTCACCGCGATAGGTCAGCGCTATCTGTCGCCCCAGAGCTTGTTCCATATGCGAAACCAGCTCCCATTTGGCGCTTCCCGCCTTGAGATTATTGTTTAACTTGGCCGCGGCAATGCCCGTCAATACATCGGCTGTTTGAATCAAAACCGACTCTTTCGAGCGAATCGCCTGCACATTGATAATTTCAGACGAGAGATTGGCATTGGCCAGACAACGCTGTAACTCAGATAAACGCGTTCCTACTCGGTTGCTTTTAAAATCACAAAATACCGCATACTCATTAAAATCCAGAATCCAGTGGTGCAACATCTGGTAGTAAAACTTGTAGAACCCCAGCTCTTGATCATTGCCATGAAAACGCAGCAGATTCACTTGGCTGTGATCTACGGCAATACATCGGAAACGCAAATCATCTCTCATCGCCACAAACCAATCGACCAGCTCACGGTAATAATCAATACGCGAAGGGGAAACCTTCTGCCATTTAAACTCCCCACCGATCTTGTACTTATTGCGCAGTGCGTGTATATCGGTTTTCATCCTGTCCCGATGTTCAGATGGCAACCACAACCCACCAATAACCATATAACGGGCTTGAGGATGCAGTGAACATAACAGGTCAGGACGGCTTTCATCACAATAGACCTCAAATTTCATTCATATGCCTCCAGGTAGGCGTTACCGCAATGTCGGGTCCGTACCAAATATCCCAGCCGCCTTCGCGGAACCAGTCCAGGCAGAGTTTTTCGAGTTCTTCTTCAGTCATCGCCCGATTCCTTTTTATTCAACAGTTTTTTAACTTCACGGTCGAAGTCAGATTCGATCTTTTGCTGCTTGTTGAACTTCTCATACTCCGCAAAGGCTTTCTGCTCCGCCTGTTTTCGGGATACCTGACCATAACCTTCAAGAATTTCATATTCGTTGAATGCGAGAAACTTGTTCACACTCACGGCAAACCCTTCCATGGTGAAGGTATTTCGGCGCTCGATAATGCCCTCGATGTAATCGAAAAAAGCGGACACCGTACGCTCCAGTTTCTTTATCTCTGTTTCGTTCAGATAGTTTTTGCCAACCACCGTGTCAGATTTCAACACACGGCCTTGTGGCGCGTTTTTGTAGGTGCTCATGCCCATCAGAGGTTTATCGGCATCCGCTTTCTGATAGATGAGTTCACTGGATGTCTGCCCGGTAATGGCGTAGTGGAATTTGTCCTGTACATGGGCGTAGAAATTCCGCGTGGTTGTCGACTTCGGATCGTAATCGATACTGCATTCGGCAAAGATATCGGTGATCTGCTGGTAGATACGCCGCTCGCTGGCACGGATGGAGCGCACCCGCTCCAACAGCTCCTTGAAGTAATCTTTGCCAAAGAAGCGCCCGTTTTTCAGCCGCTCATCATCCATGGCGAAACCCTTGATGATGTACTCCTTGATTAGCGCTGTTGCCCAGATGCGGAACTGGGTGGCCTGAGAGGAGTTGACCCGATAGCCCACCGAGATCACCGCATCCAGGTTATAGTATTCCAGCTTGCGTTTTACCTCGCGCTTGCCTTCTTGCTGAACTGTTTCCAAAATGGAAAGCGTTGCTTCGCGCTGCAACTCACCGGACTCATAGATGTTTTCAAGGTGTTTGGAAATAGCGGGAACGCCCACACCAAACAGCTCGGCCATGCGCTTTTGGGTCAGCCAAAGCGTCTCATTGCTGAGTAATACCTCGACTTTTACCACGCCGTTTGGGGCGGTGTAGAGCAGAAACTCGGTGGTTTGGTCTTGTAGGCTGATATTGGGCATGGCGTTAATCCCTGCTGCTGGATTCGGTGTTTGTTATGGGAAGGTCTCCGGCTAGGAGTTTGGGGAGGAGGGTGTCTCGCGTATCAGTTAGCAATTCATTTTCTTTAGTCAGGCATGCAATTTGTTTTGATATATCGCAAGTGATAGCTGTGAATATCTTTATGATTTCCTTAGGAATGCCTGGCACTTCTAATCGATAGACATTATTACGATTAAGTCCTGGTACCGCAGCGTCTGTATTCATTCCATCTAAACCTAGTGTTTGCAGTAGGTAGTATGAATACTCAAGAGAAACGTTTTCTTTTGGTTTTACATAAAAAACCGTATCAATGGGATAAAAGTCTTTATGCTCCCAATAGATGCTACCGAC
>SPJK01010163.1_pt1 | contig 24000 bp, 29 predicted proteins | sample 3741771 | NCBI WGS metagenome assembly SPJK01 (sample SAMN10925997, study PRJNA522277) | cold seep metagenome | isolation source: Elba SIP-enriched marine methane seep metagenome, extraction at timepoint T2 | place: Italy: coast of Elba, Mediterranean Sea
CGCCCGGATATCTGGGAAGAGTTCCTGACCCGGTTCAACATTTCCTATGTCTGCGAATTCTACGGCTCGACCGAGGGCAATGTCAGCTTTATCGGCTTTGACGGTAAGGTTGGCGCTGTCGGACGCATCCCCGGCTATCTCGAGAAAAGCGTGTTCGGCCATGTTGCGTTCGTGAAATTCGACGTGGTCGAGGAAGAACCGGTTCGCGGCGAAGACGGGTTCTGCGTTCACGCTGCGCCGAATGAAACGGGCGAGGCGATTGGCAAGGTCGGCGACGATGCCCGCACCCGGTTCGAAGGCTATAATGACGAAGAGGCGACCAAGAAGAAGATCCTGCGCAATGTCTTCGAAGAGGGCGACATGTGGTTCCGCACCGGCGACCTGATGCGCAAGGATGAGCAAGGCTACATTTTCTTTGTCGACCGCATCGGCGACACATTTCGCTGGAAGGGCGAAAATGTCTCAACCAATGAAGTGGCAGAATTCGTCGCCCGCGCGCCGGGCATCGCTACCGCGAACATCTATGGCGTCGCCGTGCCCGGCACGGATGGGCGCGCCGGCATGGCCGCAATCACCACCGATGGCGAGGTTGAGTATGACAATCTGTATGCCTGGATGAGCGAGCATTTGCCGAAATATGCCATCCCGCTCTTCATCCGCATCCAGCAAGAGGCGGAAACCACCGGCACGTTCAAGTATCGCAAGGTGGAACTGGTCAAGGAAGGCTTTGATCCGGACGAGGTCAGCGACCCGATCTGGTATTTCGATCCGGATACCAGCAAGTACGAACCGCTGACACCGGATGCGTTCGAGACGATCAAATCCGGCGCGGTGAAATTCTGATGCAACGTCTTATCCTCGCCCCCGTTTTCCTGCTCGCAGCCTGCGGTGGCGGCGCAACCGATCCGGCACCTGAGGCGCTATACTTCGAGCGGCTCAGCAATCTCTGCAATGGCGAGGCCTATGCCGGCAAGCTGGTCAGCGATGATGCTGTGGATGCCGATTTCAAGTCGGCGACGATGATCATGGGGCCGGCGACATGTGACGGGCTGACGGTGCGGATTCCGTTCGCGGTTGACGAAGACCGGTCGCGCACCTGGGTCATCACACGCACACAGGACGGACTGCGCCTCAAGCATGATCACCGGCATGAGGATGGCCACGAGGATGTCCTGACCCAATATGGCGGCGACAGCACCAGCGATGGCACCGCGGCGCGGCAGGACTATCCGGTCGATGCCGAGACCCGCACGCTTTTCATTGCCCAGGACATTGAAGTCTCGACCCAGAACACCTGGACCGTCGAGATCGAGCCTGGCGAGACATTCTCATACCAGATGAGCCGGCCGGAGCGCCTGTTCCGGGTCGAGTTCGACCTGACAACCCCGGTTGAGGCCCCGCCCCCACCCTGGGGTGTGGCGCCAATCGCCGAATGAGCAAGGCCGCTGACCCTCAGGGCCGGGTGCTGATCATTGCCGGTTCAGACAGCGGCGGCGGCGCGGGCATCCAGGCTGACATCAAAGCCGTCACCATGCTGGGCGGTTATGCAATGACCGCAATCACGGCGATCACCGCGCAGGACACAACCGGCGTCCATGGTGTCTGGCCGGTGGCGCTGGAGGCGGTCCGGAAACAGATGGCGGCCTGCCTGACCGACATTGGCGCCGATGCCATCAAGACCGGTATGCTGGGCAGCGCGGCCCTGGTCGAAACGGTTGCGGAAGGGCTCGACGGCCAGGCCCGCGAGGTGCCGCGCATTGTTGATCCCGTCATGGTCGCGACCTCCGGCGATGCCCTGGTCGACGCACCCGCCATCTCGGCGATTGCCTCCCTGATGATCCCCGGCGCTGCTCTGGTCACACCGAATGCGCCGGAGGCTGAAGTCCTGACCGGCAAGGCCGTGGATGGCATCAATGGTCAGCGCCGCGCCGCCGAAGCCCTGCTCGAACGCGGCGCCAAAGGCGCGCTGATAAAAGGCGGGCATATTCCGGGCAAGGTTCTGGTCGACGTCCTGCAAACCGAGACCGGCGAGTGGATTTTCGAAAGCGAGCGGATCGAGACAAGCTCCACGCATGGCACCGGATGTACCCTCGCCAGCGCCTGCGCGGCTATGATCGCACAGGGCCAGCCCATCGCCGACGCGGTCGATGCCGCGCGGACCTATCTGCATGAAGCGATCCGACACGCGCCAGGCCTCGGCAAGGGTCATGGGCCGGTCGCGCACAATTGGAAATGGCCTGATCAGGAGAGCTGATCGATCGCTTAGAAATCATGGTTTGTCTTGCGATGGCGCCTGTGAGACCTCTTTTGTCCAAGACAGGAGGGCGTCATGCCAACACTTCCATTCGCTCAGATCGATGCTTTTGCCAGCAAGACATTTGAAGGCAATCAGGCCTGCGTCATGCCGCTCGACGCATTCCTGGACGATGAGGTGATGCAGAAGATCGCGGCTGAGAACAATGTCGCGGAAACCGCCTTCATCGTTCCGAACGGAGACGGCGTGTGGAAGCTGCGCTGGTTCACGCCGACAGTCGAAGTGCCTCTATGCGGCCATGCCACGCTCGCTGCCGGGCACTATCTCTACGCGATCGCGGGCTATACCGGCGCGCAGATCACGTTCGAAACGGTTCAGTCTGGTGAGCTGTTCGTCTCGCGCCTGCCGGATGGCCGCCTCGAAATGGATTTCCCGGCCCAGGACGCCGAAGCAGTCGAGGTCGATGCGGAGATTTCCGCGGCTTTCGGCAAGGCGCCGAGCAAGGCCTTTGTCGGCCCCTGCTATGTCGGCCTGTATGACAGCGCCGACGATATTCGCGACCTGCAGCCTGACCTCGAACGGCTCAAGACCCTTGGCACCAGCGACGGCAAATGGGGACTTGGCAATTTCGGGTGCCTGGCGCTCGATGGCGATGGTGTCGACGTAACCAGCCGGTTCTTCGCCCCCGGTAGCGGCATTCCCGAAGACCCGGCCACAGGCAGCTGGCACTGTATGGTGGCGCCATTGGTACAGATGCTGACCGGCGAGACGGAGGCAAAGTGTTTTCAGGCCTATCCGGGACGCGGCGCTTTTGTCGATGTCGAACTGGCGGGCGACCGGGTCAAGCTGCGTGGCCACAGCGTCACCGTGATCGAAGGCTCGTTCAGGTTTTAACAGGCACACCCGCTTGCTGGCGCTGCGCCAGCCAGACACCGCCGAGGATCAGCGCGAAGGCGACAAACGCGTTCCAGCTTTGCGTTTCCCGGAACGCCAGGAAGCCGATAATCGCGGACAGGATCGGGATCATGTATCCGGTGAGCGAGACAAAGGTCGCGCTCGTGCGCTGGATCAGGATCATGTAGACAACTGACGCAATCGCGGTCGGCCCAAGCGCCAGGCCGACCAGGCCAGCAATGGCGCTGGTCGATGGTGTCAGCGCCGGAATGTCGACGAAGAGCAGGAGCGGCCAGGTTGCGATCGACCCAAAGGTCAGAAAGCCGGCCGAAAAGACAAAAGGCGGAATGGTGCGGCCATAGCGCGCGATAATGGACGAACTGGCATAGAAGAAGGTCGCAATCAGGCACATGGCCTGCGCGATCACGCTGGCCGATCCGAAGGACGCAATTGCCTCCGGCCCGAACAGGACGGCGACGCCGAGAAACCCGATGATCAATCCGAGCGCCTTGCGCCGATCGATATAATCGTCGTGAAACGCGATATGCGCGAGGATGGAGGTGAACAGCGGCGCTGCAGACACGTACAAGGCGGCGAGGCTGGAATCGACCGTCTTCTGCGCGGTCGTAATCAACAGGAACGGAGTCGCGGTCCCCAAGGTTCCCATCGCGGCCATGATCAGCCAGCTTTTCCAATCACTCAGCGGTGGCCAAGACTGGCGCGTAATTGCGGCGACGACGAGCAGTACGAGCGCGCCGGCTGTGATCCGCATCGGAATGATGAATTGCGGCGGGAACCCCATTGACGGATCGTTCTGACTGACCGCCAGCCGGGTGAACGCATAGGCAGATGCCCACAGCACGGTCAGGGCTGCAAACAGCGCCCAATCAATCGGTGTTCGGTTTTGCTGCATCAGCCTCGTCCACAGTCCACTCGTCCCCTAAGCACGCTGATCATGCGGTCAAGGCCACAGATTCTGCGCAAATAAAACATCTCTGTTTTACTCACTCAGTCGATACCTTCGATTAATAAACAGCAATTATTCACTTAAGCGCGCGAATTGGAACTGGGCGGGATTCCGAATATGCAGGATGTTGATTATCTCATCATTGGCGCCGGGGCTGTTGGCCTCTCGGTGGCGGATGTGCTCGTCGCTGAGACAGACGCGTCTATAGCCATTGTCGACCGCAATGAACAGCCCGGTGGACACTGGAATTTCGCCTATGATTTCGTCCGCCTGCACCAACCCTCGGAATTTTATGGCGTCGAATCCAGGCGGCTCGGCGCGGCCCGCCGCGATGCCTCGGGCTGGAATGCCGGCTATTTCGAAATGGCGAGCGGACAGGAAGTGCTCGATTATTTTGACCATGTGATGCGCGATCACTTGCTGGCCAGCGGTCAGGTTCGCTATTTCCCAGGCAGCGATTATCATGGCGAAGGCCGCGTCACATCACGCCAGACCGGCGCAGAGACGCGTCTCAACATTCGCCGAAAGACCGTGGATGCGACCTATTTCGGAACCACCATTCCCGCCCACCATACGCCTGCCTTCGGGCGCGATGACACGGTCGACCTGATCACACCGAACCAGATTTCAACGCTTTGGGCAGAGCAGCCGGAACGGTTCGCATCCGTGTGCATTATCGGCGCCGGTAAGACCGGGATGGATGTTGGCGTTCATCTCATCGAGAACGGCCTGCCCGGGGACCAGATTGCCTGGGTGACGCCCCGCGATTCCTGGCTCATGAACCGCACAACACTGCAACCGGGCGCCGAGTTCTTCGAAAGCACCATGCGCGCCCAGGCGGTGCAGATGCAGGCCCTGGCCGAAGCGCGGTCAGCTGAAGATCTGTTTGACCGTCTGGAACGCGCTGGCGTCATGCTGCGCCTCGACCCATCGGTTGAGCCGGAAATGTATCATTGCGCGATCATCTCCGAGGGCGAGATTGACCTGCTCCGACAAATCGACCGGGTCATTCGGCGAGGCCATGTCCAGCATATTTCCAAGTCAGGCATGCGTATGGATGGCGGCCTGGTCGAGATGCCCGAGAACACGCTGTACATTGATTGCTCAGCCAGCGCGGTGACGCGGCATCCGCAAATCCCGATTTTTCAGGACAGCACGATCACGCCGCAAATCGTCCGCACCTGCCAGCCCGCTTTCAGTGCCGCCATGATCGGGCTGATCGAGACACTGAATCTCAGCGACGCTGAAAAGAACGAGCTTTGCCGCCCGCTGCCGCTGCCGGATACGCCGCATGACTTCTTCTCGATCGCGCTGAGCAATATGATGAACCAATATGTCTGGTCGCGCACACCGTCCATCAAGAACTGGATGATGCGGTCACGGCTGGATGGGTTCAGTCAGCGCATCGCCGAGGTCACAGACCCGGACGCACCGGCCTATGCGATCCTCAACACGTTCCGCCAGAACATGCCGAGCGCGATCGCGAATATCCAGAAATTGATGCGCAAACAGGCCTGACCGCGTCAGTGCTGCGTCGCAGATCCGTTCGCACTCAACAGGCGCGCCTGTTGCACCCAGCCATCGCGCGACACACGGCCCGGACTGGCAAGATAATCATCGACCCACCGCGTCTCGGCCTCGGTCCAGCCGGCGATTTGCTTGAAATGATAGATGCCAAGCTCGTTCAACTGGTTTGAGCGTTTCGGGCCGATGCCTTTGATCTGGGTCAGATCGTCGGCTTTGCCATCCGGTTTGATCAATGTAGCTGGCGCGGACAACGTCTCAGCCTCATCGCGAGGCGCCTGTGAAGACTCGACTGTGGCCGCACCGTCGGCGCGATAGAAATTGTCATACCAATCGACCAGAGCCGACCCGGTCAGCGTGTTCGGCAGGTTCATCCAGGTCGGGAAACTCTCCAGCAATCGGGCCGTGTTCTGCCAGTGGCGCAGGTTCAGATCCGACAGCGAGCGCAGCAATTCGCTGGCCAGCGTGTCGGCGTCAGGGTCAACAGATCGACCCGGCGCTGCCGTAGATTGGCCCAACTGGTTGGTCATGATGTGGGCTGCACGCTGCGAAAAATCGCCCCACGCGGACAGGCTTTCACGCCAATACTCCCAGGGCGAGAGAGGAGAATTATCCTGTGGCAAATCCTGTGATTTCATCCTGTGCTCCCAGCCATGTTGCAGCGCACAATAACAAGCCAGACTGGCGCAAGCAAGCATTGTCGATTTGCCCCGCCGCCAAAGCAGGCTAGGCACAGCGCATGACTGAGATCAAACACGGCAAAGTCCTGGTCTTCGACTCGGGAATGGGCGGCCTCACCGTGGCCCGTGAACTCCAGGCGCTGGCCCCGTCCCTGCACGTCGACTATGCCGCCGACAGCGGGTTTTTCCCATATGGCGACAAGTCCGATGAAGCCCTGCGAACGCGCTTGCCCGAGATTGCCGCACGCCTGGTGGAAGCGGCCCGGCCCGACGTTTTCGTGATCGCTTGCAACACGGCCAGCACTCTCGCCCTCGACGAAGTTCGCGCGGTTCTGGACATCCCTGTGGTCGGCACGGTGCCGGCGATCAAACCGGCGGCCGCATTGACCCGCACAGGGGTGATCGGCCTTCTAGCCACGCCCGGCACAGTCCGCCGCGCCTATACTGCGAAACTGATCGAGGATTTCGCCAGCGAAGTCCGCGTCATCCTGCATGGCTCCGTCGAACTTGTCCGGATGGCGGAAGAAATTGCTTCGGGCCAGGCCGTGGCGATGGAAGCCTTCCGCGCCGCGCAAGCGCCTTTGTTCGAAGCCGATGGCGGGGCTGAGATCGACACGATCGTGCTCGCCTGTACGCACTTTCCATTGATCCGCGGCGAGCTCGCCGCGACGGTTCCTCACGCGGTCAATTTCGTTGATAGCGGCGAAGCCATCGCGCGCCAGACCCTGCGCGTCTTGCCTGAAAGCTCTGCCGCGTCCGGACCCGGCGGGCATGTCTGGCTGTCCAGCGCCCCGGATCAGCAGGCGCGCCTCATCGAGGTGTGCCACCGGTTCGGTTTTGATATGGCGCACGACGTCACCGGATAAACGCCGCCGCCCTCATCGGATTGTCACAAAAGCCGCGTATGAACGGCCCGCGCCAACCCGCACGAGGAGACGCCGCTTGCGTATTGCAGCCCTTCTGATCAGCCTTTTAGCTTTCGCCGGCTGCGGCCCGGCCATCAATCTGTCGGAGATTCCGGAACAGAGCGATGCGCCGCCTGTCTTCTCGATTGGCGAAGCGGAGAAGATCCGCATTGTCGGTTCGTCCACCGTCGCGCCCTTTTCGACCACGGCAGCTGAACAATTTGGCGCGATTTCGGACCACCCTGCCCCGATCGTCGAAACCAATGGAACCGGCGGCGGCTTCAAGACTTTTTGCCGGGCCATCGGCCCGACAGAGCCGTCTATCGTGAACGCCTCGCGCCAGATGCGGGAAGGCGAACGCGCTTTGTGCCGAGAGGCCGGCATTGTTGATCCGATCGAGGTCAAGATCGGGTATGACGGCATCGTGCTTGCCAATCGCAAACCGGGACCCGTGCTGGACCTGACCAAGGCGCAGATCTTTCAGGCACTGGCCGCCAATCTGCCCGATGGCGAGGGCGGCTGGACCGCGAACCCGCATCGTCTGTGGAGCGACATTGACCCGGCGCTACCCTAAATTCGCATCCTCGTGTCCGGCCCGCCGCCGACCTCTGGCACCCGAGACGCTTTCGTTGAGATCGCCATGGAGGGCGGGGCACGGCAAATCCCGGAGCTGGCCGCGCTGGAACAATCCGACCCGGAGGCATTCCGCGCGCGCGCTCATGAAATCCGCAATGATGGCGCCTGGATCGATAGCGGCGAGAATGACAGCACGATCATCAATACGCTCCTGCGCAATGACGACTCGGTCGGGGTGGTCGGTTATTCCTTTCTCGAGCAGAATCTGGACCGGATCAAAGCCGCAACCATTGGCGGCACGCAGCCAACGTTCGAGAATATTGCCAGCCAGGACTATCAGGTCTCGCGCAGCATGTATTTCTACGTCAAACGCGAACACCTGCCTCTGGTACCGGGTCTTACCGCTTTTGTTGAGGAATTTACCCAGGAAGACGCCTGGGGCCCGGATGGCTATCTCGCTGAGAAGGGCCTGATCCCGTTAATGCCGGATGATCGCGCCAGTGTTCGCGCAGACGCGCTCGCTGCGCTTACAGATCCGAAAAGTCCACCACCGTCAGAGGATGCCCCGTCGCCTCCACAAACTGACGAAACCCTTCCTGGCTGATTGCCGTGGTGGCGGTGTTGACCAGGGGGTGAAAATTAACCGTGTCGAAGCCCATCAGGGCTGCGTCTGCGATGAATTTCACGCGCTGGTCCTTGTCATTCATCAATGCGAAGGCAGTGACAGAGCCCGGCTCCACGCCGAGGCACTCCACCATCAGCTCGGCGCTGGCAAAGGAGAGCCGCCTCGTACCGATTTTCTTGTGCAGCTGATTGAGCTTCAACTGATTGTCAGCCCAGGCCGAGATCAGAACGATCACGCCGTCCTTGTCCTTCATGAACAGGTTCTTGGTGTGCCCACCCGGCATTGAGGCCTTCAGGTGGCGCCCCTCCTCGACCGTAAATGTGGCTGGGTGATCTACCGTATTGTGGTCGATTCCGAGATCATCAAGATAGGCGAAGAGGTCAGATGGGCTTGCAGGCATGACGGCCTTGGGGCAGGAAATCGGCTCAGGGTCAAGACCGATGTGAAGGATCTCTCATGCAGCTTGAATGCTACAAAATTCACGATGTCGCCCCGGAGATTGTTCCGGGCCGCAGCAATCGCGACTGGATGGATGCGTTTCCGGACCGCCAGCCTTATCGCTGCCTGCCTCTGTCCATGGCCAATTCGACCGGCTGGGAAATCCTGTGCCCGATGGATTTGAAGATCATCTGGAATGGCGGCCCCGGGAAGGATGATCTCAGCTTCAAGACGCGCGGCGACCCGCGCGCCATTCCATCCTTTGCCGACAGTCACTTTCAGCGCGGCATTGTCACCTTCCATACCGGCCATCTGTTCCGAACGCCGCCCGGCTGGGGCTTGATGACCATGGGTGCGCCGAACTTCTTCAAGGATGGCATCGCGCCGCTGACCGGCCTGGTTGAGACCGACTGGCTGCCATTTCCGTTCACGATGAACTGGCAAATGACCCGCCCCGGCGAGGTCATTTTCAAGAAAGGCGAGCCGTTTTGTTTCATCGTCCCGATCGAACACGGCAAGCTGGAAGAGATTGAACCCGAGCGCAAATTGCTGCGCACCAATCCCGATCTCGAGAAAGAGTTTCATGGCTGGGCCGAGAGCCGCGGAAACTTTAACAAGAAGCTGGTCTCGGGCGACAAGGAAGCCGTCGAAGCTGGCTGGCAGCGCCATTATATGCGCGGCGAAAAACAGACCGGCGACAAGATTGACAGCCACGTCACCAAGCGCCGCCTGAAGCCACCCAAGGATGTTTAGGGCCAGCTTGCCTTGATTTCCGTCCCGATTTCGCCCTGATTAAGCAGCAAGTTTCTGGGGACGGAGGGACTCATGTCTACACGCGCATTGTTTTTCGGAATTGGCCTGCTGGGCCTCGCAGCCTGCGGCGGTGGAGGCGGCGGCGACTATGAGCGCTCGGCCGCGCCGCCCTCGCCGGTGATGGCTGAAGACGCTGTCGAATTTGACGGCGCGGGGCGTATGAAGTCCGTTGCCGGATTGCAGAACGCGGCTGATGAGACGGCGCCTGAACCCGGCGCGGGCGAGCCTGGCGCTGAACAATATATCGCCTATCGCCACAGCCTCGGCCTGACCTTGCCGAAAGGCGAGGTCGACCCGCTCATGGCGCTGCACACGCAAGCTTGCCGCGAAGCCGGCACCGCGACCTGCATTGTCGTCAATTCCAATGTTTACAGCCAGGACGAGGATTATGCCTCCGGCAATCTCTCCATCCGCGCCACACCAGCCTGGATCGAGACCTTCATGGGCGGGGTGGAAAGCGACGCGCAAAAACTCGGCGGCGAGGTAACACAACGCTCGACCAGCGCCGAGGACCTGACGCGCCAGATCATCGATACCGGCGCCCGGCTCGAGGCTCAGAAAACCCTGCAGACGCGCCTGCTATCGCTGCTCGAGCGGCGCGATGGCGAGCTTGGCGAATTGCTGCAGATAGAGCGCGAGCTGGCGCGGGTGACCGGACAGATTGAGAGTATCGAAGCGCAATTGAAGACATTGCGCCTGCGCGTCTCCATGTCGTTCCTGGACATCAATTACCAGACCAAGGTTCCAGCCTTTAGCGGCTCGCGGGAGAACCCGCTGGGCGAAGCGTTTGGCGATTTCTTCTACAATCTGTCAGGCGCGATTGCCGCCGTGATCACGGCTTTCGCGATCGGCCTGCCCTGGATCCTGTTGATCGGATTGTTCCTGTGGATCTGGCTGAAACTGATCTGGCCGCGCCTGCGCGGGAAGAACAAGAAAAAACCGGGGGCGCCGGCCTAGGCCGACTGCACATTGATCAGGGCGTGTCCGATGACCGCTTTCAGATATTCGGGATCGAACGGCTTGGTGATCAGGTAGGATGGGCCTTCATTCGTGGTCGACAGGTATTTTTCCGGATAGGCCGTGACGAACACGACCGGCACGCTGTCTGGCAGCTGCATCGCCGCGATTGCATCCGTGCCTTGTGAGCCATCGGCGAGGTGAATGTCACACAGGACAATGTCCGGGGTTTGCTCTTTGCTGATCGCCACCGCGGCATCTGCCGTGATCGCAACGCCAATCACCTTGTGGCCAAGCCCTTCGGCCAGGCGTTTGAGCTGCGCCGAAATCAGAACTTCGTCTTCGATGATCAGCATACGGGTCGCGGTTGAAGCGGTGAAATCCGCTTCCGCGATGATCAGCATTTTCTCAAGCTCTTCATCACTGACGCCGAGGATCCGACGAACGGCGGCGTGCGGCAGGCTTTCAACCGCGATCAGCAGCAAAGCGCGCCGCGCGCGGGCGGCGGAAGATCCGGACAGCTGGTCGAGCTGTTGATCGAGCATGCTGAAAAGGCGCTCGCGATCAAACTCGGTTTCCTCGAAACTGGTGTCCATGGACAGATCGATGATTTGCTGCAGGACACGCTCAACGCAGGCGTCGCCCTTCGCCGTGTCGCCTGTCGCCGCGCGGGCATAGCGACGCAGATAAGGCACCAGCTTTTCAATCCGTTCGGCTGTCCACATCTCATATTTCTCCGAACAAAACCAACTGCTTAAACCTCATTGACCTGACCCGAATTATTCGACTTTTGTCGCGAGGGGGACCACAGCCGCGCAGGCGGGGGAGCTTTTGACACCAAAGCGTCGCAAATCAAGTCTGCCTGAGCAGACCGGACTGCCAAAAGTCGGCAGCGATCGCCTTGTCGAACTCGGCGATGCGTTGCGCGAGCACTATGCGGAGATCGAGAAAGAACCGATCCCGGAAAAATTGCAGGCCCTGATTGACCAGCTGAAAGAGGCCGAGGCCCGCCAACCGTCCGACGACTAGACTCAGTCAAAAGACACCTCGCCCGTTGCGAGGCTGAACGAGACCGGCACCGAGAATTTGAGCTTCAGTCCATCCGGCGCGAAATTCGGCTGAACATCGATGTTCGGCATCATGTCAAACAGTTGAAATCCGAAGCCGTGTTTTTCGGGAGCGCTAACATGCTCCAGCCCGGTTTCCAGCCATTCGGCGTGGAAAGTTTCCTGCTCAATCCACCACCGCGCATGCAATCGGCCGGTCTCCTGAGACAGAAATCCATGTTTGCAGGCATTGGTCACCAGCTCATGGATCAACATCGACGCCGACTTGCTGGCGCGGACCGAAAATTTGACAGGCTCGCCCTTCAGATCAACGCGGTCGAGCGTCGGGCCTGCATAGGGTTCCAGTTCGGTGCGCAAGATGTCGCCAAAGTCGAGCCCGCTCCAATGAGATTCCGTGAGCGACGCAAAATTGCGCCCCATCGCGGCGAGGCGCCCGTTAAAGCTCGCCAGAAAGGAGTCAATGTCATCTGAAACCAGTCCGGTCTGATCAGCGATGGACTGCACCACAGCCAGCGTGTTGCGGACGCGGTGATTGAGCTCGGCTGTGACCAGATCGCGCTCTTTCCTGAACTGGTCGCGCTCGGTGACATCTTCCGATCTCTGGACGAGATAGTCGGCATTGCCCTCTTCGCAATGCACGCGAAACTGCGTGATCTGCCAGGTCCGGTTTTCGAGGCTTTTGTCGACAAATCGAAGATCGAGCACTTGCGGATCGATAGAGATGGTCTCGCCGGAAAGTGTTTTTTCGAAACTCTCCTTCACCTGCGCGATCCGTTCCGGAGTGTTCGGGAAGACGTCGAACACATAGCGGCCGATAATCTCCGTCCGGTGGCGCTGGACAGCTCGGCAATAGGCATCGTTCGCGTCCACAAAGACCAGATTCTTGTTTAGAATCATCGCTGGATTCGGCATACGATTGAAAATCGTCTGGTGAATAGAGCTCCCCATTTTACGATACATAGGGCGAGTCGATTCCACGTCGAGCCCCCGAATTAGGGGACAAAAGCACAAACTGGTCAGATGACCGAATTCACCGGTTTCCATCGGTTTTGAGAATGCCGCCTTTTGCTGTATTGTGACGCCATAAAACCCCGGCTCAGGTCCACGCTGATCTGGCCCAAGGCCGTGGGAATATCCGGCAGGACGGTCTCACAACTGAAACTCCGATCAGCGCGTGAAAGGAGACCTTAAATGGTTCGTTTTCCCCGCCTGCTTGCGGCTGTTCTTGCCGCCAGTTCGATCGCCCTTGCGGCTGAAGCTGCGCCCATCATCCGCGACGCCGCCACATTCGAAACCTTCCCGATAGAGGGCGTCAGTCTCGACATGGCGCCTGAGGACGCGTTCGATCACCTGATCGCCAGCGGCTATGCCGCCGGCCCGATCGCGACTTATGCGGACTGGGGCGCTGGGTCACTGAATTTCGAACGCGGTTCATATGGCGGACCAGACGGCATATCCTCGGTCACCCTTGGGCGCGCGCATGGCCGCCTGGCAATGATCACGCAAAGCCTGAACAAGCCCGGAATTGATGTCGCCAGTGAAATGAACACGGCCCAATCGCATTTCAGCGTAACCGGCGACGAACCGGATTGCCGCATCAACAGTGTCGGCACGTCAGGCAGCTGCGCGACACGGGATGCGACCGAGCCTGTTGATGTGACGATGCGATACACGATGACCGTAATGCCGACGATGATCATGCGGTCGATTTCCCGCCCGCAGGACCTCAAGGAAACCCTGAACTAGGTCGTCCTTGCAGCAGTAGCGCCGTCGCACGAAATCCGGCGATTGCCCGCCGCAGTTGTAACATCAGCGTGACCACGCGCGCATATCGGTTAACTGGCACAGTCCCTGCGAGACCCCATGCAATGGTAATACGTAGAGGGATGACAATGCCTTTTCCGAGAGCTCTGTTTCGTGCGCATCAAGCGCTGATGCCGACTGCCAAACCTATTCCGGTGGTGCGCCCGGCAACCGCGAATGAGCAAAAACGCTCCAGCGAACGTGACCCAAAATGGTGCGTCTGCGTGGTCACATCTGTCAACGAAACAACCGATCAACGCCAGTCTGTGCGCGAGGGGATTATTCTCGATCTCGGCAGTGCCGGGCTACGCGTACGCTTTCGCAGCAAAAGCCGGTTGCCGGGCACCGTCACAGTAAAGGCCTCACGCATCGGCCTTGACCGACTGGCGCGCGTCATCTGGCAAGATGAGTTCGACGCCGGGCTGTCCTATATTGATAGCTAAGGCGCGCGGGTTTTGAGCGCCAGGGCGTGCAATTCGCCGCCCATTTTACCCTTCAGCGCAGCATAGACCATCTGGTGCTGCGCAACGCGGGTTTTCCCGCGAAACTGTTCAGAAACGATCTCGGCCTGCCAGTGATCATTGTCACCGGCGAGATCGGTCAGAATGATCTCCGCCTCCGGAAAGGCTTCACTGAGGAAGCCTTCCAGCGTGTCTCTTGTCATTGCCATGATTTATGCAGGCTCCGGCTCGCCGCCAAAGTCAGGGCCCTTATCCTTGCGGCGCTTGCCGATCACCGGCACAGCGGCGTTCGGACGTGGCGGCTCATCCGGCTCATCCGGGCGTTCCGGAAGCTTGCCTTCATTGATCAGGCCGCGAATCTCGTCACCCGTCAGCGTTTCATACTCAAGCAAAGCTTCCGCCAGCGCCGACCATTGATCGCGGAACTTGGTCATGATCTCGCGCGCGTCATCCATGCCTTTCTGGATCAATCTGCGGACTTCTTCTTCGATCTTTTTGGAGGTCTCTTCCGAAACAGAAGAGGATTGCACCAATTGTTGGCCGAGGAAGACCTGGCCCTGATCTTCGCCATAATCGACGGGACCAATTTCATCCGACAGACCCCAGCGGGTAACCATGGCGCGCGCGAGGCGCGTGGCTTGCTGAATGTCAGAGGCTGCACCGGCGGTCACAGCTTCGTCGCCAAATTTCTCTTCCTCTGCGACCCGGCCGCCCATGATGATGGCCAGGCGAGAGGTCATTTCGATCCGGCTCATGGACAGTTTGTCGTCTTCCGGCAGCTGCATCACCATGCCCAGCGCACGGCCGCGCGGGATGATGGTGGCTTTGTGCACGGGATCAGCCTTCGGCACTTTCATCGCAACAATGGCGTGACCGGCTTCGTGCCAGGCGGTGAGTTCCTTTTCTTCCTGGCTCATCACCATGGAGCGACGCTCCGGCCCCATCAGGACCTTGTCCTTGGCGTCTTCGAACTCGGACATGGAGACGACGCGCTTGCCGCGGCGTGCTGCCAGCAAGGCCGCTTCGTTGACCAGGTTGGCAAGATCGGCACCGGAAAAGCCGGGCGTTCCGCGGGCAATGATCTTTGGCTCGACATCTTTGGCCAGCGGCACATTGCGCATGTGCACTTTCAGGATTTTCTCGCGGCCAATCACATCGGGATTACCAACGGTAACCTGACGGTCGAAACGGCCAGGACGCAGCAGCGCCGGGTCGAGAACGTCCGGGCGGTTGGTCGCCGCGACAATGATGATGCCGTCATTGGCTTCAAAGCCGTCCATCTCGACCAGCAGCTGGTTGAGCGTCTGTTCACGCTCGTCATTGCCGCCGCCAAGACCGGCGCCGCGCGAGCGACCGACGGCATCAATCTCGTCAATGAAGATGATGCAGGGCGCATTGCGCTTGGCCTGTTCGAACATGTCGCGGACACGGCTGGCGCCGACACCGACAAACATTTCGACAAAGTCAGAGCCTGAAATCGTGAAGAAGGGCACGCCGGCTTCACCGGCAATGGCACGCGCCAGCAAGGTCTTACCGGTTCCGGGCGGACCAACGAGCAGAGCGCCTTTCGGGATCTTGCCGCCGAGCCGCTGGAACTTGGCCGGGTCTTTCAGGAAGTCGACAACCTCTTCCAGTTCTTCCTTGGCCTCATCAACACCGGCGACATCGTCAAACGTCACGCGGCCTTGCTTCTCCGTCAGCAGGCGGGCCCGGGACTTGCCAAAGCTCATCGCACCGCGTCCGCCGCCGCCAGACTGCATCTGGCGCATGAAGAAAAACAGGATCGCGACAATGAAGATAATCGGCAGCAGGCCCATGATCAGGTCGCCCAGATTGAAGCCATTATCGGGGTCATCGACAACCGAGGGAACATCAAGCTCGATCATCCGTTCACGCAGTGCGCCGAGGTCCTGGCTTTTCTGCGCATAGATACGTTCATTGCTGGTCGTCACGGCTGTGACTTTTGTCGGGGTGATCACCACCTCGGTCAGCTGCTTGTTTTCGGCCAGGTCATAGACTTCAGAAATATCGACTTTCTGAGCCCCGGCCTGCGCCGGATTGCTTTGCATGACAGCCAGGAGGCCAAGCAGGAGAACTGCGATCAGACCCCAGACCGCGAGATTACGCATATTCATCGATCGTTCCAAACGTTAGTGATGTCGCTTTCCTATAATATAGGGAAAGGATTTCATGAAAACGACTCAAATCATCTCAATCTGTGACATAAGCTTCACCTATGGCTATGAATCACGCGAATCGAGCCGAAATTTTGAGGGATAATGGATGAAAGACGCCTTGAAAGTGTACGGCCCGCTGGCGGCCGCCATTTTGATTCTCCTGATCATCACGATGCGATTCGTCGCGCCGCCACCGCCAATGGAGCTGCGCTTCGCAGCCGGCGGGGTTGATGGACAGTATTACGCGCTGGCGCAGCGCTATGCCGACGCGCTGTCCCGGCACGGCATTGATGTCGAGGTTCTGGAAACAAGGGGCACTATGGAAAACTATGCGCTGCTGAATGCCGGCGACGCGGATGTTGCATTGCTTCAAGGCGGGCTCGCCGACGATGAGTCCCGCGCCAATCTGGAATCGCTGGGTGGCATGTTCGCCGAACCGTTCTGGATTTTCACGCAGGCCGATCAATCATCGCTCCTGTCCTCGGATTTCGGGGATCTGGAAACTGTCCGGATTGCTGGCGGCGCCGAAGGCTCTGGCACGCGCGCGATGACAGAGCGTTTGCAAGCCGAATGGGGCGGCACGTGGCTGGAAATTGTGCCGCTGTCAGGCAGCGATGCAGCCGCAGCCCTGCTCGCTGGAGATGTCGAGGCGGCGGTCTTCACCGCCAGCGTCAATACCAGTTACGTCCAGGCACTGCTCACCGATCCAAATGCGCGCCTGATCGGGATGCGCCGGGCCAAGGGCCTGTCCATGCGCGATGACGCCCTCGCGCCGCTGACCTTGTATGATGGTGTGGTTGATCTGGACCGGGATATTCCGGCCGGCGATGTCGAGCTGATCTCGGCGATCGCGCAACTCGGCGTCGACAAGGAGCTGCACCCGGCTCTGCAATCAGTGCTCCTCGAAGCGGCCGAGAGCATCCACAATGGCGGCTCGATCCTGACCCGCGCCGACACGTTCCCGGATGCGACGCGCACCGATCTGCCACTGTCAGAGGAGGCGCGGCGCTATTATCGCAATGGCCCGACTTTCCTGCGGCGCTATTTTTCCTTCGGCTGGGCCAATTTCCTGGAACGCGCCTGGGTCTTCCTGATCCCGCTCGTCGCCTTGCTGATCCCGCTGGTCCAGATGGCCCCGCCCGTCTATCGCTGGCGCATCCGGCGCAAGATCTATGTCTGGTACAATGACCTGCACGACCTGGAGCGCCGCGGCTTCGAAGCCAAGGATGACGAGACCAGGCGCGACGTTCTCGCAGACATTCTCGCCCTGCAACACGAGGTCGGGCGGGTCGAAGTGCCGGTCTCGTATAATGATGAGCTCTACCATTTGCGCAGCCACATCAATTTCGTCGAAGCGCTGATCGCGCGGCAAGCGGCGCAGGGGTAAGACGGGCGTAACTCACAGACGCCTAGTCGCGCGGTTTGACGGCCAAGGCCTGGACCTCGAATGCCACCTCATCGCCAATCGGTCCGATCGCCGTGGCGACGCCAAACGCGCTGCGTTGAAAACCGCCCGTCGCAGTAAAGCCGGCAGCGCGAGCCTTGGTCACGGGGTCCGTCCCCAGCTTGTTCAATTTGACCATTAGAGTGAGCGGCGCGGTGACGCCTTTCAAGGTCATCTCCCCGGAAACTTCGGCGCAGAGTTCCGGGCACGCCTCGCTAGGCGCCAGGCGGACCTGGTGCGAGCGAAAGGTTATGACGGGATGGGTTTCAGCATCGAGCCAGAAAGCGCCCCGAACGATGTCTTCTCGTTCCAGCAAGTCCGAACGCAAGCCGGACAAGTTGATTTCAGCGACAACAGAGCTGTCTTCAGGTGTCTGTTCATCCAGTAGAAGCTCTCCCGAAATCTCAGCGAATGTGCCGACGGTATTGGCAAAGCCAAACCGGTCGACCTGCCAGACGATATGCGTGTGCTGCCCGTCCAGGACAAAGCGTTCGCTCTCCGCGCTGGCTGTCGCTGTGGCGCATCCGGCAAGGACCAGTCCAACCAATGCGGCGTTGACATGTGCTGACATCTGATTCTCCAAACTTCGATCTATTTGTACTACAAAGTAGGATATTGATATGAACTACGTTGTAAAGTAAATAACCTGCATGTCGAAACCAAAAAGCCTCGGAGAATTCGAGATCTTAGTTCTGGCCGCGCTGTTGCGCCTGGCGGAAGACGCGTATGGCGCAAAGGTCCGCAGTGAAATTGAGAGCCGTGCCAATCGCGCAGTCTCGGTCGGGGCTCTATACGCAACGCTGGGGCGGCTGGAGGATAAAGGCCTGGTCCAATCTTACACAGGTGGCGCCACCTCCGCCCGTGGGGGCCGCGCCAAACGCTATTACACGCTCACCCCTCTCGGCCAGGAAAAGCTGAATGTCGCGGTGCGCGGGCTCAACGCGATGCTCAAAGGGGTGACGACATGGACCGAAATCCCAACGCGCTAAAGCCACGTCGCCCGCCACGTCTGGCGCAATCACTTATTGGTCTGCTCTGCCACCGGAACACCCGGGACGCCGTGCTCGGTGACCTGGCAGAAGAGTTCGCCACCCGCGCATCAGAGTCGCGGCGCCGCGCCTGGTTTTGGTATTGGGGGCAAGTGGTGCGGTCCTGTCATCATTTGCTCTATGCGCGGTTGCGGGAAAATCGCCATCGAAGTGTTTTGTTCGGCCTCCTCATCATCTTGCTCGGCACGGTGTTCATGCTGGCCTGGGACATCCTGGTCTCACGCAATTCCGCCCGGCTGGTAGCAACCTGGGAAACGCCGCCGACTCTCACCGTCATCCGTGCTGTCTACTTCTTCGTCTTGAGCATTGGTGCCGCGATTTGTGGGACGCTGGTCGCAGGCATGACCTTTTCGAGACAACGCACGTTCTGGCGCAATGCCACGCTTTATCTCGCGCCAATCTTTTTGGTTCTGGCTGGCGTCGCCATGATCGGCGCCGCAGAGCGCGGTCTGGCCGCCTCCTCGACTTATCTTTTGATGCGAGCCGGATCGATCGCTCTGGCGATGCTGCTCGCGGCCGCCATAATCTTCCGTCAAAAGGCGCGCCGATAAAGCAGCGAATCGCGTGTGCGAAGATGCATCTCTGCAAGTTTGCGCAGCATTTGTGCAGCATCTGTGCGGTGTTTGAAGCGCGCCTGTGCAAGGGACTGACTCGCTGCCCGGCATAGGCACTGTTTAGTTTTTTAACACGTCAATTCGACCGGTTCCGCATTGACGAAAGTTACATCACGCGCGCATAGTTCCAAAACAGAACTTACGGAGGCTTCGCCATGAAACCAGTTTGTCTCGTCATCGGGGCCGGCGCCGGCATTGGCGGCACGGTCGGTGCGAAATTTGCCAGCGAAGGGTATCACGCCGTGCTCTGTCGGCGCAGCGACAAGGACGGCCTCGACCGAATGGTCGATGGCATCAAGACCGCCGGCGGCGAAGCGACCGGCCTGCTACTCAATGCCATTGATGACGATGCGATCGAAAACGCGGTCGCGCATGTCGAGCAGAATATCGGCCCGATCGAAGTCGTGATCTACAATCTCGGCGCGCAGATTGGTGACCGCGCGCTGGAAGATACCAGCTACAAGGCCTTCGAAATGGGCTGGCGTCTTGCCACGTTCGGCCTGTTCCGCCTGGCCAAGACGGTGTGCCCGCTAATGGCTGAGCGCGGCAGCGGCAAGATTATCGTCACCTCGGCGACGGCTGCGGTGCGCGGGAACAAAGGCCAGCACTCACACGCCGCGGCGATGGGTGGGCGGCGCATGCTGTGCCAGACGCTGAACGCGCAATATGCGCCGCAAGGCATTCACGTCACGCATATCCTGGTCGATGGCGCCGTCGATGCGCCTGACACGCTGGGCAAGATGCTGGGCCCGGAACTGTTCCAGAAACTACGCGAAACCCGCGGCGCCGAGGATGGACTGTTGATCCCCGCGCAGATGGCCGAGACCTATTATCACGTCGCCACGCAGCACCGCTCGGCCTGGACGCATGAGCTTGATCTGCGGGCCTATTCCGATGTCGCCTGGTGGAATCATCCATAGCAAAAGCCCCGGCTCTGATCGCAGAACCGGGGCTTCTGTTTGAGTTGAATTCAGGCCTATTTGTTCGGCTGCGGCGTCGTGCGCAGGTAAGGCCGGATTTCCTTGTAGCCTTTCGGGAAGAGCTTATCAGCCTCTTCATTGCTGACGCTCGGCACGATGATGACATCCTCGCCATCCTGCCAGTTTACCGGCGTGGCGACCTTGTGATTGTCAGTCAGCTGCAGGCTGTCGATCAGGCGCAGGATTTCATCAAAGTTGCGGCCGGCCGATGGCGGATAAATGATCGAAGCGCGGATCTTCTTGTTATTGTCGATGACATAGACCGCCCGCACCGTGACTTTCGCGTCGGCATTCGGGTGGATCATATTGTACAGCGTCGCGACTTTCTTTTCTGGATCGCCAATGATCGGGAAGTTGACCTGGGCGCCCTGAGTATCTTCGATATCCGCGATCCACTTCTTGTGTGCCTCGACTGTGTCGACCGAGATGACCAGCGCCTTGGCTCCGCGCGCAGCGAGCTTGTCTTTCAGCTTGGCCGTATAGCCGAGTTCCGTTGTGCAAACCGGCGTAAAATCAGCAGGATGCGAGAAGAACACGACCCAGTCATCGCCGATCCAGTCATGGAATCGGATGCGACCCTCCGTGGTGTCGGTCTCAAAATCGGGGGCGGTGTCACCGAGCAGCAGGCTCATGTGAGCTCTCCTTGTAAATTGGCTTGATTTCTGCAGCGAAAGTGGGGCCTATGCGGTAGGGTTCCAACGGCCCAGTTCTGACTCGCAGGTTTAGTTTTCCTGCACGGTATCAAAGGTTGCTGAATGAAACGCCTAATTCTGATGCGTCACGCAAAAACCGAGCCCTGGACGGAGGGGATTGATGATTTTGCACGCGCGCTGACCCCGGTCGGAAACGAGGCGGCGGAAATCATGGCCAAGGCGCTGAAAGGCGAAGGCTGGTCACCGGAAAAGGCAATCCTCTCGACGGCCCGGCGCACACGGGAAACGGGCAGCCATCTGTCGCGTGTGTTCGGGGCCTGTGAAATGATCCTTGAAGACGATCTCTATCTGGCGGGAGAGCGCGGGATTGCGGATATCATATCCGACCATGATGGCGCTCGTACGTTGATTATTATCGGTCACAATCCGGGCCTGCATGATCTTGCGGTGCGCCTGTTGCGAGAAGCCGGCAGCGTCGACCACCAGGCCTCGATTCGCGTCTCATCGAAGCTTCCAACCGGCGGCGTGGTGATGTTCGAAGCCGACGAAGACGGCGCCTTTGTACCGGCGCATTTCAAGCTTCAAAACTTCATGAAACCCAAGGATTTCACGCGCGATTAGCGAAAATCCGGATGCGAAAACGCCCCGCGGGGGAGAGCACGGGGCGTTTTGATAAAGCCGAGCCGGTGGAGATTAGCGGGCGCTGCGACGTCCGCCGCGACGCCGGCGGCGTACGAGCAGATGGTCACGGCCAGCATCACTGGCGGCTTTCTTTAGAGCCGGGAGGATGTAGTCGCCTGCGTCTTCATCAAAAGATTCTGAGGCAAAGACGGAAGCAGCATCAAAGCTGGATGGGGTAGCGTGGGAGGGAGTCGCTTGCATTGTTTTAGTCCTTATTGTTATGGGCCCGGTCTTTCCGGGGCCAGGCGACCCTATTGAGTTCTGCCTGACGAGTATGAACTTAGCACCGTCCTTATCGTTTTTCAATATGTGAATATCGTTTTTCGGTAATTTTTTTCAGTGAACCACCGGATTCCCTCAGATTCCTGAGCCATTCCGGGCTTTGCGATGGGCAAAACCTGCTCATCGGCGGCAAATGCGCGGTTCAACCAGGGCGCGCCAGGCCCAGGTCCAGAGACAGCTGTCCGTCTTTACCCGATCCGACAGGTCTCTGACGGCTGCGTGGGCGCGCCGGCGGCTGGTGGACCCCTGACAATTGACGGATAAGTTCGCTCACCCGGGCGGCGCGGATGTCCTGACCGACCGCCTGATACTGGTTGCGCGCCGTGATCGCGGCCTGCCAGGCTTCGCGAACCGAAATCGTGCCCAGTTCAAGATATGGCGCCAGCTGTTCGAACAGAGAAGCCTCACCCGGCGGCGTCTCAGCGGCAATCCGGCTGAGGTCCGAAACACGGCCAAGCAAGGTTTTCAGCGTCGCAATCGCCGCCTTGCGCCCGCCTTTCGGGCCACCGGTCTCGCCCGGGTTAGAAGCGAAAGGCCGTTGGCCGACGCCAACTTGCGCGGCGGGAATCTCTGGCGGTGCAGCATGACGCGGCGCCGCCATGAAGTCTTCAAACGCCTGCCCTCCCGGCCCGTGCTCCGGTCCGAATTGAGAGAAGGTGCGCCAGGCGACGCCGGCGCGCAGGCACCAGGTTTCTACCTCTGCGTCGCGGGCCACCGGGCGCGGCGCTTCGTGAGCATACAGGCCGAGAATATTATGGTCGCGGTGCAGCTCAGACAGGATGGTGACGGGATCTCCATGCCTGAAATGCAAGGCTGCGCCCCGCGGGTCCAGCGCCGCGTCGAGGTCGCTCAGACTCTCAATCAGGAATGCGTTGTCCAGCGTTTCTGGCGCATGGATATAAAGCGGCACCACAGCCCCGCCATCACGCGCCGCCGCCAGGCATGCCGCCTTCAGCGCCGCATGATCATGCACCCGCAAATCGTTTCGAAACCAGAGAATATGTAATCCACTCATGGAACATATATAGAACACATTATGGGAATTGTCCACAAGCGCCCCTCGGATCAAAGCTGTGAAACGCGGCTAATCGGCTCAAATCGTTGCCCATTTTGGCCATAAGAGCGTCGGCTATCTGGTGCACACCCCCAGACGCACAACGAGAAGAATAAAGTGAGGATAGAGAGAAGAGAAGAGAAAGTGCGGACTGGGAATAGACCAAAACTGGTACACTTGCACTAAAAAACCGCGGACGGGTTGATCTTTTCGGAATCCGGGATTGGTAACGAAAAAGGCCCGGTCGGAAATATCCGAACCGAGCCCCAAAACTGTTAACCTGACGCCTCCGTCTTCCAAACTTTCGGCGTCCTGCAACGGAGACCCTTGTGTCCGAACACTCAAATACTGTCAAGAGAATTGCAGAGCGCTATCGGGCTGTTGCGGAGAAAAGCCGTGATGAAGACGCAGACCGCGCGACGGACTACGAAGACACCGCCAAAAAGCTGTTCGCCGCGGCGGAGGAGCTTGATCGACTCACAACGCTGACCACCGCTATTCCAAAGAACCTGGGTGATTTGTCTGACCTGCCTGCAGAGTTGGTCGAGGAGCTTTCGCTGACACGAGTAGACGAGCTGGAGCATCAAATCGTGACCGTCATCAATGCATGCGCTGGTGTGGCGAACATTGATCAAATCCTTGTTGGCTTGTTTCGCAAGTTCTCCGTTACACAAAAACGCCGATTCCTTCAAAACAAGCTGTACCGCATGATGAAATCAGAAGTGATTTTCAGTGTGCCCGGCAAGAAGGGGCTTTATTCCACTGAAGAACAGGAGGTCGAAGAGGAACGGACTACTATCGTTCAAGACTTTGCACAGGATTTTGACGACGAGATTCCATTTTGACCCGATAGCAAACACCACTTGCGGACGTAGCATAATGGCAATGCGACTAGGCGCCCACCTACGTAGATGCGGGTCCGAATCCCGTCGTCCGCTCCACAGCTAATATAGGTCGGTTCACAAAACAAGAATCCGTTGAGCCCGCCCCCGCGGCAATGACGCCAATCGTTCAGCGCGAAAAGCTTCGTTCACGCCCAATATTTGGCGCATGTGGGCATTTTTACTAGGAACGCGAGCAGGTAGCTTCTCATTGTTTTCTC
>SPJK01063550.1_pt1 | contig 23998 bp, 23 predicted proteins | sample 3741771 | NCBI WGS metagenome assembly SPJK01 (sample SAMN10925997, study PRJNA522277) | cold seep metagenome | isolation source: Elba SIP-enriched marine methane seep metagenome, extraction at timepoint T2 | place: Italy: coast of Elba, Mediterranean Sea
CACATGCTGGATCATTTCGGCGCGACCAAAGTCTACGCCTGATTCGGGATTTTCCTTGCGGCACCGGTTACGCGGCCTCGATCTTCTGCTTGTATCGAAATGACAAACGCCAATGAGCGAAAAAAGATTACGCAGGAGGACCCCGAGATGGCTGATTATCAAGACATCCTGTCCGATATTGAAGACGGCATTCTGACCATCACACTGAACCGGCCCGACCGGCTGAATGCCTGGACCGGGACGATGGAAGAAGAAACGCGCGACGCGATTACGCGCGCCGGCAGCGACGATGCTGTGCGCTGCATTATCGTCACCGGCGCTGGACGCGGCTTCTGCGCGGGCGCTGATATGGATGGCTTGCAGCAAATCGGCGATGATGGCGGCGAGGCGGACTCTGCGGGCGCCGCCCCGGCCGCGGCGGCGCCGACGGGTCGCGAAGGCCTCGAAGCGCTTTATCCAGGGCGTTTTGGCTATCTTTACCGCTGCCCGAAGCCGATCATCGCAGCGATCAACGGTCCGTGCGCCGGGATCGGCCTGATTTTCACGCTGTATGCCGATCTACGTTTTGCCAATCAGGACGCCAAGTTCACGACAGCGTTCGCGCAGCGCGGTCTGATCGCAGAACACGGCATAGCCTGGCTGTTGCCGCGCCTGGTCGGAGAGGCGCACGCGCTGGACCTTTTATTCACCGCACGGGTTTTCAAAGGCGCAGAAGCCGAGCGTGTCGGCCTCGTCAATCGCGCCTTGCCCGCCAACGAGCTCATGCCGCACGCGATGGAGACCGCGAAACACCTTTCCACACAGGTCTCACCGCGATCACTGGCCATCATGAAACGCCAGATTCGCGAGAGCTACGTGCAGAGCTTCGCCCGCTCGCTGGACGTCGCCAATTACGAAATGGAGCAGAGCTTTGCGAGCTTCGACTTCAAGGAAGGCGTCGACAGTTTCGTCGAGAAGCGACCGCCTGCCTTCAAAGGGCGTTGAGCTTAGTCGCGCGCGAAAACGATCTCTCCGTGCACCACGGTCATCACGGTCTCGGCCTGCAGTATTTCAGCCTCCGGGATGGTCATGAGGTCACGGTCAAACACAGTGAAGTCGGCAAGCTTACCAACCTCTATGGTCCCGAGTTCATCTTCCATGAAGGCCGCATAGGCTGGAGCTGACGTGAACAGGGTGAGCGCCTGCTGGCGCGTGAGCGCCTGTTCCGGATGCCAGTCGTCGGTGCTGAAGCCTTCGAGGTCCTTGCGCGCGACGGCGGCATAGAACTCGATCTGCGGCGTTCCCACTTCAACCGGTGCATCTGAGCCGCCGACAATCACCGCGCCTGTATCGAGCAGGCTCTGCCAGGCATAAGCCCCGGACAGACGGTTAGGACCGAGGCGGTCTGGCGCGAACTTGAGGTCTCCAATGGCATGACTTGGCTGCATCGAAGCGATGAGGCCGAGCGCACCGACACGCGCGATATCGTCCGGATGCAGGATTTGCGTGTGCTCAATGCGCCAGCGATTGTCCGAGTAATCCCGCTCACCTTGGTTAGGTTGTACAATCTGGCTCAAGGATTTGACCTGCTGAAACGCGTCGAGGATTCGTCGATTGGCGAGATCACCTATGGCGTGCATAGCGAGTTGCACATCAGCGTCTTCGGCGCGCGCCATCAGAGTCTCCAACGCCGCCGCCTCCATCAGCGACAACCCGCTAGTGTCCGGGCGGTCTGAATAAGGCTCGATCAACAAAGCCCCACGCGATCCCAGCGCGCCGTCCATATAGACCTTCACCGCGCGATTGGTGATCGTGTCGGTTTCGTGCGCACGGCTTGCCGCAATCTCGAATCCGGCCTCATCATAGGCATTGTGCAGGCGCAGCGGCATCTGGCCTTCCACGTCTAGCTGTTCCAGGGACGCTGCGTGGTCCGGTTGGACGCTCATATTGTGAATTCCGGTCCAGCCGCGAGAAGCATAAGCCTCGCCGCCGACCAGAAGCATGCGATTGATGTCGTCCGGGCTTGGCGCTGCCATCAGCGCAAAGGCCTGCCCCATCGCGTTATCGATTAGGATGCCCGTGGCTTTGCCGGCGGCGTCCCGTTCAATCTTGCCGCCATCGACATCCGGCGTGTCATCGGTGATCCCTGCCGCGGTCAACGCGGCTGTGTTCGCGACCAGCGCATGGCCATCGGCGCGTGTGAGAATGACAGGGTGATCCGGACTGACCGCATCAAGATCCGCAGCAGTGGGCATCCGCCCTTCAGGCCAGCCGGTTTCAATCCAGCCGCGACCAAAGACGACCTGACCTGCCGGGGCATCTTGCACCTCTGTCTCGATCCGCGTGACCAATTCCCCGATAGAAGCTGTGCCCTCGAGATTTAGGGTCAGTTCGCGCTGACCGATGCCGAGAAGATGCGCATGGCCATCGACAAAACCAGGGAACATCACGGCGCCGTCGAGGTCGATCAGCGTCACTTCGCTCTCGTCCCAATCGATGGAGGTCGGTGGACTGACCGCAACGATGCGGCCGTTCGCATCGATCGTGACGGCCTCTGCGGTCTCTGCGCCAATGCCGGTATAGATGGTTCCGCCGGTGAAGACGGTGAGGCCGGACTCTGCCGCAGCTTCGGGCGGTGCAGGAGTTTCGTCCTGCGCAGCCTGACATCCAAACAGTGTTACCGCCAGCAAGGCCCCGACAATCACCCGCATATGTATTCTCCATCCTGTCTTGCGCTCTGGTCTAGCCTGCGTCTTCAGCCCGCGCAATTCGACAAGAAAAAACGCGCCCCGGTCTCGGAGCGCGTTATTTGTGTTCAGATCGAAGAGACAGATTTAAGCGTCTTCTTCTGCCTTCTTGGCGATGTTCTTTTTGATTTTCAGCGCTTTGGCCGACAGGACGTCATCCTTGGCCTTGGCGAGATAGGCGTCGAGGCCGCCCAGTTTGTCGACCGTGCGCAGCGCCTTGGCGGCTACGCGCATGGAGAAACGCTGGTCCAGCGCTTCAGAATGCAGCGTGACATTTACCAGGTTTGGCATAAACCGACGCTTGGTTTTGATATTCGAGTGGCTGACATTGTGTCCGACCATAGGGCCTGTGCCAGTAAGTTCACATACGCGGGACATGGGTCGCTCGCTCATTGTCTAGATTGAAACCGAAGCGCGGCTATTACGCCGCAAGACCGGGCACGTCAAGCGCTCAGATGAGTCGAAATGCAAGCATCTGAAATCGGTGCATAAAACAGATTTAATCGAGGCAAAACAGTGACAGCCTCGTTCAGCCTAGCTTTTGACACAGACATATATATCTAGTGGAAACTCCTATCAGATGAGGCGCCCGCCATGATCAAAAAACTGCTCGCTTCTGCCGCTCTTGCTTCGCTGACCGTTGCCAGCGTCTCTGGCGCGGACACAGCCCTGGTCGAGCCGCATATCCTTGCGCAGATTGAAGCCGGTCAGCCCATGCAGATGGATTATACGATCAAGGCCAGTGCCTGGGTGCTTATCATTCCGATCACCGGGAAAGCCAATTTCCAAGTGCAGATGAACAAAGACACCTATTCGATCAAGAGCCAGGTCAAGACGACCGGGCTGGCCGATATTCTCGTCAATTATGACATGGAACTGGCCGCGTCCGGCTACACCACGCCAGACGGGCTGAATACGTATGCCTATATTTCCCAGAACAAGGACGGGAAGAAAAATCGCCGCGTCGACCTGAAATATCTTGGCGATACGTTCGAGATGGTGGCCCAGCCTGCATTCGGAAACCTGGGTGATCCTGCGGCGACCGCGCCGCAGGTGCTGGAAGCCAAAGACCCAATTACCGCCCTGATCTCGTTTGCGCTGGAACCCCGCGCCGAAGGTGAAGACCCGTGCGGTGGTCCGCTGAAGATTTTTGACGGGCGCCAGCTCACGCATCTGCACCTGACCAATCACGGCCTGACGGATGTGCGCTCTGAAGCCTGGCGCGGCGAGGCCTATGAATGTCATATCGAGATGGACAAGGTCGCTGGCTACAAGCCGGGGGAAGCCAATAAGGACACGCTGACGGGCATTGATGGTCCGCTCCGCATGTGGCTGGCCCCATTGCCAAACGGCGCGCATGTGCCGGTTCGCATCGAAGCGGAAACCGACGATATCGGCACCGTGACCTTGCAGGCCTCACAGCTCAGCTTCACGCCGCTGGAAGACTGATCCGCCCTATCCACAGCTATTGCGCGCTCGCGGCATCCCGTGCCTGCGAGCGCGTTGACGTGTGTCCAGGTGCTGCGTAAGCGGGACATTATGACAAAAAAGCCCCTGAAACTCGTCAGCTGGAACATCAATTCCGTACGGCTGCGCCTGCCCAATATTGAAGCCTTCGTCGAAGCCGAACAGCCCGACATTATCTGCTTTCAGGAGATCAAGTGCCAGAATGCCGAGTTTCCGGAAAAAGCCTTCAAGCAAATGGGACTGCCGCATCTCGCGATTAATGGGCAACGCGGTGGTCATCATGGCGTTGCGATCGCCAGCGCGGCGCCGATTGAGGTCCTGGACACACCGCCTCTGTGCCGGGAAGGACATGCGCGTGTGAACGCCGTCAGCGTCGAGGGGATTGAACTGCACAATATTTACCTGCCCGCAGGCGGCGACGTGCCGAACCCGGACGAGAATCCAAAATTCGCGCACAAGCTGGATTTCGTGAAACGCCTCGGGCGCCATTACGGCAAGTCGGCCAAGGATGGTGCGCCCCGCGTGCTGGTCGGCGATCTCAATATCGCGCCGCACCCGAACGATGTCTGGTCGCACAAACAGCTCCTGAAGATCGTCTCACACACGCCGGTCGAGACGGAGAGCCTGGAAAAGGCGCGCAAGAAAGGCGGCTTCACGGATCTGGCCCGTCACATCCATGACGAAGAGCAGCGCCTGTATTCCTGGTGGAGCTATCGCGCGCGCGACTGGGCCGCCTCGAATAAGGGGCGAAGACTGGATCATATCTGGACGAGCGATGCCGCGACGGCGCTCACCGATATGGAGAGTTACCGCGTGCATCTTGGCTGGCGCGGTGGCTGGAAGCCGTCAGACCATGCCCCGATCAGCGTGCAGATCGCGCGTCCATAAGCGTGTCATGTGACGAATAGAAAAAGGGCGGCGACACAGGTCACCGCCCTTTTAAACTTTGATCGGCGCGCAATCAGACGACGCGTTCGACCATCATATGCTTGATCTTGGCAATCGCCTTGGCCGGGTTCAGGCCTTTCGGGCAGACCTGAGCACAGTTCATGATCGTGTGGCAGCGATAAAGCTTGAACGGGTCTTCCAGATCATCCAGGCGTTCGCCAGTCGCCTCGTCGCGGCTGTCAATCAGCCAGCGATAGGCCTGCAACAATGCCGCTGGTCCGAGATATTTGTCGCCATTCCACCAGTAGGACGGGCAAGAGGTCGAGCAGGAGGCGCAAAGAATGCACTCATACAGGCCGTCGAGATGCTCGCGCTCTTCCTCGGTCTGGTTCCACTCTTTCTCAGGCTCCGGCGTATCGGTCTTGAGAAAAGGCTGCACATAAGCGTGCTGGGCGTAGAAATTTGTCAGGTCAGGGATGAGGTCCTTGACCACAGGCTGGCTCGGCAGCGGCGCAATCGTGATGTGCGGACCGGCAATTTCTTCCCAGCCCTGCGTACAAGCAATCGTGTTGTGACCGCCAATATTCATCGCGCAGGACCCACACACGCCTTCGCGGCACGAGCGGCGGAAAGCCAGCGTCGAATCGACATGGTTCTTGATATAAATCAGGACGTCCAGGATCATCGGCCCGCATTTGTCCATGTCGACAAAATAGGTGTCCCAGCGCGGATTACCGCCCTCTTCCGGGCTGTAGCGATAGATCTTGAACTTCTTGACGTTCTTGGCGCGCTCTGGCTTCGGCCAGGTCTTGCCTTTCTTTGGCGCGGAGCCTTTGGGAAGTGTCAGCTGTACCATGCTCGCTCCTAGTAAACCCGCTCTTTGGGTTTGATATATTCGATCTCGTTCGACATCGTGTAATTGTGCACCGGACGGTAATCGATGGTCACTTCGCCGGCATCATTGGCCCAGGCGAGCGTGTGCTTCATCCAGTTCTCATCATCGCGCTTGTCGAAATCCTCACGCGCATGCGCGCCGCGGCTTTCCTTGCGATTGGCTGCAGAGTTCACGGTCACGGCGGCCTGTCCGATCAGATTGTCGAACTCCAGCGCTTCCATCAGATCGGTGTTCCAGATCATGCCGCGATCATCGACCCGCATGCCAGACGCTTTCTTCTGCACGGCGTCAATCTTCTCGACGCCTTCATCCAGCACTTCACCGGTGCGGAACACGGCGCAGTTTTCCTGCATCGCGCGCTGCATTTCGAGGCGCAGGTCAGCAATCGAGTGGTCGCCATCCGCGTTTCGAATGCGATCGAAGCGGGCAATATGCGCCTCGGTCTGCGCTTCCGTAATGCTTGGCTGGCTGGCGCCTGCTTCCAACGTGTCGCCGCAGCGCAGGCCAGCGGCGCGGCCAAACACGACCAGATCGATCAGTGAATTGGAGCCGAGACGGTTGGCCCCATGGACCGAGACACAGGCGGCTTCACCAACGGCCATCAGGCCTGGCACAACCGCATCCGGGTCGCCATCCTTCTTGGTCAGAACCTCGCCATGATAATTGGTCGGGATGCCGCCCATATTATAGTGCACGGTTGGCAGAACCGGGATCGGCTCGCGGGTCACATCGACGCCCGAAAAGACTTTCGCCGTCTCCGAGATACCCGGCAAACGCGCCGCCAGGGTCTCTGCCGGCAAGTGTTCCAGGTGCAGGAAGATGTGGTCCTTGTTCTCCCCGACGCCGCGGCCTTCGCGAATCTCGATGGTCATCGAGCGCGACACCATATCCCGCGGGGCAAGGTCCTTCACGCTCGGCGCATAGCGCTCCATGAAGCGCTCGCCTTCTGAATTGGTGAGATAGCCGCCTTCACCGCGTGCGCCTTCGGTAATCAGGCAGCCCGCGCCATAAATCCCGGTCGGGTGGAACTGGATGAATTCCATATCCTGGAGCGGCAGGCCTGCCCGCAGCACCATGGCGTTGCCGTCACCGGTACATGTGTGGGCTGAGGTGCAGCTGAAGAAGGCGCGTCCATAGCCGCCAGTGGCAAGAATGACTTTCTGGGCGCGGAAGCGGTGCAGCGTGCCATCATCGAGCTTCCAGGCCGTCACACCGCGACAAACACCTTCATCATCCATGATCAGGTCGAGCGCGAAATACTCGATGAAAAACTCGGTATCGTTCTTGACGCACTGGCCATACAGCGTGTGCAGCATGGCGTGACCGGTCCGGTCCGCCGCGGCGCAGGTGCGCTGAACCGGCGGGCCCTGGCCCATCTCCGTGGTGTGGCCGCCGAACGGACGCTGATAGATCTTGCCGTCTTCATTGCGGCTGAATGGCATGCCCCAATGCTCAAGCTCATAAACCGCTTGCGGGGCTTCGCGAGCAAGGTACTCAATCGCGTCCTGGTCGCCGAGCCAGTCAGACCCTTTGACGGTGTCATACATGTGCCATTGCCAGCTGTCCGGGCCCATATTGCCCAGCGAAGCGGCGATCCCGCCTTGCGCGGCAACGGTGTGCGAGCGGGTTGGGAAGACTTTGGTGATACAGGCGGTCTTGAGACCCGCTTGCGCTGCGCCGAGGGCCGCCCGAAGGCCAGATCCACCAGCGCCAACCACGACAACGTCATACGTATGATCGATGAATTTATAGTCGCTCATCTCTTATCCTCTTCGGGCCGCGCTTTAAGCGCCCGCCGTAAACCAGATTTTCAGCACAGACAGGATTGTCGCTGTCGCCAGTGCGAACACCGCAAACGTGTTCAGAATGAGCAACGCCTGACGGGTTCCGCTTCTTGCGATGTAGTCCTCAATGACGACCTGCATACCCAGGCGCATGTGATACAGCGCCGCACTGAGCGTCAAAATCAGCAGGATCGCATTCACCGGTTGCGCGACCCAGGTCAGCGCACCCTCATAGCCTGCCTTGCAGGCATGTACGATCGAATACATGAACCACGGCACCAGGAATAACAGGGCCAGAGCGGTTACGCGTTGGCGGATGTGATGCTGGGTACCGGTTCCGGCAGAGCCGAGGCCACGAACGTTTTTTGCACTCGTTGTCATACCCGCCTCCTAGTAGAATGAAGCCAGCGACCAGATGATCGCGGCACCAATGATCGCAAAAGCGAAGTTGAACATGGACCAGAGGCTGGCGAGGCCCGGATTAAACCCGACCATCGGGCCATCCCAGATCAGGTGACGCAGGCCATTGGCAAAGTGATAGAGCACCGCCATCGACCACAGGAAGAGCAGGATTTGCCCCGGCAAGCTGAACGCAATGCTCTCGACATATGCGTAAGCTTCAGGGCCGGTCGCGAGCCCAATCAGCCAGGCGCCGATCAAGAACGCGCCGCCATAAAGGCCAGCTCCCGTAACCCGATGAAAAATTGAGCCGGCCATGGTCCAATGCCATTTCCAGACCTGCACGTGCGGCGATAGGGGGCGATTATCAGCCCGTCCCTGTCCAGCCATATAGTCACTCCAATGCAAATGCACTTTCGATGCGGCATCTCTTAAGCGCGTCGAATAGCCTGTCAACGCGTCGGAGCGCGGCGAATCAGTCACTTTCAGGCTACCGCAGCGTGAACGTGTGGCCGCCATATCGGCCTTTTCAGAGCGCCCACATCGGCCTAGCGTGCAAGAAAATTGATCCAGGGTGTTCCATGTCACTAGTATCTGTCCGCAGCGCCGCGATCGGTATCGCGCTCCTTCTCGCCTCACCTGTCGCCATGGCCCAGAGCCTCGCCGAGCTGATTGATCAGTACGAAACGTTCAATCGCGAAGGTGATCCTGACGAAGCCGCGCGGGCAGCGGGTGTCGAGGCGCGCACCTGGGCGACCGTTACGCCGGACTATGTTGAAGAGCGCGCGGAGCAAGCGGCTGAGATGCTCGCCGCGTTGAACGCGCTGGAAACTGCGCAAGCAGGGCCGGAAACTGCAATCCTCAACCATCTACTGCAAGCCAGCGTCGACGCGCATCGCTATGACACCGCCCGCATTCCGTTCACCGGCGACTGGGGCTTCTTCGCGGCGCCGGCATACACGGCCATGCGCACACGCCTGACCACACGCGCGGATGCGGAAGCCTGGACCGCGCGGATCAATGACCTGCCCCGCTTCTTTGACGAGCAGATCGAAAACATGCAGCGCGGGATTGATACGGGCTGGACCCAGCACGGCGATCCACTGGCAACCTCGATCGCACAGATCCGGGCGCAGCTGGTTGAGGACCCAACCGATAGCACCCTGTGCCTGCCATTCGAGTCACTCGATGCCTCAGAGCTTAGTGAGCTCGAGATTCTGACCCTGAAAAACAAAGGCAAGACAGCGGTTCAGCGCGCCATAAATGCCTACGCTGATCTGCTGCAATTCATGGAGGAGGATTACTCCCCCGCCGCGCGCGCTGCACCTGGACTGGCGACGCTACAAGGCGGTCAGGAAGCCTACGCTGTCGCGGTTGGTTTTCACACTGCCGGGGCTGGTTACTCGCCAGAGGAGATCCACCAACTGGGCCAGTCGGAAGTCGCTCGCATCCGCGCCGAAATGGACGAGATCATTACCGAAGTGGCGTTTGAAGGCAGCTTTGAAGAGTTCATCGCCTTTCTCCGCACCGATCCACAATTCTATGCCGAAACCCCGGAAGAGCTGCTGGAAAAGGCATCGGAAATGAGCAAGCGGCTGGATGCGATCCTGCCGCGCTATTTCGGTACGCTGCCGCGCCTGCCTTATGGTGTTGAAGCGGTGCCAGCTTCGATTGCACCAGGATACACAACCGGGCGCTATTCCGGCGGCGATGCTGAAAAAGGCATTGCGGGGACTTACCTGGTCAACACCTATGCGCTCGACCAGCGTCCCCTGTATGAGCTTCCGGCGCTATCTGCGCATGAAGCCGTGCCAGGCCACCATTTGCAGATTGCGCTGGCCCAGGAACTCGAGGACGTGCCGGAGTTTCGCAAATCCTATTACGCCACGGCGTTTGGCGAGGGCTGGGGTCTTTATGCCGAGAAGCTCGCCGGCGAAGCCGATTTCTACCGCACGCCATATGAGCGCTTCGGTCAGCTCTCTTACGAAATGTGGCGGGCGTGTCGCCTGGTCGCGGATACCGGCCTGCATCATTATGGCTGGAGCCGCGCCGACGCCGAAGCCTGTTTCAATGAGAACACTGCGCTCGCGCCGCTCAATATCCAGACGGAAGTCACGCGCTATATTGGCTGGCCGGGTCAAGCCACCGCCTATAAAGTCGGCGAACTGAAAATCCTCGAACTGCGCGCCAAGGCAAAGGCGGCCCTCGGTGAGCAGTTTGATATTCGCGCCTATCATGATGTCGTGCTTGGGGCCGGGGCCATGCCGCTCGATGCGCTCGAACGACGGGTCGATGATTGGATCGCAGCGCAGACAAGTAAATCTCCTGCCTGATCCAGAAATTGGCCAATGCTGATTTTGATTCTCGCTCCACTCTTTGCCTTCGTTGCGATCGCCGTCGGTGCGAGTCCCGGTGTGCTGACATTTGTGATCCTGAAGCGCCTTCAAAACCGCAATCAGAGGCGAGTCATTACAGTTGTCTCGGGCGTGATCTTCGTGCTGTGCCCAATCGTCGGCGTCGCCCTGTGGAGTACCATACTGGGCATGTCCTTGTCGGCGGAGACCTTTCTCGTGTTGCCGCTCCTGGCGGGATTCGTCCTCGGGTGGTTGTCGGGACTGCTCCGGAGTACATTCCACAGCCGAACTGTTTCGAAAAAAGCGGGATTCGCCGGCGCGCAATCGTCAAACCAATTCTGGTCGCGTAACGCGTAAGAGCCCCCGTGAAACCTTGACCGATTGGCGTCGCGTCAGGCTTTTCACCCGGTGAATGACGGCCCTAGACTGACTGTGTGCCACAAGACGATCCCGACAGTTTGACCACAGACCCCGCTCCGCGACGGATGAGCCGACGCCAGGTCTGGGCGCTGACCCTGGCTGCAGCCGTGGTCACTGCGAACGCCTACTACGTTCATCCGATCATCGCCCGCGTAGCTGAGGATTTCGACGTCAGTGCTTCAATGATCGGAATTGTCCCGGGCTTTAATCAGATCGCACTGGCGCTTGGGATTTTCCTGCTTCTGCCGCTCGGCGATCGCTACTCCAACCGGACGCTGTCGACCGTGTTCGTCTGGGGTCAGTTCCTGGCCATCACCCTGATGGCGTTCTCGCGTGATTTCACCCTGTTCGTGACCGGCTCGACCTTGCTCGGCTTCGCCACCATCGTGCCCTACCTGCTGCCAACCTATGTTTCCAAACGCGTTGACGCTCAGGAGCTGGGGCGAGTCACCGCGATGCTGACGACAGGGATCATTGCCGGGATCCTGATCGCGCGCGCAGGTGCTGGCGTGGTTGCTGAGCACCTGGGGTGGCGCACCGTCTATTATATCGCGTCGTCATTGATGCTGGTGGTTGCGATCCTGCTGCCCCTGTCCATGGATCGGCGCGAGCCGAGCGCAGCAACGGCGAAGCCGACATCCTACCTGGCGCTGATTGGGTCAATGTTGCCTTTGACCAGCCGCTATCCGGAAGTGTTGCTGTCCGGCAGTATTCAAGCCCTCAGTTTCGGCATTTTCATCTCGATCTGGATGGGGCTCGGACTGCACCTGACCAGCCCCGAAATGGGATATGGCGTGGATACGGTGGGCTATCTGGCGTTGCTGGCCATCGTCAATGTCGTGACGACGCCGAGATTCGGCGCGCTGGCGGATCGAATGGGGCCGCGCAAGACGCGCCTGATCGCGTCCGGTTTTCGCCTAGTTGGTATCTCTCTGTTTCTGGTTTTCGGACACAGCCTGTGGCTGCTCATCATTCCGATCCTGATCGCGAATATTTTCGGCCCGGTCATGGATGTCACCGGACGCATGACCATCCTGAAGGAATCTCCCGAGATCCGCACCCGGCTGATGACGGTCTATATCGTCTTCATGTTTCTCGGCGGCGGCGTCGCGAGCTGGGCCGGGACAACCGTTTACGATCTATGTGGTTGGTCCGGGAACGCGACCCTTGCTGTCTCGCTTTCCGTAATCGTCAGCGCGCTCAGCGCCGTGGCGTATGTGCGCTATGAACGCTGACCAAAAAGCCCGCCTCCTCTCAGAGACGGGCCCTTTGGCGTCATCAATTGATGAAAGAGAGGATTAACCGCCAAATCGATAGCGCGCACCGATTGAGAACACGTTTTGTGTGTTTTCGATATCGAGCGTGCCCGGGAAGAGCTGATTGTCGAGTTCGATGTCTTCCGTCGCGCGGTAGGCGTACTCTCCGAACAGTTCCCATTGTCCTTCCAGCTGCCAGGTCGCACCCGCCTTGATCTGGTAAGCGAGTTTTGTCTCGCTATCGTCGATAACGGTGATCGCGGACGGCTGATAGGTGACATCAACGCTGGAAAAGCCAATGCCGGCTCCGATATATGGCTGCAGCGCGCCGCCCTGATTGAAGTCGTAGTAGCCGTTCAGGAAGACACCGGTATTGGTGATTTCGCCTTGTCCGTCGGCGACGACAGCCGCGACCGTCACACCGAGCGGAGTTGGTGAGCCGGCAATCGCCGCTGCGTCCACCGCATCAATGCTGCCACCACCCAGTGTCACGCCGGTGTGCGTGTCGACATCGGCGCTGGAATAGGCCAGCTCAACGCCGCCGCGCCAGCCATTGCCGAAGCGCGCGCCAAATTCGCCGGCAAACGATGTACCATTGTCGAACTCGGTATCCCAGCCGTAAGGGGTGCCAGCGGCGACATCCAAAGTGCTGCCATCGCCGAGGTCGCCTGTCGTGAAGGCACCGGTGCTGCCACTGTTGCTGCTATCATTCTGCTGCGCGAATCCGATCGATCCACCAACATAATATTCCTGCGCTGCAGCTGCGCCAGCAAGCGCTACGCCCGCTGCTGTGAGGGAAGCAAATTTGATAAGGTTCATACCTAACTCCATGTGTTTCGCGCAGAGGTTTCGCCCTCCGCCATGGCGTCAATTAGTATTCTATATCGGATAGACAATATTAAATATCAATTGGCTTGCATATTGCGTTACAGTCTGCACAACGCCCCTGTTGGGGAAATTCTGATCTAGGACGTAACAATGCTGCCAAAACCGCTGGCCAAAATCGCACCAAACACACTCGAATTTGAAATCCTGCCTTTGGTCAAACCGACCGGCTTTCGGGAGTATGATGCCCGCTGGTGGTTCAACGGCATCGGCCATGAAAAAGACCCGGAACTCAACCTGACAGGCGTGCAGGCGCTTGGCCTCGGCATGGCGACGCTCTTCCATGAACTTGGTGTCGAGCCGAAAGTGGTCACGGGGCACGACTATCGCTCGATCAGCCAACCGATCAAGAACGCGCTGATCCTCGGCATGGTGCAAGGCGGATGCGAAGTGCTAGATATAGGCCTCGCCTTGTCGCCGATGGTGTACTGGAGCCAGTTCGAGCTTGATTGCGCCTGCTGCGCCATGGTCACAGCCTCACACAATGAGAATGGCTGGACCGGCGTGAAGATGGGCGCCAATCGGCCGCTGACCTTCGGTCCTGACGAGATGGGGCGCCTGAAGGAAATCGTGCTGAATGGCGACTTCCAGCCCCGCGCTGGCGGCGGGCATTTTCGTGTCGACGGCATGCGCGAGAGATACATTGAGAGCGTCTCTGAAGGCGTCTCAATCAAACGTCCTTTGAAAGTCATTGCCGCTTGCGGAAACGGAACAGCCGGCGCGTTCGCGCCGGATGCGCTGCGCAACATGGGCGTTGAGGTGATCGAGATGGACTGCAATCTCGACATGACCTTCCCGAAATACAATCCCAATCCGGAAGACAGCGCCATGCTCCACGCCATGGCGGAAGCGGTGAAAGAACACGGCGCAGACATCGCGCTCGGCTTTGACGGCGACGGCGACCGGTGCGGCGTCATCGACAATACTGGCGACGAAATCTTCGCTGACAAGATCGGCCTGATGCTGGCCCGCGACCTGTCAAAGGAATTTCCGGGGGCCAAATTCGTCGTCGATGTGAAATCGACGGGCCTCTACAAGACCGATCCGGTCCTGGAAGCGAATGGATCGACGGTCGATTATTACAAGACCGGTCACTCCTACATCAAGCGCCGGACCACTGACCTCGATGCCCTCGCGGGTTTCGAGAAATCGGGTCACTTCTTTTTCCGGCCGCCCATCGGCCTTGGTTATGATGACGGCCTGATCGCGGCCAAAGCCATTCTGGAAATGCTTGACCGCAACCCGGACAAGACCATGGCTGACCTGAAAAGCGAGCTCGGCGTTGCCTTCACGTCACTGACCATGTCGCCGCATTGCGCTGACGAAGTGAAGTATGAGGTCATCGACCGCATTGTCGAAGAGTATAAAGGCCTGCTCGGCACACAAATCCTCGGTCGCAAAGTGGTGGACGTGAACACAGTGAATGGCGCCCGCGTGACCCTGGAAGACGGCTCCTGGGTGCTCGCACGTGCGAGCTCCAACAAGCCGGAATTCGCGGTTGTCGTGGAAAGCATGCGGTCCCAAGAGGACATGGTCGCCCTGTTCCGCGAAGAGGTGAAACCGCGGCTTGCCAAATATGAGGAAATCGGGGCTTACAATCAGGAAATCTGATTTCCGGCACGTCTGACAAAAAGTTCATAAAAATCAGCGACGGAGACGCCCTCTCCGCGCGTTTCACCCGCGTGCGCGGCGTGGCGCTGTGCAGAGGGAGAATTGCAATATGAACTTTCGATCGAGCCTGCTGGCGACGACACTCATTCTGGCCGCATGCGGTGGAGGTGGCGGCGGTAGCACGACCACGCCAACCACGGTCACCACAACCACCAATTCCGCGCCCGTTGTATCTTCGGCTGTCGCAGATCAGGGCGCGAATGTTGGCTACGATTTTTCGCTCGATCTCGCCGGAACCTTTTCAGATCCGGACAATGACACTCTGACGGTCACTGCTGATTTCGGCGCGGACGCAAAAGGCCTCAGCCTGTCCGGCACGGTGATTTCAGGCGTGCCGGACTCCAGCGGCGATGTCACCATTACCTGCACCGCCACCGATCCCGACGGCGAAAGCGTCAGTGACACGTTCACAATCACGGTCAGCATCGACCAGAGCGCCATCGCAACCGTCTTTGCCGGGACGATCGATCTCGACAATCTCGACGATTATGCCGGACAGACTGTGCCCAATTACATCACCAAGCTGAACGATGGCGGCAATCCGATCACCGATGCCGGCGCGACGCTCGGTCGGGTCCTGTTTTACGACACATCGCTGTCGACCACCGGCACCGTCTCGTGCGCCTCTTGTCACGCTCAATCTCTAGGGTTCAGCGATTCCGGCGTCGTCAGTACGGGCGTCGAAGGCGGCCAGACGGGGCGCCACTCGATGCGCCTGATCAATACCATGTTCGCGGACGAGGAGGATTTCTTCTGGGACGAGCGCGCACCCAGCCACGAAGCCCAGGAGAGCCAACCGATTCAGGATCACAATGAAATGGGATTCAGCGGGCAAGCCGGCCGGCCGGACCTGAACGACCTGATCGCGCAGATGGAGGCGACCGAATATTACGAAGAACTGTTCCGTTTCGTCTTTCTCGACCCGAACATTACCGAGCAACGGATCCAGCTGGCGCTGGCGCAATTCACCAAGTCGATCCAGTCATTTGACTCCCCCTATGATACGGGCCGGGCCCAGGTGAACAATAATGGCGCGCCATTTCCCAACTTCACCGCAGACGAAAATGCCGGGAAGACCCTGTTCATGCAGAACCCGAACAATGGCGGTGCAGGCTGCAATCGCTGCCACCGGGCACCGGAGTTCGATATCGCCCCCAACTCAGACCAGAATGGTATTTTCCGCGTTGCCAATTCAACCACCGAGTTCGACCTGACCAATACAAGATCGCCATCATTGCGCGATATGGTTGGCCCGGGTGGAAGCTCTAATGGTCCATTCATGCATGATGGTTCTCTCGCGACGATCCGGGATGTCATCGACCACTATGACAATATCCAGGCGCCGACGACCGAACCGCCGCTGACGGAATTCCTGGCGACCCTGGACAATCGCCTGACCCAGGGCGGCAATCCGCAAAACCTGAACCTCACGGATGCGGAGAAGGACCAGCTTGAAGCCTTCCTGCTGACTCTGACGGGTGTCAGCATCTATACAGACGAAAAGCTGTCTGATCCGTTTTAGGGTACCAGGCCGGGGCGTGCCTGAGCGCTTGTCCCGGCCCTAACGCACATCGTCATAATGTTCGGAGAGGCGCGCGGAGCTGGCCCCGAAACCCCACATCAGGCCGACATAGAGATAAGTGAAATTGGCCCGCCAGAAGCCCCATTCTGCCACCCGGCGATCCGATGACCAGACTTTGCGCGGAACCTGACGCACACGCCCGCGCCCACCGCGCACCATACGCAGGCATAGATCGGCTTCCTCCATGATCGCCTGGTCCGGGTCCCAGCCGCCAATGGCGTCAAAGTCAGCGCGGCGACAGATCATGACCTGATCGCCAAACAAAAGTCTGCACCCCCGAAAAAACGAGATCGGCCGAAACAATAGCGGCGCGTACCAGGTCTTGATGAAATTGTGCGCCGTCGTCACGCGGCGAACTCCGGACGGACCCCGCATGACTGACACAAACCCGGCAAGGGCCGTGCGCTCATCGCGGAGGACTTGCTCGGCCAGCACCACAAAATCATCCGGGATGATCGTATCAGCGTGCAGGAAACACAGGATATCGCCCTTCGCTACGGCGGCGCCAGCATTCATCTGTCCGGCGCGTCCTTTCGGCAAATCAGACAGCAGGGTCACACCTGCATCGCGGGCCAGCGCGGGCGTCGCGTCGACGCTGCTGGCATCGGCGACAACCACATCCAGAGGCGCTGGCGATAATCGCTGCAGGTTCTCCAGCGTCTGCGGCAATGCTTCGGCCTCGTTCAGCGTCGGAATGATGATCGAGACCGCCATGCGAAAGGCTTACCGCACTTGGACAAGAGGTGAAATCACGATCGTATTACGTGTCAGCAAGCGCTCTCTTACGTAAAATTAAGAGCGCCCGCGCGGGTTTTGCGCTTAAGCCCTTCATATGACAGCGTTTGCGGGGGACACGCTCAAGGCGAAATCCGGTATCGTGGCGGGTGTAACGCTCGCGCACGCAGTCATTCTTGCCTTTGTCGCGACGATGCCCCCGTCATCGATAAAAACCGAAAAAGTGGCGGTTTTGAATGTTGAATTGGTCGAACGACCCTCTGCTCCTGCACCGGAGATTGCGCCGATTGACGCGCCGCCTGACAAGACCGATCCACACTCTCAGCTACCCGCGCAAGTCACGGCATCAGAGCCCGTTCAGCCCGCAACGGGCGTCGAGCATCCGAATTCAAATGCCGACGGATTAGACATTCTGACCAGCCTTGAGCCCGGCATGGGCGACCAACCCGTGCCGTCGGCATCAACGGGCACCGGCACAAACGATTCCAAAACCATTGATGAGCGCCAGATCGCGCAAGCCCTTCGCCTCTTCTCGTGCCAGAGGCTCACCCGCGCGCGTGACGAAGACTGCCCAAAGCCGGACCCATTTGCGGTCGCGGAAGCTCTGGACGCCCGCCAACAAGCGGCGCTCGACCCTCAACAGATCCCGGCCTTCAACCAGGAAAACGCGGCCGAACAATTCTTCTCGCGGCAAAAACAGGCGCGCCACATGTTCCCAGGGATGGATGCCGACATGTTCGGCGATACGCTTCCCTCAGGCACCTATACGGCAAGTCGAATTCGCGAAGGCCGTGAACCGCTCTGGTCGGAAGACATGAAGCGTGGCTTTACCAAGTCGGATTAAGGTGTCGCCTCGCTTGGTGCTTCTTCCGCAGGTGCCTCTTCCAACGCCAGGGCGACGCCTTCGCGGCGCGGATCGGCGCCGCCATCCAGGCCGTCCTCGGTCACCACGATAACGTGCAGGCCGCTATTCTCGCCGCGCCGTTCCTGAACATTGTAGCCAAGGCTGTTCAGTTCATCGGCGATTTCCTGGCCGCCGGGCACATCCACCTCGACGCCAACCGTCTCGCCTCGGGCGATGATATTGGGCTCCGCCACAGCTTCCTGGGCCGTGTCCCCCCAATCGAGCACCGCCAGGACGGTCTTCGAAACATAAGCAACGATCGAATTGCCGCCAGGCGATCCGGTCACCATTTTCAGATCTCCATCCGCGTCAAAAATAATCGTCGGCGACATTGAGCTGCGCGGACGCTTGCCTGGTCCCGGCGCATTCGCCACAGGCAGGTTCGACTTGCGCGGCTGGCGCGCGAAATCGGTCAGTTCATTGTTCAGAAGGTAGCCATTGACCATGCGCGAATTGCCGAAGGCGGCTTCCACGGTTGCTGTCATCGAGACAACATTGCCCTCCTGATCGACGATCGAGAAATGCGTGGTTCCCGGCGCATCTTCGGTCGGGTCCTGTCCCCACAAGCCAACCATTGGATTACCGCCGAGGGCAAGGCCGGGATCGCCAGGTGTTGGTGTTTCACCGGGCGCGAACACTTCCGTGGCGCGGACATCGAGATAAGCCGGATTGATCAGATCCATGGCCGGCACCTGCACAAAGTCGGCATCGGCGACATAATGATCGCGGTCGGCATAAGCGAGGCGCTGCGCATCGACAAAGGTGCGTACGCGCGCAAATGGTTGCGTAGCATCCTCCGGCAGGAGACGGTCATAGAGTCCCGGAATAGCGTTCTGTGTGACCCCGCCCGAGCTTGGCGGCGGCGCTGAACAAATCCGGTAGTCGCGCCAATTGCCGCAAAGCGGTGGGCGGACTTTGACTTCGTAACCCGCAATATCCTCGACAGTGATCGCAGATGGCCGCGGCTCCTCAGTCAACGTCGCGACGATGGCTTCAGCATTCTCGCCTGTGTAAAACGTCTCAATTCCGTCCGTCGCGACGCGGCGTAGCGTTTCCGCATAGTCAGGATTGTCACGCACGGCGCCTTCGGCCAGGGGCTCCCCGTCCGGGAAGAAATAGGCTGCGCTGACAGGGTGGTCATCCAAGCGCGTAAACTGCCGGATGCGGGCATCGGCGAGCGTTCCGGCCAGCCGTGGGCTGACCACAAAGCCTTCATCCGCCAGCTCAATCGCAGCGTCGAAATTGCTCGCCCACTCATTGTGGCCATGCACGTCATGGGCTGTCTTATAGAGCGCGATCGCGCCGGGCACGCCGGATGACTTACCGGATTGCCAGGCATCCAGGAAACCTAGCACTTCGCCGTCTTCGACGAACAGGTTCTCGTCAATGGCCATGGGCGCGGTCTCGCGACCGTCATAGACGACTGTTTCACCGCTTTCCCGGTCATAGACGACCATGAAAGCGCCGCCGCCAATCCCCGACGATTGCGGCTCAACCAGACCGAGCACGGTGTGTACAGCAATCGCCGCATCGACCGCATGTCCGCCATTGCGCAAGGCCTCCAGACCCGCTTCGACCGCCCGCGGATCCGCGGCCGCGACCATCGCGCCATGGGACCACGTGTCAGCTTCAACCACTGGCGGGGCATCCGCGATTTCGATTTCAGAACTGTTATTGGCTTGTTGGCAGGCCGCGATAAACAGCGCTGAGACTCCAACAAGAACACGTGATTTAACTGACATTCGATGGCGCTCCGACTTGGCGAATTCTTTGCGGCACCGTAGAGCGGTTATCGAATGCAGGAAAGGCTATGAATGTCTCAGCCAGGGCAAAAAAATCTGATCACGGATATTCCCGGTTTGCGGGTTGGAAATGCGCATGACGAGGCCGCGCTGACAGGCACGACTGTGATCGCCTGCGAATCGCCATGCGTCGCCGGCGTCGCCGTGGCCGGCGGCGGGCCGGGCACCCGCGAAACCGATCTTCTCAGCCCCGACAAACTGGTCGACACGGTCAACGCAATCGTCCTGTCTGGCGGCAGCGCCTATGGTCTTGCAGCGGCGGACGGAGTCGCAGCGCTCCTCGGTGCGCACGGGCAGGGTTTTGCCATGGTTGACCGGCCGGATGTCCCGAAAACACCCATCGTGCCGGCCGCCATACTCTATGATCTCGCCAATGGCGGCGACAAGGCATGGCAAGAGACACCGCCTTATCAGGCTCTCGGGCGTGCGGCGCTGGACGGCGCAGGAGCAGACTTCGAGCTCGGGCGCGCTGGTGCTGGTTTCGGAGCCCGGGCCGGGCAGCATCGCGGCGGACTTGGTTCGGCCTCGATCGAAACCAAAGACGGCGTGCGCGTCGGTGCGATCACCGCGGTCAACAGTTTCGGCTCGGTCTATATGCCCGGCACAGAAGCGTTTTGGGCCTGGCCGTTCGAGGTTGGACAGGAATTTGGCGGCGCCCGCCCGCCCGCAAACTATGCGGCGGATGCCGAGGATTGGGGCGCAGCCAAGCAAAATCCGCAAATGCGCGAAAACACCACGATCGCCTGTATCGCCACCGATGTCGCTCTGACACCAGGCCAGGCGAGCCGTGTTGCCCAGATGGCCTTGTCCGGTTTTGCCCGCGCCATCCGACCAGTATTCGCACCGTTTGATGGCGATGTCGTGTTCGTCCTCTCGACCGCGCAGCAACCCCTGCCCGAGCCGACGCCTTTGGCGCTCGCCCGGATCGGTGAACTCGCTGCCAGCACCCTCGCCCGCGCGATCGCGCGCGGTGTCCACGAAGCGCAGTAATTTCCTGAATTCAGGTGTTGCTTTCCCCGAAACCCAAGAGTATGTGACCTCTTCCGCGCTTCGGTAGCTCAGTTGGATAGAGTACTTGGCTACGAACCAAGGGGTCGGGGGTTCGAATCCTCCCCGAAGCGCCACTCACCAGAAACAACGGATGCCCCCAATCGGTTGCGGACAGCATCGATCGCAGCCGTGTAAATTGCACTCTCCCGACAAGCATCAGAAAATGTGATGTTAGCCATCACATTATCATATTATGCAATCGAGCAGATAGTTGCAATTGCAACTAGGTGGCACCTCACCTGAGATATCTCCATGGCCAGCCGAAAAGACAATGACATCGAAACCGAGCTGCATGACGTATTTCACGTCAAGCAGATCACACGAGATACGCCCATCGACGAGATGGTCGGCGCTGATCTGGTGACCATGGACCCGGGTGTCTGTTCAAAACCGCATCGCCATAATCGCTCTGAAACGGTGCTGTACTTCACCGAAGGCAAAGCCACCGTGCATGTGAACTTCAAGCCCATTGATGTGGTCGCCGGCGACCGGCTGCTCGTCCACAAGGGCGAATTTCACAGCGTCGACACGCCAGCTGATAGCGGCTGTGCGTTCCTGTCGGTGCAGACCCCGCCCATCCTGTCAAAAGCCACCGGCTTTCGAGACTTTGAAACGCACGAAGACGCGGTCGCGGCTGGAACCGAGGACAAGGCATAGAACGCTTTGCATGAAACGTTGGGCGCCCGCTTTGGGCCGCCCCTATTCCGGCGGGTCGGTCTTCAATCGGATCGGCGGACAGGCCTTGCGGGCCGCGAAGATCTTGCTTGAATCGATGGCGATGTTCGCGTCACTCAACATATTGCGACCCACGAGCAATGGATAATTGAAGCCCGAGCGGTCAGCGAGATTGACCTCGCCATTCACGCGAATGCCGCCAATGCACAGGTCCATATTGACCACCGGACGGACAATCGTGCCGCCGCCGCGCCGACGGATCGAAACCCAGCGCACCACCGGCTCGGTAAAGATCACTTCCCGGCCGCGTCGGCTGGTCAGTCTGAATGTGATCATTTCCGGCATCGGATCTTCCATCGACGTGTCGAAGATCGGTGCGATTTCCGCGCCGGGTGGATCATCCGGTGTTTCACCGCCGCCCATATCCTCGCCATCGAGCTCCGCATCGCCGATCAGGTCCGCCATCTCTTCGTCCGGCGACGTGTTGACCGCAAATTCGGGCGGCAGGATTTCGGCATGTATCGATGTTGTCTTGGCGCCGCTGTCCAGCTTGGCCCGCATCAACAGGCCGTTTGGCATGACCCGGGCATGCTCCAGCCAGCCACGGGTGTGGAGAACCGGCGCGTCAGACACGCTGGTCAGGCTCAGGGCCAGGGAAACAAGAATCGTTTGTCCAAACATTGGCGCCCCTAATTCTCGAATTATGCGGCATTATTTAGGCAGGCATGGCAATCCGGCGATAAACCAGATCGGCATAATCATTGACCAGCGCCTCTGATGTCGCGCCCGGCGTGTAGTTAAACTCGCCAATTTCAGACACGGGTGTGATTTCAGCGGCCGATCCGGTGATGAAACATTCGTCAAACGTGCCAAGCTCATCCGGCATGATGACGCGTTCGATCACTTCAATCTGACGCGCCTTGGCAAGCTTGATCGCCGTCTGGCGCGTAATCCCGTTCAGGAAACAATCCGGAGTCGGTGTGTGCAGAGCACCATCGCGCATGAAGAAAATATTCGCGCCGGTCGCCTCGGCGACTTGCCCGCGATAGTCGAGCATCAGGGCGTCGGCATAACCGTCATTCTCGGCCGCATGCTTGGACAGGGTGCAGATCATGTACAATCCAGCCGCCTTGGCATGGCATGGCGCGGTGAGCGGATCGGGACGACGATAAATCGCGTGCGTCATCCGAATGCCTTTCATCTTGTCGGCGAAATAATCGCCCCAGGCCCAGACGGCCACGGCCAGGTGAATCGTGTTGCTTTGCGCCGAGACGCCCATCATTTCGCTGCCGCGCCAGGCAAAGGCCCGCACATAAGCGTTCTCAAGACCGGATTTGGCGAGTGCCTCTTCCTTGATTTTTTCAAGCTCATCCACGGAAACCGGAAGTTCAAAGCCCATGATCCGGGCCGAATTAGCCAGCCGCTCGGAATGCCGACGCGAGGCATAGATCACGCCGCCATAGGCCCGCTCGCCTTCGAACACGCACGAGGCATAGTGCATGGCGTGGGTGAGCACATGAACTTTCGTATCCCGCCACGGGACGAATTCACCATCCATCCAGATATAGCCGTCACGATCATCATAGGCTTGGTCTGCCATTGGCTGTTTCCTGTCTTGCACTTTTACTCAATTCACGGGCATTCTCAGATCACTATGGTGAATGTCAACCAAATACGGGCAAATGCGCCTGGCTTCGATCCGCGTCTGTTTCTCCGTGATGAGGAATTGGATTACGGAATAGCGCTGCTTCTAGCCGGAGAACGCGCATTGATGAAGGCCGCAGGTGAAATCTCGCGCGATTTTGACCTGCCACAACTCGCCGCACGCGTGCTGATCACAATCCGGTTCCAGCCGGGGCAGACGGTGACGGGCCTGCGCGACCAATTGGACACGACCACGCCGACCCTGGCCCGGATTCTTGGCGATCTCGACCAGCGCGGTCTCATCGAGCGTCGCCAGAGCGATCACGGCGATCGCCGCACACGCTGCTTGTTCCTCAGCCATGAAGGTAATCGCGTCACAGATCCCGCCACGCTGGCCATGCGCGACAGTTTGAGAAGCGCCTATCGCGCGGCGGGATCAGGCGCTGTCAGCGGCGTGCGGGCTGTGCTAGAGGCGCTGATATGAGTGCTGAAACACATCTACTTGTCGTCGATGACGATGATCGGATCCGGGAATTGCTGAAGCAGTACCTCACCCGTGAGGGGCACAGCGTCACCACGGCGCCGGATGCCGCCGCTGCGCGCAAGCTGTTCCAGACGTTCAGTTTCGATCTCGCCGTGTTCGACATCATGATGCCAGGCGAGGATGGCCTCAGCCTGCTCAAGGCCTTGCGCGAAGATGGAAACGAAACGCCTGTGATGTTGCTGACCGCGCGGGGTCAGGCTGATGATCGCATACAGGGTCTGAGGCTCGGCGCGGACGATTATCTGCCAAAGCCATTTGAGCCGGAAGAGCTCGCCTTGCGCGCGGCTGCGATCCTGAAGCGCAGTCATGTACCGCCG
>SPJK01056352.1_pt1 | contig 23981 bp, 19 predicted proteins | sample 3741771 | NCBI WGS metagenome assembly SPJK01 (sample SAMN10925997, study PRJNA522277) | cold seep metagenome | isolation source: Elba SIP-enriched marine methane seep metagenome, extraction at timepoint T2 | place: Italy: coast of Elba, Mediterranean Sea
GGGCGCTCATGCGACTCATATAGCGCGTCCGACGCGTGACGCGAAGCGGCAGGTTAAGATTCAGCAGCGCTAATTTATCCGCCGACCGCCCGATTCAGCCCCTGATGACAAACATGTCACCTAAAAAGACCACAGAAAACGGCTGAATCGGTGAAATTTCATGGTTCGGGGAAACCCTATTCTAGGCCGTGGGCATTAGGGTGGTCCGTGGTGGACAAATTATTGAAACAGAACCGCGAAATACGATCCGTTCCGACCGAACGGGAATTTGCGTCGAACATGATCATGGTCGGCGCGATTATGCTTGTGATCGCTATTGCAATCGCGGTCGCCATCACCTGGTACACAACCAAGAGCTATGAGCCGCACATCCACCAGAAAGCGCTTCGCACCGCCGCATTCGTACCGCTGATCATTGTCCCGCTATGTACCTCAATTGTCGGATTCCAGGGCTTCATGAACCATCGCCGCATGCTGGCCATCTTTCGCCTGGCCCACACTGACGAGATGACCAGTCTCGCCAATCGCCGCGCATTCATGCAAGAAGCCCGCGCCCGGTTTCACGAGATGGATCTGGAATATGAGGGCCTGTCCATGTTCATTGTCGACCTGGATCACTTCAAGAAGGTCAATGACGCATACGGTCATGAAGCCGGCGACGAAGTCCTGATCCACGCCTCACAACAAATCGTTCAGGCGCTACCTCAGGGCAGCCTCGTCGCGCGTCTCGGCGGTGAGGAGTTTGGCGTGCTATTGCCGTATGCGGACATTTCGCAGATCTACCACTACGCCGAAGCGATCCGGCACCGCGTCGCGTCTAAGCCATGTGCTTATCTGAACCATCGCATTCAGGTCTCTGCCAGCGTCGGTGTCGGCATCGCCCACCCGCGCGACACCGTTCGATCGGTTATGACCCGCGCCGATGATGCACTTTACGATGCCAAGGATGAAGGTCGAAACCGCTTCGTGATCGCCGCCTAAGGCGCTTCTGCAGCGCTGATATCCGGCTCGGAAGATCCGCTCATGTCCTGTTCAAACCACGCGGCCAGCGCCTTGTACATGGCGAAGCTCTGATCATCATGTTCACGGACATAGCCTTCCGGCCAGGCGCTGGACCGGGCCACGACAATATCATTCTCGCGATCGATATAGAGGGTTTGACCATTCGCCCCTGACGCTGTGAATGTGCCGTCGGCATAGGTCCACCAATGCCAGGCATAGCCGCGATTAGGGTTGGGATGCACAATCCCGGGCTTGAGATGCGCATCATCGGAGACCGTCGCGCGATCGACCCAGTCGACCGGCAGGATCTGCGCGCCATTCCAGACTCCGCCCTGCTCGATGAACAAGCCAAACCGGGCCCAGTCGCGCAGCGCTGCATTGAACATGGCGCCGCCAATTTCAGCGCCGTCGGCACCAGCGGCATCGATGATCCACCCTGCATCATGTTCCATGCCGAGCGGACGCCAAATCGTCTGCTCGAGATAATCTGCGGCGCTCATACCGCTGACCCGGCGCACCAGCTCCAGCAGAACCTGGCTTTCAGCAGTATTATAATTGAACTCCGTCCCAGGCTCGTGCTCGCGCTTGAACCGAATGGCGAGATCAAAGGATGGCTTCTGCCCGGTGACAACGCTTTTGGTCATGAACGTGATCGTGTCGTCCATCTTGCCGTCCCAAAGATCGGGATCGTAGCGAATGCCGGATGACATTTGCAGCGCCTGCTTGATCGTGACGCCGTCATAGGCTGTTCCGATGACCTCGGGTAGATATTTCGACAATTGGTCGTCAACACTATCGATCTTGCCTTCGGCGACCGCCACACCGACCAGGGTCGAGGTAATCGACTTGACCAGCGACCAGGTCGTAAACCGAGTTCCCGCGTCGGCACCGCGGCCATAGCTTTCATGCACCAATTGTCCATCATGCAGGATGATCAGGCCCGATGTTTCCATATCTGTATAGAGATCGGCGAGCGTCCGGGTCTTGCCCTCATGGGTGTAGGTAAAGCCCTCAAGCCGGTCATCGCTGCGTGGGATCGGCTCCGATTGTTCAGATCGTGAGACTGTCCGCGTCGGATAAAGCTCGCTGGCATTCTGGAAGAAATAATCGGCGTTGCCTTCAAACGCTTGCGCGCGGGCGATGACGTCGTTTGGCGGCGGGACGACCTGAGTGTACGCAAACACGCCCAATGCAGCGCCCAGAATCAGCGCTGCGATACCAATCAATATCGATTTCATAATCAGACTCCCGCGATCATTGCGGGAATAATGCCCTTATTGAGGACAGCGCGTCTAGCCTATCGCAGCGCGAACCGCTTTGCTGGCAGGGCCGCATTCAATCCGGCCCGGATATCTCTTGCGCAAGGCGGTCATGCAGCGGCCAACATCTTTCAGCTTGCGGGCCTGCAATTCGGTGACAACTTCAGCCGCAGCCGATTGCAGGTCATCGCCGGCAAGCGGCTCAGGCAGGAAGCTCATAATCACTTCCAGTTCCTCGCGTTCGCGTTCTGCATCAGCGATCCGTCCGGCATCGTCGAACTGTTTGATCGACTTTTCACGTTGCTCCGCCATGGTTTCGAGCAAGTCTTCGATCACTTCATTGTCGCAACCAGAGCACTCGCCGCGCTTGCGCGCGATCACATCGCGGTCATCCATCGCACACTTAATCAGCCGCAAGGTTTGCGCCTCGACGCTGCACGCATCCTGCGATTCAGCCTTTAAAACAGCCGAATCGATGCGATTTCGAAGTGTGATTTGGATGGTTTGATCCATCTGACCCATATTGACGCCTCTAAAGCCCCATTTTTATCCGCCGAATCCGCTTGACGGTTCGGCCCGCAACATTCTATCAGCCACCCGTTTGCCCAAAAAACATTAAGGCAAAGTGGACCTCAAGAGTCCAGCGAAGCGACGGAGATAAGTGTTAGATGGACAAAAATCAATCTAACTTCACCAGTGAAGCGAGCGGTGCGCTGGCATTGGCGGATGGAACAGTATTCCTCGGGATCGGCTCAGGCGCCGTCGGTACGGCGGTGGGCGAGCTCTGTTTCAACACGGCAATGACCGGATACCAGGAGATTCTGACGGACCCGTCTTATGCCCAGCAAGTGGTTCTATTTACCTTCCCGCACATCGGAAATGTCGGCGCAAATCCCGAAGATCATGAAGAATCGAGCGAAAATGCCGCCCGCGCCGCCGTCGGAACCGTATTTCGTGAAGCGATCACGCCGCCCTCAAACTGGCGTGCGGACGATCATTTCGATGCATGGCTGGCCAAAAAGGGCATTGTTGGCTTGTCCGGCGTTGATACCAGAGCCCTGACTCGCCTGATACGCGAAAAAGGCATGCAGAAATGCGCCATTCAATACGCGCCCGACGGCAATATTGACACCGAATCATTGATCCAAGCCGCAAAAGCCTGGGCCGGTCTCGAATCGGCCGATCTCGCAGCAAATGTGGTGGCGGACGAGAATTTTGACCATTCAGAGCGCCTCTGGGTCCTCGAAAGCGGATTTACCGGCGAGAGTAGCGGCGAAAAACACGTCGTCGTGGTCGATTTCGGCGTAAAGAAAAACATCCTGCGCAACCTTGCAGAAGTTGGCTTGCGCGCGACCGTCGTCAACGGCGATACGAGCTTTGAAGAGATTGCTGCGCTTAAACCTGACGGCGTTGTCCTGTCAAACGGCCCAGGTGATCCGGCCGCGACGTTTGAACGTGCTGGCGCGATGCTCGAAGCCCTGGTGGCCAGCGGCACGCCGATTCTCGGGATTTGCCTCGGCCATCAATTGCTCGCCCTGACGCTTGGCGCCGAGACCATGAAAATGGATCAAGGCCATCATGGCGCCAACCATCCGGTCCAGGATCTGGCGACAGGAAAAGTTGAAATTGTTTCTATGAATCATGGCTTTACGGTCGATGTTGCAACCTTGCCCGAGGGTGTTGAGGAAAGTCACCGCTCGCTGTTTGACGGGACCAATTCCGGCCTCTCCGTTGCGGGCAAGCCGATTATCTCTGTTCAGCACCACCCCGAAGCCAGCCCGGGGCCGCAAGACAGCTTCTACCTGTTCAAGCGCTTCGCCGACCTGATGAGCGCCTAACGCAGGCTTTTCACCATGGTTTCGAACGCATTGTAGAACGCCTCGATTGACGCGTCGTCGGAGGCGCCGATGAGCGCGAATCCAGCGCCGTTCAGTGCGCTCTGGAGCATAACTGCCAGAGGTTCCACATTTTCCGGTGCCACGAGACCTTTCTTGGACAGGTATCTCACCCCTGCGGTGACATTTTTAATTCCGAGATCATGATCGCTTTCATACCAGCCCTTCATGCCAAGGACGGACGGACCGTCGATCAGCACGATTTGCTGGAAATCGCTGCGAGAAGCGAATTTCAGGTAAGTTCTGCACCCCGCCAGAAACGCGGCATAAGGATCGGTCAGGCTGCGCGCGGCAATCGCAGCCTCGCGCGCCTCTCCGTCCATCTCGACTTGAAAGCGGGTCCAGACCTCGCGGAACAGCTCATCTTTTGACTTAAAATGGTGGAACAGTGCCCCTTTGGTGATTTCGAGCTCGGCGCAGATGTCGGCGATTGAGGTTTCAGCGAATCCACGCGCGCCAAACAGGCGCACAGCGACGCTCAAAAGCTGCTCGCGTGTTTTTTCTGCATCAGCTTTCGATCTTCGTGCCATAACCCAGCCGCCAGCAATTGACGTTTAACATACCACTGGTATGTATACACTGTACAGCGCCTGTCTAACAGGTGAGCAAATTTGCCAGCGCGTACATTTTTGAGTTCGTGAGTCGTGGGGACGTAACGCGGACCTGAGAGAAGGCCAGACGGGGTTACCCGCTCTGGCCTTTTTCTGTTTTCGGCGAGGTTGCGCGCCTAGCGTTCATCGTCCTCATCGTCGTCCTCATCCAGCCGGAACAGGCGTGGATCAACTCGGCCATTGGTTTCAACATCGGTGAGGTCAACCACCGTGGTTTGCAAATTGCCGTCGGTGGCGAGCCAGCCCAGCAGGTCATACGAGGTTTTGTCGAACACCATGGTCAACGTGCCCTCAAGCTCCCCGGTTGCGTCACTGACGCGGACGCCGACACGGTCCTCGTTCTGCATCACGCTGAGCACTTCGACATCATCATTGACGTTCAGATCAGTCGACAAAATCAGTCCCAGCGGCGTTGCGCCGATCGGTACACGGTCGACGGTTTCCAGCTCGCTGTCTTCCATTGCCACCGTGGTTCCGTTTGAAACGATCAGGATCGGGGTCGGGTCATCATAATCAAACCGCATCCGACCGGGACGGTTCAAAGCGAAGGTTCCGGTGGTGATGCTGCCATCGCCATTGGTCTGGACGAAATTACCGGTCGCGGTGCGCGCAGCTGACAGCGCCGCACTCGTCGCATCCAGGATGGCCGGCCATTCCGCTTCTGGTACCTGACCTGAGTTTGCCGTTGCCGGTGGTTCTGCCTCAGTGGTCACCGTTTCAGGAACACTCTCGGGCTCGGTTTCAGAAATCAGCGTCTCTTCGGCGTTTGTCTCGGCGACGGGTTGGTCGATACGGTCGACCGTCTCAGCGGGCGCCTCATTCGCGACAGGCTCTGCCTGCGGCGCGGCCTCCACCAGGGTCTCCACGGTGTCTTCAACACCTGCAGCGAGGGTTTCCTCGGCAACCGGTTGAGTATCTTCAATTGCGGCCTGCAAGCTCACATGAAGATGCGGACCAAGCGCCAAGGCGAGCGCAAGTGTGGATACGGCGGCAGCTAACATCGGGACACTCCTGTTCGAGCCTCTGACATAAGCGGTGTTCCGCAACAAAAACAGGGCTGAATCTAGGCATTTTGGCCCGCTTTCGTTGCTTCTCGTTCAGTTGCCCCTGGTTCAGATTAGCGCGCCTTCAGTCCGCCGGCGGCCCGCGATCAACTTCAGTGACAACATAAGTCAGCGGATCTTCGCCGTGCGAGGCGATGGTGACATATTCGCCCGCCCGAAACACGTGGTCGCCGAGACGATAGCCGCCTTCATCCGGCCCTTCTTCGTCTTCGTCATAGTGGAACCGCCACTGATTGCCGCGATGCGTCAGCCAGCCATCAGCCTGTTCGGAGGGGTCTGGATGGAAGCGATCGACGGTGCATTTGGAGCGCAGCGCGCGCCACAGTTCCAGATCGATCTTGCCGCTGGCATCCAGAGGCGCGACCAGCACATATCCCTGCTGATCATCTCCGTTCGGAACTCCCGGATTGCGCGCGAGTCTCAATACGATGCGTCTTAAAGGCATGGGGAATCTCCTGTTTAATGAGCCAACGCCAGCGCGGGTCCGTCTTCGGCCTGCATCAGCGCACGGCTGGTACCGCCGAAAAGCATCTGACCGATCCGGCTGTGGCCGTAGGCACCCATGACGATCAGGCCAGCTTTGTGGGCGCTGGCGATCTTGAGCAACCCATCCGATACCTTTCCTTTGAAGGTCTCGATCTTGGTATTGATCCGCTCATCATGCAGCCAGTCTGTCAGCGCTTCAGGCGTTGCGATCTGGGCAGTACCACCAATTTCACGGTCCTTGTCCGGATTGTAGGCGATCACCGCCTCACCGAATGACCGTATCAAGGGGAGATGCGCCCGGACGGCCCGCATCGCGCGCGGACTGCCATCCCAGGCGATCAGAGCGGGGCCGGACACCTGACCGGTCGAGGAAGCGAGAATGGCCGGGAGACGTTCTTCCATCAAGACGTATTCAAACACCGGGTTCAGCGAATGCCCGGCATGGGCAGCTTCGCGCGGAAACACGGTTGCATCACTCATGATCGCATGCCCGGTGGCAAGCGACTGGACGTGGCCGGTTTCGTGTTTGAGATCGGCGTGCAGCCAGCTGCCGGCCGCGGAAACGCTCGATTTGAACGCCGCGTCGAAGTCTTTGCGCGCGGCGGATTGGGCGTCACTGACAGCACTCACGCCTGACGCGCCTGCCATCACGGCTTCGGAAGAAACGAAATACATGGCTGCATTTGCCGGATCCGGCATGGCGAGCAATCCGTCGACGCGGCTGCCCAGCTGTTTGGCGAGTTTGATCGAGGTTTCGATATGCGGAACGCAGCGATCCACTTCGCCGCCAAGCACACACAGGACTGACATGGGGTGAGCCTCCTTATCTGTTCCGTAAACAGGTAGGACGCGGCCCGCAGAATCGGGATAGGGGATTCTACCTACTTGGTATCGACACCCTTGATCGCTGGTTTTGTTGCCGAAAATTCACTTGGAAATTGCTAGGCACAATGGCGTGTTATGCGCATAGCTGGGAGACAATCCATGAAAACCACACTTACCATCCTCGCAGCCGCGACTTTGATCGCAGGCTGTCAGAATGTATCGAACCGCACTTTGGGGACGGCTGCAGGCGGCGCCATTATTGGTGCTGGCGTCGGCATGATGGCGGGCGGCGATGACAAGCGCAACGCTGCAATCGGCGCAGCTGTTGGCGGTCTCGCGGGCGCTGCCGTCGGCGTCTATATGGACAAACAGGAAGAAAAACTGCGTCAGCAGACCGCTGGAACCGGCATTGAGGTGGATCGCGTCGGCGATCAGATCGCATTGTCAATGCCGTCAGGCCTGACCTTTGACGTCAACAGCGCCTCGGTCAAAGGCGATTTCTACGGACCGCTCAACGATGTTGGCGCCACGCTGATCGAATATCCAAAGACAGCTGTTGATGTTGTCGGTCATGCCAGCGCCGACGGCGACGACGCCTATAACCAGGAGCTGTCGGAGCGTCGTGCAAATTCTGTACGGTCGTATCTGGTGAATAGCGGTGTCCAATCGGTGAGGCTGCATGCCATCGGTATGGGCGAAACCCAGCCGATCGCCGACAATTCCACTCAGGATGGCCGCGCCGCCAATCGACGCGTCGAAATCCTTCTCACGCCGATTGTCGAAGACGGCGCCTGATCAAAAAAGGCCGGAGCGAACTGCTCCGGCCTTTCTTTTTCACTTCAATGAGGCGGTTGCGACTTACGCGGCCGCCTTTTCTTTCACACCCCCTCGTGGGAATCGTGAGTAGAAGGTCTCACCCTTCGCGGCCATGTCGCGGAGGAGTTGCGGGACTTTGAACCGGTCGCCATATTTCTCCGCCAACGCATCCGCTTCAGCGACAAATTCCGGGATGCCCCAGATCAGGTCCATGTAAGACGCGCACCCGCCAGTATACGGCGCAAAGCCCCAGGCGAGGATTGAGCCGATATCAGCATCGCGCGCATCGGTGATCACACCTTCTTCAAAGCAGCGCGCCACCTCGACCGCCTGGCGCACCAGGAAGCGGTTAGTCAGGTGCTTTTTCAGCTCAGGCGGGCACTCATCAACGGTGACGTCGATGCGGCTGTTCAGATCGGGCCACAGGCGAGACGGTTTGCCCTTCTCATTATAGTCGTAAAAGCCTTTGCCGGCTTTACGACCCACGCGGCCCTGATCTTCAACCAGCCAGGCCATCATCTGGCCAAGCTCGTTGGCGTTGTAATCCACGCCTGCCGCCTGAGCCATCTGGCGACCAACTTTCAGCGCAGTATCGAGACCGACAGAGTCAGAGACCTCCAGCGCGCCCATTGGCATACCCGACTGGCGTCCAACATTCTCGATGATCGCAGGCTTGATGCCTTCAGCCAGCATCGCCATGCCTTCCTGCGTATAGGTGCCGAAGCAGCGCGATGTGTAGAAACCACGGCTATCATTGACGACGATCGGTGTTTTGCGGATCGCCAGGACATAGTCGACAGACTTTGCCAGCGTCTCTTCACTGGTCTTTTCACCGGTAATGATTTCCACCAGCCCCATCCGCTCGACGGGTGAGAAGAAGTGGATGCCGATAAAGTTCTCAGGACGCTGAGACGCTTCGGCCAGACCGGTGATTGGCAGCGTCGATGTGTTCGAACCGAACACGGCATCGGCGCTGATGACGTCTTCCGCCATTTTGGTGATCTTGGCTTTCAGTTCGGGATTTTCGAACACAGCCTCGACAACCAGGTCGGCGCCTTTGACGTCGTCATAATTGTCTGTCGTGGTGATCAGGTCGAGCAGGGCATCGCCCTTTTCCTGGGTCGACTTGCCGCGAGAAACGGCTTTCTCGACCAGACGACGGGAATAGTCCTTGCCCTTTTCAGCATTCTCTTTCGAAACATCGACCAGGACGGTTGGGATACCAGCCTTGGCTTGCACATAGGCGATGCCCGCGCCCATCAGACCCGCGCCGATGACGGCGATCTTCTTGAACTCGGTCTTCGGATAGCCCGCCGGACGGTTGCCGCCTTTGGACAATTCCTGCATCGACAGGAACAGCGAGCGGATCATCGCTTTCGCTTCGGGGCGTTGCTGCGTGTTGATGAAGTAACGCGTCTCGATGCGCAGACCGGCATCGATCGGCACCTGCGTGCCTTCATAGACGCAGGACAGAATGTTCTTCTGGGCCGGATAATTGCCATAGGTCTTCGCGGCGAGCATGGCGTTCGACATGGTCGCAACCTGGCCCGCACCGGGTGATCTGTGGACCACGCCGCCCGGTAGTTTGAAGCCTTTTTCATCCCAGGGCGCTTTCGCGTCCGGGTTGGCTTTGATCCATTCCTTACACTTGGCGACCGTGTCAGCAGACGCCGCCAGCTCGTTCACGACGCCCATTTTGTGCGCTTTGTCAGCCTTGATGCTGGTCCCTTGCAGGATCATCGGCAGGGCCTCCTGCACGCCAATCAGACGCGGTAGCCGTTGTGTGCCACCGGCACCCGGAAGCAAGCCGATCTTGGCTTCCGGTAAGCCAAATTGCAGCTTCGGATTGTCGTTCGCCGCGACGCGGTAATGTCCTGCGAGCGCAACTTCCAGGCCGCCACCAAGGGCGAGACCGTTCAGCGCAACCGCAATCGGCTTGCCGCAGGTTTCCAGCTCACGAAGGGTCTTGTTGAGCGAAAAGCCGCGCTCGAACTGCTTGGCTTTCAGTTCAGCTTCGGACAGCTCGGCTTCCGGCTTACCACCGCCCGCGCTTTCGTTCATTTCGCCGAGGTCTGCGCCGGCGCAGAACCCTGACGGCTTGCCAGAAGAAATCACCAGGCCGGTAATCTTGTCATTGTCGCTGACTTCCTTGGTGATCGCGATGATATCCGCGACGGCCTTTCCGGTCAGCGTGTTCATGCTGCGGCCCGGCACGTCGAATACGGCGTGCGCGATGCCATCTGCGTCAATGTCGAAAGAGAATGTTTCGAGGTTCATTTTGCTTACTTTCTTGCGGGGCTATTCGCCCTCGTCAGTGTTGTCTTTGTCAGATTCAGAACCAGCTGCCGCGAATGTGGTTCCCAGCGCCGCACCGATGGCGATGCCGATGGGAAGCCAGATGGCAAGATCTCCCGTTGCAGCACCGATACCTGCGCCAATCGCGACGCCCGCACCGATTCCAATTGGAAGAGCTGATTGCTTCTTCATCGATTATACCCGTTCGATGATTGTCGCGGTGCCCATGCCCGCGCCGACGCAAAGCGTGACCAGAGCGGTCTCTTTATCGGAGCGCTCAAGCTCATCCACCATGGTGCCGAGCAGCATGCCGCCGGTCGCGCCGAGAGGGTGACCCATCGCAATCGCGCCGCCATTGACGTTCATCTTGTCATGATCAATTCCGAGCAGATGCATCATCAGCATCGGGACGGATGCGAAAGCTTCGTTGAGCTCGTAGAGATCAATATCGCCAACATCCATTCCGGCTTTCTTGAGCGCTTTCAGCGTCACGTCGGTTGGTCCGGTCAGCATGATGCCAGGCTCAGACCCGATCGATGCCATTTGCTTGACACGGGCACGTGGCTTGAGGCCGAGCTGTTCGCCCATTTCTTTCGATCCGAACAGAACCGCTGATGCGCCATCTACAATGCCGGATGAGTTGCCAGCATGGTGGACGTGATTGATTGCTTCGAGCTCTGGGTAGCGCTGCTTGATCACTTCGTCAAAACCCATCGCGCCCATTCCGGCGAAGCTTGGGTTCAATGCGGCGAGGGACTGCATGTCGGCGTCCGGGCGCATATGCTCGTCATGATCGAGCTGCGTGCCGCCCATCTGGTCTTTCACGGCAATGATCGACTTGGAGAAACGGCCTTCTTTCCAGGCTTTTGCGGCGCGCTGCTGCGATTCAACCGCGTAGGCATCAACGTCATCGCGAGAGAAGCCCCACTTGGTCGCGATGGTATCGGCGCCAACGCCTTGCGGCGAGAAGTATGATTTCAGCGCAATCTGTGGGTCAGACGACCAGGCACCGCCAGCGGCGCCCATTGGCACACGGCTCATGCTCTCAATGCCGCCGCCAATCGCCATGTCGGCTTCGCCGGTCATGACCTTCGCAGCGGCCATGTTACAGGCTTCCAGGCCCGAGGCACAGAAACGGTCAACCTGAACGCCAGCTGTTGTATCGGCATAGTCCGCGTTCAGCACAGCAATCCGCGCGATGTCGCCGCCTTGCTCACCAACGGGCGAAACGCAGCCGAGCACAACATCGTCGACATACTTGGTGTCGATATCATTGCGGTCGCGGATGGCTTCCAGGGTTTGCGTCGACAGTTCAAGCGCGGTGATTTCGTGCAAGCTGCCGGATTTTTTGCCTTTGCCGCGCGGGGTTCGCACAGCGTCGTAAATATAGGCTTCAGTCATGGGAGGGGTCTCCTGTTCGTAACTTTAAGTGTCTCTGTCATGTCGCCGGCGCCTTCATGGGATTGATGGCGAGCGATGCGGTCGCTCGGGCAGCTTCCTTGCCGCGAGAATCATATAAGTCGGCCTCGGCGAAGATCACCTGTCGACCAATATTGCGAAGGCGCGCCGCGACTTCAATCGCGCCAACTCTCACAGGGCGTAAGAATGTCGTGTGCAGATCGATGGTCGATGGAAAGGCGCGCGTCCCGGTTTTGACCGTCGCGAGCATGCCAATCGTATCGTCCAGCATGGCCGAGAGATAACCGCCCTGAATATAGCCGGCCGGATTTGTGAATTCGCTCTTGCCGTCAAACCGCACCCGCGTTTCCATCTTGCTCATATCGAGCGAGACCAGCTCAAACCCGAGAGATTTGGAGCTCTCAGCTGGCTGCGGAAATGTCGAGGTGAGGAGGTGGCTATCAGGCAAGGTTACAATGTCCTCGCGATCAGCATTTTCATCACTTCATTGGCGCCGCCATAGATGCGCTGGACGCGGGCATCCTGATACATCTGGCCGATTGGATACTCGTCCATATAGCCAAAACCGCCATGCAGCTGCAGGCATTCATCAATGATCTTGCACTGCAGATCCGAAATCCAGTATTTCGACATTGACGCGGTTGCGGCATCCAGCTCGCCTTTGAGCAGCAATTCCGTGCAGTGATCGGCAAACACTTTTGCGACCGTCGCTTCGGTCTTGCACTCTGCCAGTTTGAACTGCGTGTTCTGGAAGTCCATGATCGTGCCGCCAAACGCCTTGCGCTGTTTCACATAGGCGACGGTTTCCGCGATCGCGCGCTCGATCATGCCGATGCCCTGAATGCCGATAATGTGGCGCTCCTGCGGGAGTTTCTGCATCAGTTGGATGAAGCCCTGGCCCTCTTCTGGTCCAAGCAGCGCCGACGCTGGCACTTTCACATCATTGAAGAACAGTTCCGACGTGTCCGCGGCTGGTTGGCCAATCTTCTTCAGATTACGACCGCGCTCGAAGCCTTCAACTTCATCGGTTTCGACCATCATGATCGAGATGCCTTTGGCGCCTTTGCTCGGATCGGTCTTGGCACAGACCAGGATCAGATTGGCCGTCTGGCCATTGGTGATAAAGGTCTTGGAGCCGTTGATGACATAACCATTGCCGTCTTTCTTGGCTGTCGTCTTGATGTTTTGCAGGTCCGACCCTGTGCCCGGCTCGGTCATCGCAATTGCGCAGACCAGCTCGCCTGTGGCGAGTTTCGGGAGGAGACGCTGTTTCTGCTCTTCGGTGCCGTACTCAATAATGTAAGGCGCGACGATCGCATTGTGCAGACCGATGCCGAACCCGGCAATGCCCTGCAGTTCCAGCTGCTCAATAATCACCGCATCGTGACGGAAATCGCCGCCCGCGCCGCCATATTCTTCAGGCGCCGAGACCAGGAGCAGGCCTTGCTCACCGGCTTTGGTCCAGACGTCTCGCGGGACAATTCCAGCCTCGCGCCAATCTTCAACATGCGGCTTCAATTCCTTTTCGAAGAATTGCGCCACAGCATCATTGAAGATTTTGATTTCCTCATCCTGACGCCACGAAGACAGAGGGACATTGAGGACATCGGACATAAGGGCACTCCCAGAATTTCTGTATGACGTTTACGTTCACGTCAATTTAGGCAAGAAAAGCCGTTTTGACCAGCGGTGACGCAACGGGAAGTTGCTGTGGAAGCAGCCAATGCGGACGAATTGGCTGCTCCTGTTTCGATCGCGCGGGCCTAGAACCGGTCTGCAGGCATCGCCATCATCAGATCCGCACCGGTTTTTAGCTTCGCCAGGTGCGACGCCGTTTCTGGCAAGACGCGGGCAATATAGTATTTCCCGGTCAGGATCTTGTCATCATAGAACGGATCATTGCCCTTCTTCTCAATCGCAACTTGCGCCATCTGGGCCCACATATAGGCGAGCGCCGTCAGGCCGAAGAGTTGCAAATAATCGGCTGACGCTGCGCCGGCATTGTTGAAATCGGTCATGCCGTTCTGCATCAACCAGGTCGTGCCGTCCTGCAGCTGCGCTTTGGCAGACTTCAGGCCCTCGATAAACGGCTCGAGCTCGGCATTGCCTTCATGGTTGCCGACAAAATCGTCAATCTCGGCAAAGTAGCTGAACACGGCGCGGCCGCCATTGGCTGCCAGTTTACGTCCGACAAGATCGAGCGCCTGGATGCCGTTTGTGCCTTCATAGATCAGGGTAATGCGGCAATCGCGAACGAACTGTTCGAGGCCCCATTCCTGGGTGAAGCCTGACCCGCCATGGATCTGCAGCGCTTCATTCGCCATCTTGAAACCGCGATCGGTCAGGAAGGCTTTGATCACGGGCGTCAGCAGCGCCATATAGTCGCCGGACTTCTCGCGAACTTTTTCATCCGGTGACTTGTGGTGGAGATCACCATGCAAGGCCGTCCAGTAGCTGAAGGCCCGCGCGCCTTCGATAAAGGCTTTCTGGTCCATCAGCATGCGGCGAACATCCGGGTGCACGATAACCGGGTCGGCGGGTTTGTCCGGCGCCAGGGCGCCTTTCAGAGACCGGCCTTGCAGCCGATCATTGGCGAAATCGACAGCGTTTTGGTAGGCAACCTCCGCCTGGCTGAGCCCCTGCATGCCGACGCCGAGGCGCGCTTCGTTCATCATCACGAACATGGTGCGCATGCCTTTATGCTCTTCACCAACGAGCCAGCCCGTAGCGCCATCATAATTCATCACGCAGGTGGCGTTGCCATGGATGCCCATTTTCTCTTCAAGGCCGCCGCAAGAGGCGTCATTGCGATCGCCGAGAGACCCATCATCATTGACGATGTATTTCGGCACAACGAATAGCGAAATCCCTTTGATGCCTTCCGGAGCACCTTCAATCCGTGCCAGGACGAGGTGGATAATGTTCTCGGTCAAATCTTGCTCACCGCCGGAGATCCAGATTTTCTGACCGGTTATTTTGTAAGACCCATCGGCCTGTGGCACGGCTTTGGTCTTGATCAGGCCGAGATCGGTACCGCACTGCGGTTCGGTCAGGTTCATCGTTCCAGCCCATTGGCCAGAGGCCATTTTCGGACCGTATTTGGCGCGTTGCTCGTCTGAACCACCCGCCATCAAGGCTTCGAAAGCGCCGGATGTCAGGCCCGGATACATCGCAAATGCCATGTTCGCAGAAGACGTCATCTCGCTGGTTGCCATATTGACGACATAAGGCAGCCCCTGGCCGCCCATTTCAGCTGACTTGCCCAGCAGCGGCCAGCCATTATCGACCATTTGCTGATATGCTTCGGGGAAACCGTCCGGCGTTTTCACGCTCGCATCGGCGTTGCGGATACAGCCTTGCTCGTCGCCAACCTTGTTCAGCGGAAACAGGACTTCTTTGGCAAACTTTCCGGACTCTTCAAGAATCGCATCGATCAGATCGGGCGTCGCATCTTCAAATCCCGGCAAATTGGAATAGTTCTGGATCGACAGAACATCGTGCAGGATAAACTGCATGTCGCGAACGGGTGCATCGTAACGTGGCATCTGTGGCTCCCCTCAGGAAAAATAATTAAACCGTGACGCCTGTTCTAGCGTCACGGTTTGGAAAGGTCATTCAACTCTTATCGGTCAAACTGCAATCAATCACGCGTCATCAAGCTGGCGACGCGCCACGGCTTCATAGGCTTTCAGGTTTTCAGCTTCCGCCGCGCCTGGGCCGATCTTGTCGAGCTGGCCCTCGAGCCACTCAATTCCGTTATGTAGCTCCTGCAGCGCCATTTCGATATCTTCGCGTTGGCTCTCCAGCTCTTTGATCTGGTTCTGAAACTTGACCAGCGACATGCGCATCTGGGCGCGTTGTCCGTCTTCCAGACCATAGAGGTCGAGGATTTCGCGGATGTCGGCCAATGGCAGACCGAGCCGCTTCAGGCGAACAATGATTTTCACGCGGCCGCGATCGCGGTGCGAGTAAACGCGTGTCATGCCATCCCGGGCGGGGTGCAGCATGTCCTTGTCTTCATAGAAGCGCAGGGCGCGAGGGGTGATTCCAAACTCGCGAGCCAATTCGGAGATCGAAAAGGTACGGGAGTCAGCGATTGAAAGTGAGGAAACGGTATCTGGCATGCGGTGATTATGCATTGTCTTTACGCGAACGTCAACGTCACCCGTATCCCGTTGACGTAAAGGGTATGAACAAATCTTACGAAAATGACCGCAAACGTTTACCTTTTTAACTCGGAATTAAGAGCGCGCACGTCATCTCTGAGTTGAAAATGGGTAAATCTGCTCGCCTGACGAATCAGGCTGGGCCAGAGCTGGAGTACCGGGAATGAGCCAATTTGGGTCCTGGAGCGTTAAGGGAGTGGATGACCGCGCCCGTGCCATCGCAAAAGAAAAAGCGCGCCTCAAGGGCGTCACGCTCGGCGATTATATAAACAACCTACTTCTGGATGGGCACAGCGAGGCCGGACCGCGCGACTTGCCACTCGGCTTATCACGCGACTTACATGCCTCGCCTTATGCGCCTTATCCGGGATCACATCACGCTCCAGCCCATCACGGTAACCCGCTCGATACACTGGCGCAGCGCATTGAGGCCGTCGAAGCGCGCTCGACGCTGGCCATTACAGGCATAGATCAATCCGTTCTCGGCATGCTTGCTCGTCTCGAGGGCACCGAAAACTCAAGCGCCGCCATGGCCGCTGAAGTCGAAGCGATGATTGATGAGCTGCGCGAGACCCATGAGTCGCTGCACTCTAAAGTCGGGGCTCTGGAGTCAGACAAGAGCGGACAAAAAAGCCTCGAAGCGATGAAGGCGCTGGAAGACGCGCTCGGCAAGCTCGCCTCCCACGTCTATGAAGAAGGACGCCTGACCCAGGACGAATCCATGGCCGTGAAGGGCCGGGTCGAAGCGGGATTTAACGAGCTTAGCGAGCGCGTTGAAGGCATCGAGGTGCAAGTCGAATCGACCCTGGCAAGTGCCGCCCAGCGCGTGGAAAAAGCCGTTGAGCAAGCTGAGCTGCGCGCCGAAGGCACCTCACGGCACCTGTCAGAGCGGTTTTCCGCGATCGAATCTTCGGTCGCCTCCAAACTTTCTAAGGTTGATGAAGTCGATGGCCGGATGCAAGCGGTCGAAGGCGACGTCTCCGGCGCCATCACGTCGATGGAAAGCACACTGTCACGCATTCAGGACCGGCTCAGCCGCGCCGAGATGACGACCGACACGGCGCTCAAAGCGCTGGAACAAACATTTGCCAATCTCGACGACCGGATTGATGCGGTCGCTGAATTTGCCAGTCCGGAAAAATCTGACGCGCTGCGCCGCGAACTGGAGCAACGCTTTGATGATCTGGCGGCAGACTTGCGGACCAGCGTCGACGAGACACGCAAGCATCTTGCAGCCGAAATCGAAAACGCTGCTTCGCGCGCTAATCCGGAACTGGTCGGCGAACTCGAAACCCGCATCAGCAGTCTGGAAGCGGAAAACCCGACTGAAGCTGTCGATAATCTTGGCGGACAAATCGCCCGCCTCTCCAGCTCGCTCGACCAACGCATTGTCGAGAGCGAGAGTCGCAGCGCCGTCGCCATTGAACAAGTCGGCGAGCAGGTCGCGAGCGCCATCAAACACGTCCAGGCTCGCCAGGAACAAGGTCAGCGCGAGCTCGAACAAAAAGTCGAGGCGCTGGATGAGCGTCAGTCGACCCGTCTTTCCGACGCCTTGAACAATGTTTCAGACCGTCTCTCGGAAATGCAGAGCCAGACCTCGACAGCGGTCTCGCCGGTTCAAAAAGCCATTGTCTCGCTGGCTGCACGGCTTGAAGCCCTGGAAGATTTCAACGCCCCGCCGCTGACCGAAACCGAAGCGGACGATGTGCCCGACATGCCCGAACTGTCGCCAGAGCTCGCGCCTCTGGACGCGGCGCCGATGCCTGAACCAGAGATTATTCCGGACCTGACGGCGTTCGAACCCGAAGAGCCCGAGGTGCCGAAAGAAGTCTTTGCCGACACTCCGGCTGAACCAGTCACCGACGAACCCGAGGACTATGACTTTATCGCCGGTCTGCCAGATTTTGATGAAGCGCCAAACGTAGTCGGCGCGGCGGATGAAACACCCGGCACCGCACCCGAAGATGATTGGGACACCTCGCCTGCCGACGATGACTATTTGACCGAGGCCAGCGAGAGCGAAGCGTTTGATCCGTTCCAGTCCGAAGACAATGCGGAACCGAGCGAACTGACAGAGACTGAGAGCGATCCGCTGGCCGAGCTTGGCAGCTGGGACGATACGCAACAAGAAGCCCGCGAGTCCGACATCTTTGCCGATTTGGACAATGCGGATGCCCAGGACGCACCTGAATTTGACGCTTCCGAGCAGGAACTCGCCCACAATCTCGAAGACGAGCCGATTGAGGACGCGCAAGAAGAGCCGGTGCTGGAACCAGATGACGACGCGACCGATTATCTCAGCCGCGCCCGCAAAGCTGCAATCGCAGCGTCATCCGCTCCGGGCGGAGAGTCCAAATCACGCCTCGGTCGACGCACAGCCGCCTCAACCAATCCGAAAGGCTCTGGCGGGGGTCGCAAAATGCCCGTCATTGCTGCCGCATCCGTGTTCGCAATCGCTGCGGCCAGCGCCGGCGGCTGGGTTGCCTTGCGCGGCAAAACTAATTTCGCCGGAAACAGCGATCCAGGTTTCGCTGCGACCAGCGGCCTTGCCGACCGCGCAGAGGCCGAAACAGTCGACGAACCGTCCTTGACGGGCGTTGAGTTTGCCGAAGAAGCCTCGCCGCTTGATGAAACGCTGTTTGAAGAAGAAGGCAGCGTTGCCGGGATGCCCGAGACGGACACGACTAGCTCCGCGCCGTCAGAACTCGCACTTGATCTACCCGAGATCCCAAAAGCGCTCTCTCTGGAGCGCGCCGCAATTGAAGGCGATCCGATCGCCCAGTTCAAATGGGGCGAAGCCCGTCTTGCCGCGCAAGATCTTGCGGCCGGTGCCGATTTTGTCCGCCGCGCCGCCCGGCAGGGACTGCCCGCAGCCCAGTATCGCCTGGCCAAACTGCATGAACGCGGCATTGGCGTTCCGCGCGACTTCTTCGAGGCACGCAGCTGGACCGAAAAAGCCGCAACCGGCGGAAACACCAAGGCGATGCATGACCTCGCCGTGTTCTACGCTGATGGCGAAGGCGGTCCGCAATCCTATGCCGCTGCCGCCGAGTGGTTCCGCAAAGCGGCCGATTTCGGGGTTGTCGACAGTCAGTACAATCTCGCCGTTCTGTACGAAAACGGCCTCGGAATTTCACCGAGCCAGGCAGAAGCGCTTTACTGGTACGAAGTTGCATCCGCCAATGGCGACGCCAGCGCACCCGGTAATGTAACGACACTGCGCGAAGCCTTGCCGCTGGAACAAGCACAACAAGCGCAGCGCCGCGCGTCAAGCTGGACCATCTCGCCAGAAAATAAGGCTGCCAATGGTGAGTTTGACCTGCAAAACTGGGAGCTGTCGACGCGCACGCAAGTGGCGACGATACAGAGTGTCTTGAACGGGCTCGGCTATGAGGCCGGCGCGCCAGACGGTCTTGCCGGTGCGGGCACCCGCGCCGCGATCCAGGCCTATCAGGCCGATAAGGGTTTGGACGCCAATGGTGTGATTGATGAGTTGCTGATCGAAACGCTGAATCGTCAGACTCAGGGCTTGGCTGGGTAACTCCCGCTCGCACCGAAGCGCCATCGCCGGAACAGAATATAGGCCCCGACAACCGTCGCCGCGATCGCGAGCGCGTGCATTTCGAGCCGCACCCAATTGTTCACGATGATCCCGAGCAGTCCCCAGCCGAGCGCGACGAAATACCAACCATTCCGGCTGACATAATTGGCAAAGACAGTGGCCAGCAAGGTTGCCGGAACCAGCGCCATCCACAACGATTGCCAGACCCCGTCGCCGGGACCGCGGCCGAGCAGCCATCGCCCGACGTCCGGAACGCTGATCGACACAGCAACGCTCAGCCAACCGGCGAGCATGCCAACTGTCACGCCATACAGAATGCTCCGCGCCGTCCCATTATAAGTCTCGGTTCGATCGAGCCGGTAAGCGGCTTCCCAGGCGAAAAAGCCAATCGGCAGCAATAATAACAGGTCGAGCCAGACCGAGCCGATGCTTTGCGCAGAGACCATCCACAACACATTGCCAAACCCCGCCAATGCCAGCGGAGCCGCGATCTGGCGCGTGACATGATCCGGCGTTCGCAGATGCAGGATCGCAATCAGCAGGAAGCCGAGAAAAATCACGCTCCATATGGAGAAGAAAATGCCCGTCGGCAGCTCCGGCGGAATGCCGCCGCTAACGGCGCGCTCCCCGATCGATTCTCCGATCCCGAAGAGTGGCAGCAGCGGTGCTAAAAATTGCGCAAGCGCAGCAAGCAAAAGAAAAAATCTGGAATTCGCAGTCATAAACAGCCCCTACCCCATCCATGGCAAAGGTTGGATAAAACTTCCAGTCATCGATTTGTGATCGGCTCACGCAGCTTTTGCTGCCGCTGTGTAGAGCGTGATGAACAACTCGCGTGTCGCCGGTTCAGCGAGCCCGGCTCCACCGGGCGATTTGGCCATTAGCTCGAGATCATGCAGGCGCTCGATCAAGCGCGTGAGGCGCGGTGTTGGCCATTTGCGCAGGCGTGCCTGAAACGCTGGCCAGTCCGATTTCCACACTGGCGGTTTGAGCTTCATGCCGACATTCGCAGACCCGCCTTCGCCTTGCAGAGCCTGAGCGTCCAGCATTCGGCTGGCTTCCATCTCGAACATCCGCACAAGGCTGATCGGTGACAGTCCGGCATCCAGCACCCGGTCCATTTCGGCTTGCGCCGCCTGTGGTTCGCCGCTCAGCGCCAGCAGGACAGCGCGGCGGGCGTTTTCATCCGCATTGGTTTCACATAGGGCGCGGACATCTGCGACATTCACAGGGCGCCCGAGATCGTATGCGAAGACAGCGAGCTTTTCCATTTCGGCATTGGCGAGACTGCGATGCCCCGGCAAACCGCCAACAAAATCAGAGAGCGCGTCGGCATCGATTTCGACGCTGCGCTCTCGCAGAAACTTGCGCACCAGATCAGACATATCGGCGTCGCTGTCCGAGAACAGATGCAATGCGGCAGCATTTGGCGCTGCTTCAAATGCGGTGCGCATTTTGGACCTTGTGTTCAGGCTGCCATTCTGCAGAACCAGCTTGGCCGCGACACGTTCGGATGGGATTTCCAGCACGTCCTTGATCAGCGAAAAGAGCTTCTCGCCCTTGGTGCGGATGCGAATAATGGTGTCTTCGCCGAGCAGAGAGACCGCTTCCAGGGCGTCAAACAGTCTCGCCGGTTCACGTTTGACCTCATCTTCGTCGAGCGTCAGGACAGTTGCTGGATCGCCCTTTGTCCAGGCCTTGATCAGAGTATTGGCGGTATCCGCGACAACGCCCTCATCCTCGCCGAAGATCAGCACAAAGGGGCAGGCAGGATCAGGCTTTTTGGCAAAACGCTCAGCGCTATTGCCTTGCAGCTTCATTCGGCGCTCACGGTCTTGATCCGCAAATCATCTGCGATCCGGCGCGCCAGAAGCAGCATCGCGCGATCTGTGGCATCGATCTGTTCGGCAATGTCGGAGAATGGTGCATCCGGCACGAGGAAGCTGGTTTCGGCCGAGGATCGTCCGGAAATCGCTGTATCACCGTAGGCAAAGACATAATCTGCTCGAACGATGATATCGGTTCGTGTCGCCGCTTCGTCAGGTTGCAGGGCCAGACGTCCAATCTGCTCGTCGAGCTCAATTTGCAGTGTTCCGCGACCGTCCACGCCCGGAAGACCAGGGGCCAGCTCCTGCAGCAGAGCTTTTCGCAAGGCATGGCCCGCGCGGCCATCAATCGTGCCAATCTCTATATTCCCGGCGCTCACGCCGTTCGCGTAGAGCGGGGTAAATCCGCAGGCTGAAAGGGTCAGAGCCAGGAGAGCAATTGCGAGCTGTTTCATCACACCACGATATTCACGATCCGGCCCGGAACCACAATCACTTTCTTAATGTCTTTTTCAGCAATGAAAGGTTGAAGCTCAGGCAGAGCCAGCGCCGCAGCTTCAACCGCGTCCTTGCTCGCCGTCTTGGCGACAGAGATCTCAGCCCGGCGTTTGCCATTGACCTGGATCGGCATTGTAACGCTGTCCTCGACCAATAGCGATGCGTCGACCTGTGGCCAGACGGCAGCTGAGCACAGGCCCTCGCCATTGATCAATGACCAGCATTCCTCGGCCAGATGCGGCATGAACGGCACGAGGCAGCGCGCCAGCATGTGGGCGCCCTCTAAGCGAGCCTGGAGCAGCTCATCGCCACCTTGCTCCGCTTTTTTCAACGTGCTGACCCATTCATGCACAGTCGCGATGGCGGAGTTGAAGCGAAACTCTTCAATCGCCTTGTCGATGGCGTGCACGGCCTTGTGCGAAGCGCGGCGGAGCGCGGTTTCAGCGTCGGTCCCGCTTGACTGGCCATCTCGCGGAGTGTCTTTCAACGCGTCAAAAACGCCCCAGACTCGCTGTACAAACCGTCCAGCACCTTCTGCACCAGATTGGGTCCATTCGACATCACGCTCGGGCGGACTGTCCGAGAGGACGAACCAACGCGCCGTGTCGGCACCGAAGGTTGCAATGATATTGTCTGGGTCGACCGTGTTTTTCTTCGACTTGGACATTTTCTCGATTGGTCCAACGGTCACCGGCGTTCCGGCGCCGAGCTCGAACCAGTCTGAACCCTTCTGCTCGATTTCAGAAGGCTGCAACCAGCGCCCGTCCTCGGATTTGTAGGTCTCGTGCGTGACCATGCCTTGCGTAAACAACGCAGCAAACGGTTCGCCGCTGGGCAAATCCACCTCTCCGACATCGCGCATGGCGCGGGTAAAGAAGCGCGCATATAGCAAGTGAAGAACGGCATGTTCAACACCGCCCACATATTGATCGACTGGTAGCCAATAAGCGCGTTCGACCGGATCATCGACGCTGGCAAAGCGCGTAAAGTACCAGCTCGAATCATTGAATGTGTCGAGCGTATCGGTCTCGCGCTGCGCCGCTTTCCGGCATTTTGGGCAATCGACGTCTTTCCATGTCGGGTGATGCAAGAGCGGATTGCCGGGCTTTTCGAAGCTGACATCATCTGGCAACCGAACGGGCAAATCTGCGACCGGCACCGGGACGATGCCGCAGGCATCACAATGAATGACCGGGATCGGGCAACCCCAATAGCGCTGCCGCGACACGCCCCAATCACGCAGGCGATAATTGACCGTGCCCTGGCCCAGCTCCATGTCTTCGATCTGGGCAATCGCGAGCGGGATCGCCTGGTCGACAGATTTGGCGTTCAGAAAACCGGAATTCATGATTGTGCCAGGTCCGGTATAGGCCGCGTCCATGTCGGCACCTTTACCAGAGCTTACCCAAGCCGCCCCTGCGGTATCTTTGTCAGAAGGCTTCACCACCGGCAGAATCGGAAGCTCATATTTGCGTGCAAAATCAAAGTCGCGCAGATCGTGCGCCGGGCAGGCAAAAATGGCGCCGGTGCCATATCCCATCAGGACGAAGTTCGCGACATAGACCGGCAGCGTCTCGTCCGGGCTGAACGGATGCTTCACCCGCAAGCCTGTATCGAAGCCCATTTTCGGGGCCTTCTCGATATCCGCTTCAGACGTGCCAACCTTTGCACATTCGGCACGAAAATCGGCCAGATCACCATTGGTGTCGGCCATCGCGATGGTTAAAGGGTGATCCGGTGACAGGGCGACAAAGCTCGCGCCGAACAGTGTGTCGGGTCGCGTCGTGAAGATCTCAATTCCGGCCTCGTGGCCAGCGGGTTGATCACCCGACCACTCAAACCGCATTTGCAGGCCTTCTGACCGGCCAATCCAGTTAGCTTGCATGGTCCGCACTTTTTCAGGCCAGCGGTCGAGTTTCTGAACTTTTTCCAGCAAGTCTTCGGCATAATCCGTGATGCGGAAGAACCACTGGACCAGCTCGCGCTGTTCGACCTCTGCGCCTGAGCGCCACCCCTTGCCATCGATCACCTGTTCGTTGGCGAGCACGGTATTGTCGACCGGATCCCAGTTCACCTTGGCCTTTTTCTGATAGACGAGCCCCTTGTCCATAAATTTCAGGAACAGGCGCTGCTGTTCGCCATAATATTCAGGATCACAGGTTGCGAACTCACGCGACCAGTCGAGCGACAGGCCGAGCTTTTCAAACTGGGCCTTCATCGCGGCGATGTTCTGATAGGTCCACTCGCCCGGATGGAC
>SPJK01105246.1_pt1 | contig 23962 bp, 27 predicted proteins | sample 3741771 | NCBI WGS metagenome assembly SPJK01 (sample SAMN10925997, study PRJNA522277) | cold seep metagenome | isolation source: Elba SIP-enriched marine methane seep metagenome, extraction at timepoint T2 | place: Italy: coast of Elba, Mediterranean Sea
ATTTGATTTTATTGAGATAAATTGGAGCGGGCGATGAGATTCGAACTCACGACATCAACCTTGGCAATCTCCATTCTGCATGTGAACAAAGACCCTCGTTTGCATAATTCGTTATTTATTTCATTGGCTTATGATATCGATGGCTCAAAAGACGAAGGGGCTTTTCCGCCCGCAGGCTGCTTGACTGGCAACATTTGGCATCCGATCTGGCAACATTCTCATACAGATCGGACCATGAGGCCAACTTCGCTAAAATTTTTTTAAGCTACCGAATTCAACTTCCCTGGCTCGGAAACTCGAATCCGTCGCCACAAGCCAAACGAAAACCTCGAACCGCACCGATTGCATTTTGTTGATTGGTGTTTCTTGCCGTCCACTCGATTGTTGGATTTCGAGAAATTCTGTCCTTCGCTTCTTCCAGGGACGGGTAAAAAATAATTGTTGATTCTGAATCTCGTTCAATATATAATTAAACACGGTTCAATTGAGATGGAGTGAAGCAAATGGCTCGCCGCAATGACCATTCAAGAGAGCAGCTTTACGAGATGGCTATATCAGCGGCTCGACAAATTGTAGAAGAGGATGGATTTAGGGCACTTACCGCGAGGAACGTGGCTGACGCGATAGGATACTCACCCGGCACTCTGTACAATGTATTCACAAACCTTGATGACCTAATACTGCATTTGAACGGGTCGACTATGGATTCGCTATTTGAAGTGGCTTCATGTTTGGAGTCATCGAGTGATCCCTATGAAGATTTGGATCAATTGCTCGAAACGTATCTGCAATTTCTCGACGATCACCCTAATTTATGGCAATCTATAACCGAATTCAGTCTTCCCGATGGGATGGAAGTGCCGGAGTGGTATGCACGAAAAGTAAGCAAAATCCTTGGGGTCGTCGAAAGCGCAGTTGCTCCTGCCTACGGCAGTAACGTCGAAATTGGTTCTTCCGGTGAATCTCCTGCGATGGCCGCACGCGTCTTGTGGGCTGGTCTACATGGAATTTGCTCTCTCTCAGATGCGGGCAAACTAGATGTACTTGGCGTGGCTTCCGCCAGAAGCATGGCTAACATCCTCGCAACGAATTTTGTTGCCGGTGTGGAGGCAAGGCGCACCCGAAAAGAGATTGGCTCAAGACCTTTGGCTCAATTGATTGATGGAGAGACGCCATGAGTCGTCCAATTTCTCTTCAAATCGCGAGCACAGGAGCCTTTGTTCCACCGACGAGAATTCCTTCGTCGGTTTTTGATCAACGATTTGGAAAGCCTACTGGCTGGAGTGAGCATCGTTTCAAGATCAGGAGCCGACCTGTTGCAACACTGGAGAAGTCGTCGGAAATGGCTGTATGTGCCGCGCAGGATGCATTGGAAAGGGCAGGAACTTCCGCTTGTGAACTTGATTTGATTGTCTCGGCTTCCAGTATAATGGAGCAGCCAATACCGACAATGGGTGTCCTTATTCAGCGTCAGCTTGGGCTTGGCCAACACGCGACCCCTGTACTGGATGTCAACGCTACTTGCCTTGGGTTTTTGACTGCGCTTGACACAGTTTCTTACGCTGTAGACGCAGGACGCTACGATAACGTCCTTATTGTTTGCAGTGAGATGCCCTCTCGCGGTTTGAATTGGGGTGATCCTGAAGCATCAGTAGTTTTTGGCGACGGTGCTGCTGCTGCTATTGTTTCTCGTTCCAACGGCAACGGATCACGGGTATTGGCGGCACATTTTGAGACACATAGCCATGGAGCGGACAGTTGCCGCATGCGCTCCGGCGGAACTGGGGTCGACCCTAGAGAGGACATTGACGCCTTCCTGGAAGGAACGATGTTCGAAATGGATGGCCTTGCCGCCTACCGAACGACTGCCAGTGTGATCGAACCATTCTTGCAGAAACTCCTTCACAAAGCGGGCTTGACGATTTCTGACATCGATCTCGTGGTGCCTCATCAGGCAAGTGCCCTTGCTCTGCATCATCTGAGACGGCGGCTAAGAATCAACAAACGACAAATAGTTGATATTTTTGCGGATCACGGCAACCAGGTGTCATGTTCAATCCCGATGGCGCTGCACCGAGGCATTGAGTGTGACCGGATATCGCGTGGCGACCGCGTGCTGCTCATTGGAACGTCAGCCGGCATTTCGCTCGGCGGGCTCATCCTGGAATATTGATATGCGTGCGCTGGTTACAGGATCGACCGGATGCTTGGGCCGCAATCTGGTTAGTCGCTTACTGGACGAAGGTTACGACGTCACGGCGACGGGAAGAAACGCCGTGATCGGTGAACGACTTTCGAAAAGCGGGGCGCGATTCCGCCAAGCGGACCTGCGGGACGAAAAGACGATACGGGAACTCTGTCATCATCGAGACATCGTATTCCATTGCGGTGGCTTGTCCTCACCATGGGGACGTTGGGAGGATTTTGAGGCCACCAATGTTTGCGGTACAGAGAACGTTGCCAAGGGCTCTTTGGCGGCAGGTGTGGCGAGACTGGTTCATGTTTCTTCCCCGGCCATATACTTTGAATATAAGGACCGTAGAGAAATCCGCGAAGACTCCCGTCTGCCCGATCGTCCGGTGAACCATTATGCAAAAAGCAAAAAAATGGCCGAGGAGGTCGCGGACACGGTGGGTCACATGGGGCTTTCGGTCGTCACGCTTCGGCCACGTGGCATCTTTGGGCCATACGATACGGCGTTGTTCCCTCGGTTGATGCGTGTCGCCGAACGAGGATGGGTACCTTTGTTCAATGCGGGAAAGGCGACCGTGGACCTGACATATGTCAACAATGTCGTGGATGCGATGCTTGCGGCTGGGTCCGCGTCGGATGAAGTTAGTGGTAAAAAGTTTAACGTAACGAATGGGCAACCAGTCACTGTCGGGTCTTTCTTAGGGGATGTCTTCGAGGCATTTGGGTTGGCTGTTGGTTTTCGCTCCATACCCTATGGTGTTGGTATGGCAGCGGCCATGGCGTTCGAGAAAATCGCATTGTTGCGCGGTGGCGGAAGGGAGCCATTGATCACCAGATATGCCGTCGGTCTCTTGTCGAAGGATCAAACGCTAGACATTTCGGCGGCCCGAAAACATCTCGGATACGATCCGAGCACCTCCATCAGGTCAGGTCTTGGCGCGTTCGCCGAATGGTCGAAACGGCATGGTTGATCTAAAAGTAATGCAGGCTGGTCAATGCCGTCATCTGGAGTGTATCGCCTTCCGAGGCGGTCGCCTGCGTTTGGTGCCATTTCCCGCCTTGTACTTTTTGTTGGTCCATCCAACCCACGGACCGTGCCTGATCGACACGGGATACAGCAACAACATCCACGATGCTCTCGGCGAGTTTCCATACAGTCTCTATGGGCGGTTCTTGCCAGTTGATATCTCGTCGGAAGAAACTGCCGTCAACCGTTTGCGGTGTATTGGGATCAAGCCGCAAGACGTCAGGCACATAGTAATCACCCATTTCCACGTCGATCATGTCGGCGGCTTGCGTGATTTTCCGAATGCGACCTATTGGTCCTCAATGTTCGCTTGGAGCTCGGTCCGGCAGCTTCGCGGCGTCCGGGCCTTACTGAATGGCTTCTTCCCTTCAATGGTTCCAAAGGACTTCGAAGAGAGGTTCAGGGCGATAGAATCGCTTTCCAGCACCACACTTACCTCGGACATCGCCGCACTCGGGAAGGGTTTTGATCTGTTTGGAGACGACTCGATCGTACTTGTTCCGCTACCTGGACATGCATGTGGCCAATACGGCGCAGTCGTGAGAACAGCGGATGGTGTTCAAACGTTGATTGTTGCGGATGCCTGCTGGGCCAGCAAAGCGATTCGCGAGCACCGAATGCCCAGTATGATTGCCTATCCGTTCATGGATCAAGTTCGCGACTATCGGAGAACACTTCACGCCCTGCATTCCATCTACAAAGCAGATTCGGGCATTCGCATCCTTCCCTCTCATTGTACAGAGGTCGCGAAACTTTCGGAGGTTCGCAATGCTTAGTTTGATCGACGCGTTGCGCTGCTATGTCTCGGCGCGACAAACGACCAGGATTTCGGATCGCCGGGTTTTGGAGCGACTGCAACAAGACAAGCTTCGTGTGTATCGGCAGAAGGTCTTAAAGCAGACACCTTTCTATCAAAATTCTTGGAATGTGCCGCTCGAAAACTTGCCGATTGTCGATAAGGCGCAATACCTCGACGAGTTTGCTGCATTCAACACAAAGGGTATCGGGTACGACGAAGCTTTAGACGTTGTCGATCGCTGTACGAGAACGGGGAATCCATCTGCACAAATCGGTGATGTAACAGTCGGTTGTTCGACCGGCACGACAGGAAAACGCGGCGTGTTTCTCGTCACGCACCGCGAACGTATGCGTTGGCTTGGCGCGATTCTGGCAAAGTCGCTGCCGTCTGGGCTCTTTGCATTTAACAGGATTGCGTTGCTTCTCGCGGCGAACAGCAAGCTCTATCAATCCTCGACGGAACTACCGAACCTGAAGTTTCGGTTCTTCGATTTACATGAGCCGATCGATCGGCATATCGAAGGTCTCAATGCCTTCTCACCAACTATCCTCGTGGGTACGGTTCAGTCTCTTCGATTACTTGCGGAGTTTAAGCAGAGCGGCAAGCTGATCGCTTCGCCGCAGCGAATTCTTTCAGGCGGGGAGGTCCTGGAGGACAGTGACGCAGAGTTTATCGAACGGTGCTTTGGCCAATCGCCGGGTCAAATCTATCAGTGCACCGAAGGCTTCTTTGGAACGACGTGTGAGCATGGAACGATCCACTTGAATGAGGACTTTCAAATCTTTGAAAAGGAGTGGATTGATCGCGACAGTGGACGCTTCGTACCCATCATTACTGATCTAAGTCGCGATACACAGGCACTTGTACGCTATCGGATGAACGACATTTTGGTGGAGGCGGAAAAACCTTGTCCATGCGGGTCGGCCCTGACTGCTGTATCGAAAATCGAAGGCCGTTGCGACGATACCTTCCTTGTTCCTTCGGCTTGCGAAGGACGAATCGTTCCAATCATGCCCGAAGTTCTGCGTCGGGCGGTATCTCGGGCTGGAAAATCCATCAGCGAATACAAACTTCAGCAAGTCTCGTCTTTGGAACTGAGGCTTGCTGTTCCAAGGCTTGCAAGTGCAGAAGACGTTGATGCAGCGAAGAAAAGCCTTTTCGAATGCTTCTCAAGTTTCAATTGTCTTTTGCCTGAAATACGCACAACAGAAGGTGTTGAGGTTGCGACGTCGCGGAAGTTGAGGCGAGTCGAACGCACTTTCGCGATCGGTACGAGGATCGGTTCTTGAGAGTTCTGCTGACTGGCGGACGCGCACCAGGAACTTTGGACCTTGCCCGCCATCTGGCCGCAAGTGGAAACGACGTTTTGGTTGCGGAAAGTCAGAAGTGTCCCATCGCACGGTGGTCGAACGCGGTTGGCAAGACGCTTCAAATTCCCCCTCCGCGATATGAGCCGGTCGCGTTTACTCGGGCATTGGCGGAAAGTCTGGAACGAGAACGCATCGATGTGCTGATCCCCACCTGCGAAGAAGTTTTTTATGTATCCCGGTATGCTGACATTTTTTCGAAACATTCGAAGGTGTTCTGTGAAAAATTTTCTGTGCTCGAAAATCTCCATAACAAATGGCTGTTCAGTCAATTCGGATCGCTTGCAGGCATCGATTGTCCAAAGACGGTGCTTATCAAGTCACAAGCCGCAGCAAAAGAGATCGTCGCGAGTTTCGAGAAGTGTGTCCTAAAACCGGCGTTCTCACGATTTGCAGTCCACACGAAGTTTGATCCGACGGAAAGCGATCTCGAATCGCTCAAGCCGACAAATGTGAATCCTTGGATTTGTCAGGAAAGAATTGAGGGAACCGAGTTCTGCACTTACTCGGTAGCGCGAAACGGTAGGCTTCTGGCTCACTCCTGTTACAAGCCAACCTATCGCGCCGGGCGTGCATCGGGTTTCTACTTCGAACCGCAGGATATTCCCGCCATCTCGGCGTATGTGTCAGCATTTCTGGATAGATACCAGTTCTCTGGGCAGGTTGGTTTCGATTTTATCCGGGACTTTTCCGGTCGGTTTTTCGTTCTAGAATGCAACCCGCGCCTAACGAGTGGAATACACCTGTTCGACCGTTCGTCCGAATTCGGACAGATTTTTTCGGAAGAATGGAATGGAAATGTCGTATTGGGCGACCGCGAGCCGACAATGATCGGATTAGCAATGGTTCTAATGCAGTTCCCACGGTCGGTTCTTATGGGCAACATAAATCGGGCCTATGCCGATTTTCTCCGTGCCAGGGATGTTGTTTCGCGCAGAGGTGACTTGCTGCCAACTTTCGGGCAATTCGTTCAGATTGCTGAGTGCCTAGTGGGAGCGGCGGCTGAAGGAGTTTCGCCAATAGCGGCTTCGACACAGGATATCGAGTGGGATGGTGAGCCAATGAGAGATGTGCCGATCGAACCCAGGGCTACAAGTTCAGATTGATTGTACGGGGCGGTACAGGTTTTCGATACGGGCCGTCATTCAACATCCGTCGCACGTAGCTGCCAACCAGATCGACTTCGGTCGAAGTGAACTTTTGACTACCGAAACGCTCGATGTTTTCGCTCTGTGATCGAACGATCCTTCGGTCTTGCTCTAAGGCGAGGCGAAACAAAGGCCATGCCAGCACACGCTTGAGCCGACCCGTGATCGGGCCGCCTTCGACGGCTATAGCCGCATGAATCAACACCTCATCTCCAACCGTCGGCGAAAAGTGGGCAGCAATTGTAAGAGAGGTTCCTGAAGCAGATCGATACTCGATCTCCGCCGTGGATGGATATATGTATCGCCCAAAACTTGAAGAACGTTTTCGCTCGAAGAACTGAGATATAAACCCCGCTTGCGTTTCCTCATTTGTATACTCGATCTCAACCCGATCCACTCCGGGCCGAACCGACGCACGGACTGGCTGACGTGAGTCGTCGCGGCGCACGAGCCCCGCATGAACGAAATGTGTATGGGCCGGATCAAGAAAGTTCTCAATCAAGTTGGCAATATCCCCGTGTGCATTTGTCTGCCATACAAATGAGTGGCGCGAGGCGTCACCAAACCAGGTTGGCGACGGCGGGTTCGGCGGAAGTTCACCAGACGCCAGGGTTGCCCAGATGATCCCATCGCGTTCGACGATCTCAATGGGTTCCAGTGACTTCGTTCGATGACTAGGTGGCCCTGCACGACCCGGCACATCAACGCATTGTCCGTTCTCGTCGAACCGCCACCCGTGATACGGACACTGAATGGTACTGCTTCTAATGCACCCCTCTGACAGTTTGGCATTTCGATGAGGGCATCGATCAAGGAAAGCGCGGACGCCGTCGGTCAATCGTGCAAGGACAATCGGAGTGTCGAGAAGCACCTTTCCGACAGGTCGCCGTCGAACAGCCTGGGACTTGGATACAGCGAACCAGCAATGCCGAATCCGTTCAAAGCCACGTGCGTCGGTGCTCAAAGCTGGTACTTCTTCATGATGGGCACCCCAAGCTTATTCAAAAAGGTTTTAAGCGCACCTATAACGAAACGCTGATACGGTGAGAGATGGCGATCGTAAACGGCTGTGTACTCAATGAACGGCTCGCCGCCTCTTAGGCGCTTAAAGGATGCGGCACCGGCACTGAGATTCAACGGCATTCCTGTTGTCATGGCACGTCTGAAAACGAGCGCCATCAGGATTCGGTAAAGTCCCTTTGATTGCGGAAGGTTCGTATCGTATCCGACAATTGGAGCGGTGATCGTTCCTCCAAGTGCAAACGTGCCAACAACAGCAACGAGTTCTCCCGACAACGATCGATATCCCTCAAAATGGAAGATTTTTGAAGTATGCGCCCTTTTCAGAAATGATGATGTAAATTGCGGGTTCAGGGCGGTGTACTTTTCCAAGTACAGAGCATCATACAGCCTTTGGATGCGTCCGAAATCGTCGTCGCGGAACTCATCGTTGGATACAAACTTCAAATCCGTTTCTTCCAACAACCGGATGTCACGCCGAGTGTTTGCCTTCTTGTGCCAGCCGGTCGACGGAGCATCGAAGATGTATACTTGCCGTGCTGGAAGTAGACGATATCCCGCTTCCACAAATCGTGTCATTAGGGCTGAATTCGAGGAATGGTTCAATGATCGGAAGTACACATATCTGTTCGGAAATCGGTCTGTCAGTTTTGCGGTTAATTCTAGCAGATTTTCTCCGTCCCAACGAGGATAAAGGTTTGTGGATAAGAGCCAGTTGTTGACATGAACACAGTCATCCACTCTTGCGAATTGGAGAAACGGCGCAACAACCTTGATCAGCATTGCAAATGGCCATTTTGGAACACGACTCTTCAGCATTTCCAATTCTTCGCGCGCATAGTCGATGTATGCAGCGTATGGAGACACGACATAGCAGTTTTTGTTTTTGAATCCGTTGACTGTTATCGGAAAGATGGTTTCACCAAGCTTCACGGCACCATGCAATGTCGACACGTTTCTAGCGATTGAACAGTCCGTTTGAATCACGAGCCGAAGGAAATCGCATTCAACTGATTGATTCGACGACTCAAAGGCATCGAAACATTCACGACCAGTACAAATATCAATCTTGTCGACCCGCACGAAGTTGCGTCCCTATCGTTTCTCTATCCGCCTATTTGTTTGCGCGGAACAGGATAACAGCACTATCATCGGTTTGCATGAATCGATGGACGCTGAAGGAAACCTGAGCCCAATGAAGTCAAAGCTAATTGCGGGTGCTTTTGTCGCCCTGTTGTGCGTGTTCGGCAGCCAACATAGTATGGCATCAAGTGCAGAAGAAGACACTGCATTTCATGACGATCTGCGGATACTTCGTGATGCGATTCTGAACGCGATCAATGCGAAGGATATCGACGCGCTTGCTAAGCACGTTCATCCTAACATTGTCTTGACTGTTGAGAACGGTAATCGCTTTCGGGGATTTGAGGAGATTCGAGATTTTTATGAGAACATTTTTGATGAAGACGGTGGGTACCTGAAGTCATTTGAAGTCCAGGACTTCAGTGTCGATGAACTTGCAATTGTTTACGGTGGGGATACAGCCATAGGCTTTGGCGAAGCGGCGTCTGAATACGTGCCAGTATCCGGTCCAAGGCTCACTGTCTCTAGCAAATGGACAGCCACGCTTGCCCTCGTTGATGGCGCATGGCTTGTAACATCTTTTCAGAACACGGTTGATTTTACTGATAATCCGTTGATGGACGCATTGTACAAAGAGGTTGGGCTTAAGATCGTGCTGCCTGTCGCTTTGGTTTGTTTGCTGGTCGGCGGCGTTGCTGGGATACGTTTGCGTAAAAGTTAGTGGGTTTTACGACAGCAAGACCCGTTTCGAGGAAATATGATGCTGTATCCCGCGTCGTTTGATTTACAGAAGTCGGAAGGCATAAACTCCGAGGGTCTCACCCTGGAATAGTCGACCTGGATCGGAGGAAAGTCCGCGTGCCGTTTGGTCACACCGAGGTCTTGGACTACTCCGAAACTCACATGTCAGACTGTAGCAACCTTGCAACGGGACTTGGATCAAGTTCCGCGCCTTGGACCTGGTGTCTGGACGAATCCCGTTGTTTTTGCTATAAGAACGCCAATGCGAGATGGTGATGAGAAATATGAACCTCGAACTCTCGCTCCCCACCCAGACAAAAAATTCTTGGTCCAGAATCCACATTCTGGATCGGAAGACTGGCATCCGGCTGACATTAAAGCGGCGCTTGAAAAGCGCGGACTGACGCTGTCAGGACTGTCACGCGAAGCAGGATATTCCGAAACATCTGCCGGACGTGCGTTACGGACCACATGGCCTGCTATGGAGGTGGTCATCGCCGATGCGCTTGAGGTGACTCCAAGCCAGATATGGCCATCGCGCTACGACGAGAATGGCATTCCCCTGAAGTATTTGCCGCGCTCCCGACGAAAAGGAGTGCGCAGTGTCTGACACTACCATCCAAAACACAGTCGACGCGAAAGAACCAAGACGACGGGCATACGTGCGTGAGGTGACCATTGGGGAGCCAAAGCGCAATAACCTGCCTTACTTTGCCCAGCACGCGTTCGCTGAGTCCGGCGGGGCCGGAGACAAATGTATCGCTGATCGATTAGATTCCGATGTCGGCGGCAGAGCGGCCCGCTGGTTGCGAGCCGAGGCAGAGCGTGAGTGGACGTATGTCTGCCGCATCCATCGCCCTGAGTGGCGGGGAGAGGTGGTTGAGCAAAGGTTGCTACTGTTCCGGTCGGCCACAGATGCGGAATGTTTCGTATGGGCGAACTGGCAGACTTTGAATCTAATCAAATTGTCTGACATCACTCGTCGGCTGGATGATCGTATCGCTTTCCTTCTGAGCGATGTCCGACAGCGTCTCTACGATCCATCGTCAACGCGTTGGCCGCGCGCTTACCGACAGCAACAGTTTCTGAAACGGCAGCTTCAAGAGTTGAACACGATGCGGCGGAATGCTGCTTCGCTCCGATGCTCTGCGTCACAACCGCATTCAAAAATCGCGCGTGCATGGCTTGTCGAAGCCGCAAAATTCGAACTGCCACCGTCAGCGATACCTCAACTGGATGAGCAGGAGTTGGTAGTGGCAATCGACGCGTTCGAACGTGAGCGAGCCGCCGGTCAGTACGACTTGAGCGATGCCGACCCGGATCACTGGATCGCATCAATCCTGACATACTTGGCCAACATCAGAATCATCCGATCCGCCCTTAGAAGAGCCAACACGATCCGACGGAGGGAAGGTCGTGCCGAACTTGCTAATCCCTTTCAGCCGTACCCTCCCGAACAACTGTCTGCAGGAGCGTCTTGAGAATGAGAACAACATCCATTGCATTCTTAATGCTGCTGGCTGCCGCATGCCAGTCCATCAGAAGCGGGACTTCTATTCCTATACCCGGAACCGATCCGTCTCAGCCTCGCGTTGTCGAATCCGCTGTGCCCGCCGGTGCGGCGGTCGGATCGGTTCCGGCGATTGTTTTGATGCATGGCTGCGCCGGCGTGCAAACAAACACATCGGATTGGCGGGCACGGTTTGAAGCAGCAGGTTGGCATGTTGCCGTCATGGATAGCCATGGCCCGCGTGGAGTCAGCAACAACTGCAATGCCAAGAACGCAAGTGAGGGCATGACCCATTTGATTCGGGTCGCTGATGCCTATGGCGCGTTGGACCATCTCGCCTCTCAACCCCACATCGATGTTGATCGAATCTTGATGATGGGTTGGTCGGAAGGTGCCATCGTTGCGGGCTTGGCCCAGACGGTCCCGATGCTTCGGCTTTATGATCGCGAAGGTCACCGGAATCAATTCGCTGGAGCCATCAGTATCGCGCCGAACTGCGACAACTGGACTTGGAACGGCAAACCGTTGGTCAAGCGCACCCTAGTGGTCATCGGTAGCGCCGATGATTGGACGCCCGCGCCACTCTGCAAAACATTTCTCAGCAATTATGCGTCCTCTGATATGGAGCTTCATATCCTGGATGGCGCGACCCACGCATTCGATACTTTCCGTAGTCGGAACGGTCACATCCTTACGAGCCGCAATTACTTGGGTTATCGCCTCATACCGAGCCAGGCCGCGACGAAGGAAGCCGTCCGGTTGGTTGGTGCGTTCGTTGGTGAGGATTTGTCCGGCTCATAGGACCTGGTCTTTGGATTCAGTCTTCCACTCCCCAACGAGCTTAGTTTCGGAACTCACAAGTTTATTCAACAACTATCGTGGAGAAATATCATGGTGAAACTTACTTCCGTCTTGATTGCTGGTGTGGCGCTTGGTTTCGCAGGGTCCGCATTGGCGCAATCGCTCAATGGCACACAAATTTCCAACCTACTTTCAGATTCATTGGCATCCGGCAAAACCGACAAAGGGCAAAGCTACACGATTACCTACGACGCCGATGGTGATGTTCGCTTCAAGTTTGACGACAACTCTTACGCAGATACGGGCAAGTGGCCGGTAGACGGTGATGTCTACTGCGCCGAATGGCGAAAGATTCGCAGCGGCAAGCGCGGGTGCTGGACTGTCGTTGACGAAGGCGACGGCGACGGACAGTATCTGTTCAAAGGGATCGACGGCATGGATGATGCGACGGTGAGAATCCGAAAGCAGTAGATGGGTTTGCGTCTCGTTCTGCAAGCATGGTCCGCCATATGAGGCGCTGATCGTGGTTCTATTGTAGGGCCGTCTTCAAGCCGTTTCGTCTACCTCTTCAAGGCTGTGATACCAGACCGCAATTGCGTCGCTGACGGCCTCGCCGAGGCTCATGCCGTTCTCAAATGCGACGTCACGCAGCGCATCCCATAGGTCCGGATCAATGTTTCGGATTGTCACTCGGTTTTCGTTCATCATGGAACCCCTCTCTTTCCGTATATTTATGGAAATTCGACTTGAGCCTTGATGCTGGAACCGATTTGGATACATCCAATGTATCGGGCCGAACCTCTTGCCTGTCGAACAGATCGAAAGTGCCGCGATTGCGCACCTCGATCCCTAAATCATAGTGGTGGCAAGTCACCACTGCTTTGTCGATTACACGGCCCGTCCGATTCCGGAACCTTCGGATGGGCCGTCCGACAAGGTCTGATCGACAAAGGCAAAGTTAATGTCAGACAACAAATCTTTCTTGAAGCCCAAACGTGGGCGCAGCCCCAACGGATCACGACGAGACGATGACCGTCTAACCATCCGTGGTGTAAGCCCCGGCACCCGCATTCTGCTGTCGGAGCTGGCAGAAAGGCTAAATGTCCCTCAGGGACGGGTCGTCGACGAAGCGATGCGTCGACTTTGGAAAGAGCTATACCCGGAATCACCACCGCCCAAGAATACGACATCGCATCCCATCAGGAAGGACGACCTGAAACATCTCCTCGACTTTGATTGGAGAAACAAGCCGTCAACCGACCCCTCCGTGTCACGCACGATAGAACGCATCGCAGAACGACGCCGTCGTCATGATGAGAGCGAGAGGCGACGAGCATGAGAGGTAATGGCGCAAAGACATCGGAAAGGATGCTTCGGCTGCTTTTGACCTGTGCCGAGAGCCCTGAGGATCGCCTGAAGGTGAATCGTCGCCTCCTGAAGGCAACGCCCGACCTCGCCCATGATGATGCACGACGCATTGATAATTGCCAGAAGTACCGACCGTGTAATCACGAGCTTTGCACGCATTGTGGCATGCCTGGAAAGCGTAAGAAGCTGATGAAGACCCGGTCGCGAATATACGAAGAACCGCCGACGGTTGATGATCTACTTCCAGAACCGAAGAAGCGAAACTTCAGAGCAAGGGCAGGGCAAATCCTAGAGAATAACTTTGGGCACTTCGATCCGGACACCGTCTTTCCCATCACAATCCATCTCGACATGGTGCCCTGGGGTGAAGATGTTGAAGCCGCTTTCATCAATGCGAAGAAGTGCCTGAAGAACGTCCTCAATAGGAAGTGTTTTAAAGGATGCGTGTTCAAGGGCTTCATCGAAGACAAGCAATTCTACGCCGGCAATGTCCGCAACAAAGGGTTCCTTAAGTCCTGGCACTGGGCGAAGAACATGTCGGATGATGACATTGTGACAAACCTCCACATTCACGGTGCCATTCATCTACCGGGTGCTTCCAAGGAGGAAATTCGACAACGATTCAGTGACTGTGGTTACCGTGGATCGAACCAAGTTTTTTTGGATAATATTCGGCCTAAGGAGCGGGTGAATGGTCGACTGAAAGGTGGTCTGCAGGGATGGGGGGAGTATTCCGGCAAGAGGTTCACGGGCTCCCTCCCAGCTTCCAAAGACTTGGACGTCGCCCGTGAAGCGTTACGACTAAGGAAGAAGCTCAATCGCAAGACTGTCCAAGTCGGCGTTGGCACCGACGGTTATTCGTCACAGTTACCAACATGGAAGTGCGAAGCGCCGCAATCACTCGAAGAGTTTCATCAAGAGATGGAGATGGATCAACAAGCCATCAATCTTGCCCTAAAGTATATGTCTATTAATAACTACCCTTCTGATAAAGTATTGGAACAGAGGAATTTTTTCGGTAAAAATCGGACAAACGGCCAGCAACGACCTTTGCTTGGCTTTACGCCGCAATGTTGGCAGTGCCAACGTGATACGGAGCCTATTTAGGCTCCGCTCCGCACCGTTGCGGAGCAAAGATCACGCCTTCAAGACCCGATAAACCGACGCACGACCGACCCCCAGGGTTCGTGCGATTTGACTTGCGCCGACACCGTTTGCAGCAAGGTCACGGATCGCCTGCCGGTCTATCGTCGGTCTGCGTCCCTTATAGACGCCGCGTGCTTTCGCCTTGGTGATCCCTTCCATCTGCCGTTCGCGCCGAAGCGATGTTTCGAACTCCGCGAAGACACCGAGCATGTCCAGAAACGCTTTCCCTGCCGGTGATGAGGTATCAATGGGTTGCTCCGTCGCTTTGAGATCGGCCTTCTTCAACCGAAGCTCATGAACGATTTCCTGCAGATCGCGCACCGAGCGGGCGAGCCGATCAATCCGTGTCACCACGATGACATCGCCCTCCCGAATAAAATCCAACAGCGTTCGAAGCTCATCCCGACCATTCGTTGATATTCCGCTCACCTTTTCAGAACGAATGATTTCGCAACCAGCATCCCGAAGCGCGGATTGCTGAATTTCCAAATCCTGATCAATCGATGAAACACGTGCGTAGCCGTAAAGTGCCATGGAAGCTCCAATCTGTCTCAAATGGGTCTAGGGTCGATGCACATGGAGTCTCGGAATCACGATTTCAACACATGTGAGACACGCTGGCTGTCTCAGGCCGGGGTGCCGTTTGGGTATACGTAACTGATACCGCGCTACGCCCAGGTCGAATTGATGAGGCGGTACGACTCTAGTCAGATGTTTCCGAGACTGCGTTCTGAGCGAGGTGCAGCAAGCCGGTATCGTCACCACCAATAGAGGATAAAATGTCGCTCGACAGGTATATCAGCAAAGCCCGTGCGGCCCAGTTGATTGTTCCTGCAGTGCCTTCCGCCAACTTCACCGCGAAGACCCGAAGCACGTCTCTCCCGATACTTTCTGATCTAGCTGAGGCGACGCTCGCTTCAAGGGTTTTTCTGACAAGCTGAAGCTCATCTCGTAGTTTCCGAACTTCTTCAGCAAGATTCTCGTCCGACCGGAGATCGAGATCGATCGCTGGAGGGGAGTTCTGAACAGAATCAATTGCCTCTATATTTTCCGAAAGAATCCGCAATAGGGAATCAATCTGGAATATCATGCGGGTGCGGTTCGGTGTAACCGTCGTGGATGCTGATGCGTCATCTTCTATTGCGCCGGTAGCCCTTGCCTCCACGACATCCGGAACAACTAGTCCCGATTTATCTAGGGCCAACGGGAGATCAACATCCTTTATCGCCCAATGGGTACGGTACTCTTCGCCACTCTGAAGCCCAAATAGCTCGCGCCACGTTATTAGGTGATTGGTTGGAACGCGATCTGCGCCCGGCATCTCTTGGAAGGCGACCTCCAGTTCTTTGCCGACAACTGTTATCGATTTCAATCGAACAACGATTCCTTCAGGCCCGTCTTTTTCGTGGACGAGCATCGCTGGTGTTTCTTTTAGTGTGTCTATGATTTCGTTCGAAAGTTGCCGAAACATCTGTGCGATGGACTTGTCGGTGTGTTCGAGAAACCGCGATCGGGGGAATCGAAACGGACTTGCCGAAAACGCATCTTCGTCTGCCATCATAATCAATTGGTACAACTTAGCCTCCAGGTCATTGCTCAGCGATCCATCACACTATGGCGTATCTTCTCAAATTTGTCCCGAGCGCGGTTAGCACCAAATGATCCGACCATCGCGAATCCAAAAATGGCTCTTACAGCCAGCCTTTCTCCAGACGGACGGGTGAAGAGTTGGAGGAGCATCCGGTTCCGATTTCACAGTCCAACGCGGCCTTACTTCAGGCGCGAGCATTAACTCCAATCGGTCGCCGCATCCGCAAGGACATTTCATCGCGACAGACCAGTCCTCTCCGTCATCCTTGGCCAGATAGAGATGCCGGGACCTAACCCTGTCAGGCGGCGAATCGTCGTCGACGAGAATGAGCCTCCGCCTTGGGCCGTTGCAATCCCACCAGCGGGATATCCATCGAAGTATCCTCATGCGGCTTCTCCGATTTTGGGTCGCGCCAGAGCCGGAAATCCAAGAAGTGGAGAAGCGAACCCCTGCCCCAGTTCAACAAGCGACTGGTGGCTATAGAAAGCTTCTGCCGTGTGGTCTTCGTCCCGAGCACACAGAGAGAATCGGATTGTCGCGACAGATTCGTTCGGGTCCAAGTTCCCCCCTAGCTGACGTATTACCCATTCGGTAAATGCCCGTGATGCGGCTGCCATATTGACGTTGATGACTGAAGGGGCCTCCTCTGCAACGCCCGAAATGTAACCATCTCGAATCTGCTCCACAGCCTCGTCCGGCGCATTCAACAATATGTGCTCGTCATATAGCCCTTTGGGCGTGATCACCTCTCGGTCCGATAGGTTCGGTCCGTCAGGTCGGACGTAGTCGATACGCCCACACATGTCCGAAACAACAACCGTTCCGTCCGGAAGCTTTCTGGTTGGGATGGTCACGCCAAGGTCAATCAGAGGAGTGACGAAAGCAGTAGAAATTCTTTCGCTTACCAATCGGCCTTGCTGGCTGTCCACACAACTGAACACCGCGTCCGCTGACGATGCCGCTTCAATGGCCAAGGGATCAAAGATCGAGCGGTTGATGCACGTGATCCGAATTGATGGGGCGTATTCGCCGATTGCTTCGGCCAGAAGTTCGGTTTTGTAGGCGTTAGTTTCGACATGCCGAACCTTGCAATTCAGAATCCGGTTCAGATTCTTCCATTCAGCTTTATCGAAATCGATCAAAGTAATGTGGCCGACCCCATTCCGAGCCAGTTGTTCAATGATTATTGAGCCGGTGCCTGAAGCACCAACAACGCAGACCGTCAAATGACCAAACAAATTCCTCATGTCTTCGGTTCCGTGGAGGATACGCGAAGGTACGTCCCGACCGTAGTGTTTGATGTCGTGTCCCACGACCATCGTCCGAAGGAACTCATAACTTCGACCAACGCCAGGATAGACGCGAGCGAGTACTGCGCCGTCCGGTATCATGATCGCGGAACCATGGATCGCGTTCGGACCGGGAATAGCGGAATACAAGCACGGCATCGTCAAATTGTCCGAGAGGTCGTCAATCGCGGAGAACCCAAAGAAACGGCCCGGATGACTGTGGAGAAGGACGATGCAATCGTTGTGGTCTTCCGCTAGGTCGATTGCATCTTCCAACGCGCTGCCTGGCCATGTCAGCCTGTCTTCGCTCCGAACCGAGCAGTCTCCATACGGCACCGCGATCATGTCCCGAACGATCAACCGTTCGGCGTCCATCCCCACTCGCCGACATACCAACACCACCGCCGCTTCGAAGCCGTCACCAGGAAAGAGATGATTCTTTGCTTTGCTTTGCTGGCTTGTTGTCAGGGTCAATGACCGAACGTTACTCATCGCCAACCTCCCGCAGCAGACACTCATCGACTACGGCGATATGCGTGAGTACGCTGTCATACGCTGGGTTCCACTGCGATGCACCGTTTCGATGGCGCGACCACCGTTGATAGGAAGTACCTTGGACCGTGATCCGTGATTCCGTTTGCGGGATCGAACCGCCATCGGCGCGAACCAGGTGCGGAAAGCAGTAGAACATGTCTAGGGCCGCACTTGGGTAGGTCGCTGGAACATCAATGAGGATATCGGCTGATGTTTCGTTATAGCCTGCTGGAAGGTGATAATCACAAATTCTCAGCCAGCGACGCCCGCCATCCAAAATCGTTTCCCAAGAGCAGCCGCGACGATCTAGAAATTCTTCGTCCTTCGGCAATAAAGGGAAGTTTCTCGGATGGTTTGAGACGGCTTCCCCGTTGTTGATTTCTCCCGGCGTTAATCGCAGTCGTTCGATACCAGGATTCGTCAAATCTACGAGATAGTCCAACGTGACTTGCTCTTTGGGTTCCCCTTTGCGCTTCAAGATTGCGATCCATCCCTTATCAGGATCGAATCCTGCCTGGGTCACCGCATCTTTGACACGAATCAGAGGTTCAGTAAGGGTCAAGAGGACACCTTGAACATCGAACTTCCATTCCCGCTTCCGGGAGTAGACTTTCTCCAGATTGGGTTGAGACAGGTTGAGGATGTCCGTGTCTTCAAGCAACCTGTCCGCTTTTTCCTGTTCTTCGAAGAACAGATCGCGATTGTCGGGAACACGGGTAATCAACCGCAGAAGTGACACCGCGATGGTGGATTCTCCCCACGGGAAACGTCGTCCGTCGAAAGACAAGTTGTGCAGACGGTCCGTATGGAATGCGAAGAACCGTTCCGGTCCACGCGCTGACAGGTCGATGGTTTCGTCAAGGTCGATCCTCTCGACGACCGAGCCACGGTTTAGCATCAGGAGTTCGTACTCATCGACAGGATGCCGACCAAACTCGGTCAGAATTTGGCGACCAGTTGGTTTCGGATCATCGATACGCATCTTTTCATCGAATCCATCACCATCCCACATTCGCACGCGGAAGGCGCTAGCGGATGGGATTGGTGTTTCAGGGTTTCTTTGAACCCACTCTTCAATGTCAATTTCACCGGAACAGTCATTAACATTCATTACTTTTCTCCTTGTCAGTGCCCATATAGCGGGCCGTTTGCTATTGACCTACGACGCAACGCGTGATTCAAAGTGTTTCACAGATCGGACGCTAGGTGATTCAAATCCTAGTGTCAAATCAATGAAACACTAGTCCGATTTGTGAAACGCAATGGGAGAAAAACATGGAGATAGCCGAACTAGGACTACTTCTGGCCCGAAAACGGGGAAACATGGGGGTAAGAGCCGCCGCAAGGGAAATAGGTATTAGCCCATCAACGCTGTCTAGGATAGAGAACGGCCACATTCCAGATGTCGGCACCTTGGAAAAAATATGCGAATGGATTGGGGAAGAGCCATCACAATTCACGGGCGTAGGTAACCTACAAATTGCCTTTAAGAACAGAAAGGCGGCTCCGCCAAAAACGGCACAAGCTTTGGCCGTACTCATCGAGAAGGCATCGAAGCAGTTCTCGGAAGAAATCGAAGCAAGGGGACACTAGTTGGCATTTCGGCGGGGATTTAAGTCACAATGCGAGCGACGGGCGGTCGAGTTGCGTAAGCAACTTGGCCTTGGCCCGAGAGCACCGCTTCTTGCTGACGATCTTGCAGCCCACCTCCGAGTCGTCGTCTGGTCCACCAATGACGTCGATGGTGTGCCAATCGAAGTTCTAAACACTCTCAACGATACGAACGACGACTCTTGGTCTGCCCTTACGGTGAGGATCGGAACGGCGAATCTGGTAGTTCACAAGGAAGTTCCTTCCGAAGGTTGGCGAAACAGCATTGTTATGCACGAGCTTTCGCATATCTTGCTTGGTCATGAACTGGCTGATGCATGTGTCTTAGAGGATGGTTCATTGGTCCCGCGTAATTTCGATCAGGACCAAGAAGACGAAGCGGACTGGCTTGGTGGCACACTATTGCTTCCGCGCCCGGCGGTACTGTCAATAAAGTCATCCGGTTTGTCAGACAGCGAAGCCTGCAAAAGATACCTCGTTACCGAGTCGATGTTAAATTGGCGTACCCGCATGACCGGTGTGAACCAGCAACTTGCGTATGCTGGGCGCAGATAGGACGGTCGTGGCACTAGTGCTCCACGAACAGCACCCTCTTCTGTGAGTTCCAGCAGTATCCGCATGTCGAGCATTTTCGGTTCACCTGCGTTTCGGCGGGGCAGACGATGGCTTCTGTTGGTGATGGCCGGTCCTCGTACGACTGGATCAGACCTGCTGATCTTGGCAGGTTCGATGGTTCGCTGAACCGGATGGCGAAGCGGGACCAATTTGTATCCGCCATATCGCCAATCGCACGACCGATTTCGCTGTCTCGACGATGGGCGGTGAAACCGAAGCAGTGGAGGGCGTCGAAACGATGAAGCCATTCTTCCCAGCGCCGGACGTAATCGAGGCTGTAGAAGTCACCAAGAACGTGCAGGCGAACCGCAAAGCCGTTTCTGGTCTTGGGCTCGCGATTGAGTAATGACAGTTGCCGTTCGATCTGCTGTTCCAGGTCCGGCCCGTGTTTATATCGGTATGCGCGGGCCTGGCTCATATGATTCCCATAGCAGATATGCCACTGGTCGCACGTCCTCGGACAGGTCGCGCGTTCCTCCAAAGTCAGGGTGAATATCGGGAAACCGCGCCACCGACCTTTTGTGATCTTGTCTCCAATCTTCCGGTTGTTGAAACCTGACTTCAATGGCGCTTCTTCCAGGTCGACCTCTTTGACGAGGTGAAGGTGCTTCGTTCTGCCGAATACGACAGCCGGATCATCGCCATCAAGTGTAAGGACACGGCCATGCCTTGGTGTCGGGCTTTTCCATCGGCTTTGCGGGGTGAGCTTGAAGGTCATGGCTCATCACTCCTGATTGCCAACGACGCGGGACACGTGTTTGTCGAACGCGGTTTCGACCCAGGGAACATCCTTGTCCAATATCCCAATCATCGACTGCGTGCCATCGGGATTCTTCTTCACGAATGCGAGGTGCATCCCTGGGTCAGCATGTTTGAGGAAATGGGATGATGGAATATCGACCGGTGCATGCCGTTTGCGGTAGATAGTCTTTAGCTGTTCTATCGCATCAACTTGCTTAATGCGCTCCGGCAATGACAGAGACGCCTTTACCTCGGCGTCATAGGCACCACGGATACCGCCTTCCGTCCGCTTTATGAAGCCGACAAAGTCATCCGGTGAGATATCATTCCTCTTCGCCCATGCTATCGCCCCGGCCCAATGGGACGATATGGCTTTGAGAGCAGGGTCGCCCTTGGCGACAAGGTGTCTGATTATGGGTTGCGCTGGATACTTCGTCCGGGGATCAGCCTCAATATCGTTCCGGCGGAAGAAGTCGGCACCTGCAATGGGGTCTTCTTCAAGGGCAACATGAAGCTGATATATGGACTGCAGGGTTTGCCGTGTCTGTGGCCCCAGCTTCTTCACGCGCCAGTTCAGATTAGAGACCATCTTTGATGCAGCCTCTATCAGCGAATCCAGTCGTGATTGGGTATCTGCCTTGGCTAGCTGGATGTTTTTGACGTTGGTTCTGCCAACATCGATTGTAGCTTCCGCCGAACATATCTCGACCTGTTCCAAATGGTATGGTGCTGGTCGAATTTCAGACCGCTCATCGGCCACACAAGACAAAACATCAGACATATTACTACCTTTCCGCCAGAAGGCTTTCGCGAACCGACGGCGATTACCGACGGTATGATTTAGGCGGAAAGGGAGAAGTCCCGTGCCGCCGGATGTTAACCCATCCGGCCTCAGGACAGATGGGGTTAGCCTGCGCAAAACGCATTCATAGTTGAACCCCTTAGTGAAGGGCGGACTCCCCGCCCCATGGAGATTCCGATCTTGAACGCCTCAAGATCGACTGCAATTCATTCAGCGTCACTCTTATACTCGATAGTAAGTTATCAGTCAATAATAATTATGGTAATCGCGATTATTTACTGCGTTTGTAACAAACGCATTCTTTATAAACGCATCAAAATTTGCGTTTGTTATAAACGGAGAAAGTAAAAATTCATAAATTTAAGTAAAACCCTTGAATTGATTCGCCGATACTCATAGATGCCTCTTTGCACGATGTTCCGAGGTTCCTTCACGGAGATGACAGACATCGTTGCGAACCGAAAACCTCAGGGTCCGATCCCCTGACTGCCCCTTATCACGGAGTAGATGGCATGATGTATGCAAAACAGACACGTACTGAACCTGGTCTCAATATCACTTATCTCCCTCCCGAAGTCGCCTCGCGGCCTGAATACATGATCCCAGCTTTGTTTGGGTCGGTCCAATCACCGGCACCGCAGCCAGACGATGTTCTCGATGTACATCAGGTCGCGACTATTTTGCATGTCGCCCCATCAACGGTGCGTGCAATTCCGGCGCATGAGCTTCGCTATTCACATGTGGCCAATCGTCGAAGGCTCTACTTTCGGCGTGACGTTCATGAATATCTGGTGAACCGAAGAGTGGATGACATCGATACACGTGACCTAGATATGAATCCCCACGGTGTTACGTCCAGCGCCGTCGCCGACGTCTTTGATATCGACGCCGCGATTTCTGATCTTCGACGGAGGGCCAAAGGATGATTATTCCCTCGAAGCAACTGAACATCAAAGTGCGCCCGCATCGGCGAAAGGGCCAAAGTCAGGATCGTTGGCTTGTCGATGTTCCGGCCAAGGTTTCTGGTAACGGCAAGCGAGTCCGTCGGTTCTTCGACACAAAGACCGAAGCAGAGCAATTCCGAACGAAGGTGATGATCGACCTACGCAAAGGCGTGTTGAATACACACACTCGGACGAGCCACGTCGCGTTCGGTGAGGCTGTGCAACAATGGCACGCGCGAGAAATTGACAGGATCGGTCGCGGATTGAAGCGCCCGAAATCGTTGGAAAAGGACCTGATCTATCTCAAGTCGCTGCTGCCTGTCTTCGGACCCAGCGATATTGCCCATATCGGTCAGGACGCCGTCGGCGGTTACCAAACGAAACGCTTGGAGGCGGGAAAATCGCCGGTGACAATCAATTCCGAAGTAAGGACGCTGAAGGCGATTCTAAACTGGACACGCGCGAAGGAATGGATCGACCGCGTGCCACCGTTCGAAATGCTTCGGGAGCCGCGCAAGAAGATCGATCTACCGACGATGGACGAGTTGAACTTGATCCGATCCCTCATGCCGCGCCAACAAGCGGTGATCGTGCGATTGATCGTGGAGACCGGATGCCGCCAAAGTGAGGCATTCCAACTCAGGTGGAAGGAGGTCGATTTCGACAGTTCTTGCATCCATCTATACGAAGATGATGTACGAAAGCTAAAGAACGACCATTCCGCCCGAACTGTTCCTATTTCTTCCGGGTTGGCAAGTGAGCTTCGAAATCTTCCCTGCGAACTGGACTGGGTCTTTCCAAATCGGAAGCTCGATGGGCACACCATGAATATTCAGAAGTCCCTGACCACTGCTGTCAACAAGGCCGGGATCAAGCGGGACGGCGCACCGATGAAACTCACCGTAAAGATGCTCCGAAAGTTCTACGTCACATGGCAGGAAATGCGAGAACTGGATCCCCGGCTTGTTCAAAGGATGATTGGTCATGCGCCTGGATCAAAGGTGACCGACAAACACTATCTCTTCCTCCCGGAAAGTGTGGATCGGACCGGGGTTCTGAACATGGAAGAGGATGTTGTTGCCAAAGTTTTGGCAACACGGTCGGAAAACCTGGCAACACGCCAACCCCACGAAGGCATAAATATCTGATTTTATTGAGAAAAATTGGAGCGGGCGATGAGATTCGAACTCACGACTTCAACCTTGGCAAGGTTGCGCTCTACCCCTGAGCTACGCCCGCATTCCAAATCCTTGATACAGTATCGCTAGGACATTGTATCGCGGTGGGTATCGTTTCGCCGGGACAGAAGTTCGTCTGGCGAAGCGGCGCGCATAATAGCCATGCGCCTGCCCTTTGCAAGAGAGATTTGCGAGGTTTGTGAAAGCTTGTTATTTCCGCCTGTAACGCACCCCTTCGGAACAGGAGCTTCCTTCATGCCAAAGACTGATGAAGACTTGTATAACCGCCTGGACGCGCTTGGAATTTCCTATGATACCAAAGAGCATGCAGCCGTTTTTACAGTAGAAGAAAGCCAGGCGCTGTGCGGTTCAATCCCCGGGGCGCATATCAAAAATCTTTTTCTGCGCGATAAGAAAAAGCGGCTTTGGCTGGCAACGGTTCTGGAGGATCGCA
>SPJK01076576.1_pt1 | contig 23927 bp, 17 predicted proteins | sample 3741771 | NCBI WGS metagenome assembly SPJK01 (sample SAMN10925997, study PRJNA522277) | cold seep metagenome | isolation source: Elba SIP-enriched marine methane seep metagenome, extraction at timepoint T2 | place: Italy: coast of Elba, Mediterranean Sea
ATGACGCCGCGATTCGCAACTGTCACCAAGCCCTTGAGATTAATCCGTATCACTTCACGGCAGCAGCAGGGATGGGACAGTGTTACTTGTTGCAAGAAAATCCTGTAGCAGCTCTAGACTCTTTCCGCCGTGCTCTTCGACTAAATCCAAGCATGGAAGAAGTGCGAGCCCAAGTAGTGAAGTTGCAGCGATCGATTCGTGATGAATGATCGCCGATTAATTCAACCGACTTGCCTGTTCGTCGGTTGCAAAGAGGTGTAGCCCTTCTGGCCGAATGGTTAATGGCATCTCTGGTTCCTGCGGATTGCCAAATTCAGCAGGCAGTCTTGCGATGCAGATCGAGGCATCTTCTTTCGAATTGGTTTCTGGCTGACCTGCTAGGTGATAGTGGGCAAGGGTCTCATGTCCAAGCTGTTCTACCGTTCCAAGCTTACCAGTCGTAAACACAGGAGCTGATCCGGTGGCGGGCATCAAGTCTTCAGGACGCACACCGAGAACGGCCGGCCCATCGGGAGCAGGTCCTACGTTCCAAGAGGCGTTTAATTCAGGGGCTTCAAATTGGCCATTCTCGATTTGGCCGCTAACCATATTCATGGCTGGGCTGCCAACAAAGGTGGCAACAAATTGATTCGCAGGTCGGCGATAAACATCGAGTGGTGTATCGACTTGCTGAACTACTCCATGATTCATTAGGACCAGGCGATCACCCAAAGTCATCGCTTCGACTTGGTCGTGAGTCACATAGATCATCGTGGCGTCCAGCCGATCGTGCAGCGCAGCAATCTCGGTACGTGTTTCTGCTCGCAGTTTTGCGTCGAGGTTTGAGAGAGGTTCGTCAAACAAGAAAGCGGCGGGGTCGCGAACGATGGCTCGGCCGAGAGCGACCCGTTGTCGTTGGCCCCCCGAGAGTTCCTTCGGCCGACGGTCCAGCATTGGTTCAATACCAAGCATCTTGGCCGCTTCAGCAACGCGAGTGGCGATTTCCGCTTTGGGCGTACCGCGCATTTTGAGACCGAATGCCATATTCTGGCGAACAGTCATGTGTGGGTAGAGAGCGTAATTTTGAAAGACCATGGCAATGTCGCGATCACCAGGTGCAACGTCATTGACGACTCGATCACGGATTTGGATTTCACCCGAACTGATGTTTTCCAAGCCGGCAATCATGCGCAATGTGGTCGACTTTCCACAGCCGCTTGGGCCAACCAAAACGATGAGTTCACCGTCTTCTATTTCAAGATTTACCCCACGAACAGCATGATAACCATCGGGATATCTTTTATGGACATCATGAAGAGAAACACTTGCCACGACACGCTCTCCTTTGGCGCAACAGTCTATGATCGCTGCAGTTATTGAATCGATGTGGAAGTGGGTGACCCTTTTCGACCAGCGAAAACTGGACGATAACAACGCTTAAGAACAAGGATCGCTCTAGCATCGTATTCGAAAAGGACGCAAACTAATGATACCTAGCTTCTCATGCTAAGTTAATCCGTAATTCCTAAATAGCTCCTTATTATTGTCTGCAGGATTTGGCGTGGCCGACGACTATTCCTATTCAAATACCGACTGGGACCTAACTGACGCAGTTCCTTTGCCTAATACTATGCTGCGAGTATGCCGAAAGGCACTCTTTCGCAGAAAAATTCTTGACTCGGCAGGAGAACAACTGACAGGCGGTCAGATTCTGATGCGGACATTGATTCTGTATCGGCTTCTCAATCGCGAAATTCTTGAGCAAGACGAAGAACGGGTGGGTATCTTGCTACCGCCTTCCAACGGGGGTTTGATTGTCAATGCTGCTTTAACCATGACGGGGCGTGTAGGTGTTAACCTAAACTACTCCGCTAGCAGCGAAGTCATGAATATCTGCATTAAAGCAGCAGGTATCAAGCATGTCCTTACAAGCCGAAAGGTGATGCAAAAGCTGGATGTCGATTTAGATGCCGAGATTGTTTTCCTTGAAGACTTGCGACCAAAGTTGAAGCTCATCGACAAAGTGATGGGAATTCTGGGCGCCTATGTTTCACCTTACCGATTAACGGATCGAATTCTTGGGTTATCAAAAATCGATCTTGATGATGTTGTGACGATTATTTTCACCTCCGGATCAACTGGTAATCCAAAAGGGGTGAAACTGACGCATCGAAATATTCTGCATAACATTCTGGCTATGGCGCATGTTGTTCGACTGAATGACGATGACATGATCCTTGGGATCTTACCTTTCTTTCATGCGTTTGGTTACACGGTGACGCTTTGGACACCGTTGACACTCGGACTTGGTGCGGCTTACCACTTCAACCCGCTTGAAGCAAAGCAAGTTGCCAAGCTCGCCAAAAAAAGCGGGGCTACGATTCTGCTCAGCACACCAACCTTCTTGCGTTCTTACTTAAAGCGAGTTGATCCTGACGACTTTGCAACCCTTGAAGTTGTTGTCGTGGGTGCCGAGAAATTACCACAACCTTTAAGTGATGCATTTGAGGCACGCTTCGATGTTCGACCAGTGGAAGGTTACGGCGCAACTGAGCTTGCTCCGCTTGTTTCGGTCAATGTTCCCTTCAGCCGATCAACGACCGAAGCTGACGATTTGCGTGAAGGGAGTATTGGTCAGCCTGTGCCAGGCGTAAAAGTACGAATTGTCGATCCGGATACGGGTGAACCTTTAGACACAAACGTTGAAGGAATGCTAGAAGTCGCGGGCCCCAACCGCATGCAAGGGTATTTGGATGACGATGAGAAGACGGCTCAAGTTTTTCATGACGAATGGTATATCACGGGAGATATTGCCAAGGTTGACGAGGATGGTTTTATCCATATCACAGGTCGCCAAAGTCGATTTTCAAAAATTGGCGGCGAAATGGTTCCGCATATTCGCGTTGAAGAGGAGATTCAACAACTTCTGGGTGGTGATGAAGAGGAAGAACAACTCGCCGTGGTAACGGCAGTTCCGGATGCCAAGAAAGGCGAACGCCTTATTGTTCTTCATTTGCCAATGGAGAAGACACCGCAAGAAGTTTGCGATCATCTGAAATCGATTGGTCTGCCCAATCTTTGGATCCCTTCAACGGACAGCTATCTCGAAATCGAAGAGATGCCAATGCTTGGTTCAGGGAAGCTTGACCTCAAAGGAATGGCGAAGATGGCGCTGGACCACTTCGCAACCTAACTTGTTCATCGATAAGTTGGTTGTTCGATTTTCGTCGGCAAGCTAGCCGTGCTTGTGCCATATCGCTGCCGTAATCGTTCTTCGGAACGTCTAGCCGTCGAGTTGCAAGTGAGAATAAATTCTCGCCGGGTTGGCTCGTCAACTTTGGTTAAGTGGGAAGCTAACTTAGCCATCCCTTCAGGATTCCGCTCGGCAGTTTGGGAGAACATGGTTACGAACCGCATCGTTTCAACAAAGTTGTGATCGGCTGTTTTCGCTACCAAGGGGTTGATTGCTTTAAGTATTAACTCAGCTGCTGATCGTTTGATTTGAATGAAGGAATCTAACTCGGTTTTAACATACGTTCGTCCATTTGCTTCATTGATGGGTGTTGATTGAAGCAACATCACGCAATTGGCATGAATGGGACGTGGCATCGGCGGCGCATCGTAAACTCCACGTGCGAAGATGAGCATCTTCGCGGTTTTTCCTTCCTGCACGTCGATAGGTTTGTCGGCGTAAAGCACTTCGACTTTGCCGACAGTTCCCGTACTGTCGGTCATGTTGTAAAGCGTTGGTCCGATCTTCTCGACTTGTAGCTTACTTATGCCCATGATGCCCCAGATATCGACTACCAATTCGGGATGGTCCAGCAGCAGAGAGTAAAGCTCCAAGTCGCAGTCAACAATCCGCGTTGGCATATGACGATACATCGTCGGTTTGGTGACAACCGATTGGACTTGGCTCTTCTCCCGTTGGCTTAGAACTTTCCATGGGACTTGCTTCATGGCAAGTTCCCTCTGGGAACGATTGCTTGTACCATTCGCAACATTGGAAGTCGTTTCTGCAAACCCTTCGGAAGCTAGCAGCAAGAAAAGCATCGCAATCAGCGGTGCTAGCACGCGATGACGAAATCTCGTCATGCAAATCGCAATTGGTGCGCAATGGATGCACGCCATTCGTCGTTCCCCCCCAGGCTTGACGTTGACTCGATTTGGCTAGGTGCCAAATGGTAAGATGTATGGATACTAGGGATATTTCGGCATGGGCGATGCCGTGACGTGAGGCTAGTTTTGAAACCGCATTGCTAGCACTCTCGGACAAGACTTCACTGGTAGGAAAACGCTCTTTGAGATTCTGATTTCTTCGGAGAAAATAAGATCCATAAACTAAGTGAATGGATTCACCTCAATCAATCAGCATGAAGCGTTTGTATCAAATCTTGATGGCCCGCCAATTTTGGCTACTAGCTGCTTCCATGGCAGTTGTATTGATACTTGCAAGTGGGGGTTGGCAACTTACTTCTCGATGGCTGGCCAGTAAAATCGCGCAGCTTGCGGTTGAAGAGAAGGCGGAATCAACTGCCGTTTATGAAACCTTACTAGGATTAGACGATGCAAGTGTTCCGGCGTTGGTCAAAAACGCGACCATGCGTGACCCCAACATAGCGGCTGCCTCACGCAAGACACTTTTTACAAGAGTCGATGCCTGGAGTACTGGCGCAACGTCAGATAACCGAGCAAAACTAGCTAATCGGTTTGAGAACTTGCTTCAAAAAATTGAAGAAGAAGTTCCCCTGCTAACGGTTACCGGGCAAGCTTGGGCAAAAAAGATGGTTGATCACATTCTCAATCATTCAAGTCAATTGAGAGAAGAAGATCGAGTTGCCGTGATTCAGCTTGCAGACAGTCTTCTTGATGAAATTAATATCACGCCAGCTCGTGAAGACGTGATGCCAGTGGTTGTCGTGCCACCTGTACAAGCCAATGAAGGGCTTAGCGAACCAAATCTTATTGCTACTTCGGAAGTGGAACTCATCGCGGTACCAATTGCTGAAATCGAGCCAACTCGAATTGATGACCAGCCCTCTGTGGAGCAACCTCCAGTTGCAGAGCAAGAGGAAACTCCGAACACTCTTGCGAAACAAAACCCAGATTGGAAACCTGACTGGCAAGCAAACGCCCCCGACACATCGCCAATTGAAAAACCATTAGAGGAGCCTTCAGAAGCGGAACGTATTGCTTCTGTCATGAATCAGTCTGATCGGCAATTGTTGACTTATATTCATCAGAATGCGGATGAAATAATCAGAGCAACGAAACAGCGAGAGGAGCAGAACGCACCGACGGCTGCTGGACCTGCTGGGCAATCAAAAGTGGATTCGATGGTTCCTATTGATGCTTATCTGATTGAAGTCCAAGAAGAGCTTGTTGCAAGAGGTTACACCTCGCTTTTACGCGAAGAAGTCCGGCTTTTTGTTTCAGCGAGTGAAGATGATCGGCTTCAGTTGATCGTATTGCTCCAAGCAGGAAATTCGGGCTATCACGCAAGAATGTTGTTGCAGTTAGCTCAGGATGAATCATCCCGCGTTCGAATTGCCGCTCTGACGACCCTCGGAACTTCTTCCAGACCCGAATTAGTCGAAGCAGCTTGGAATTTATCTCTCCGAGATAAAGACCCTCAAGTGGCTGCACTTGCCGATCAACTTGGCCAGCATCTGCAATAATTGAAATTATCGAATCGTGCTGTTGCTGATCATGGCAACTCTTTCGGCGGTCACATGGTCGCGTTGGAATTCGGGGATGTAACCTCGACTTCCACGCACACCCAAACGTTTCCCCAGCATCGACTGAAGATCTACTCCCGGTTCTGGAGTGACGAAGGAGGTGATTTGGCCTTCTTTGTCGACAAGTGCGAATTTTGGTGCGCCAGGACGTTTGGATACGACAGGACGTAGGACTCCAATGGCATCGTATTCCGAAGAGGTCGCACTAGGTTTCGTTGCAACTTCTTGTTTGGCTGGTGCTTTGTTGAATGAATTCGAAGTGGCAATGTTTGAAGCCATCTGTGTTCGAGCGTTGCGGTAACGTTCGGCAAGGCTAGAGAAGCCTTCTAACCTCTTTGCAAGTTGTCGGACAGTTTCACGCTCGGTTTCATCACTTGCAAGAATTAGTAATTGGGTTGCTTCGAGTTCAAGCGGTTCGAAGCGCCACAGGTTTGGCTCCTCAGCCACAACGGTTGAAACCGCTAGCTCGAGAGCCGTGAGGCGTGTTTGAAAATCATTCGATTTCACAAACATGCTTTTTTGTGGAGTATCGCCATATCGACGCGTGATAGGTTTTGAGTTCTTCGGCTTAGCAATTTTTGCCGAGGGTTGGCTTGATGAAGTAAGCTTTTGGTCACGAATCGGAGTGATGTCTGGCTGTGAGGTAATGGGCTTCAAGCCAGAGTTATTTCCATATCGACTCTCCGAATCGTTTGAGCTGGTCTGCTCGATTTTCGTAACGGGATCACGAAGACCGTTGCTGCTACCGGGATACCATTGCGACGCTTCTTGAGCTGAAACAACGCTGCCCAACATCAAGCCAATGATTGCCAAGGTAAGATAAGAATCACGAATGATTGAGCAACGCATGGTCGACTCGCTATCACGGGTGAGAGTGAATTTTGGATCGCTTACGGTTAAAATCAACGACTCAATTACTGAAAACGATCTCAAGCGGCAAGATCAAGCACGCTCAACACAGTTTGACCAAGACTTTGCTAGCAGACGCCGAACATCACAATTAGGCTGGAAAGTGCATGTACCACGAAACCTTCTAGATAGGTTATGCTAGCGTTTATGGTTCCCGAGAAGCTTGGTCCTTATCGAATTGGCGAAACCCTTGGCAAAGGAGGGATGGGAGCTGTCTATCGTGGGACGCACGTTGATACGGGAGAATTGGTCGCTGTAAAGGCTTTGAACCCTCAGCTGGCAGTCTCGGAAGGATTCCGGGATCGGTTCGATGCCGAGATCGAATCACTCCGTACCTTACGCCACGCAGGTATTGTCCGGCTCTTCGGTTACGGTGAAGAGGAAGGCGTCCTCTTTTACGCAATGGAGTTGGTCGACGGACCTAGCCTTGAAAATGAGATTCGCAATGGGCGACGATTCAATTGGCGTGAAACCGCCCTCATTGCTACCCAAGTCTGTCGTGCCTTGAAGCACGCACATGATCACGGCGTGGTTCATCGCGATATAAAACCGGCCAACATTCTTCTTGGGGAAAAGGGCCAAGCTAAGCTTGCCGACTTTGGAATTGCCCGCCTGTTTGGCTCGACAGGCGTTACGGTTGCCGGTGGCGTGTTGGGAACGGCCGATTACATGTCGCCCGAGCAAGCAGCCGGCCAGCCAGTCACTTCAAGATGTGATCAATATAGCTTGGGGGGAGTCATGTACGCCTTGCTGAGCGGTCGTCCACCTTTCCGCGCAAGTGACTTGCCAACGATGTTGCAATTGCAACGATTTTCTCCACCTGATCCCGTTGGGAGATATGCACCGAACACTCCACGGCAACTTGAGAAAGTAATTGCCCAACTTCTCGAGAAAGATCCTGCTGATCGATTTCCAAACACCTTGGTCCTTGCCAAACATTTGGAAGCAATGGTGCGTGCTCTAGGCAAACCCGCCGAAGATGATTTCAATGTTTATGATGGCGAGCTCGACGTTGATATTTCCGATGAGCTCAGCAACGCCGAAACAATCGGACCCACGGAGTACGAATCTGAGCTGTCTGAGAGCTTGCATGAAGACAAGTCAGCTATTTCCATCGAATCCGTTTCGGGAACGACACCTAGTCAGTCGATAGTATCAACTCCTCAAAGCAAAGAGACTCATGAAACAGATCCAGAACCTGTTCGAAGTTATACCGCAGTCAGCTACGGTGAAAAAAAGGAGGCTCCTGCTTGGCGTTTGTTCGTTGGCCAGTTGTTAGTACTAGTCGTCTCGCTTGGCATGATTGGTGCCTTTGTTTGGTGGTGGCTTCGCCCGCTGGATAGTGATGCCCTCTATCGCAGAATATCTGAAGCTCATGTTGCGGGTTCAACCGACTATGCTGCACGTGATGCGGTTGAAGAGTTTGTAGAACGATTTCCCGAAGATGAACGATTAGCCGAGGTTCAACAGTGGGGCGAAGTGATGGAGCTTCGTTTATTACGAAAACGTCTTTCTTTAGGAAGATTTGCAACATCTCGTCAAGGAAAACCGTTGCCGGCCGAAGAAACGCTTTACCGCCGTGCGGATGAGATTGCTAAACAGAATTCTCGAGCCGGTGCCGAAGCCTTTTCAAAGCTCGCTCTTGTGTTGCAGGGACCTTCCAGCAGTGACACTGACGAGAAACAGCGACAAGTTTATGCGGATTTAGCACAGCGAGAAGCTGCTCGTTATTCAAAGCAAGCGGATGCTGAAGAGGAGGAACTGGCGAATTTTTGCATTGAGCGTCTCAATCAGGCTAAACAGATACAAGTTGATCAGCCCAAGGAAGCCGAGCTTCTTCTCAGGTCTCTAGTTGAGTTGATGCCCAAGAACACCGCCAATGCTAATGTCTTAGAACAGGCTAAAGACATGCTAACTGAGCTTGAGACTTCTAGCGACAAATGACTCGACAATCCGATCAGGGTGCTTGCCAAGCGGTCGGACCTGAATGACATTAGACGGTTCATTCTTTGAATCCTTGAATCTAAGTGCCAAACATGTCGACCACGATCGCCAATCAATCCAAGAGCCAAGCTGCCTTCGAGCGTGCTAAGCAACTCATACCAGGGGGCGTTAACAGCCCTGCCCGAGCCTTTGGAGCCGTCGGAGGTGAGCCAATCTTCATCGATCATGCCGAAGGTTCTCACCTTTATGATATCGACGGCAATCGGTACATCGATTACGTCGGCTCCTGGGGGCCCATGATATTTGGACATGCTTTCCAACCAGTCGTTGATGCTACGACAAAAGCGATTACTAGAAGTACAAGTTTTGGAGCTCCAACCGAGGGTGAGAATCACCTTGCTGAGTTGATTATCGATTTGATTCCGAGTGTCGAACGGGTTCGACTCGTTAACTCAGGTACCGAAGCAACCATGAGTGCCTTACGCCTTGCTCGTGGATTCACAGGCCGTGATCGTGTCGTGAAGTTTGCTGGCAACTATCACGGACACGTCGACAGCTTATTGGTTGCCGCAGGCAGTGCCGCGGCGACTCTCTCGGTGCCAAACTCACCAGGTGTGACAGCAGGTACCGCAACCGATACGATTGTGCTGCCTTACAACGATCCGGCGTCACTTGAGAAAACCTTCGCAGAGCAAGGTGATCAGATCGCAGGGGTAATCTTCGAGCCTGTTTGCGGGAATATGGGTGTCGTAGTACCGACCGACGAATTTCTAAGAGCTTTGCGTGATTTGACTACACAGCATGGAGCGCTTCTGATCTGTGATGAAGTGATGACAGGATTCCGACTATCATCTGGTGGTGCTCAAAAGCTTCTCGGCATAGACCCAGATATCACAACGCTTGGAAAAATTGTCGGCGGTGGATTGCCAGTTGGGGCTTACGGTGGACGTAGCGACATCATGGGTCATATTCTGCCCGAAGGACCAGTCTTTCAGGCAGGAACACTCAGTGGTAATCCGCTTGCTACTTCGGCGGGCGTGGCGACCTTAAGTGCTCTGCAAGATTCACCCCCTTACGAAAAGATTGAGCAACTAAGTGCTCAACTAGCCGACGGGTTTGATGAGGCCTGTACCAACGCGGGCATTCCACATGTCGTTCAACGCGTCGGTAGCATGACCACACTTTTCTTCCATGATGGTCCCGTTCGAAGCTGGAATGATGCTAGTAAGTGTGACACCGATGCCTTCGCAAAATTCTTTTGGGGTATGCTTCGTAGGGGCGTTTACTTGCCCTGTAGCCAATATGAAGCGATGTTTGTTTCGGCAGCTCATACGGAAGAGGAAATCGAACAAACCATTGCAGCCGCTGAAGAATCGCTTGCCGATCTTACCGCTTAGCTTGTTGCCGATCGTAGTTCTCTTCGGCTGCGCTCGGGCGATGGTATTCGGGCACTAATTGGAAGAGATCATGGGACTCGCCATTGACCCAGAGTGAGGACCCAAGCTCAGCTAACGATTGGGAAGAGACCGGTGATTCATGCCAGCGAAATTTTTCTGAATCGTCGCCAAGTCGATTTGCCAATTTACTGACTTCAGGGCCAACGATCAAATCGTCTTCACTTAAGCAAGAGCTAAGTTCCTCTTGGCTAAAACGAGTCACCGAGCATTCTTCATTTGAGTTCGGTTGTCGCTTCCAGGTGAACCACTCGTTTCGTTGAGCATCAATCATGCACCAAACATTGGTGTTTTCATCTCTGAAATCATTTCCAAGGCAAGCGAGCGTCTTGATTCCAAATAATTTGGTCTTAAGCACATATGCCATCGTTTTGGCAGTGGTGATACCGACCCTTAGGCCTGTAAAGGAGCCTGGTCCGACAGTAACAGCTATGGCACCTAATTCATTTGACTCAAGACCATGCTCAGTCAGCAAATCGTTGATAGCGGGGGCTAATGTACGCGCCGATCGCTGAGTTCGAGTAAGTTCGAGTGTGCCAACAACTTCTGACAAACGATTCTCCCCGACAGTCGTTACGGAGACGGAACCGTACAGCCCTGAAGTTTCGATGGCTAGCAGATAAGGTCGATCTGGGGAAATTGTGGTCATATACGTCAAATTTCTGACAAGCCAGTCTAAACCAACTGTTGCCAGTGGGCCTTTGGGGATTGACCGAAGTGTATGGGGGATTTAGTCTTAAGAGATTAAAGAATAGATTAATACGAGCACAAGCACCACTACCCAGGGGATTGGACATGTACCTCGGGTGTTTCGTCCGAACGTTTGTGTGCTTGCTCCTAAGATAATTTAAAAAGAACAAACGGTGGTTTGCTTTGAAGCGAGCAATCATTAGCGATATTCATGGCAACCTTGAAGCCTTCGAGTCAGTCCTTGCTCACATCAAAGATCAGCAAGTCGACGAGATTTTTTGCTTGGGTGATGTGATTGGCTATGGCCCCAAACCTTGCGAATGTCTCGACAAGGTGATTGATAATTGCAAAGTTGCTTTGCTTGGCAATCACGATCAAGGAGCCCTGTTTGATCCCGAAGGCTTCAACAGTGGTGCCGAGCGAGCAATCTTCTGGACGCGTGATCAGCTCGAAAACCCGAAGGCTTCGAAAGATCGGACCGACGAGCGATGGGACTTCCTGGGAGCCTTGCCGCGAACCCATCGTGATGGAGATTGGCTTTTCGTCCATGGCTCAGCTCGAAACCCTGTGAACGAATACGTCTTTCCTGAAGACATCTATAATCAGAAGAAGATGGAAAAACTCTTCAGTCTGATAACGCGTGGTTGCTTCCAAGGCCATACGCACGTGCCAGGCGTCTTTACTGAAAGCAGAAACTTCATTTCACCGGATGAGATGAACTACGTTTACGAAGTTACCGATCAAAAATTTATGGTTAATGTTGGCTCCGTCGGTCAGCCACGTGATGGCGACCCTCGTGCCTGTTACGTTATCCAAGAAGAAAAAACTTTAACGTTTCATCGTGTTGATTATGACATCGATGTCACAAGCAATTTGATTTACGGAATCCCTGACCTTGATAATTTCCTCGGGGACCGAATCAAGCAAGGACGTTAGCTCGCGATATTGTCCGGTTACATAAGCAAATAAATAACTCAATACCTCAGCCACGGATGGTACGCTAGCCGACCTCCGACGGCATTTCCCCTCCTTCTGCCATGAATCAGCGCCGGCCCCAGGGCGACGCCCAACAGTCATCCAACCAGCAGTTCTTTTTATTCATGCTGGTTTCTCTTTCGTTGCTCATGCTGTGGAACAGCACCATGACACCGCCGGTTAATCCGCCGGAAGAAGAGAAGCAATCAGAAGTTGTCGTAGCGGATAAAGCAGCTACTCAGGAGGCAATTGCTAAAGTTGCCGACGAGGTTGAGCAACTACCCGACGCAACGCCTGAACGAATCACACTAGGTTCTGCCGATACAAATGGGCCGTATCGGATGTTGCTAACGCTCGACAATGTTGGAGCAGGCGTACAAAGGCTTGAACTTTCGAGTGAGCATTATCGGGACCTCGATGATCGGACGGGCTACCTCGGGCAACTTGGTCTTATAGCCGTTCCCGAAGGAGCGAAGATAACCACCGTCGGTGATGGTACTCCCGCAGCAGAAGCGAAGCTGCAAGTCGGTGACGTTATCAAGTCGGTCCGACTAATTTCGAAGAGCAAAGGAACGGTTGACGGCAAGGATATTCTCTCCGACGCGGAGTTGACCGAATTCCTTTCTGCTTCAAAGCCACGCGATGTTGTGGAGTTGCAGCTATTGCAAGAGGGACGATCGACCAGCAAGAGCATCACTTTGATGCGTCATCCCTTGAATCTCATTCGACCAGAGACAGAGAACATAGCACTTCATGATTCGAAGCTCCCTGAAGGATTCACCGATCAACTTTCTTTTTTGGTCCGTTTGTCGAGGCTTGATGGATTTAATGAATCATCGCCAGAGATCGTGAAAGCTAACCAGCAACTTGCCGAAGAAGCTTGGCTCGTCGATGTCGCTGAGGCCGAATCAAAGTCGAGTATCACATTTCGTAAGAGGCTTCCAGAGCTAGCGATTGAAGTTGCCAAGCGATTCACGCTGGTTGAAGTCCCTGAATCAAATCGTGAAGACTTAGATTTTCCCGGGTATCACTTTAATCTTAGCGTCGAGATTAAAAACCTTGCTGAAGTCGATCGCCAAATCGCGTATGAGCTTACTGGTCCAAATGGACTGCCAATTGAAGGACATTGGTATGCTCTAAAAACGGGTCGTGGTTGGAGCGGTTACGGGCTGCGAGATATTGTTGTCAAGTTTGCCAACGGTAATTTCAAACAGCACGGTTGTTCGAGTGTTGTCGACGGAGACGTCGAGCCAATGGGGCAGGGCGTGCCTCTTGCCTATGCTGGCGTGGATGCACAGTATTTTGCCTCAATAGTGATTCCTGAAAAGAAGAGCCTTGAGTCCGTCAAATATGCTGCCGTGAAAGCTGAACTAGCGACTGAAGAGCTTGACGGAAAAAGCAAAGCAAAGACATGGAACAACCCAACCTGTGTCTTCATGCGGCAAAATGAAATTCTTACAGCAGCAGGATCCGAGAGCGATACTTTAGCAGATGGCTACCAAATTTTTGCTGGCCCGAAGCTTCCTGCTTTGCTCAAGACTTACAAAGTCAACGGTGATGCTGGCAATTCGCTAAGCGAACTTCTTTACTACGGATGGTTTGGCGCGGTATCCCGCGTGATGCTTGGTTTGCTTCACTTTTTCAACTCGATTATTGGCAACTACGGCATCGCCATTATTCTGTTGACTTGTCTTGTTCGTGCGTGCATGTTCCCGCTCAGCCGATCTCAAGCCAAGAACATGCTAAAGATGCAAGAGCTCAAACCAGAGATGGATCGCCTTGCCGAAAAATACAAAGACGATGTCCAAAAACGAAGCCAAGCTCAGCAAGAGCTTTTCCGTAAGAACGGATACAATCCCGCAGCCGGTTGTTTGCCGATCTTCATCCAACTGCCTATTTTCTTAGGCCTTTACCGAGCACTAGCGGTTGATGTGGAGCTCCGACAAGCACCACTCTTTACCGAGTCAATAAGGTTCTGTTCTAACTTGGCGGCACCTGACATGTTGTTTGATTGGTCCGGTTTCTTCCCAGGATGGTTTGACAATGGGGATGGCATGTTTGCGCTGGGGCCCTATTTCAATCTGCTGCCAATCGCGACGGTTATCTTGTTTTTGTTGCAGCAAAAATTGTTCATGCCTGAAGCATCAAACGATCAGATGCGGCTCCAGCAGCAACTCATGAAATACATGATGGGTTTTATGGGTTTGTTGTTCTTTAAAGTCGCGAGTGGTCTTTGCATTTACTTTATTGCTTCAAGCGTGTGGGGGATTGCCGAGAGGAAGCTCTTCCCACCTCCAACCGCTGCAAAGGATGGTGCCGCAGCGGTTGAAAAGCTAACGCCCACCCGTTCTACCGTGAATAATCCGAATAACGGCGGCAGCCAAAAGAAGTCTTCTAACAAGAAAAAGAACAAGAAGAAGCGTCGCTAAGCATGATCCCTGACTCGGAGGAAACGATCGTTGCCATCAGCTCTGCGAAAGGGGCGGCCGATCGTGGGATTATTCGAGTTGCTGGACCTCGTGCCACGGAGATTGTTGAGCACCTAAGTTCAGGTTCTCTCCAGGTACCAAGGGCAACGAGATTACCTGCGGTCGATTTTTCCTTTGATCTTGCCGGAGACAAGCATTCGATTGCTGTAGATCTTTTTGTCTGGCCAGATGATCGCAGCTACACCCAGCAGCCGGCTGTCGAGATTCATACGATTGGTTCTTTGCCGATCCTTGAGGCGGTAGAACGAGCAATCGTGGAAGCTGGTGCAAGACTAGCCGCGCCGGGTGAGTTTACACTGCGTGCGTTTATGGCAGGACGCATCGATTTAATACAAGCTGAAGCAGTTTTGGCGGTGATCGATGCCCAACATGAGCAGCTTCTTGAAGTCGCCCTGCAACAACTCGCAGGTGGACTGAGTGGTCCGCTGAATAAGCTCCGAGAAGGTTTGTTAAGTCTTTTGGCTGACTTGGAAGCGGGTCTCGATTTTGTTGAAGAGGAAGATGTTCAATTCGTCGAGCAAGCAGTATTGATTAACAGGCTTAAAGAAGCATTGAAGTTGATTATTGAAGCAGAATCGAAAACAGAGAACCGATCGATAGCCAGTTCACTCCCTATGGCGCTCATTATGGGGGAGCCTAATGTCGGTAAGAGTCGACTTTTTAACACGCTTGTTCAACGTTATGGGATCGATAAGCAGTCTCCTACAGCGCTCGTGGCTGATCAGCCGGGAGTGACGCGTGATTCGCTCCGTGCGACCTTGTCGATCGGAGGATTTATGCTCCAGCTTTCTGATAGCGCAGGGGTAGAAAAATCTGGAGATGCTATCGATGAGATCGATGCTCTATCGCAAAAGCATGCTACGGACTTGCAAACACAAGCTGATTTGAGACTCATATGTCTGCCCGCAAGTCGATCATCCGAAAGTGATCTCAATTCATCTAATTTGCTTGAGGAAGAACATTCTTTAATTGTTCAAACCATGGCTGATCTTACTGAAGTTGGAGCTCTTGAAGAAACGCCCAACACTGTTGCAACGAGTTCCTTAACTGGTTTTGGAATCGAAGAGTTAGCGGATCGAATTGCAAATCATCTCCTAACAAAATCGAAGGCAACTGCCTCGGAGGTGGTTGCTGATACAGCCAATCGTTGTCGAGAAAGCCTAGCAGAAGCACGGCTAGCCATAGAGCGATCGATCGATTTAGCTAATTTACAAGCTGGCGACGAACTCGTCTCGCATGAGATTCGCGTCGCGCTCGAATCGCTTGGGCGAGTGGTCGGAGCGATTGTCACTGACGATGTCCTGGATCAAATCTTCAGTAAGTTTTGCATTGGGAAGTAAGCAGAGAGGTTCATGTTTCCCCTTGGATATAGGTCTTTCCGCGATACCCTTGCGACCAAAACAGGTAGATGATGGCAGCCGTTAGCATGGTGCCAGTAAAGAACCAGTAGTAACTGGAGCCAGGAAGAATCACCGATCCATCTTCGCGAACTATCACTTTGTTTACCACGTAGGTGAATAGATTGCCGATTGAGATGCTTAACATGCAAAAGGCCATAATGACGGACTTCATGCTAGGAGGTGATTGAGCATAGAAAAACTCGAGCATCGTAATCGATATCATTATCTCTGCTGAAGTCAGAAAGAAGTAAGCAAGGATTTGCCAAGAAATATGTGGTTGATTCCCGTTATGTATGCTTTGTTCAATCAGTGCTGAAACGATAAATGGTAAGACTGCTAAAAACATTCCGACCCCAATTTTACGAAGTGGGGTAAGCTTCACGTATTTCTCAACAAACGGATAAATCACCAGGGTAAAAAGCGGAACTAGTGTCAGAACAAAGAGCGAATTAACGGACTGCATCTGCGAAGAAGTAATCTCGAGTTTACCCGGTTCGACAGTCCAAGACTCAGGGAGAAAAGGTACCAAGAAAGTTCGATTCATCTGTTCGGCTTGCAAAACCCAAGAACTGGCTGTCTGGTCAAATAAAGACCAGAACATGGCAACCAAAAAAAGGAGTGGAGTTAGATTAAGCATTGCACGTCGGCCATCGGGGCTAAAAACGTCGTCCCAGAATTTGGGTCCAGCGGGTGGAATATGAACGAACTGATGACGCCCAAGCCAAAAGGTAAACGTTGCAATCGCCATCAATACGCCTGGCACACCAAATGCCCAAGCGGGGCCATAATTTTCATTGTTAAGCAAAATCGGTGTCAGTAGCATCGAGGTGAATGCCCCCAGATTTATTGCTAAATAAAACCAACTGTAGACTTTTGACATCAAGTGCTTGTTGGAAGGGCCAAATTGGTCCCCAACATGTGACGTTACGCAAGGTTTGATGCCACCAGCTCCGCATGCAATAAGAGCTAGGCCTGTGAACATAATCCAACGTGGGCGAACGTACTGGCTTAATGATGTATCTAATAGCGCGAGTACACCATGTCCGAGGCAATAGAAGAGTGACAACCAGAGGATCACTTTGTATTTGCCAAACCAACGGTCGGCAATAATGGCTCCTAGGAAGGGTGTTGCATATACTGCCGCGGAAAAAATAGAGATTGCTTGTCTTGTCTCTTCTTGAGTCAGGTAATCAGGATTACCTACGGAGTCATGCATGAATTTTGTGAAGAAGACCGTAAGAATCGCTTTCATGCCATAAAAGCTAAAACGCTCTGCAACCTCGTTACCAACGATGTAGGGAATCCCTCCGGGCATCGTCGACAAATCAGGATCGGGTGATGTGCGGTAATTTTCCGATGTTTGATTAGGATCTTCAGGCATATTTAATCGTTGCTAACGTGATGGTTGATGAGGAGCGTTGCACCCATCCTAAATACTTCTTCGAGTTGTCCTAGACCAGTTACCTTTGATTAGTTCAACATTGGTAAGACTAGCGAGGACCAAGCAACTACGACGGGGGGAGTGATGATGCCAATCAGGATTCCTCCAACAAGCAGATCGGTCGTTTTCACATGTCCACTGCTGTAAACGATGGCATTCGGCGGAGTCGAAATAGGCAAACACATTGACGCCGAGGCTGCCAAAGCGATCGGTACTGCCAAACCAACATCATTGCCTGTGTTAACCAAAACGGCGATTGCAATTGGTAGTATGAGGTTGGCGGTCGCTGTATTGCTCATCAAGTTCGACATGATGATGGTGGTATAAGCAAAGCCCATAACCATCAAGTAAGGAGCCCAACCCTCCAGAGGCAATTGATCAACTGTCCAAGTTGCCAAGCCTGTATGCTTCATGCCAACACCGAGCGCTAAGCCGCCGGTGATCAGCAGCAGAATATCCCAAGGTAGATTGCGAATGTCTTTGGAGGTCAGGATGCCTGTTCCAGTTAAGACCGTGATTGGAATAAACGAAACAACCGTCGTAGGTAAGTTATGCAAGGGGCTCGTGATCCATAAGCCTACCGTCAATGTGAACGTAGCTATAACCGTTAATTGCTTATGTTGGGGGATTGGATTAACGGCCCGTTCGACATGAAAGGCCAAAGAATCAACATGCTTGAAGCCTTGTTTACCTAAAAAGACAACCGTCAGAAATGCCCAGGAGATCGTTAGTAGTAGGATGGCTGGCGGTACCGCCAAAAGCATCCATTGAGCAAAGTTGATGGCGTTGTCGCCAGTTAGCAAGCCTGCCGCGATGGCGTTGGGTGGCGTGCCTATGATTGTCCCCATACCTCCAAGGTTTGCTGCGAAGGCAACTCCAAGCATCAGGGCTTTGGAAGTCTTGGCATCAGGCGGAAGGTTTGCAACGAGTGGCGTAAGCATCGCAAGCACAAGGGTTGCGGTTGCCGTGTTGGAGACAAACATCGAGCGCACAGCAGTCACCAACATCACCCCAATCAAGACCATGGCGGGGCGATTACCAAATTTGCCTATCGCACGCGCAGCTAGCCAGCGATCTAATCCCGTCTTTGAGGCCGACTCTGCTAAGCAAAATCCACCAAAGAAGAGCCAAATCAGCGAACTTCCCCAAGGCTCGATAAACATCTCCCAGTCGTCGTTAGCTCTCGGAGTCCCCAACAACGCGATCAATAGGCCGATAACAAGTAAGCTTGTTGCAAAAGCAGGGATTGCTTCGCTGATCCACATGCCTGCTGCAAAGACAAGAATAAAAAGAGCACGATGACCAGCAGCACTCAGGCCATCATATTCAGGAAAAAATGCTACAACTGAAGCTAACGTAATGCAGCAAACTGTCGCAAACAGAGTTCGGAATTGGGAAAATTGAAATAAGCCAAGTAACCGCTTTGCATCGTTGCGACTGCCATGAAACATGATAATGCATTGCTGATGGGAGGGAATAGTTACTCAGTTCGAGCGTAATCAGGCGGGTTGCTTATGAATGGCATCTATTTATTAATCATTCTCAACCTTACGGATGCACGTATCAATGTCAAAAGCGAAGTTGTGCCGATTTGACGCAGCGGCAATTCTTGCCGGTGGGATCTAGAACTTCGATCCAGATAACGTCATTATGCAGAGAATATTGCTTAATGAATTACTTGACGGTATGAACAGCAAGGTAAATAGCGATGCGAATTATTCGATTTCTTAGCCGATCGAGCGAAGAAACCTATGGCATTCAGCATACAGAAGAAGAGATAACGGTTGCCAATGGGAATCTTTTTGATGGTTTGAAAGATACGGGTCTAAAAGCTGAAGTCGAAAAAATCTTAAGCCCGATCGTTCCCAAAGCGATTCTATGTATTGGTCTCAACTATGCCGAGCATGCCAAAGAAGGTGGTCGAGATTTACCTGAGCGACCTGTGCTCTTTATGAAAACGCCCTCAGCAGCTAATCATCCCGGCGATGAGATTGTGCTTCCCCGTTGTCTGCGAAGTGAACGCGTTGATTACGAAGCAGAGCTTGCCGTCGTAATTGGTAAGGCATGCAAGAACGTTCGAAGAGATAATGCCCTTGAATACGTCCTTGGTTATACCTGCGGGAATGATGTTTCAGCTCGTGATTGGCAAAGAAACGGCGGCGGAGGTCAGTGGTGTCGCGGTAAGACGTTTGACACTTTCGCACCACTCGGCCCCGTGTTAGTTACTTCCGATGAGATTGGAAATCCCAATAATCTTGAAATCGGAACTAGCCTTAACGGCGAAGTAATGCAGTCGGCTAACACATCGGATATGATTTTTGATGTCGCAACGCTGATCGAGTTCTTGAGTTCCAGTACCACCCTTGAGCCGGGTACCGTGATCTTCACGGGAACGCCACAAGGTGTTGGTTTTGCTCGGACACCGCCTGTTTACTTAAAGACTGGTGACGAAGTAACGGTCGAGATTGAAAAAATTGGCAAGCTGACGAACCGAGTCGTTGAGGAAGCAGCTGAAACAATTGATCAATGGGAGTTGCCACGATCGAAAGCCAAAGGTTTTTAGGAAACCTTTTCGATTGGCTTCCTTTGCTTGAGTGTTATCAAACCAACTTCTGGTGGGCAAAGGAATCGAATTGGGAATAGAGCGCTGGTGCCGCGACTGACATGCATGGCGGTCTGTTCTTTATGGAAAGAACCCTCGGCATAACGCACGCCATGCTTGCTCGGGCAGAGAAGCGGGCCGAAGAAGGGGAAGCAGACTTGACCACCGTGGTTATGTCCTGCCAATGCCAGCTGCACTCGGTTTTCGATTGCCCATGCAAAGCGATCAGGTGAGTGAATTAAGCCAAGTGTTAAACTATTGGCAATTTCAGGAAGCGGAGCTGCTTCGGCATCGAACCAAGGACGCTCATCTCCACAAAGCACGATTTTATTGCCAGTCTCGGTTTCAATGGTAAGATGCCGTCCGCCGACATCGATTAAGCCTGCCTCGTTAAGAGAATTACGAACCGCTTGCGGATCGATTTTTCCGTCGTGGTTGCCGAGGATAAAGTAGGTCCCGTACTTGGATTCTAATTCACCAAATACACGATCTACCCATTCGAGTTGATCGGTCCGCTCAACCAAGTCGCCCGTCAAACAAATTAGATCGGGCTTTAGATCGTTAACAAGTTGCGTGACTTCTAAGAAATATTCGATTCCAATCCGTCCTGACAGATGGAAATCGGTTAGATGAGCTATGCGAAAACCTTCGAGCTCTTTCGGGAGATTATCAATCGGATGTTCACGATGCTCAAAGTGTGGCTTTAAGGCTTCGTTCCAAGGATGGCGCAGAACTTTCTCAAGCGACTCCATGCAGCTGGTTTTAACATTCAGATCATAAATGTCGGTTTTTAAAAGAAAAACATTCTTGTCTCGATTTGGATCCCAAACGAAACTCATTCGCCAGAAAACGATGAGTACTGCACATGCCATACAGAAGTAGCCATACCATGAAACCATTCCACCAAGAGACTCGGTAAACATGATTCGATAAATCGCGTAGAGTGGAGCGGCAAAGAAAACTATTCCGCTGGTGATTGTCAAAATATCTACCAATCGGTGAGGCCAACCAATGCCATGCGTTCGATTGTTGAATTCAACCCAAAATAAGACGTGACCAAGTAATGCGATTAGAAAGCAGACTAAGAGCATAGTTGGGCGTCATTATTCGCTAAGAAGGGAGATAACCGCGGTGCGACTATCCGTTTTGGTGGTCATCGATTGTGACTTCGAGAACCTCGATCAACTGATCGAGTCGGAACGGTTTGTAGAGCACCGATTTTAGTCCTGCTTGGCGTGCTTTGACAATCGAGTGGCCTGGGTCGTATCCAAAACCAGTCATCAAGATCATCGGCGGTTTTTCGATGTGTTCTTTCATTTGCATGAGCAATTCATATCCAGACACATCTGGTAACCGAATATCGGCGAGGATCGCATCGTACCATTGCTCTTCCGAAAGGTTGCGAACCATGTAGATTGCTTCTTTGCCATCATGAGCTGTTTCGACGATGCAGTTGTATCGGTCAAGTAAATCGTGGGCAGCGCTGCGGACAGTTTCGTCTTCGTCAACAACCAGAATTCGCGCTCCCGAAAGCTTGGGATTCTCTTCATCGCGGAAATTGGTAGGACGAGCTTCCACAGGGGCCAAAGATTGACCAACTTCTTGAATGACACGCTTGATGTCCCGAGCATTCTTCAGGATTCGTTGAAGACGCTCAAACAAACCCGGATCGTGGCCAATGTATTCTTCCATGACATTGACGGCATCATTGAGAATGTCATCAACGGGAAGGGCAACCGCGCTGTGGATGGCTTCTGCACTAGCGACAGCCGTGGTTGCTTTCTCGGCGGCTAGCAACTCGAGGGTGTTTAATGCGACCGCGATATCTCGAGAAAAAATCTCCAGGAACTGACGATCACTCTCGGTAAAGGCACCAGGATCAGGGCTTTCGACATTGAATGTTCCAATGACCTCATCATGCATCATGAGAGGTACCGTCAGCGAGCTTCTGGCGTTAACGGCTCCTTCAATATAGAGCGGATCTTCGCTGGTATCTTCGCAGAGATAGCTTGAACCCGTCGTGGCGACAAACCCGGTTACCCCATTACCGTTGACTTCGGCCTTAAGCGCCCGCTGCTCTGCTTCTGGTTTAATGCCTAGAGCCAACAGCGGAATAAGTTCGCCGGTTTCTTGATCAAGTGAGCGAACTTCAACAACATCGTAATGCAACACATCTTGGGTGCCCCGCAGGATGTTGTCTTTCAGCAGATCGATGCGTTCTTCGACCGACATTTCTGTGATTTCGTCAGCGGTCAGATCTGCTAGCTCGAGGCCTACTTCGTGGATCGTAGCTAGTTTTTGCTGTTGCTGCTGTTCGTCGCTGACGTCACGGATTGTGACAACCAAGTGCTCAGGTTGTTCTTCTTCGAAATGCATCACCGGAGCAGCGTGGATACGGTAAAAGCGATTGTCATCGCAACGCAGAGTGGAAGCTGTTGGTCGCTTCTCCGAGAAGGCGGTGTCGAATGGTTGAAATTCGGGACCCAAGATTTCGGGCGCACCAAGTAAGGTATAGAAGCTCTCTCCGACGATTGTGTCATGGCCAGTCCACTCACTTAATCGGCCGTTGCCCCAAACAACCTGACTGTCCCGATCAAGCAGCAATACACCATCAGGCATTCCGCTTAGGATTTGAACGTTATGAATAAGTTGAGTCGCGTCAGCAGCAGGAGCGAAGTGCTCGGCATCGGCATAGATGCCGTCGAAACCACCTTTTGCTAACTTTACAATGGCTCTGGCTGGTGAACGAACCGGAACAACTTCCGTTTGGGAGCCAAGCCTGTCACTGAGTTCCTTGGCCACATCGCGAGACTCACATAGGCACAGAACCCGGGCGATCTTGTCCGAACCCGACAGCTGGGGTTGGCAAGCAGGTTCGACGTCGCTGGTCGTGTCAGACTTCGACACCGCCTCTTCTAGATGGGGTGATTTGGCTAGTGGACTTTCAACTCTCGTTGAATCAAAGTCTCTTTACCAAAAAGGGGATTTAGGCTAGCAACTGCTCAGAGTAACGCGCCTAACATTGGCTGGCTACACCTACGTTCAATTATTGGTCACTTTCTAGATCCGGTCTAGTTTTCTTACACAATTGGAACTTAGAACATGGATCTACTTGCGAAAGTTACATCGTCTTGCGATTCGGTTCTAAGCACTTTAAGGGTGATATGCGCTGAAAATAATTCTCCTAAGGTCCAGTTCTAGGATTTATCTCAGTAAACACGTTACTTTCAAGTGATAAATGCCGCTGTAGCGAGTTCTCGGCAGTGACAGTACTTCTCTGGTCAGATACACTCTTGGACTCTGAAATCCCACCTTAATGACTTGCTGCCCAGTTCCTCCCTCCTTCAACTACCTCCCGCCCGATGTCCCATTTTGCTGAAGCATTGCGTAATGTCGCAATTATTGCCCATGTTGACCATGGAAAAACTACCCTGGTTGACCAATTGCTCTATCAATCGGGTCGGTACCGCGAAGAGCATCTGAACAAAATGGCAGGGGGACAGCATGGTTTGGTTTTTGACTCGAACGATCTCGAGCGTGAGCGCGGCATCACGATTTTCAGCAAGAACTGTGCGATCAACTATGAGTCTGAAGCAGGCAAAAATTACCGAATCAATCTGATTGATACCCCAGGTCACGCTGACTTTGGTGGAGAAGTTGAGCGGGTATTAAAAATGGCTGACGGAGCGCTCATCTTGGTGGATGCGCATGAAGGACCCATGCCACAGACTCGGTTCGTGCTTCAGAAAGCGATGAGCCTTGGCCTAAAACCGATCGTTGTCGTCAATAAAATTGATCGCCCCGATGCTCGTCCCGATGATGTCGTGACGGAGGTTTTTGATCTTTTAGTCGATCTTGGGGCGGATGACGAGACGCTCGACTTTCCACTGATTTTTGCATCAGCCAAGAATGGTTTTGCCTCGCTTTCCCACGATGAGCGACCTGACAACATGAGGGTCTTGCTCGAAGCCATCGTGAATCAGGTACCTGCTCCCAAGGCCGAGCCCGATAAACCTTTACAGATGTTGGTAACGACGATCGACTTCTCAGAATTTGTCGGTCGAATAGCTGTTGGGCGCATCTTCGCTGGTGAGATGAAGGACCGTCAGCGTGTTTCTATCATTTCACCAAGTGGAGAAGTGACCAATCAGCAAATAGGCCAACTTTTTACTTTTGAAGGCCTTGAAAAGAAAAAGGCAGAATCGGTTCAATGTGGCGATCTCTGTGCAATTATAGGACTTGATCCAATTGGCATTGGCGACACCATTGCGTGCGTTGAGAATCCTGATCAGTTGGATACGATCTC
>SPJK01006101.1_pt1 | contig 23920 bp, 21 predicted proteins | sample 3741771 | NCBI WGS metagenome assembly SPJK01 (sample SAMN10925997, study PRJNA522277) | cold seep metagenome | isolation source: Elba SIP-enriched marine methane seep metagenome, extraction at timepoint T2 | place: Italy: coast of Elba, Mediterranean Sea
AATAGCGAAATCGCCAACTTCTTGTGGAATCTCGTGTGCAGCAACGGCAAGACTGGTAACTATGCCAAGATTAGGGTCTGTTAAGAATGCGGCAGCGATAAGAATTCCGTCAACAAAATTATGGATGCTGTCACCCACAATAATTAAGACGCCGGTTGAATTATGTTCATGGTGGCTCTGATCTTCTGTGTGGGCTTCGCAAGAGTGTGAATGGCAATGGCGCCAGATCAACAGTTTTTCCAGAATAAAAAAGCCTAAAATTCCTGCCAGAATGGTGGCAGACAGATTTTGAAAGCTCACTTTGTCAGACATTTCAAACGCATGTGGGATTAAACCCCAGAAAGCCACAGCCAGTAAAGCACCTATAGCGAAACTTATTCCATGAGGTAATGCCCGGTTTTTATTTTCCTCTGATAATAATAAAAAAATTCCAGCAGCAATCAGGCTTAAAACCATGCCTAAAGCAGTGAAAATTATGATAAGTAACAATAAGTTCAAATTAATCTCTCCAGATCAATGTAGCCATACGGCCAGTTTCGCCATCTCGGCGGTAAGAATAAAATCTGTCTTTTTCAGTATAGGTACAAAACCCGCCACCATAAATACGATCAATACCAAGCAGTTGTAACTGAATACGAGCAATTTGATACAAATCAGCTAAATATTTTCCATTCGCACAGGTTTTAAAACATGTTGCAAAATCGGTATTCAATTGACAGAAATAGTACTTCACTTCCGATCCAACTTCAAAATTTTCAGGGCCTATAGCCGGGCCTAACCAAGCTATTAAATTATTGCGGTTTATTGCGGTTACGGTATTATGAATAATGCCATTCAATAATCCTCGCCAGCCTGCATGAATGGCAGCAACCACTGTCGAATCAGTGGAACAAAGTAATATAGGAAGACAGTCTGCGGTTAATACAGCACAAACCCTATGCTTGCTAAAACTATATCCGGCATCAGCATTTATCGCTGAAGTCTGTGGCAAATCAAGCTGAACTACCTGATTGCTATGTGTTTGAATTAACCAGTTCGGGATGCCCGGCAACTTAAGGCTCTGTTGTAAAATTGCTCTGTTTTGCAGAACATGGCTTTCACTGTCATTAACGTGAGAGGCGAGATTAAAACTATCATAAGGCCTCTGACTGACGCCACCGGTTCTGAGTGTCACTACAGCTTGAACAGAGTCAGGTGCTGGCCAATCAGGATTGATCCAGTTCATTTTGTTCCAACTCGAGCAGTAACCGGGCAAAATCTTCAGGTACTGGCTGTTGCCATTCGCAGTATTCATTGGTTTCTGGATGGATCAAGCCTAATTCAGTCGCATGCAAAGCCTGGCGTTTAAATCCACGTAAAGCCTGCTCAAGATTGTTCGATGTGTTAGCAGGCATTTGAAATCGGCCACTATAGACTGGGTCGCCCACCAATGGGTAGCCAATATGAGCCATATGAACACGGATTTGATGCGTTCGGCCTGTCTCTAACTGTACCCGAATCAAACTAAAACGTTTGAAACGCTGTTCCAGTCGATAATGGGTGATTGCTGGTCTGCCATCGTCTCTGACTGTTTGCCGAATTCGATCATTGGCATGTCTACCAATGGGTTTATCAACTGTGCCTCCAGCTGTCATCCAGCCTTTGACTAAAGCCAGATACTGACGTTTTATACTTCTGTCTTGTAATTGACTGCTTAAATGATGATGTGCGGTTAATGTTTTTGCCACCATGAGCAAGCCGCTGGTGTCTTTATCTAATCGATGAACGATGCCTGCCCGCGGTAAGGTTTGTAATGATTGCTCATGAAATAAAAGGGCATTGACCAGTGTGCCTTGCCAGTTTCCTGCGCCGGGATGTACGACTAACCCGGCCGGTTTGTTCAGGATTAAGATGGATTGATCTTCATACACAATATCCAAAGGAATCGATTCGGCTTCAATTTTAAGAACCGTTTCAGCTTCGGCCTGCAGCTCAATGAATTCACCGCCATAGACTTTGTCTTTGGCTTTGAGCGTTTGATCATCGACCTTGACTTTTCCGGCTTTGATCCAGGTTTGTAATTTGCTTCTAGAATAGTCAGGAAATAGCTCGGCCAAACATTGATCAAGTCGCATTCCAGCATTTTCATCTGGAACATTAGCAGTTAATAATGACATAGAATATTGAATTTACGTTATACTCCTGACAAGTTAAGCCTGCTTGCCAGTGTTTGCGATCAAATCATACCAATACCTTACAGGCTATTATAATCTACCCGCATGCATGGAACTAACAATGCAGGCAATTATCCAATCTGTTCGAACGCAATTAAACCCGTTATCTTACACAGTATGAAATTTTTTTTACAATCTAAATTCTTATTTTTATTCCTGGTATTTGCTTTAGCCGGTTGTGAAAGCATACAGAATTTTAAATTTACGGACAGCGGTAATCAGGATGAATACCGTGGCTGGCAGGCCAAGGAATTCCTGGACAAGGCCTGGGCAGCCATGCAGGCGGGTAATTATCAAAAATCAATTAAACTCTATGAGACTTTGGAAACCCGATATCCTTTCGGAGACTATGCGGCTCAAGCTCAACTCGATGTGGGTTATGCCTATTTCAAAAATGACGAACCTGAAAAAGCCATTGCCGCAGCCGAACGCTTTATAAAAATTAATCCGAGAAACCCATATGTTGATTCAGCCTATTACTTAAGGGGATTAGTTAATTATAACCGTGGAATTGGTTTTCTTGATCGTTTTCTGCCCACAGATGCTTCTCAGAGAAACCCAACCTATGCTGAAGATGCGTACAAAAATTTTGAAGAATTGATCCGACGTTTTCCTGAGAGCCAATATGTTGCTGATTCCAGGCAAAGAATGATTGCACTTAGAAATAATCTGGGCATGTATGAAGTGCATGTTGCACGTTTCTATCTTAAACGCAAAGCCTATCTCGCTGCAGCAAACCGGGCAGGCCATGTGGTTAAGGAATATCAAAAAACAATCGCGGTACCTTATGCTTTGGAAATCATGCAGCAAGCTTATGGCCAACTCGGCCTGGATGATTTAAAAGCTGATGCAGCCCGTGTTTATCAACAAAATTATCCAAATGGAGTAGATGAGTTAGCCTATCGTGATGACAGTCCGGTAAATTATATCTGGGATTTTTTTGGTCTTGATCAATAATTGCCTTTACCTGTTTATGTTTGCCAAGCTTGAACTCTGCCAAAATGACAGATTTAGAACGCATCAAAAATCATTATGAATTGATTCTTAATTCTGCCGGGGAAGGGATTTACGGTCTGGACAAAGAGGGTAAAGGAACATTTACCAATCGTGCCGCTGAATTGATGACTGGCTGGAAAGCTGACGATTTGATTGGTCAATCTGTTCACGATTTACATCACCATAGTTTCGCAGATGGCTCAATCTATCCTAAACAGCAATGCCCTATCTACCATGCATTAAAAGATGGTGAAGTGCACCATGTAACCAATGAAGTCTTCTGGCGCAAAGATGGAACCAGCTTTCCAGTGCACTATACCAGCACACCAATTCGGGAGCAGGGGCAAATTACCGGTGCAGTCGTCGTGTTTCAGGATGTTAGTCGATTAAAGCAGACTGAACAGGCGTTGTCACAATTACAGCATAGGAACCAATTAATTCTAGCGTCAGCCGGTGAAGGTATTTGTGGGTTTGATTGCAAAGGGCAGGTTAGTTTTATTAACCCGACAGCCAGAAAATTACTAGCCTGGCATGATGAACAACTGAATGACCAGACAATTCAGGATATTTTTGGTAAAGGTTTGCCTGATCCAAAGGAAAGTTGCCCCGTGCATAATATTCTTCAAGGTAAAGATGTTTTTGAGGACAATGATACCGTGTTTTGGCGGCGTGATGGGCAACCACTTCCTGTTGAATTTATCAGCACGCCGATTTCAGAAAATGAGCAATTGACGGGGGTCGTTGTCATTTTCAGAGATATAAGCGAACGTAAACTGGCTGAAGAAAAACTAAATCAGGCTTTTGAAGAAATAGGACAATTAAAAAATAAACTGCAACAGGAAAACTCTTATTTAAAGGAACAGGCCAATCTGAATCATAATTTCGTTGATATTATTGGGCAATCTCCAGCTTTGCATCAGGTTTTATCTCAAGTTGAACAAGTAGCACCGACAGACACTACTGTTTTAATTCAAGGAGAAACAGGAACAGGAAAAGAATTAATTGCCAGGGCTTTACATAATTTTAGTCCACGAAAAGACAGTCCACTAGTCAAAGTCAACTGTGCTGCTTTACCTGGGAATTTAATTGAAAGTGAGCTATTTGGTCATGAAAAAGGAAGCTTTACAGGTGCTACAGCGAAACGAATAGGCCGTTTTGAACTGGCAGATGGTGGCAGTATTTTTCTAGACGAAATCGGTGAATTAAGCCTCGAACTTCAGGCAAAATTACTCCGAGTCTTGCAAGAAGGCGAAATTGAAAGGCTGGGCGATTCCCGTACAATCCCTGTTAATGCGCGAGTCATAGCAGCCACCCATAGAAATTTGCTTAAAATGGTTCACAACGGAGAATTCAGGGAGGATTTATATTACCGTTTAAATGTGTTTCCATTAAATCTGCCGCCCTTAAGGGAAAGAAAACAGGATATTTCTCAACTGGTTTATAAATTTTTAGAAAAATACAGTATCAGAACCGGCAAACAGATTAATCATATTTCAGAAAATGAAATGAATAATTTAAAAGCCTATCACTGGCCAGGCAATGTTCGTGAGCTGGAAAATATAATAGAACGTGCTGTTATACTTACATCTACGCCAAACTTAAAAATACCCCAGTTAAATTTTCTGTCTAACGAACAGAATATAGAAAAACCCTTGCTGACCATGGCTGCAATGGAACGTCAACATATCATCGATGTGCTGCAGCAAACCCAATGGCAGGTTTCAGGTGAAAATGGAGCGGCTGTTATTCTGGAAATGCATCCTAATACTTTGCGTTCACGCATGAGCAAACTGGGTATTCGACGATCGATCATGATTGATAGCTGAAATATTGAATTTTTGGATAAAACTGCATCAATTGTCTAACTTAATTTCAATATGTCATTAGCAGGTTTGATATGTGCATACCCATCTTTAAACACTATTAGTTATTTTTAAAACAGCAGGTTACACGCTACTCGTTTTTTATAAAATTGAAGTATTGATTATATTCATCAACAGCTGAGTCTAAAATTCAGGATAGTATCTTTATTTCCTGATTTAAATTAATTCAGCATTGTTTTTCAATTTTCTATAAAATTAAGCTTTGAAATAATAATTAAAAATCCTTTAATTTCTATGGATCTTAAATATTTAGACTTTGAACAACCTATTGCTGAATTAGAAGCAAAAATTGAAGAACTGCGTAAAGTAGAGCTGGACAATGATATTAATATCTCCGATACGCTGCAACAACTGGAGGAAAAAAGTGAGCGCTTAACAGTCAGTATTTTTTCTGATTTATCAGACTGGCAGTTTTCTCAACTCTCAAGGCATCCAGAAAGACCCTATACACTGGATTATATTGAGCACATGTTTACCGATTTCCATGAACTGCATGGAGATAGAGCTTATGCCGATGATCCGGCAATCGTCTGTGGACTTGCAAGATTGGAAGGGCAGCCTGTTATGGTGATTGGTCACCAAAAAGGCCGTGATACCAAAGAAAAAATATACCGTAATTTTGGTATGCCCAGACCGGAAGGTTACCGTAAGGCATTAAGAGCCATGAAAATGGCAGAACGTTTTCATTTGCCAATTATCTGTCTGATAGATACACCCGGTGCCTACCCGGGTATTGGAGCAGAAGAACGAGGACAAAGTGAAGCTATTGCCAGAAACCTGTTTGAAATGTCTAAATTGCGCACTCAGATTATCTGTACGGTAATTGGAGAAGGGGGCTCTGGTGGTGCATTAGCCATTGGAGTTGGAGATCGTTTGTTGATGCTTGAATACAGTACTTATGCGGTTATTTCACCTGAAGGGTGTGCCTCCATTTTATGGAAGAGTGCTGAAAAATCACAATTGGCCGCTGAGGCAATGGGGATAACTTCAGACCGAGTGCGCGAACAAGGGCTACTGGATGAAGTCGTGAGAGAACCTTTAGGCGGAGGCCATAGAAATTATCAGAAAGTTGCACTGGGTTTGAGAGAATCCCTGATACGTCATCTTGACGAACTGAAATTGGAAGATATGGAAACCATGCTGGAAAATCGTTATCAACGTATCATGCGCTACGGCTCATTTGTCGAAGAAGCTGTGAAATAGTTTTACAATATTCTAAATCAGCTCAAAATATTAATCAGGTAAGAACATTCTGTCAATGCAACCAAATTGCATGTTAACGGCTGAATTCATTGAGTCTCGTCTGCCAGAATCCATTTCTCATATATACATAGGCTATAGTGGAGGAATGGATTCACATGTCTTGCTGCATTTATTGTCACAATCAGCTGAATTAACTGGAAAAATCAGCGCTATTCATATTAATCATGGACTATCCGCAGAATCCTGTCAGTGGCAGAAACATTGCCAGAAAACAGCCGGAAATCTGCAAATTGATTTCCATTCCATTCGGGTCGACGCTAAAGCCGGTAAAGGTGAAAGCCCTGAAGAAGCTGCTAGAATAGCGCGTTATCAGGCTCTCAAAGATTTATTAGATGAACAGGATATTCTTCTGTTTGCCCAACACCGTGAAGATCAAATGGAAACGCTGTTAATTCAATTGTTTCGGGGTGCAGGCGTAAAAGGTCTGGCTGCAATGCCAGCTATGATTGAATTTGGTCTCGGTAAACTTTGCAGACCTTTTTTGGATATCAGCTGGGAGCAGATCCGGGCTTATGCAAAGCAACACAACCTTTACTGGGTAGAAGATCCCAGTAATAAAGATATTCAATTTGACAGAAATTTCCTGCGTCAGCAAATTATTCCACAATTAAAACAGCGATGGCCGAGTCTGGATCAATCTGTGGCTCGATCTGCCCGTCATTGCGCCGCTATGCAAGAATTTTCTGAAGCAATTATATCCAGAAATTTCCAGGAAATTTATCGTGTCGATAACAAAGCATTGATGAAAAAAGCATTATCTGAATTAGATGTTTTTCAACAACAACTGATTTTGAGAAAGTGGCTAAGCCTGTTTAAACAGAAGATGCCGTCTACGACCTTAGTAAATCGAGTGATAGAGGAAATTATCCAATCTCCTTCAAACGCAGTTAAACAGGTACAATCGAAACAATATACGGTCATCAGTTACCAGAATTTATTATATTGCCTTAGACCTTCAGAGAATATAGCCAAACAAACTGAGATTCCTTGGCCAAATGAGCAAAAAACCGTTTTTCTCGGTGGGAACCAGCATCTTTCTTTGTTTGAATCGCAACAGGGGATAGCAAAACATCACTGGCAAGATGCAGACGTGGTTATTAAATTCCGTCAAGGCCAGGAAAAAATTAAACTACCTGGCAGAAAGGGTCACCATAGTCTGAAAAAACTGTATCAATCGCAACGAATTCCACCTTGGGAACGAGTCAAAATCCCTTTAATTTATCTCAATAATGAATTGGCGGCCGTTGCGGATCTCTGGATTAGCGCTGATTTTTATTCTATGGATAAAACAGTGGACTGTTTCCAGTTCAAATGGAATAAACCTGATTTTTATTTTTAATTTGTACGACTCTTAATTTATTCATGGCTTTATACAAATCCCAGGTTGCTTCCATTTTGTTTATCAAGGCACGGCGTCATAACCTCCGTTTTGCCTGAGTGACTGCATCCCTGCTGTTAATAGTCTTGAGAAGAAAAACGGAAACAACGTATAACCTCTGGATTGTATAGAGCCATGAATTTTTTATGAGACAGGATCTGACTGACTGGATCAAGAAAACACAGAAATTTTATTTTTTGGCGTTAGCCCGGATATTTCATGAAAGCGGTTAATATTTCCAATTAAATACAATTTATTCAAAATCTTACGTGGTATTTTTATGTATTTTAAAAAATACAGTTTCTAACTAAATGGTTTTCTAAAAAATCTGGCTACAAATCTGGAACAAAATAGTTCAAGTCAGAGTCTGCAATGCCTTTCGCCATATTGTTAAAGCTATTTTGCCAGGTTACCCATAAAATCCATTCCATTCATGAATTATCCGGGTTAGAATAGAGGGTTTTATTAAAAATTATTCTTTATCGTTATGTTTTAACCATGAGCGACGGGTTAAGATGTTGCTGAGTGGGGATTAACGATAAAAAATGTTTACACAGGATTGATTGATTATTAATGACAAAATTCATTTTTATTACAGGTGGTGTGGTTTCTTCATTAGGAAAAGGGATAGCGGCTTCATCTCTGGCAGCTATTCTGGAAGAAAGAAATCTTAAAATCACCATGACTAAATTGGATCCGTATATCAATGTTGATCCGGGCACCATGAGCCCGTTTCAACATGGTGAAGTTTTTGTAACGGAAGATGGTGCAGAAACAGATCTGGATCTGGGTCACTATGAACGTTTTTTAAAAACGACCATGAGTAAGAAAAATAACTTCACCACGGGACAAGTTTATGAAAGCGTTTTGCGTAAAGAAAGAAAGGGTGAATATTTAGGTGCAACTGTACAGGTTATTCCCCATATTACTGATGAAATAAAACGAAGAATCTATGCCAGTGCTGAAGGAATGGATTTGGCAATTATTGAAGTAGGCGGCACGGTAGGTGATATAGAATCATTACCATTTCTGGAAACAATCAGGCAAATTGGCATAGAACAAGGCCATGACAAAGCCTTATTCATACATTTGACATTGGTACCTTTTATAAAATCAGCGGGCGAATTAAAAACCAAACCAACGCAGCATTCAGTGAAAGACCTCAGAACCATAGGCATTCAACCGGATATCCTGATTTGTCGTTCTGAGCAGGCTTTGCCCGCTAGTGAGCGTAAAAAAATTGCTTTGTTTACCAATGTTTCGGAGAAAGCTGTTATTTCTGCGATTGATGCAGATACCATTTACCGGATTCCTTTATTACTGAATGAACAAGGTCTGGATGACATCGTTGTTGATCAATTGAGGCTCGATGTTCCTAAGCCTGACTTATCCGATTGGCTAGAAGTTGTCGATGCAATCTCAGCAAAACCAAGAGCTGAAGTAACTATAGCTATTGTCGGAAAATACGTTGATCATTCTGATGCTTATAAATCCCTAGATGAAGCATTAACGCACGCGGGATTGAAAACCTGCCTGAAAATCAAAGTCATTTATGTTGATTCAGAAGATATCGAAGAGTACGGTACAGCCAAATTGGAAGATGTCGATGCTATTCTGGTTCCAGGCGGTTTTGGAGAACGAGGAGTTGAAGGTAAAGTCTCGACGGTTCGTTATGCCAGAGAAAACAAAATACCGTATCTGGGTATTTGCCTGGGTATGCAATCAGCAGTGATCGAATTTGCCAGAAATGTTGCTGGGTTGGAAGGGGCTCACAGTACTGAATTTTTACCCTATTCACCGCATCCTGTTATCGGATTGATTACAGAATGGATGGAAGAAAATGGACAAATGGAGATGCGTAATGAGACCTCTGATCTAGGGGGAACCATGCGCCTGGGCGCGCAAAAATGTCGTCTATTGGAAAATTCTCTGGCACATCAGATGTATAAAAAAGATGTGATCAATGAACGTCATCGTCATCGCTACGAATTCAACAATAAGTATATAGACATTCTGGAAAAGCATGGCCTGACTTTCTCGGGTAAATCTATTGATGGCCGATTGGTAGAACTCATTGAAATTGAAGATCACCCCTGGTTTCTTGCATGTCAGTTCCATCCTGAATTTACTTCAACACCGCTCAGGGGACATCCTTTATTTTCCGGTTTCGTAGAAGCCGCCTATAAGTATAAAAAAGGCTGATAAAATATGAATTTGTGTGGATTTAATGCGGGTTTGGATCAACCCTTGTTTTTAATTGCTGGAACCTGTGTCATCGAGAGTGAGCAAATGTCTCTGGATACAGCAGGCACTTTGAAAGAAATGACAGATCAACTGAATATTCCATTCGTTTATAAATCTTCTTTCGACAAGGCCAACCGCTCGTCACATAAGAGTTATAGAGGGCCTGGACTGGAGAAAGGATTACAGATACTAGAAAAAGTCCGTAATGAAATTTCAGTGCCGGTATTAACGGATGTACATGAAGATACACCATTAGCTGAAGTCGCTGAAGTTGTGGATATCATGCAGACACCGGCTTTTTTATGTCGACAAACCAATTTTATCCAGGAAGTCGCCAGACAAGGTAAAGCCGTTAATATTAAAAAAGGGCAATTTATGGCGCCTTGGGACATGGCTAACGTCGCCAGCAAAGCTAAAGCAACCGGCAATGAACAGATCATGTTATGCGAGCGAGGCGCTTCCTTCGGGTATAATAATCTGGTTTCAGATATGCGATCATTAGCCGTTATGCGAGAAACAGATTGTCCCGTCGTATTTGATGCAACACATTCCGTTCAACTGCCGGGAGGACAGGGCAACTGCTCAGGTGGTCAAAGAGAACATGTACCGGTATTAGCCAGAGCAGCCGTTGCAGCAGGAATTTCCGGAATCTTTATGGAAACTCATCCTAAACCCGAAGAAGCATTAAGCGATGGCCCAAATTCCTGGCCTTTGGCAAGAATGCAAGAATTATTAGAGACATTAGTAAAACTAGACCAGGCAGTTAAAGCAAACAGTCTGATAGAAAATACGTTATAGAGGAAATTATGGCAAGAATAGTAGATGTAAAAGCAAGTGAAGTATTAGATTCAAGAGGAAACCCTACCGTTGCAGTTGATGTATTTTTGGCATCCGGTGTAGTCGGCACAGCAATGGTTCCTTCTGGTGCGTCCACTGGAGAAAGAGAAGCCATTGAATTACGTGATGGTGATAAATCCCGCTATTTAGGCAAAGGCGTTTTAAAGGCTGTAGAGAATGTCAATACGGAGATTCGTGAAGCCGTTATAGGTATGGATGCAACTGAACAAGCAATATTAGATCAAAAAATGATTGATCTGGACGGCACTGAAAACAAAGGTCGTTTGGGTGCTAATGCCATCTTAGGTGTTTCTATGGCGGCCGCCCATGCTGCAGCAAAAGAAGGCGGCATTCCTTTATATCGTTTTCTGAATCAAAGCGGAAAATTCATCCTGCCAGTCCCAATGATGAATATTATCAATGGCGGATCACATGCAGATAACAGTGTCGATTTACAGGAATTTATGATTCTACCTGTTGGTGCGCCTTCATTTCGTGAAGCCATACGTTATGGCGCAGAGGTCTTCCATAACTTGGCGAAAGTCTTGAAATCTAAAGGTCTGGCTACAACGGTTGGAGACGAGGGCGGATTTGCACCCAACCTGTCTTCAAATGAAGAAGCCATCGAAGTCATTCTGGAAGCAATAGAAAAAGCCGGATACAAAGCCGGTGAAGATATTTACCTGGGAATGGATGCTGCAGCTTCTGAATTCTTTAAAGGTGGACGCTATGAGCTGGAATCCGAAGGAAAAAGCTTATCGTCTGACGAAATGACTGATTTCTTCGTTGACTGGGTAGAAAAATATCCAATTATTTCTATCGAAGATGGACTTGACGAAAATGATTGGGACGGCTGGAAAGTCCATACCGATAAGTTAGGCAATAAAATTCAATTAGTTGGCGATGATTTATTTGTAACCAATCCAGCCATTCTAAGAGAAGGCATTGAAAAACAAATTGGTAACTCAATTCTGATCAAAGTTAATCAAATTGGTACATTGACAGAAACATTAGCCGCCATTAAAACCGCTGCAGATGCGGATTACAGTGCTGTTGTATCTCATCGTTCAGGCGAAACAGAAGATACCACGATTGCCGATCTGGTTGTTGCCACCGGCACTGGCCAAATTAAAACTGGCTCACTCAGCCGATCAGACCGTATAGCAAAATACAACCGCCTGATGAAAATAGAAGATGAATTAGGTGATGATGCGGTATATGCTGGACGCAGTGCATTCAAAATGCTTTAATCATTTGGTCTAAATGGGCAGTTCTGAAGATTGCCCGTTTCTAGCCTGGATAGTTTATTAATGGCTGTTTTACTGCAAAACTAGAAATTCATAACCAGTTTTTGTAAATAAAAAGTTTTACAATTTATTGCCTTGCGAATGAGCTATCCGGACTACTCTTTTTTAGCCAAACCTAAAGTGATTTAATAACGCGTATGACTTTGCAAAAAACGATTATTGTTTTGATGCTGGTTTATAGCGGATATTTGCAATATCGGATATGGATTGGTGACAGTCGTGATCAACTGATTACAGAAAATCAGCATCGTTTACAGGATTTACAAACCGAAGTGAAACAAAAGAAACTTCGTAACGAAGCATTGTACGCAGAAGTACTAGATCTTCGTCGGGGTAACGAAGCGATCGAAGAACGTGCCCGAAATGAACTGGGTATGATTAAACAAAATGAGACCTTCTTTCAGGTCATTAAATAATACAACATAAGAGATTAATATGCAGCACTATTGGGCTGTAGTCCCCGCCGCAGGTGTTGGCAAGCGTATGAAGGCCAATAAACCCAAACAGTATTTAGCCTTAAAAGATAAAACCGTTTTAGAGCATACCCTAGATTGTTTGATTAGCTCTGATCTATTCGAAAAAATTTCAATTGCTATTACTGAGACTGACCCCTACTGGCCTGAACTGGCAATTTCAAAACACGATAAAATTGTGACAGCAGCAGGCGGAAAGGAAAGAGCCGATTCAGTACTTTCAGCGTTAACTGCCTTAGAACACCATGCGCAAGCAGATGATTGGGTTTTTGTCCATGATGCTGCCAGACCCTGTATAACAATCGCGGATATGATTTTATTACTTGAAACCTTAAAAAACGATCCGGTCGGTGGAATTCTTGCTCTGCCTTCACATGACACCTTGAAACAGGTAAACCAATTCGATATTGAAAAAACCATAGACCGAAGCATAGTTTGGAAAGCTTTAACACCACAGATGTTTCGTTTTGGCTTATTAAAATCTGCACTTGAAAAATCGATTGGCAACAAAACAGTCACTGACGAAGCCAGCGCGCTTGAACTTGAAAATCAAACCGTTAAAGTCGTGGAAGGTCGTTCAGATAATATTAAAATAACTCGCCCGGAAGACCTGGCGCTGGCTGAATTTTATATGGACAATCAATCATGATAAGAATTGGACAAGGGTATGATGTACATCGTTTTGCCGATACTGGCAAAGTGATATTGGGGGGAATAGAAATTCCTTATGATAAAGGACTGGAAGCTCATTCAGATGGTGATGTGGTTTTACATGCTTTGACAGATGCTTTATTAGGCGCATTGGCTTTGGGTGACATCGGCAAACATTTTCCTGATACCGACCCTGAATTTAAAGGCGCTGATAGCCGTGTATTATTAAGGCATGTTTATCAATTAATTAAAGATAAATCTTATCGATTGGTGAATGCCGATATTACTGTTATTGCACAGGCACCTAAAATGGCTCCGCATATAGAATCAATGTGCCTGAATATAGCCAATGACCTGGAAACAGATCGTGAAAACATCAATGTGAAAGCAACAACCACTGAAAAACTAGGATTTGAAGGCAGAAAAGAGGGGATAGCCGTTCAAGCAATTGTTTTAGTTGAACAGCTATCTGGTTAATTATTCAAAAATCATCTTTGTTTTCTAGCTCACTTGAAATATCTGGGTCAGGTGACACATCCTTGTGTCTTTGCCGCTCCAATGAGTATGGTCTAATGTTTATTTCGAAGTAAAATAATTCGAAAACTCTTCAGTATTGATTTTTTCGTCCTGATTTGTATCCAGTTTAGCCCAGTTATCAATCACCTCAGTCACTGATTCGCTTTCTTTGGCAGCAGCTACTTCTTTTTTGCTGATTGCACCGTCTAAATCAGCATCCAGTGTTTTCCAAAGATCTAATAAAAATGCCTGTTCTTTTGATGTGTCCTTTTGAGGCGCCACACGTTCTTCCACAGGTAAATTAGCTGCCAGTGTATTCATTGATGACAATTCGTTCGCAGCATGGCTGACGAGAGAGATCATTGATAATGAGATGATTAACATCAAATATTTCATTTTCCATTCCTTTATTAATCTGGTAAAAACCCTTCGCAGACGAATATAAACCTGACGACATGAAAGTAAAATCAGGGGAGACGCACTTATTGCCCGGTCAACATTCATTCTGCAAAGAGTATAAAAAGGTTAACTTAACCTTATACAAAACAATGACAACAATAGTTTTTATAAATTATGTAGCCCATGATAAATAGTAACTATTGATCTTCCTTAAGCCCGATCTATCCATTTGGTCATTGTTAATTCATAAAAAGCATTGATCATGCCAAATATCTAATATTGCTAAAAATTAAATATAAACAGTTGATTTACTTTGTTTTTAGTTTATAAAATCTAAAGAAAATTAATATCAAACATGAATTAAAAAATATTTATCTATTAAATTCTCATTATCCAATTTAGACTTGTCTCTGAATGACGACAAATGTCATAATTCATTAATTTAAAGAAAAAATAAAAGATCAAATCAATAGAATCATGATTAACTTATACAATAAAATAATTATAAGTAATTGTATTCACAATTTATTTAGTTTTGTTCGGATGGTAAATTAAATTATGAATGTGTCGTTGAACAGCGACAATGATAAAGATCACGGTCAATACTAATTTATTTGTCCTGTTAAAACATTAAATGAGTATTCATTGCAATTAATGAAGCGATTCGCGAAAACAAAGTTTTAATGCTGTGTAAGTGGGTAAAATTGATACCGGTAAGATAAGAAAAAGTAAAATGCCTCCGAAATAAGAAAACTGGAAATCCAGCCAGACCTTAAATAAAGTTTTTCCTAAAGCATCAGTGACAGGTTTTGACAATAGGGAAACAAGTGGCACACTTACTGACCAGGCCAATACTTCCCTGGCTCATGCTTTCAAACAACATAGCTTTTTTTATTTTGTCGGTGGTAGCGTAAACCCAGGTGGCGTAATGTCTATGCTCACTTTATCAAGGCAACGGTTTAAAACTAAAATTATTGAAAATTTCAAAAAAAAGCTAAAGATAGTTGAAAAAGGTATTCAGGAGCTTATATGAATTTTGCTTCAGATAACTGGTCTGGCGTACATCCAGAAATAAGCGAACGAATGCTTAAAGAATCTACTGGTTATGCACCTGCATACGGAAATAGTGATTTAGATAAATATATCGAACACTATTTTAATGAAATTTTTGAGCGTGAAGTGGCTGTTTTTTTTGTTGCTACAGGAACAGCAGCCAATGCGCTTGCGCTTGCAAGTATTAACAAACCGGGCGGTGTAACATTTTGCCATACTGAGTCACATATGCTGGATGATGAATGTGGTGCTCCAGAATTTTTTGCCTCTGGAGCCAGGCTTTCTCCGGTAGAAGGCACTCAAGGCAAAATATCACCTGAAAATTTAGTTAAAGAAATTGAACGATTTCCGCGAGACTTTATTCACGCAGGTCAGCCAATGGCTGTTTCTATTACTCAAGCTACTGAAATTGGGACGTCCTATAGTATTGAAGAAATTAAAAATATTTCAGATGTTTGTAAGCAACATAATATCCCATTGCATATGGATGGTGCCCGTTTTGCAAATGCATTAACTTTTTTAAATGTAACGCCATCCCAACTTACCTGGAAAGCAGGTATTGATATTTTATCTTTTGGAGCGACAAAAAATGGCTGCTGGTGTGCAGAAGCATTGATCTTTATGCATCCAGAGCAAACGAATGACTTTCCATATATTCGTAAACGTTCAGGGCAACTTTTTTCCAAAACCCGTTTTATTTCCAGTCAATTTGCCGCTTATTTTGAAAATGATTTATGGTTGCGATTAGCCCAACACTCCAACCTTATGGCTCAATATTTAGGTGATGGAATAGAAAAAAGTGCTGATGCCCGTCTTGCCTGGGCTACTGAGAGCAATGAAGTGTTCTGTATCGTTCGCCAATTAACCGCTGAAAAGCTGCAAAAACAGAACGTAATTTTTCATCAATGGAATCAACCCCGCGCCTATCCAAATTTACTGAGCAAAGATGAAGTCATACTGCGTATGGTGTGTAGTTTTGAGACTAATCAAAAAATGATTGATCAGTTTTTGCAGCTAATTAACTAAATACATGTGCCTTGTCTTTTATCCTGCTAGGATGAAACGATAGCAGTTATTATGTATTGAAACGGTGGTTCTGTAAAACATTAAACTTTAAACTCAGATGCTTTTAAAGCATGTTTGGTCAGAATCCGATAAAATTCGGTTCGATTGCGTTTAGCTAATTTAGCTGCCTGAGCAACGTTTCCATTTGTCATCTGTAACAAACGAACAAGATACTCTCGCTCAAAATTGCGTTTGGCATCATTAAATCCCAATAAATGCCTGGGTTTGGCTTCTAAGGCTTTTTCTACCAGTGCAACCGGTATGATTGGGGTGGTGGCGAAGGTGCAGACATAATCAATAACGTTGCCTAATTGGCGCACGTTTCCCGGCCAGTCATTGCTCATCAATAATTCCATTGCTTCTGGTGAAAAGCCTTTTGCAATGGCATTGGAATGAAACCGCACCATAAAATGTCTGGCTAGTAATGGGATATCTTCGATACGCTCGGCAAGTCTGGGTACTTCTAATGTCACTACATTCAGTCGATAATATAGGTCCAATCGAAATTTATTTTCCTGAGTTAGCTGTTTTAAACTATGATGACTGGCGGAAATGAGTCGAACGTTAATCTTTTTGTTTTTTTCTGCGCCTACGGGCCTGATTTCATTTTCTTGTAATACTCTAAGCAATTTAACCTGAAATGATAATGGCATATCACCAATTTCATCCAGAAATAAACTGCCTTCATCCGCCATTTCAAACAAGCCTTTGCGCGGGTGAGTTGCGCCTGAAAAAGCCCCTTTAACATGACCAAACAGTTCTGACTCCAGCAATTCTTCAGGAATGGCACTGCAGTTGACGGCAATGAATTCGGCTGCATGTCTGTTGCTTGCTTGATGTACGGCTTTAGCGATTAATTCTTTGCCAGTCCCACTTTCGCCATGAATAAAAACACTAACATCATTCGCTGCTACTTTAGTCACATCCTGTAATAATGATTCCATTGCTGGGTTGCGAGTAATAATTGAATGATCGGCCGGATTTTCTGTGGCGTTTGAATCTTTGGGTATATGTTGTTGATTTTGCTTTAGGGCTTTTGTAATCAATTCAATCAATTCACTGCTTTCAAAAGGTTTAGTCAGGAACCCAAAAACACCTTCATGGGTTGCTTCGACGGCTTCTTTAATCGTTCCGTGGGCTGTCATAATAATGACTGGCAAGTGGATATTACTTTCCTGAATATGCCGGAATAAACTCATGCCATCCATATTATCCATTCTCAAATCAGTGATGACCAGTTGAGGTTGGAAAACAGGCACCAAAGCGATTGCTTCAGGTGCATTGTCTGCTGATTTAACATCCAGATTTAATGCAGTCAATCTCAAATTCAATAATTTGAGCAGACTCGTGTCATCATCAACAATGAGAACCCGTTGGCCACTAAATGTGTTTTTCAGTTCAGGGTTCATTTCGTTTATCGTGTATTCTTTTTTCAATGGCTTTTAAAGCTTCTATTTTTGATTGCAATAACTGGTTTTCCAATTTAATTGCCTCTAGCTTTCGGCGTAATTGTTTATTTTTTGTTCTATAACTGCGTTTTTCCGTTTGTAGGCGTTTGATTTTTTTAAGCCATAACGTCTGATAATTCCTAATCAATGTTTTAGAGTTTGCTGCTGTTTCTGCAGATTTTACATTTGTGAGGGGGAGAATCAATTTCTGGCAAGGTTTTTTTGTTAAGTGGGTACTGTTGAGCAACCATATCGTTTCCCAAGTTTGTTCTTGCGCTTTAAGCATTTTGCAAAATGCGTCTTGTTCAGTACTGTCCATATTGACATAGTCAACCGTTTTTCTCAGCAAAATTTCTGTTGAAAGGTTTTTTTTGCTGTCCGTCCCATTAAACAGTTCATTGATCGGTAAGTTTAAAGATTGACATGCTGATAACAACAATGTAGCTAAACAGGTAATCAGGAGTAATTTATAGTTCATCGTTAGACAGATGCTCAGGGGAATCGGTGAATGAAATAGCGTACTTGTCTTGTGGTGACAAGGGCAGGCAGATTGAAAAAATGGCGCCCGGAAAATTTTCTGTTGATGATTCCAGGTTGATAGTGCCGTGGTGCCCTATCAAGTAATGTTTGACCAAGGCCAAACCGATACCGGATGCTTTAATTTTCCAGTTGCCCGGAGGGGGCTTACCATGAATAAAATCATTGAAAATATAAGGCTTTAGATTTTCTGCAACCCCTGAACCCTGATCTGAAATTTTCAAATTTATATGTGTTTTATTCTGATTCAAGGTAATGGCAATTCTGGCATGTTCAGGTGAAAATTTTATGGCATTTGAAAGCAAATTACTCACGACCATTTTGATTTTATCGTAATCCGCAACTATCTGTAATGGCTCTGCCTCTAGTTCAATTTGAATCTGTTGGCTCATCAGTACTAATTGATAGTCTTTAATGACAGATTGAATTAATGCTTTTATATCAAAAGAACTGAAATGGTATTCGACTTTCGATGCCATATTTTTTTGGTATTCCAGCAAGTTATCGATTAATTCCTGACTGTTCAAATTTGCCAATGTAATCAATTGAACAATATTTAATTGTTCCTTGTTCAATTCGCCTACGATATTTTCAGAAAGCAGATTGGTTGCCTCTTTAATTGTGGCAAGTGGCGTTTTTAATTCATGAGAAATATTACGGATAAAGATCTGTTTTTCCTGTTCCAGCTGCATTAATCGGTTTCTTAGCCAATCGAGTTTAGTGCCTATATCCTGAAGATCTTTTGGACCTTTGATGTTAATGGTATCGTTAAATTCAATATCAGCCAGTTTTTGTATTTCCAGTCCAATTTTTTTAATGGGTCTATTCAAGAAAATAACAAATTTAATCGCTATTAAAATCGCAACAAATATACTGAAAACGCTGGCTATCAATAATTTTTTGCTAAATTCTTCTGATTGCAATGAAAGCAGACTGACTTTATTAGCAACATTTTTTTCTCCTTCTAATAATAAGGATTCAGCCTTTGCTGTTAATGTATCAAAGCGATTCAGGTCTTTATCATCTAATTTTTGCAAGTTAGAATGACTCTCAAGAATCAGTTGATTTAAAATAGCTTCAGCATTTAACAATGAAATAATTTCAGCGTCTAGCATTGAGTTCGATATCTGTTGACGCTGGGATTCAGTCGCATGAATGAAATGTTGACGATTATTTTCATAATTAATCAAGATTTCAGGGTCTTGAAAAATCTGATACTGCCTGATATTTCGTTCCATTGAAATCAATCGTTCCAGAATAGACCGGTTATTCTCAGTAAATCTGACCGCCTTTAATAAACTGTTTTGTGCAGATTGACTGTATTGCGAGACTTCATTAATGGTGTAGCCCAAGGCGCCAATCAAAGGTAGACTGATTAATAAGAAAACCAGAAAAGTCCATTGGTTAAGAGTTGACGCAGGTAAACGTAAAGGCATGAATTATAAAATTGCGATTTATGACTGAAAAAATTTGGTTTGTATATATCATACAATGTAAAGATAAAAGCTTATATACAGGGATAACAACTGACCTGAAACGCCGATTCCTTGAACATCTTAATAAGCAAGGCGCTAAATATTGTAATGCGCATCCTGTAGAAAAACTGGTATTCAGTCAAACATTCCGAGATCGCAGTACTGCCAGTAAAAAAGAATGGGCAATCAAACGTTTAACGCGTCAGCAAAAAATGATATTACTTCGCTCATCAGAGAATGAAATGATGCGTAATGAATCCACTTTGAAATCACCCGGCCCATGATTCATAAAACATAAACATGGCTTTTGACAAACCATAGCATTTCCATGTATTTTCAAAAAAACAATTTGCACCTGAATGGATTTCTGGAAAAATCTGACAGAAAATCTATTGCCTTCATGAATTAACCGGGCGAATGACATTTATAAAAGCCAGATCTAAATTTCTATGGCATGCGCTGTCTTGAAAGCAGCAAGCATTTATGGGTATGATATGGACTGCCTTATTAAATATTCATATGCGACTATCTATAAGCCTAAACAGTCAGACCTATTTTTTATTATATTTGTTGCACATGAACTGATTATTCTAATTCCATCTAGATAACTATAATAATCCACAGATCTGGCCAAGGAATCAAGACAACTGACGTGGTAATTGTTAAATAGAAATCGTTCTTTGGATGAAGATTTTTCCCTTAATCTGACTATGGACGAAAAAAAAGAAATTTTATTTGCAGGTGATCCGCACGGGAACTTTCAGCCTGTTGTTGATGCAGTTAATCGATTTAAGCCTAAAGCCATTATTCTGTTAGGCGATTATGAGTTAAAGCAACCTTTAGAATGTTATATCAATTCCATTTTGAATAAGACTCAAATATGGTGGATACCAGGCAATCATGATTTTGAACCTCAAATTCATTACCACAATCTGTTCAATTCAAAACTTGCTGATCGTGGATTACATTTAAAAGTCAGAGAAATAGCCGGGGTTCGTATTGCTGGACTGGGTGGAATTTTTCTGGGTCGTGTATGGTACCCTCCGTCAATACCAAAATGGAAAAGTAAAGACCAATTTCTGTCGAAGCAAAAGAAAACCACAGAAAAATCAAGCCTCTCATTAAAATATAAATCTGCCATTTGGCCGGATGAATGGGCAGATTTAAAAAAAATAAAAGCCGACATCCTAGTGACACACGAAGCGCCCAAAAGCCATCGACATGGTTTTGTTGCTATCGATCAATTAGCTGAGTCTATGGGGGTAAAAAAAGTGTTTCATGGACATTTACATGAACATTATTCAGCAAAGATCCGAAGAGGAATCGATGTTTATGGAGTAGCAAATGCTCGAGTTGTTGATTTATCGGGTAATCAACTGGAATAGAAATATGATGACATTATCAATTGATTGTTTCTAGAAAAATCGGGTTGTATTTAATTCGTGGCAGAATTTGCCATGACATTCAATTATGCATGGTTTGCAACGCATAGGTCGCTTTGGGTTCAATTTACTTAATGTTCATTGATAAATAGGAAGGGCATCGATGCGAGCATCAATTTCTTTCAACATATTTTGGTATTTAACCGAATAAATCGATGTAAAGCGTTGTTTGAATTGCTGCTCATTCATACTTTCAGGCAAGTCTCTGACTTTAGGCATAAAGGCTTGATAGCCATTTATTTTAGACATGCGTAACTGTAATTGTCTGGCACTTTCTGCGGACTGGATAGCCATTTTTCCAAAATAAAGGCCGGCTCTGTCACTGGCTAGATCAATAAAACTGAAACCACTGCCTTTTTTTGAATCTTTAATTTCTTTTTCCAAACCTAGCATTGATGCCAGTGTTTCAACGCCAGCCGCCGTTAAGGCAGCAGATAAAATAAAATGTTGGGCCATATCCTTACGGCCATAAATGGTAATTTTTCTATTAATTTTAGGTGTTGTCTCAGTGCTGAATAACAAATAGTTTTTCATGACATTTCTGTTAATAAATGAATTTACGGCCATCAACACATTTCTGTTTTCTGTAATTGCAGTTTCAGGATTTGATCGAGTATAAGCTTGTGCGAATAAGGGTTGAAGAATGATTGCCAGTGAAATTTTTTTATTTGGGGGTTGCTGATGAATGATCTGAATGAATTGCTGTTGATAAAATTGGTAACTCTGACGTGTTTTATCATCGCCATGCAATTCTGAGATCAAATCCGCTTTGGGCTTTAAATAATCAATATTCACGCCTTGCCGGGTAATCTGAATATTTCGGATATGGCGGGCTGCAAGAATGTAATAGTCTTTTAATGGTGTGTTGTTAATGATGGTTTCCAGAATAAAACCTGCCAGCTCATTCGCAATTGTCAGTTTTCCAATGCTGAGATTATTGATCGAAGGGTAGCCATGTTGATTACTCAAGTTGAAGTGAAAATTAATATATTTACCAAAGTGTTTATTTGGATAATACAGTGAAATTTTAAAATCGGACATATTGGATCCAATTTTAATCTCAGAGGTACTGGGCAGGTAATAATTCAATAAATAACTGAGTGCTATGTTTAAATCTTTTTCACTCAATTTGACCGTTTTACGCTGCTTGGAGGTACTGTTACTGACAATTTGCTTGGCTCGGTCAATATCTTCACTGGATAACGACCAGTTTTTATAGGTAATTGCGCTGTCATCATAAGCACAAAAAATAATAATAAAGAGTAGCAGGGGAGGGAGGGATAAAAAATATAATAAACTACGTAAGAATGCGCTCATTATGAGAATTTAAGTTCAAATCCCGCGTCATGAAGATATTTAGCTTCTCTTTCCAGGTCGGCCTGAGTTAAAGGGGCATTAAACAACCAGCCATCTGCAAAATGCAATTCAATGATTTTAGGTTGTATTGAAATGAAAAATTCAGGAATTTCCATTACATGACGATTTCTGTGCAGCAAAATAGCAATACGTAATAATATCGTTAAGTAGGGCCCATCTTTGTTCCAGGGTTTATGCAGCTTTTTAAATCGGTCTAAGGAAAATTTTTTTCTGTGGGATAAAACGAAGGTAGCCAGCAACATCTGATCATGGCGTGAAAACCCGGAAAAATCACCATTTTCAATAATATAGGCTCCATGTTTATGGTATTTACTGTGAGCAATATTTCTGCCAATACCATGCAATTTGACGGCCCAATGAATGAACTGGGAAACTGTTTTTCGATTTTCTGAACAAAAACGCTGATCTAATTGCTTTAACATCGTGTCAACGGTCTGAATGATGCGTTGAGTATGTTCCTGATCAGTATGGTAATGTTCAGCGATAGTGGCTACGGTTTTGCTACGAATATCGTAATCATAAATTCTCCCTAACAGATCATGGACCAGTCCTTCACGCAGGGCCCCATCTGAAACGGTCATGTGTTCAATTTCCAGCTCTAAAAATGTCGCATAAATAATAACAACGCCGCCGATAAAAACCGGCAAACGTTCTGAACTTAATTCAGGTAAACCTAATTCATCAATATGTTGACATTTGAGAATATGTTCAACCAGTTTGTTTAATCCATCCCGGGTAATGCCAAAATGGCTCCATTTGGTCGCTATTAATACCTTATGGATAGCTCTGAGGCTACCTGATGCGCCGATTGCTTCATCCCAGCGCTTTTGGTTGTAAGTTTTCTGATAAGGTTCAAGTTTTTGTTGGGCAAATAAAACGGCCTTTTTAAAGGCCTTTTTGCTGATCTGACCATTTTTAAAAAACCGGTTGCTGACGGTCACACAGCCCATATTCAAACTTTCTTTGGTATGCGCTGTATCATCGACACCGATGATATATTCAGTACTGCCACCCCCTATATCCATCACAAATCGGGACTGGGCATCAGTACCCAGGCTATTGGCAACACCTTGATAAATGAGTCGAGCTTCCTCGATACCCGATATTATTTCTATGGGGTGACCTAAAGCCTCTTCAGCCTTGTTTAAAAAATCCTGAGAATTTTTGGCTGTTCTTAATGTATTGGTGCCGACAATGCGGACGCTACCCGCTGGAAAATCACGAATTCTTTGGCCAAATCGTTCCAGACATTCCAAAGCTTTATTTTGAGTATTAATATCCAGATATTTATTACTGTCCAGTCCCGATGCCAATCGAACCATTTCTTTCAACCGGTCAATCGTTCGTAATTTACCTTTTTCCA
>SPJK01036128.1_pt1 | contig 23848 bp, 32 predicted proteins | sample 3741771 | NCBI WGS metagenome assembly SPJK01 (sample SAMN10925997, study PRJNA522277) | cold seep metagenome | isolation source: Elba SIP-enriched marine methane seep metagenome, extraction at timepoint T2 | place: Italy: coast of Elba, Mediterranean Sea
ATCGAGAGCGCGACCGCACCAGCGGTGCAGTGTGCCGCTAATGCACGGAATGCAGACCCACGTCGCACCAATCTCGCAGAGCGTGGCGGGCGCTCCTGCGTCTGGATGTGGGTTAAAAGACATGCCCAAACCGCACTTACAACACAGCGGCGGGTCGCCTGGATCTTTCAACGCCATCGACTTCTCCTATCGTGTGTGGGCTATCCCACCGTTGTTATGTCGGACTCATTGTCACCAGACGCGCCCAGCAATCATCCGCGCCGGTCGCCCCGCAGTAACGTAGATATTCGTCCAGCCGGCCTAGCAAGTGACCTATACTCAGAAGCATGACCCACCATGACCACCTGAGAATCGTAGCGGAAGGAAAGTCCACGATCAGCCTCCTATGATTCTTCAGCGCAACGCATATGCGTGAGTGAGTACTGCCATCGAGCCACATACCGCACCAGTCACGGCCATTGTCGCATCGAAGAAGCCAAGCGAGTACAGGACGGCCGGAGCGGTAAACCAGTAGAGCGCCATGATTGCAGTCGTCATGCCCAATCTCCTATTCCCCCCGGCACGTCGAAGCCGGGATAGCCTCTACACAACCGCGTTGAGCAAAACGAACACGACAAAAAGCGCCAAGACGACGAACGGGTACACGAGCCAGAAACTCTCCGGCGAGTGTCCGACGCGCTTGCGCCAGCGTTCCAGATCGTCCCACATGCTCATTGCTGGCCCGCGCCGTCGTTCAGCAGATGCGCCACGCGCGTCTTGTTGCTGCCGTTGCGCGGCCCGAAGCGGTATTTCACGCGCCCCAACACCTGCTCGTCCAGTTCGCACCCGAACACGCTGGCGAACTTCGCGCGGCAATAGCTCATCGTGCGCGTGTCGTCGTACCACGTGGGTGCGAACGCCTTGGCCTGTTCCGGGGTTGGGTCGAGGACAGCCGGGCGCCCGGCATCGCGGCGGGTGCGTTCGTCCCCGTCTATATCCTTGAAGGCGTGGCGCTTCTCGTCCGTGTCGTACAGGACCGGCTCACCGTCGCGGACCTGGACGGGAATACCCGCTATGGCCAATACGGTCAGCACCGCCCCACGGTCGCGCCAGCTTTCGCCGAGATCCGAAGGCGCGAGAAGCACAAGCACGTCGCCCTGCTCAGGTCGCAGAACGCGCCGTTGCAGGCCGAGCATGAAGTTGCGTTCTTCGCGTTTCTCGTCGCAGTCGATAAAGACCTTCTTGCACTCATACGCGCGGAAGGCTTGCTCGCTGCGGTTGTATCCATATCCGATGTTCATGCGCGCTTATTGCACGGATTTTCGCCCCGTTCAACTATCTTTTTTGCGACATCGGCGAAAAACCTCTTGCAAACGGTGAAAACCCCTATATGAGATGGGTAACGAAACGCAGAGAAACCCGAGGACCCAAGAGATGACGAAGGAAGCCGCACAGACTGAAGCCCAAGCGCTGGCAAACGACACAGGCGTCCGCTACCTGGTTTTCCACAATCGTTCGGATCGCCGCCCTGTCTATGAGGTTTGCGCAGCCAATGAAGCCAATTGGTGGATCGGCCCCCACTTCTCCATCGACAGCCACCACAACCCCGCACACTGAAAGGACCATCTGATGCACGCGAGTTACAAGATGTTGGTCGATTCCGATCTCGAACCGAAGGCCAAGGCGGGAACCGTGGTCTACGACATACGGGGCTGGGACTACGGCCTAGCGAGCGACGACACCCGCATGACAGGCGTCCAGCATGTGTCGGTGACGCTGGATGAGGACGGCGGATACCCCTCGTTCACAGTCCGAGAAGATCACATTCAGAAACTTTGAATCGGAGGACCGCAGGGTGAGAACCAGAACCGTAACAGAGCGGATTGGCGAAGACATGGGGCCTATCGACTGGTCCCACCCGCTCGCCGCTGACAAGCCCGATCATTGGCGGGACGCAGAACAGCACCCCGAAAAGTACGAGTTGCTTTTGACGGGAATGTTCACGCCGCGCCGTGTCGCCAAGCTCTGTTTGTATGACGGCTGGCCGTATTGGAAGCCCACCCCCGCGATCTATCGCGAAAGCCCGCTCGGCGGGTACGAATGGACACACTTCAACAGCTATGGCGTTACGCACAATTCGTTGCGCCTTAGAGACACACACTGAGGGACCAAGGCATGTCGCGACCCATCTCTGAAATCCGGGCCGATATCGACCGTCTCAAGAGCGAGTTGATTGAAGCCGAGTACGAGAAGGCTTGCGCCTTCTGCCAATACTGCCAAGGAAACGGCTGGGTTTTCGACACGACATACGACCGCACTGGCGTCAATGTCTCATGCCAATATTGCTACGGCACTGGCCTCGGCGCTAACCGCGTGAGGGCGATGCTCGAAGACACGTTCAGGGCGTATCGGAAACCCGTTCCGAAAGACTGACCACGAAGGGACGCTGGCGTGATCGGTGAAGTCATAGGCAAGTGGCGGGTGGCCGCGATTATCCACGCAAAACCGTGGCCGTGGGCATGGCTCGTTCGCATCGACAAGCCGATGGTGCAGGGCCGGGTATCGGTTCACTCGCTGCACGACTTCGACGCAACATAAGAGAAGGACTGAGACATGACCGACCTTGAAAAGCCCTACGTCGTTTTCGTGCCGCAGCTTGGAGGCGGCGAACCCCGCCCGTTTTTCTTCGGCCTGCAAGTGTTCGCTGAACAGTTCGCGCGTAGAACCAAAGGCGTGCTGTTTGTGCGTCGTGAAAGCTGAGGACCGTCATGCAACGAGGGCCACGCTACAACGACGGTTCGCGGAAGGTGATGTAACCATATTGCGTGGTGACAGTGCCGTTCTCCCACGGGATCAGCGCCTTGCCGATCAGCCATTCCTTCCCGTGCGCATCGTACCAGCCGCGCGGGATGATCACGGCAATGAGAGACTGAGTGATCGCCCCGCAATCTCTCGGGGAGATCAGCCCCTTACTCGCGATGTGCTGGATGACGGATGCTTCCAGATCGCAGAGGATCGTGCCAGGGTCCATCGTCTGAACCATGTCGTCTTCCGCATTCGCAGGGCTGGCACAGATCAGGCCCGCCAGCAGGGCCGTAGCTAGAAAGAGCGCATATTCCTACTCCGCTGTCACTTCGATCTCGATTGGTGGCGTCACTATAGCAGGATCGCCCGCGCATTTCCCACCCGGAATGATCGTAAGGTTGCGCACCCACAAGCCGGGCGCCGCGCCTTCCGGTATCGTGATCCCCACCGCGAACGGCTGGAAACTTTCCGTCACCGGCGCCAGCGCGATATCGAAGTATCCCGATAGCTCAGGGATGATCGCGCCCGCGTCCATCGAGAACCACGAGACATTGCCCTTCGACTGGCACGCGACGTTGCGCTTCACGAAGACGACATAGGTGCAGGTCGCGCCCATCGCGCACGTGTCCGGTCCTGAAACGCCGTTGAATTCGACCGACGGTTGCCACTCGGAGCGGCTGAGCAAATAGGCGAACACGCCCGCAACGATCAGCATCGCCATGATCGGCGCAAGCGTCTGCCGCAGCATCACCGTCATGGAAGTTTCAGGACATGGACGCGCACCCAGTCGACCATCCCGTCCCCCTGCTACCAGAGAAAACCGACAGTTCCGGCAATCACCGTCCCGACCCATCGCAGAACCTTCTGTCCTGTTTGGAGTTGGTTGACGAACGTGTCGAATGCGTCATGCGTCGAGACGGCAATCTGCTTGGTGTTCAGTTGCTCGATCTCGTACCGATCAAGGCGCGTGGTGATCGCGGCGATCTGCGCCTCCATCTGCACCTTGAGCACGCGCAGTTCGATGAGCTCGGGACTATCGGGCACCCGCTCGGCCTCACGGCTTCACAGGCGCCACAGGGGCCGTCTCAGGGTCCGCGAGCGCTTGCAGGTGGGGATCGACAGCGCCGACCTTGTCGCACAGCCCCTGGCGCTTCTCACGCACGGCCTCGACCGCGCTGCCGGCACCCACTGCATCTGCGAAGCCGTCGACCGTGACAGAGACTTCTTCCCCGTCGAGCGTCACGCACTTGGCGACGATGACACCTGACGCCCCGGCAAGCCCGCCGATGATCCCGCCGGTGCGAACACCCTGTGCGGTATGCGGGGCGATGGTGTCAACGAACCCGCCATCATCGAACACTTCGGCGCATCCCGTGAGCATCACGGCGGCGATCAGTGGGGTGATCCATCTCATTGTTTCGGCCCTTTCATGTGTTCGATCAGCATCAGCATGTTCAGCATGACCCCGACCTTCTGTGCCCCGCACAATTCACATGCGCGATGCGCGAGATCCTGTACATCTGACGGGGTGGCATTGCCAGGATCACCAGGTTTCAATCGCTCGTCAGCCATTACCGGTTCCCTCACCCCAGATGGATTCGATCCACGAGACAAGCGTTGCGGTGTCGATCAGGCCGACCGCGGCCAGGAAGATCGCCACGACAACGGCGCCTGCGATCAGGATCTGGTTCCATGTCATGTTCGGACTCCTATTGAAACGGGGCCATGCCCCAAGGTTCGAGATCAGGGACAAGGATAGGCGTCGTGCCGTCGGCCCACGTCTCGGCGGAAAGCTGCGCCGCCAGAAGCGTCCCGACAGCGGCGGGCGCATCGATCCGCAGGCCGTACCACGTGCCCCCATCGCGCACCCCCGGCGTGGTTTCGTTGCCGTCTTCGTCATAGACCGGCTCAGTTGTCCACGGGGCTTGTCGCGGCTCGTAGAACACCCGCCACGGTCCGGTTGCCAGTAGCGCCTCGATCTCTGGCGTGACGGTCAGTCCGCGCGCTTCGAGGATTGCAGTTGTCGGAAGCCAGAGCGCAGAGCCGTTGTGTTCAATCTCGGTTGCGGCGTCTTCCATGATGCCCGCACCTTTGGCGATGCGAACTGCATGGGCTTGGTCTTCGGCGCGGATTGTAACGTCGATCATGTGGCCAGTCCTTCAAGATCATCATCCGATAGTGCCCCGTCATACATGGCGTTATCGAATATCATCAGGTGTGGGCTTGGTATGAACGACGTTAACTTGCCGAGTTCGTAGGTGTCCACTGCTGGCGCCAAACCGCTTGTATCTGTGACCACAGCCGCGCCGTCCAAACTTGCCGCGTAATCACTGTCTCCGAGACGGTACGCAACCTGATGCTCGACGCTTGTGTCTAAGTCTGAAGACAAGGTTAGTGACGCTTCATCGCCACCCACCGCGTCGTCTTGAACCACAAGCTGCAAAACGCCACTCACTATACGCAGCACGTAAAAGTTGTTGGTGTCGGAGTACGCCGCGAAGATGTACTGGTCTTCCGTCGTGACAATCCGGAACTTGATCTTGCCGCTGATGGGCATCGTTGCCCCCACCGAAGCGTCCAGCGCCGTAGAGCCCCCGACCACATCGGCTAGGCGAGTTACAGCGGCCCCGGTTGTGACTATGGGCGACGTGGGGTAGGTGCCTGCTTCGACTTGCACGTGATGCACAACGAAATATTCTGCCGTCGTCGGATCAGTAACGCTCGGGATTGTGTCCGTGCGCTCAGTTACCCCAATTCGCAGATTCCCAGCAACGTCAGCGCCGGGGAGGTCGTACACAACCCAGCAGATATAGTGCCCGCCGCCAATGTTTATCACGCCGCCGTCTTCGGCGTTGTCGTCGGCAATCATCGCCTCGGTTGTTGTGTTGAAAACCGCGTTGAACGGAACACCGTCGAGATTGACAACAGAGCTATAGATGTAGGGCGCAGACGCACTCGCTGGTGCTTAACACACCCACCAGTAGCAATGTTTGCCTGTCGCGAATATCGCAATGGGCGCCTGCCAGTATGGTGTCTGCGCGCCGGACTGGTTCGTGGCAGCGATGCGTACCGATTTCTGCCCAGCAACCGCGCCTTCCGCATCTTCGTCGGCAATGGTGGAATCCAAAGCCACACCGTTGATCACCGCGCTATAGTTAAAGATGTTCGTGCTCGCATCCTCAACCAACTGCGCGGTTGCACCCGAAACAGGATCGTAGCTAATCGCAGGGGCGGACCCCGACGCAACTTGGGTGTAGCTGCCCGACGAGTTGAGGACGTATTTCGCGCTGCCCTTGCTGATCGACAGGGCGTCGGCGATGGCTGCGGTTGTTGCGCTGTCGGTGGTGTCGAGTAGCTTGACGGATATGTCGTCAAAGAACGCAACGTCATCCGCTGACGTCATAAGTAGTGTTACATACGTTGTGGTAGCTGTCGCGACGAAATAGCCGTCAATACTCCAGTCTGTTGTAAACGTCTCTGTGAAATTGACGCTACTTGCCGCAGATGTTCCCACGCGAAGTTGGCCAGACGCTGCGTCGTCGTCAAGGACGTATTCTCCTCTAATTCTGTAAGCCTTGCCAACAACGGTCGTAAAGGTTGTGTAGCGCCCCGCCGTTTGTGCCCCGACGGTTTCAAACCGGGCACGCCCAGCGCTCCACGTCACGGTGCCTACATCGTAGGACGTCCACCCGCTTAGGTCGCTGTCAAAGCCGCCATTCGTGACAAGCTCGGGGCCAAGCGGGGGCATTCCGTGCTTCGACGTCGTGTAGTTGCTGTAATAAAACGGTTCAGCGCCCGACTCAGTGCGAAAGGCCGCGATGGCATCGCGCACACTTCTCAGGCCGAGACCTGTACCGATGCGAACATTCACCACAGCGCCACGATGCTTGTCGCCGTCGTGCTCGACGATCGAACACGTGATACACGGAACGGCAGTAGCGTCCCGGCCGGCACCCCGACGAAGACGACCGCGGTTTCACCCCCGATGAAGTCGACCGAGATGTTACCTGCGCCCCCGACGTAGAGGCAGCGTGCCGTCGTCGCCAGGTCGTTGCTGTCGTCCGGCGTGACCGACGCACCGGACGATACGGGGCTTTCAAGCCCGGAACTGTATTGCTCAAAGGGATCAGCCATCGTGTCCTCGTTATCCGATACGTTTCAGGACGTAGGTGAAGGTCTGCGATGCTGCATCCACAGCGCCGCCGGTGTGATTGACCGCAGTGATCTTGATTGTGGATGACGTCTCGATCTCACCATAGATCAGCATGCCCGACACCCATGCACCCCCACCCTGCGGGTTGACCGCGACCACGATCCAGTCACTGGCGTTGACCAGCCCAGACACCGCGACCGTCGTTTGCGCGTAAGATCCGGCCGCGATCGAGGGGAAGTCATGCGTCAGCGTGTGGATGATCTCGAACCCGGTCCCGCTCAGATACGGATCGGTCGCGCTGCTCGAGAACGTCGTCGTCACGCCCGTCGAATAGACACCCGTGCACGTGGGTTCGACCACGTCCGATGTGCGGAAATTGAAGCCCGTGTTCCCGGACGGCGCGTCGAAACGCTGATCGTGGAATCGGAACTGCGATATCGTGTAGGTCGACGCGGGGATCAGGTCGATGCCGTGCCCCGTGTAGGTTTCGCAGACGCAATCAATGAAGGTACAGTCGTTGATCGTCGTGTTCGTGGTCTGGAAGACGAACCCATCCGTGACGTTGTTCGCCCGGCATCTGATGAACTTCATCCCGTTCGAGCCTGTCGATCCGGACTGGTTCTCGTAGCACAGGAAGCCGCGGGTGGCGCCCGAGCAATCGACGTTCACGAAGTCGGTGTAGTAGCACGAGTGCGTGATGTAGACGCCTGCACCCGTCTGATCCGTGCAGTTGACGTTGTGGTACAGGGAGTGCGTCGTGCGGAAATGCCGGATCCCGTAGGTCGCGTTCGAGTTCCCGTCCAGCCACATTTCGTACATGTTGAAGCGGGTGTACGAGGTACCCTGCACTGTCGGGCCAACTTGTTGCGTCATGCTGGCATCTGCCAACAGCTTGGTACTTTGCCGTCCCTGGCCCCGGAGGGTCACACCCGTCAGGTAGTTGATCTGGCTGTCGTGGCCGTAGTAGCCGCCGACGAGGTTCACCACGTCGTGATCGTTCGCCGCATACCCCGAAGCCGCGTAGATGATGGCGCGGTTGATCGGGTCTGCGTTGTCGGTCGTGCCGTTGTCAGCAACAGCGCCGAAGTGCTCGACCCATACCATGCCGGCCGGGCGCAGGCCGTTGACGCTCAGATCGCTCGTGCAGGACGCGGAACCGGTGAGGGTACTGTCCACTTCGTAGGCGAGGTACCCCAGCCACACGATGGTCCCGTCGGGGTTCTCTGCGGCCCATCCCGCCGTCGTCGCGTCACGGGTCTGGTACATCTCGCCGGCCGAGACCTTCTCGAACCATGCACCGTCGTTCGACTGGATCTTGCCGCCGTGCGACGGCTCGGAGCCGACCCGCTTGTATTGAGCACCACCACCATCCCCGGCCGATACCTGGCCCGCTATCATGATCGTGTCGATGTCGGCGTCAATCGATGCGGCCTGCAGTGCGGCCTTCGTTGCGAGGAACCGGACCGTCCCGCCCGAGATGACATCGTCGGGGGATGACAGGCCGATCAGATCGCCGGTCGCGTTGAAGTAGGCGTATTTCTCGGCACGGGTGGCCAAGGTCGGAAGGTTCGCGGGGGATTCCCCCAGCGGCACCTTGAGAGCTCGTGACATATCCCGGTAGAGGATCTGCGTTTCCGCCGTCTTGCGATCGAAAGAGGCGTTGACGTTCTTCACCAGGTCTGGGCCATTGATCAGGTCTTCATCCCGCCGCGGCTGGCGCTGGTCCCATATCTCGATCGTCTCGCCCGAGATCGCCGTTGCCAGGATGACCTTGAAGTCTGTCGATACTCCATCCACGAAAGTTCCCGTCGTCGTGAACGTCGGCACAACGCCAGATACCGCCGCCGTGATGTCGGTCGCAGAGAACACCGGAAAGTCGACGAGGAATTCCGTCGTCGACGTAACCGGTGTCGCTGTCTGGTACCTGTCGTCGTAGGCGACTGTCATCAGACGCCCCACATCTCGATCAGGAACTTCCCGGCTGTGTAGGTCGCATCGCCCGTACCCTGACCCACGAGGTAAAGGTACTGATCGGCAGCGGGGGCCGCGGCGAAGTAGGTCGTCGTGCCGACAGCGTTCGTGCCCGAGTTGCACAGCAGCGTCTCGTCCAATGCGCTGATGGCCGTGTCTTCAACGCCCGTCGCCTCGGTCGCCGAGTAGAGATCGATGTCGGCATCGCCACCAGTCGGCGCTTCAAGACAGATCATGCGCCCGCCCTGGATCGTGCCACTTTCGGCGGCGGTGATCTGACACAGGTATGCCGCACCGGTACCGTCATCGCCGATGACATCCCCGGCCGTGCCGCCGCAGTTCAGGCCGGTCAGGTCGATCAGGATCTTCGTGTAGTAGGTGTCGCCTTCCTTGCGCGCTGCCGTTTCCAGCGTCTCGGCGATGCCGGCGATCCCGGCCCCGCCTTCGGTCGCCAGTGCCGATCCGGTCACGGTGCCGTAGGTCACAACCTTCGGCTTTTCCACGTCGTCCGACTGATCGAGGACCATGACGTAATCGGCTTCGACCGGTGTCACCACCAGGGACGAATCCGCCGCCTTGCCCTTCTCTACCTGCAGTCTCACTTGGTCGTTTGCCATGATGCTCTCCTTCAGACGCCCCACAGTTCGATGATGAATTTCCCGGCGGTATAGGTTGTGTCGCCGGTCCCCTGGCCTACCAGATACAGGTATTCGCCAGCGGTAGGCTGTGCGGCGAAGATGCCTACCGTGCCGATCGACCACGTGCCGCCGTTGACGATCTGCGTTTCTGTCAGTGCGGTGATGGCGGTATCCTCGACACCCGTCGCTTCGGTTGCGGAATAGAGATCAATGTCCGCGTCCCCGGTTCCGGGTGCTTCGAGGCATGTCATGCGACCGCCGAAGATCGTTCCGCTTTCCGCCGATGTGATCTGCCCGAGATAGGCGGCGCCTGTTCCATCGTCGCCGATGATGTCGCCCGCGGTACCGCCACAATTCAGGCCAGTCAGGTCAATCAGGAAGCGGGTCGTGTAGACGTCGCCATCCTGGAACACGACTGCCTCGGATATGGCTGCGATGCCATCGATACCGGCGCCGGCCCCTGTCGCCAGGTTCGCCCCGTTGTGCGTGGCCTGCTTGGCCCCGACTTCCTGCAGGGCAGTTTCGATCTCGGTACCGGTGAAGTAGCTGCCTGCATCCGCGATACCGAGCATCGAGGCAGGGAAATCTCCCCATGCCGAGCCGTCGTATCGCTGCAGCTTGTTGTTGTTCTGGTCATAGACGACCCAGCCTTCGGACGGGGCCGAAAACTGCCAGGCCGATCCGTCATAGACCGCGATGGCATTGTCCTGCCCGACCCATCCCACCGCCCCTGTCGGGTTCACGATGTACTGATCGCCGCGGGCCGGGGTGATCGAGGCAGGGGACGAGAGCGCCATGCTCTTGACCGTCATCGCATCCCGAACGGTCTCCATGAAGTACCAGAACAGGATCGAGCGGGAAGCGGGGGCGGAATATTGATCGTCCAGCCCGAACAGTAGCGTGCTGATCGCTGGCCGGGCGGTTGCCGCCGTGAATGCAGAGAGTAGTGCCATAGGACACGTTTGCCCGCTTTGGGCGCGTTCAGCGATGCACGGGCATTATTCGTAGTCCACACCGAGGCTAGACCCGATGCCCTGACGGATGTCGTCACGGAAGATCATCGCGTAGGGGGAGTTCTGTCCGGGGATCAGACGGGTGATCTTGTCGACATCCCGAGACGTCAATCCACGTTCCGTCTGAGCGCCCGCCATGACCTCCAATGCGGTCGCGGCCATATCGACGGACGGACCAGCGGCACCGAGAAGGAACGAACGGCCCTGGAACCGCGACGGCAACTGCGTGCCAAACAGGTTCGAGGCTCCCACACCCCCTGCCTCAAGCACCGCGTTTGCCTCGAAGGCGATCTGGAACGGGCCAGCACGATCGACCGCGTCAATGACCAGATCAGCCCCTTCCTTTCGGGGGCGTCCGGACATATCCGCGCGAAGGTTCGAGACGACCGCACCCAGCCCGAACAGGATCGCGAACTGTGTCGCCACATCGGCATCGGCACGCTGAATGCCCGACAGGACAATGCGCTCGTTCGCCGCCACGCCAAAGGATTTCAACTGGAACAGGACCGAGCCGATCCGGGAAGACATGAACAGGGGCTTGTCCTGGCCGGGCGTGATGATCGCGATGTCGGTTTCCCGGCGCATCGCCTTCATTCCTGCCTCGAATGCGTCCGAATAGTCCTCGCCGGGCCGGTCCACTTCGTTATACTTCTTTGGTCCGCCGAATTCTTGCAGTTCTTTTGTACTCAACTTCGGCTCTACGGTCGTTTTGTAGTTATTGATCGCCGCCGCTTCGACAATCGGGTGCCCTTTCGGCACATCGATGTACCTAATCTCTGCGTTTTCGCCGCTGAAACTCTTGGCGCGGTCAAGCGAACTCGTGAAGGTATTCGGGAGTGTCGCACCTTCGTCGGCGAGATCACCGCCGTGATACAGACGAACGAAGTCGCTGGCGGCTGGCGGGGTCTTTGCTACAGCCTCTCCCCCCGTTCTCCAATCTCCAGCGCGTGCGAACCAGAGATGTTTCCCTTTTTGCCCATATTTATTGAATGCCTCGGTCATACGCCGGGCCATCGCCTGGTCGATGTTGTTCTCGGTCAGGGCCCGGATCTGCTTCTTCGTCGCCTTTCCGCGCGACCACGCATCGGCCGCTTTCAGCATCCTCGACATGGTGATGACATGGGCGATCGACTTCGTCGCGGCGTTCCATGCCGTGATCCCGGTGAGGTTGGAGAACGCAGCCGTACCGCCTTCCATGCCCCGTTCCAGAAGCGAGCCGCTCATGTACCGCGAGTTGATCTCGGTCAATGCCTGCGTCCGGGTGTTCATCACGAACTCCGACGCATTGAGAAGCTCGGCCGCTTCACCGATCGCACGCGCAAACGACGGCATGTCGGTCGCCATCTGCGCCAGGCCCTTCGTCAATTCCCGGATGCTGCCACGCGATGCGATGCCCGCCACATCAGGCAGTGCAGCGGCGACTTGCATCCCGAGAAGTTGCATATATGTCAAGGACTTAGCGACTTCTCCGGCACGCGACCAGATGTCGTCCGGGTTCCTCGGAAGATCATAGACACCGAGAATGCGCTGATGCACCCCTTCGAGATCGAACCGACGGGACCGTTCCTCGACTTCGAGCCGGCGTCTTTCGGTGGCGTTCGGGGCTTCCGCGCGCAATTGCTGGTAGTCGTCGCTGATCTGCTTGATCTGGTCCTTGAGATCGAGGTTACCGAATTTCCGCTGCATCTCGATCTGGGGGATCGTGCTCCGGACATACGATTCCACGAGGACGCCGATGTCGGTTTCCAGGATACCCATGTCCAGCAGAACATCGTCATGCACGTCCAGAACACGGGCCCGCATCGGGTTCGCCTGGACCGCCTGAAGCATGTTCTCGCCAGGACGAAGGCCCTTGATCGAACGGAGCGTATCGAGCACGGCCTGCTTGATGTCGCCATCGTCCATCTGGGATCGCAACAGGTCTTCCTCGTCGACGGCTCTTTGCGCGGCTTCGGCCTGCTGCACGGCGCGTTGTGCGGCAACACGGGTTTTCTTGAACTCGCCTTCCAGTCTCGCGGCGACTTCCGGTTCTCTTTTCAGGATCTCGTCGAGGCGGTACCGGCGGGTCATGTAGCTGTGCCCGAACTTCGGCTTGTACCCGACCTCGTTGAACAGGCCGACTTCCTCCATGTCGGCCTTGATCCGGTCGAAGACATCGCCCCTCAGACGGTTCGCGACGGCCTGCACGCCTTGAATCGGGTGGGTGTCCGCCATGAACATCGCCCGGCCTACTTCCCGGCGGAATTCCCATGCGGTCAGTTTGCTCCCATTGTCGACCAGGCGTCTTGCAGCGCCGGAGTAGGGGGCGGCGAGCGTGCCGATCGTCCCCATGGGCCCGTCTTTCAGGTATTCGCCATATGCCTTTCGGATCGACCACAGGTTGTTCGTCAGGGTCGTCTGAATGCGGGTACGGGCGATGGTTTCAACAGAACCGCCCTTGCTGGCCACCTGGCCGAGATCGTTGAGCTCGTATTGCAGGGGCGATTCCGCGAGATCGGCAAACACCTGCCGGCCGACTGTTCCGGTCTGAAGCTGGCTTCGGATCGTCGGGGTCATCCGCGTGAACGGTGCGAGCGGGGCGAACTTGTCGAGCACGGACTTCACACCGGGGGCCCCGAACTTCTCCGCGATATCCCCGAGGTATCCACCTGGGAACTTCCGCATGAACTCGAATCGGCCCTCGTTGCGCACACGCAGGTTCTTGTATGCCGCCGCGATCTCATCCGGGGTGGCCGCGGCGCTCAGATCCTTGTTGAGCCGCTTCAGTTCGACAGGAAGGTTCTCCAACTGTGTCGACGCCGCGCGGGCCTCTGCGGCACCGGCTTTACCAAAGAGGCTTCCCAATACTGCTCCAAGAACCACAGAACCCCCGACGGCGATCCCGCTCTCCAAGCCCGTCCGCTCCAACTGCGTGGACTGCAGGGCGCCTTCCGCGATGCCTGCGGCCACACCGGTCGATGCTGCCACCCGGCCCGCGTTTGCCGCTCTCACGGCACGTCCCGTACGAACCAGTGCTGCACCGGGGATCAGGGACGGTAGATCGAAGACCGACGCTGCCATTGATGCAGCGAAACCACCGAGACCGGCGCCGTGCAGGATTTCGCGGTTGTGCAGTTCGGTTTCCAGACGCGCCGCCTGGCGCTCGAAGTCGGCCGCGTTCCGGACGGTCGTGAAGTGATCGAAGTGATCTTGAAGACCACGATCCTGTGTCGCCTGCCAGATGTCGAAATCCGGATCGGTCGTGCCGATCGGCTCCCCACGGGCCATCGCTGAGCCGACGGTGTTGTCGATGCTGAACGCTGCACCGAGAACATCCATCGCGGATACATCGGGGGGTGCCGTATCCGGAATGCCTGCGGTCGCCATCGTGCCGGCGATATCTCCATCACGAAACGGCATCAGCGGGGCCTGTTGTTGCGGCGTTCTTTCATCACCCGATCCAGGTCGTCGAGATCGCTTTCCTGGGACCGGTTCCGGCGATCTCGTTCCTCTATCGCATCGCGGGGATCGCCGTACCAGCGCGGAACAACACGCTCGATCGCCCCCGACTTGGGATCGAGGTAGTAGACCGTGTAACTCGGAAGCCGCCCGGCCGCGATATCCCGAAGCGTGTCATCGTCCGGAAGAAGGTAGATGTCTTCCTGCGGGATGATCTTCGCCGGGTGCTTTCCGTGGTTCGGTTCGATGGCTTCTGCCGTTGCGAAGTGCAGGTCTTCGGACAGGTATTCATGACCCCCGTTGACGGGCGGATAGTAGTGTTCTGGCGGGAGCCACATCAGCCGTTCTTCGCCAGCCAGGTTCGAGACACCCATTGCGCGCTTTGCCCGTGCCGCGGCGCGGACCTGTGCAATCTCGGCATCGCCGCTCGTCAGGTACTCGTTCTTGAACTCCCGGCGGAACATCGACATCAGGTCGGCCCGCATCGGTTCCGTGATCCCCGGCGATCCCCACATATCCGAGAAGTGCGCGGCGAGATCCTCGTCGGTGATGGCTGCGGCCAGTTCGTTCGCGGCTTTCGCGTTCCGGCCCCGGTCTTCCTTGTCGCCGATCATGCGGCGTTCGATCATGCGGGTCGCGGCGTCCTGCGGATCTCGCAGCATGCGGAGCTCGTGCTCGTATTCCGCCACATCGGCGACGAAGTCTTCACTGTCCGGGTGCGGGGCGAAGGCATTGCGGTTCGCGTCGTTGCTGAGAATCTGGGAACCGACCTCCATCGCGCGGGACACGATCTCGGGGTTCTGCGATCTCGTCGCCCCCTGAAGTGCAGCAAAGAACGTCTTGGGGATGAAGCCCACCCCCTCGCTCTCAAGGATGCTTTGCGCCGCCTGGATGCCTTCCTGAGATAGTGGGTCGGCATCGCCAAGGATCTGCCTGTAGACGGCGTCCACCCGGTTGCGGTCCTTGACATCGGTCGAACTGAAGAACCGGCCAGCCGCCATGTCCGCCGCCGTGGTGACAAGTTCTGTCGCCACCGCATTGCGGCTTTCGATCGCGCCGACGATGCTCGCCTGGGTGCTGTCGTTCAGTGCCGGATCGTCGAGGACTTCCTGTATGGTGATCGGCTCGTCGCGGGCCAATCGAAGCTGGTATGCTTCGGCCGCTTCCCGTTCGGCCAATCGCTGCGTCTGGTACCATTGCTGCGCTTCACGCATTGCGAGGCCGCGCACCTCCGGGTCTTCGATACCGTTGATGGCGTCCACCATTGCCGGCATGTCCGACGAGCCCACGGTCATCTTTCGGCGCGCGAAGGCGATGGTATCGCCCACGGTCATGCTGTTCGTGAGATGTTTGTGTTTTCGGATGACCACCGGGCGCACGACGTCTTTCAGCGGTGTCGTCGGGTCCGCCTTCAGGATCTTGATCCCTTCGCCTTCCCCGAAGTGGTGCATGATGTATTCGTTCGTGTCGTTGATCGGCAGGCCGAACCCCGTCAGGATTTTCTGGTTGTATGCGCGGAATTCCCGTAACGCCAACCGCTGCACCGTCGTGTCGTTCTTCTGCGCCATCAGTTGGGCTTTGCTCTTGCCCTCGAACAGCGGGTGTCCGCTATCCCTGAGACGCGCGGCGAAACGCAGATACGTCTTGTCCGTGAACCCGAACAGACCGGACGCGGTCTGCCCCTTCACGTTCGTCTTGGCGTTCGGATCGCCCCCGCTTTCCGCCCGCATGCTTTTCGCTTCATAGTCGTCTGCCGTGATGCCCTGCACGAACTGGTGGGCGTCGATGCGCTTCAATTCGCCGCTGAGAAGCCCGTACATCTTCTGCCGGGCACCCGGATCGATATCCATGTCCTTGATGCGTGCATCCAGTTCGGCACGCTTTTCCGGGGTGATGTTGTCGACACCGCCAAGCGCTCTGATCTCAAGCACGAATTCTTCGGTTTTCGCCGCGCCGAGCAAGGACCGCAGGAACGCCTGCCCTTCCGCCTCGGTTTCCCCGATGAACGCCGAGTTTTCCCGGAAAGCCGTGATGCTGGCGATCTCCGACAGGGACGACAAGATGCGCGGATCGTCGAGGGACACGCCGTTCTGCACCATCGAGACGACATCCTGCGCCACCATTGCGCGGGCTGCCTTGGAACTCTGATCGGCCGCGGAATTGTTCCGCCTGATCTGGCCGGCCCGGAGCCCATCGAACATCGCGACCTGTTCCGACCGGGCCTGCAGTTCGAGATCGGCCTTCAACTGCGCCGGCGCGTTTTCGAGAAGGTCGTGCTTGATGTAGAGTTCGGACGCTTCATTGAAGGCGCCGGGATCGTACTGGTACTTCGTGCGGAGCTCGGTGAGGTTCTCCCGGATATCCACACGGGACTGCCCGAGATAGGCGGCAAATGCCGTCGTGTTGTGAACCTCGGCCCACTTCCCCCCAAGCATGGATTTCGGATCGACCCGCAGCTTACCGTCGTCATCCCGGTAGACCGCGTCGGCCCCCTGTTCACGGGCTTCCTCAAGCGCCATCGGGCGGATGAATTCCTCGGTCGCGGTCGCAAGGGTGGCGAGTGCGGCCCAGCCGTGCCCGGCTTCCGGCCTGCCTACCGATGCCTGCGTGGTCGCGCGGCGGATGACTCTCGGGACACGGGCCATCAGCTAAACACGTTCGCTGCGGTCTGACCAAGCGGGAGAGCCGCATTGATGCCACCGGTGATGAGGGACAGGCGCCCGCGGGAGCGCGCGTTGCGTGCGGTGTTCAGATGGTCCTGGACCCGCTGCGATCCGCTGGCGAATTCCACCAGGCGGTCCGAATTGATGTTCTCGTTTGCCTCGTCCATGAACGCCATCGCGGTCGGGGAGTCGATGCCACGGCCCGATCTGACGGCCCGGATCGTTCCCAGTGTCCGTTCGAGTTCCTGGCGCCGGATCGTATCCCGTTGACGGGTGGCGGTTTCCTCCAGGGATGCGTCGAGTTTCGCCTGCTGTTCCTGCGCCTTTGCCTGTGCGCGCTGACTGAGGGCCCCTGCTACCGCCCCCGCGGCACTGAGCACACCCGAGGCGATGGTGGCGATGGACCCGAGCGAAATCGCTGTCGAGGCTGCGGGTGCGACGAACGCGGCGGCAAGGGGAAGGGCCGCAATCGGGAAGAATGCGTGCGCCTCGATCGGCACCAGGATCAATGTTGCGAGAAGGACGTACCTCATACCTGCACCTTGTAGGTCAGCGATGTCATGGTGAACGGGCCAGGGCGCGTCTTCACGATACGCATGTTCTGGTAGTGATCCCGGACGCCGGGGTAGAAGTGGACATGCTCGGTTCTGCGTGCTGGCCCTACCGAAAGATCCTCACCGGCCCTGTATCCTCCGAAATCCTGCCCGTTGCACGAAAACTGCAGCGTGTCATGGACGCTTAGCGACATCCGGATCAGCCGGCGCGATTCACGGCGTTCGTTGTATGCCTGCACACTGCGCCTGGTCCATGGTGTGATGGCCATTTCGTAGGTCAGGCCGATCTGGCCCATCGACAGGGTCGGGTAGTTGTCATCCCCATCTACGGGGAGACCGTCGGAATTCACGGTGTAGTCGCCATAATCCCAGTCCGCATCGAAGACGGCCACGGTCGATCCGACAAGATGGGTGGCGCCGCCGGTAATTCCGTCGAGATCGAGGCCGTTTTCATCTTCGAGTTCGAGCCCGTTTTCGTCGGACAGTGCGGCGAGGATGCCGCCATCGAACTGCACGGCTGCATCGAGGAAGGCCGCGTCGTCGATCTGCGAGAGGACATTGTTTCCCGCCCGTATGGCGATCTCGAAGATCTTGCCGTTCGCCATGAACAGGGACTTGTAGGTGCCCGTCGTTTCCCACGGCACCCATCCGACGGTGTCCTGCGTGTTCGAGCCGCGTTCCCACCGCATGATTGCTGCGGTCCCGTCCGTATTGACGCAGAAGATGTAGCGTTCTGGTCTGTCGGAATCGCTGTCGGTCGCATCCAGCCAGACGGGCGTGTTGATGTGTTGCTCGTGGAATTCCGAGACAGGCACGGTCGTCCACGCCTTGTAGATGTCGCCCTGCAGTACGGCCGCGTAGATGTTCTGCCCGTTCGCTGCCACGAACACGACGCCGTCGTGCACCTGTGCGGGGCGAATACTCGAGGCGCCCATGTTGTCGAACCGGTTGGGATCGAAGACGGCCGGGGTGAGTGCGTTTCCGGACCGGGTTTCCTGGTAGAACAGGCCACGCGTCGTGAGAATGAGAAGATCCTCGGCCGAGACCGCGTGCAGCACCCGTGTCGACTGTGACGCGGTGATCGTGTCGACGATCGCATCGTCATCGTTCGTCCCGACCCGGAAGTCGTTGATGGTTCCTGCAGCAGATAGCGCGATGGCGTTCGGCACCTGCGGGAAGTCACAGAAGATCACCCGGCCCTTGTGCTCCGAGCTCGATCCCGGATAGCCCCGGAGCGGCGACATCAGGGGTTCATCCCAGTTCTTCGTGCCGGCGGGGGACGATGCCGCGGCATTGCCGGTGATGTTCGCTTTCGCGTTCGGCGCGACGAGATCGGCGCCATTGCCATCGAACCCGGTGAAGAACTTTGTCACGAGGACGGTGATGTTCGATCCGGTGATGTCCGTGATGACGCCCTGGCCACCGAGTGTTTCGTGCTCGACCGCGTCGTCGACGAGAAAACCGGACGTATCCGCGACGGTGATGACCTTTGTCGGGGGCAGTTCCTGCTGAACCGTCCCTGTTGCCGTCCTGGCATCGGTGACGACGGTGATCAGGATTTCCCGCCCGACATAGCGGATCCTCTGACCCACATGGAGGGGATTGAAGTAATCCACATCGGTCGTGAGGGTGACAGTTCCTGTCAGGGCCGACGGTGTGAGCGTGATCGCGCTTTCATAGGCCCAGTACGGTTGCGCCAGCGATCCTCCGGATCCGGCGGCGAAGGCGAGGGGCCCGAACGTGAACGCGCCATCCTCGTAGACCAGTGCATGGGGGGCTACTTCGGTCGATCCGATCAGCGTGGTTTCCCCGAGGGGGTCGACCCAGATGTCTTGCGACAGTGTCCATGATGCCGTGGCGAACGAAACGACGAGGGCGCCGTCTGCGGTGTAGACATCGAGGCCGGATGCTTTCGGCACCAGGATGCGCTTGGCGCCGTTTTCCGGTTCGATCTCGTATCCGTGGTATCCGTTGACGGTCGTCTTGAAGAAAGAGCCTGGCCGGCAGGACATGGCCCCGGTCGATTCAATGATCGTGTTCTTCGCTTCCTTCACGCCGCGGCCGACGAGATCGGTATCGGTTCGTTCCACCGAATCCGGTCGTGTCGCACCGAGTGCGAAATCTGTCTGGACGACGCTGGTGCTACGTTTGGCCACGGTACCGGAACCTCTGCTTCCCGTACCGGCGCGAACGGATCAGGAAGCCTTCGCGGAATGGGCGCCGCGGGCCACGCTGTGCGGATGCGAGGGCGCCGGCCTTGCTGAGCGCCTCCATTGCCCGGTCTTCGGTATCGCGGGCTTCCTCGTATTCCTCGTTCAACCCTTCTTTCAGGATCGATGCGAGCATGAGGGCGATGCCACGGGCAAACTTGTTCGACCAGGTGTGTTCCTGCCCGGCCTTGACGTACTCGATGGACACGTTGGCGGTTGCGTTGATGTAGAGGTAGGTGCCGTCGGATTCCCAGTCATCCCGCTCGAAGTCGGATGTGCCGGACGTGATGTAGGCATGTTTGATGTGCAGGACGTCGGCGGGGAGCAGCCACTTGTCGTCGAATCCGAAATCGCCTGCGGACCGGGTCGTGAGCGAGACCTTGACTGTTCCGAAGTTGTAGTCGCCTTCCTCGAAGGCTTCCCCGACGACTTCGTCATACCACCGATCGAGGATCGTGAATTCGGGCCCGGTAGAGCCCTCGGTGATTTCCTTGCCCGGCTGACCGGACAAGGCGAGTGCCATATTCATGATTGTGATCTTCGACCGCATACTGCCTTATCGGTCAGGAAGCGGCCGTCAGCGATGCACGGCAGTTATTCGTCGAGATCGACGTCTTCGTCTTCTTCCACCGTGATCGTCTCGGAGAGGGTCCGACGCGCCAGCCCAACGAGATCGCTGCGCTTCATCGTCTTCTTCTGGATCCTCTTTCCGCCTGCGAGAACCATGACCTTGAGTTGCTCGTTCGACATTTCTTCGAGGGCGAGATTGATCCCCGCCTTGATCTCGACGGCCTGTGCCTCGGGCTTGATCATGTACCCGCCGCGGCTGTACTTGAGGGCGTCCTTCGCGGTCGCCATCGGGACGACGAGATCGCCCCGCTTGACGATCTCGTCGAATTCTTCCTTCAGCACCTTCTCCGGGCGGACCCTGGCGGGGGTGAGCGTAACCATTTTCATGCGGTCACTCCATCCGGGTCGAGTACGAGTGCAGGGTGATCGACGGGGCCGAACCCGTGACATCCAGCACGACGCGGGCGTAGCGGTAGACCACCCCTGCGACCTCGGTCGTCCAGTAGATCTCGAACTCGTCGCCGACGGCCGTGTCGGTGGCCGATTTCAGCACGGACGCATCGCCCATCTCGATCATCGGGCCGGTGGCGTCAACGGTCGAGAAGTTGTCGTTCGAGAGTTCGATCCAGATGTCGTACTTCTCGTCACCGCCGGATACCGTGATCGCCTCGACATAGACCTTCGTGATGAACTCGGTCCGGGTCTCGGCTTTCTGGGTGATGGTGTCCAGCGTGGTGTCCGACGTGAGTGCGGCAGATCCTGCGGCGCGGTGCTCAAGTCGGCTGTCGAAGGCGTGATATTTTGCCGGGGGCATACCGGTTCTCCTTACGCGGTGATCGCGGCGTCGGTGATCGACGAGACGCGAAGTGCAGAATAATGATCCTCGATCGTGATACCGACGTCCCACTCGAACAGATCGCGAAGATGGACACCACGATCGGTGTGACCGATGTCCTCGATTTCCGGCGGCGACGTCTGGATACCGCAGACACCGTCTTCCCGGACGGAACAGACGTAGATCGACGTGGTGACTGCCGACCCGCCGCCGTACCCGACTTCGGTGAAGGGCAGGAACAGGGACCGCTTCGAGGGCGGATAGCCGGTGAAGATCGGGATGCCCTGGAACCGGGTGACGCGCCGACCCAGATCCGACTCGTAGTCGTCGGTGATCTGGTGCGAGTTCGACGAGATCGTCGGGCTTCGGGCCGCGGTCTTGAACTTCGTCAGCATGCGCCGCGACATCCAGATCTGGTTCGGATCGTTGACCAGGTCGATCGCCTTGTCCATCTGCGCGAGGGACAGTGCACCGCCACCGGACGTCTCGTCGTTCGCCAGCAGGCGGGAGTCATCGTTCGACCCGTTGACATCGGCAGAAGCGGCGCCGGCGTTCGTTGCGACAAGACGAACCTGCACGCCCGAGAACTCTTTCGGGTCGGATGCGTTGTCGCCACCGATCAGGGTGTCGGTCCAGACGGCCGCGCCCTTGGTCATCTGCTGCATCATGTGCATCATGCGCTTGCGTTCGCCGTAGCGCTTCAGCTTGATGCGGTCGTATTCAAGCAAACCGGAGATCGGGTAGCACTGGTCCTGCCGTTCCTCGGTCTCGCCATGCGAGATTTCGGGGTTGGCGTTCAGGGCCCGGAAAGCGACGTTCGGCTCGGCCGTTTCCCGCTCGAAGACGTTGCGGCCCTGGCCGACGGTCTTGAACGGCATCGCTTCGATGATGTCGGATTTGCCACCGAACTGTTCGATGAGCGCTGATGCGACGGGATCGTCGATCCCCTTCGCATATTCGACAAGATGGATCAGTTCGTCGGCCATGCCTTATCCTTTCGCACGCTGCCTCAGTCCGTATTCGAGCCGTTCCATCGGCTTCATGTCGGACGTGTTTCTGCTCGGAGTCGAGGGGACGACCTTGCGCCCGCCTTCGAGAAGTTTCTCCATGCCGCGCAGTGCTGCGGCCGTGGTGATGCCGGAATAGAGATCTGCGGCCAGTTCGGGCGGAAGCCGGGCATCGAGTGTTTTCTTCACGGTGTCGATGCGGGACTGACCGTCGGGGCCGAGTTTGCCGATCTGTTCCGTGCGGTCTGCCTCAAGGGTCGAGACCTGGCGCGCTTCGCGGATCGCGGCGACTTCCATGATCCTGTCGACGGCTTCCTGGGGCAGTTTGTGATCGTGGAACACCTGTTTCAGTGCCGGCAGATCGGGATCGTCCTTCAGGATCGACAATTCGTACCCTTCGGGAAGGGTGACGCCTTCGGGGTATTCGAGTTCACCGAGGCGGATTTCGTACTTGTCGGGGGATTCGGGGAGTGCTGCCTGTGCTTCTTCGGCCTGCGCGGCCTGTGCTGCCAGTTCGTCGTAGCGTGCCCGGAACGCGCCGGTGTCGGGGACATCGTCCTTGATGAAGGTCTCGGGGACAAAGGACCAGTCAACCGTTTCGGTACCGGTTGCCTCGGCACCGGTCGCTTCGGTCACTTCGGTCGGTTCTGTTGCTTCATCGGGCATGCGGTCGTTCTCCTGTGTTTTTTCGATTTCAGCGATGCACGGGCGTTTTTCAGCGTTTTCGGCGTGTCATTTTACCCGGGTTTTGTTCTTGATTTTCAGGTAGTTGCGCGTATGCGAGGCGCCTGATTTCGTTCGCCAGCAGGCGTTTGCCGTGGTGCTCCCGCAGGTGTTCCGCGGAGATATTCGGGGGTGGGGTGGACATCAGAATCGCTCTTTCCAGCAGATCGATGACGTCCTGGCCGGCCTCGGTCGTGAGGAATTCGGCGAGGGAGCCGGTGTAGCGGGCGTATGCTTTCGGGTTTTCGCCCTGCAGCACCGCGAGAAATGTCGCGATGCTATCCGGTGGGCTGAGCATTTTGCATGATCTGTGCGATTTCTTCCGGGGTTCTGAATTTTACGAGCTCGTCGCCGAGTTCGTTCTTCAGGTTCAGCATGGTGTCCGGGCCGTTGATGACCAGCGGGCCCTGTTCCGGTCCTAGCAGGTTGAACGCGGTTTCCATGAGGGATGTTGCCTGGATGACCTTTTCGCGGCTTTGGGCCCGGCCCATCGGGGAGATGGGGGTGAGTTTGACGACCCGCTCGGCGTGCAGGATCTGCTGTTCGAGGTTTCCGGCTTCCACTTCGAGGTAGTCGACCCGCTTCAGGAGGGGTTTGACGAATTCCTCGAAGACCGCGGCGGACGGCCGGCCCATGCGGCGGATGACTTCCTGGTCCTCGCCGAGATACTGTGTTGCGGAGGGGGGTGTCTTGCCCTTCTGGTTCGGCTTTCAGTAGAACCCGGTCCGGACGATTTCCCTCAGTTCCTCGATCGAGAACAGCCCGTAGTCGAGATCGCCGTCTGCACCTACAGCTTTGTAGTCGAACCCCGGATAGGCGGGGTATCCCATGCCGGCCTCAAGACCGCTTGAGAGATCGAGAAGCCCGTCGCGGGTGTAGATGTAGGACGGGTCCACGACCTGGTCCATCTTGTTCAGGACCATCTGGCGGACCGCATCGAGGGTACGGATTTCGGGCAGCATGACCCATGCCGGCCCTCTCCCGAAGGCGAGGTTGGGGATGGGATTGAATCTGCCTACCAGCAGGGGGCAGCTTCCGTCGGGGCCGAGCATTTCGTCGGCGGCGAGTTCCTTGTCAACCTTGGCCTGGTACTGCCACTGGATGTTCGCCGGGTCGTCGTCGACCGGCCAGTATCCTTCGGTGATCCTGATGTTCCCGTGTTCCTCGAGTTTGCGCTTGAGGTTCCGGGAGGGATTGAAGTCGGGAAAGCGCTTCATCACCGCGGAGTGTCGGATGGTTCTGATCCGGAACCGGTCTTCGATGCCTTTCGGGCCAGCGATGAGGCGAAG